>Ga0209480_10000526_pt1 | contig 31699 bp, 26 predicted proteins | sample JI61114C2DNA_FD_187501 | JGI IMG/M metagenome (GOLD analysis project Ga0209480, IMG submission 187501) | Wastewater effluent complex algal communities from Wisconsin, to seasonally profile nutrient transformation and Carbon sequestration -... | ecosystem: Engineered > WWTP > Effluent > Algae... | reverse complement strand
ATTTGAAGGTACAGCAAATCCATATCCTGAATAAGAACCGGTTGGGCTTGCAATAGCCGTGTTAATGCCCACTAAGCCTCCGGTTAAATCCACCAATGCACCACCACTGTTTCCGGGGTTGATTGCAGCATCTGTTTGAATAAACGATTCGATGGATGTTCTTGGGCCGCTTTCTCCATTTCTCGATGGATTGCCCGAGTTAATTATGTTTAGGTTTCTTCCTTTGGCACTGATAATTCCAGCGGTAACGGTAGAGTTTAAATTGAAAGGATTGCCTACAGCCAACACCCACTCACCAACCTTGGCATTATCTGAATTTACAAATGAAAGATACGGAAGATCTTTTTCGTTAATTTTAATTACCGCTAAATCGGTATCCGGATCTGTACCAATAACTTCTGCAGTAAGCTCGCGATTATCAAAAAGTGTTACCTGCACAATTTCGGCTCCTTCCACTACGTGATTGTTAGTAACGATATAACCATTTTTATTTATGATTACCCCCGAGCCGGTGCTCTGTTGTGGTTGTTGGCTTTCCGAAGGGCCGTCAAAAAAATACCTGAACTGCTCCGGTATTTCAGAATTATTGCGAGCCGTTCTTTCTTGTGTAGACCGAATATGCACCACCGCTTTTGTTACTTGTTCTGCCGTGCCCGTAAAATCGAGCGGCACAATTTGTCCTTGTTCATTAACCTGATAGGCTACCTGCGAAGTTGGAACACCGTTAACGTGTTCAATTCTAACTCCTTGTTGCTGATCTTTAACCAGCCACTGTGAGGCTACGATGGTAATCACACTTCCCAACACCGCAGCCAACAAAATTGATCCAAATCGTTTCATAGTATTAATAAATTAAGTTTGAATTTTTAACTGAAGTAAGATGAACCCCAGCTAGTAAAAGTTGAATAGTTTTCTTGAATTTTATCATTCTTCACACCGCCATCTTCACAATCAAAAGAAATGCCAGTGGTTTAAAAACGAGTGTACCTTAAGTTTTGGTTCATTTTTTACTGACAAATTTTCACTTTTTTATTAATGCGCCATCTTTATACTCATACTCAATCGACAGGTTGCCCTCTTTATCATACCATTTTGAAACGCCATCGCGAATTCCATTTTTATAATTGCCCTCCTCCAAAACTTTTCCATCGGGGTAATATATTTTAACTGCGCCTTCTAATTTTCCGTTTTTATAAAAGCGTTGCTCTTTTAAGGTTGAGTAGTTAAACTCTTTATATTCCCCGTCTAACACATCATTGTGGTGGTTGTACTGCTTGGCCACCTGGCCATTTTCGGTAATCTCAATGGCTGCGCCTTCTTTCTTTCCATTATGATAGGCTATCATTGATTTCGCCATACCCCTTTGCTGATACTCCACCCAAACTCCATCTTTTTGATTATTCCGCAATAATCCAGACGAAGTCATTTTGCCATCATTGTCTCTTACAATCACCTGTGTTAACTCGGGCGTATCAGTATACACTACTTGCTCCGCTCCTGCGGGAATATCAATTGTGTCATTGCTTTTTTCTTGCGGCTCCTTTTTATCAGCACAAGAAAGAATGAACGTTGTGAGAAGGATAAGCATCAAAAATCTTTTCATATGCATCTTAAAATTAATTGGCTAAATATATTAAGTAACTTTGCTTCTTGTCAAGTAGAAAATGAACGAGATAGTTATCAAAGGCACGATCACACTTAAGCAAGGTCGCGATCATTCAATAAAGCGCTTTCATCCGTGGATTTTTTCAGGCGGGATACAACAAACTCATGGCGAACCAAGTGATGGCGACTGGGTGGAGGTTCAGGATGCAAAAAAAACAACAGTAGGATTTGGCCATTATCAAAAGGGGTCAATTACCGTACGCATACTTGTTTTTGGAGACGAAAAACCGACCCCTTCCATTTATTACGAAAAAATAAGTAATGCCTTTGAACAGCGAATCAAAACGTTCACCAGCTCCGAATCAACCAACTCATTTCGCTTAGTTCATGGCGAGGGTGATGGCTTGCCGGGCTTAATCATAGACTTGTACCATGATGTTGCCGTTTTGCAAGCGCACTCGTTTGGCATGCAGAAAGACCGGGTAATGATAGCCGCGGCTATCAAAGAAGTTTTTGAGAACCGTAATACAAAACTATCGGCAGTTTATTATAAGACTCTTTCTGAAAAATCGGAAAGCGAATATCTACTTGGGATGGCCGCAGTGCCGCATGTAATTATTGAGCACAGCAATAAATTTTATGTCGATTGGGAAGAAGGCCAGAAAACAGGTTTCTTTTTAGATCAGCGCGAGAACAGAAAGTTGCTGGGCGAAATGTCGAAAGACAAAAATGTTTTAAACACGTTTTGCTATACCGGTGGATTTTCGATTTATGCCTTACAAGCTGGAGCTAAATTAGTTCACTCAGTGGATGCTTCTGAAAAAGCTATCGAACTAACACGAAAAAATTTAACGCTCAATGGGTTTGAGCCCAATCAACATGAATGTTTTGCCAACGATACATTCGATTTTATAAAAGACAAAAAAGATGTTTACGATTTAATTATTCTTGATCCTCCTGCTTTTGCAAAACATAAAGATGCCCGCCATCAAGCGGTAAAGGGTTATCAACGCCTGAATGCTGAAGCCATGCGCGTTATAAAATCGGGTGGAATAATTTTTACGTTCTCCTGTTCACAAGTTGTGGACAATCAATTATTTTATGATACTGTTGTGTCAGCGGCAATTCAATCCAGGCGCCAAGTAAAAGTTTTACATCACTTATCGCAGCCGGCCGATCACCCAGTTTCATTATTTCACCGCGAAGGTGAGTACTTGAAGGGATTAGTACTTTATGTTGAGTAACCGAGTGCTGTTCGAAAGTTCATCCTACTTGTCGATTGGAAAAACAACAAGCACAAGATTTTCATAACTACCGTTTTACATAAGTCTCCACATGCCATGGAAAAGATAGCGCCCCTTCTTTTAGCTCAAATCCATTTTTAACAAAAAGTGCTCGTACCGATGCCACACGATGTATGTAAGGCTTAAACGGGTTTCCACTAAATTTGATAAGCAAGACACCAAGCCCCCGAACTACATCTGCGATAAAACCATCCATCGGGTAGCTCAATGAAACAGTCTTATTAGCTTTTGAACAGGCTAACCTTAAGATGGCTTCAAAATCAGGATAACAACAAATCACTTTATCTAATGTTACGTGGTTGACGATGGGCAACTCTTCACCTTTATCTGTAAAGTCACCCATCATAAAATGGGTGCTTTCTTTAAAGTTGTTTTTCGCAGCATGCTCTTCTGCTAATTGTAAATAGCCAGAGGACGCGTCTACAGCAAAAGTTTGCTTACCGCCATGATTTAAAAACCACCATTGTATAGCACCAATACCTCCACCCACATCAAGCAACGATTCCCCAATGCGGGTTCTTTCTAATTGGTCAATGAGTTTTTTGGTCACTCGTGAGGGTCCTCTTTTTAAGTAACTTTTGTATTGTTTTTTAGCAGTCTTTGCGTCAAACAATTTGTCGGCCCCACAACAATGTTCTTTAATAGTAGTCATGTGTATTTTCAATTATTATTAGAGTGCGTTGAATAACCCCTTTGTGATATACAAGATAGCAAATTTCAAAATTCGTCTTTCAAGGACGATGACTTTAAAATCGTATTATTCCTAACAGAGACAATACTTGAAATTTAGTGAGGGTCATATGAATTTCGTTTTTCCTTAAAGTGCATTGAATGCTTTACTCTTAAAATGTGCACCCGAGGAACAAATGTTTAGAAGGATTCATTTCTACGAGATAGAAATTTCAAAATTCATCGCTTGTTGGTCAGCGACCAACAAGAACGAAGGGCAGTACTTTGAACATAACTAGAATGTAATAAACACCAAGCCCAACACATACAAGTCCACCATATTTGTATTGGGTTAGTGATAATTTATTTGGTTCATAGTCCTTATTTAGGAAATGAATTATTTTGAGCGCTTTGTGCGGATTTATGAAATAAAATATTCCAAGTCCGATTAGTATTGTTGAAACTATTAGTCGTGTTGCATTTAATTCCATTTGTGAATGATTCTTTAAACTAAATTTAGTAAAGCTTGTTGGTCAACGACCAACAAAGAACGAAGGGTCAGCGACCAACAAGAACTAAGGCTTGTTGGTCAGCGAACAATAAGAACTAAAGCGCTCCTACCAACAGTACAATTCCAAACACTAGTTCCACAAAAACCAATATTGAATACCATCTGTTAATTCTGGAAGACGCCCACGGATTTATTAATCTTTTATTAAATCCAATGTATATAAGGAAGCAACTCGAAAAAGTTAAAAGGAAGCCTGCTGATTTGAATAGCTCTAGATCAACAAGAAGATATGTCCCAATTCCAACAAAAAAAATTGACAAGCCGTAAGATCTAAAGTCATCACTGAAATACAACATGTTATAATCTAGATCAACACTACTCTCATCTCTCAATGTCTTTAAAGATTGAAAATAGAATATGATGTTACCCGCAATAATTATAACGACTCCAACAATAGAACTAATCATTTTTTGATAGGTTACCTACACCATTCCATACACACTCAAGGGGTTCAATCTCATTTAAAAAAATTCCGTGCGATTTTTTGCTCTGCTTTTAAAATCGAATCATTCCTTATGGAGACAATACTTGAAATTAAAGTCATTGTTTATCTATCCTTCCTTAGAAACCCTTGAAGATTTTTTCAACCATAGATACATAACAAATATTCCTACAGAAGAAATCCAAAAAATCGTGTCCAATAGGTTCTTAGCCTGAAGATAAAACTCGGATTTCATTGTTTGCATAACAAGAATTACAATCATTAATATATTAAACAACCAAAGCATATTCCTTGCTGTTCGATTGCGACTAAATCGAAGTTGCATAACAGATACAACTAAGAATAAAAAGGAAAATATAAGAATTATATATGTTAACATATTCTGGGATAAATCTCTATAAACAATGAGCTATAACATCCTAAATATAAGCACGCCTATATATTCAATAAAAACCCAATTTTTAAATTTACTTCTCCAACGCCTGCTTCAAATCAGCGATCAAATAATCCGGATCTTCCAGCCCAATATAAATGCGTATAAGTCTATGCGTGGGATTGGAAACATCAAACTCGTTAGGCTTTATGCTTACCACAGAGGGAATCACCAACGACTCGTGCCCGCCCCAGCTAACAGCCAGAAAGAAATGCTTTAACGAATTGCAGAATTTTTCAACTTCTTCCAGCGTGTTAACTTTTAACACTATACTAAACAACCCACCCGCATCCTGCATTTGTTTTTTGGCAAGTTCTACTTGTGGAAAGTCTTTATGAAACGGAAAGATGACGCGCTCAATTTTAGGATGGGTGTCTAAATAGGCTATTACTTTTTTTGTAGAATCACAACTGCGCTGCAGTCGTAAAGGAAGCGTGCGCAACCCACGGATTAATAACCAGGCATTCATCGGTGAAATATTTCCGCCAATGTTTAGAAACTCTGCATCAAAGATTTTTTTAATGATGGCTTTGGAGCCGGTAACTACTCCGGCCACCACATCGCTATGGCCACCAATAAATTTAGTTGCCGATTGGGCTACTAAATCAATCCCCATGGTGTACGGTTTTTGATTGATGGGGCTGCAATAACTATTATCAATCATGGTGAGCAAGCCTTTGCTTTTAGCCAAGGCTGCAACGGCAGCAAGATCCTGCAGTTCGTACGTAAACGTGTTGGGCGATTCTAAATAAATGAGTTTCGTGTTTGCCTGAATTGCCTTTTCAAAGTTTTCTGTTTTAGTACCATCCACAAACGTGGTGGTGATTCCAAACTTGGGTAGCAGGCGTTCAAATAGTTTGATCGTCCAACTATACGGTTTAGCCACACTTACTACATGATCGCCCTGATTTAATAAGGCAAGCAATGGAATGGAGATGGAGGCTATGCCACTGCCAAATACGAGCGCGTCTTCGGCACCATCCAGCGCGGCCAATTTCTTTCGAAGAATATCAACTGTAGGATTATTCCCGCGCGAGTAGAGAATGGCTTCATATTCATCGCTCAATGCTTTGCGAAAGTCGGCCACATTGCGAAATGAAAAATTGCTGCTTTGAATAATGGGTGGCGCGATAGCATTGAAATAGTTTTCGCGCTCTTCGCCCAGTTCGTTAAGTATGTAGGATAAGTCCATGGTAGTCAACAAAAAATTATTTTAAACAAAGTTATCTAATTCAACCACAAGAGATCACAAAGAATTAGACGGAGATCACAGAGCAAAGGGTAATGAATTAACTCTATTTAAAATCCTCTTTGCCCTCCGTGGTTAACAATTGAAGATCTTCACTTAATAATCTTCCGTAACCCCAAGTAAAGTGGAAATCCCGAAAGGAAAAGTATAAACCCAATAAGTGAAGCCTGCGGATTTGAAATGAGCACGCTGATATTTACCAACGTGTAAACAATAATAAAAAAACCTGGAATCCACGGGTAGCCGCGCATTTTAAAAATCCCTTCCGGGTCGCCATTCTTTTTAGCGCGATGACGCAAAACAAAAATAGCAGCCGAGGCTGTGATTAAACTGATACTATCAAAGAACATGACATAACTAAGCACCTGCGTGAAGGAAGATGAAAAGAATAGTGTGAGCACAATGAAAGCAACAAACACGGTTACCGCAAACTCCTGCACTTGCGTGCGACTGTTTACCTTTTTAAAAATGGGTGGCAACACTTTGTCTTCTGCCATAGCATAATACACGCGTGGGTTCGACATGATGGAAGCATTGACATACGCCATCACCGAAAGGAACATAATGATGGCAACAATTTTAAAGGCACTATCTCCCAACAGCACGCGGGCAACATCAGCGGCCAGTGTGGTTGAGTTTTTTAAACCTTCGAAGCCCAAAACCCGGAAGTATGAAAAATTTACAAGCAGATAAAGAGAAAGTATAATCGCGATGCCATAGAAAATAGCGCGGGGCATATTGCGTGTGGCATTGGGAATGTCGCTACCAAAATTCATGGTTTGTTGGTAGCCGCCATAGGTAAAGAAAACCGGAACGAAGCAGAGCCAAAATGCTTTAAGCCAATCGGTGCTTGTTAAAGATACTTTTGTGGGGACTTCAACAACCGTTGGCGTAGGAGCAACAAAAATGGCTGCGATTAAAAGTAAGATCAGGCTGATTTTTATAATCATCAACACATTTAGCATCCGGGCACTCATTTTTATGCCGAGCATGTTGATGCCAAATAAAATCACCATCGCGGAAAGCGTGATAACACGAATGGCCAATTCTGGAGCCATCTGCGGAAGCAAAATAGGTTGAATGTATTCGGCACCAATAATAGCTACACTGGCGGTTGATGCTGCGTTTGAAATCACGGTCATCCAGTTAACCATAAACGCAAAGGCAGGATGATAGCAATGCGAGAAGATGCGATAGAAGCCACCGGCCACAGGATAACGCGACCCGATTTCTGCAAACGTAAGCGCGCCAAAAAAACTAATGACTGCACCACCTATCCATGCCACAAAAAATATTTCGGGAATTACTGCTTTGTTGGCCACTTCAACCGGAGTACGAAAAATTCCCATCCCGATAACGAGGCTTACCACAATCATGGTAAGATCAAACAAACCGAGTTTAGGTTTAATAGACACGTGTGCGCAGGCTTCCGGTGTTTAGTTGAATACCTATTGAAAATTGTAGCGGAACATAATCAAAGTACACATCACCAGGCATCGCTACATTCAACCCCAACTGAAAGACACCTTGCAGGTTCCCGACAATCGGAAATTTTCCGGTAAGCGCAGGCTCAAGAAACAAATGGTATTTCTCATTCGGCTTCACGGTAACTTCTTTATTTGCGGGGTTGTTATCTGTAGAAGTAAATTTTGTAAAGTCAACAAAAGAAAGTCGTGGTGTGAAGGCAAGATTAAAACCTCGTCCATTGGTGCCAATGGTTGGCTGAATAAAAATTCTGTTGAAGGTGCCGGTTGCTACTAAATCTTTTTGGCTGAAGTAAGGCGCAAAGAAAAAGTACTGGGCGAAACTGGTTTCTTTTCCAGCTCCATAACCAAGAAATAATTCGGCTCTATATCTCTGGTCTACCTTATAATATCCGATTGCAGCTTCCGCAAATTTGTGCGAGCGAGTATAATCTTGTTCGGCTATTTTTTCACTAATGAGCGATCCATTTGCCATCACAGCAATGTTCTTGCTTACTGCATATGCCAACTGCGTTTCAAGACCTGTTGAAATATAAACGGTTCCCTGAAATTCGCCTTTCGCGCGAAAGAGCGGAACATTGCGCGTGTTAGGCACATAAAGGGGTGAACAAGAAGAGATCAAAGCCGCCAAGACAAGATATTTCCACATACAGACAATTTGGAATTCAAAAGTTAAATTAGCCAAAAATCAAGACGAATGACTTTTAATCAAAAAGAAATAAATCAATTGATGCGGTCGCGCAGGTCGGTTTTCCCAAAAGATTATAGTGGAGAAGCGGTGCCGCAATGGGTGATTGAGCAAATGCTTGAGAATGCCAACTGGTCCCCAACTCATAAACTAACTGAACCCTGGCGGTTCGCAGTCTTTACTGGAAGTGGTTTAACAACGCTGGCCAATTTTCAAAGTGACTGTTACGAGCGAGTCTCCAAAGCCAATAATACTTTTAGTGAAGACAAATATCTATCGCTAAAAACAAAACCACGGGAGTCATCACACATTATTGCTGTAGGCATGAAGCGCGATGAGGCGAAACGATTACCCGAATGGGAGGAATTAGGCGCTGTTTTCTGTGCAGTGCAAAACATGTATTTAACGGCTACCGCTTATGGAGTGGGTTGTTACTTAAGCACAGGTGGGATTACTAACTTTGAAGAAGCGAAATCTTTTTTTGGATTGGGCGCTGAGGATAAACTATGCGGATTCATGCATGTGGGAATGCCAAAGGGAAATATACCGGATGGAAGAAGAAGACCGCTTGCGCAGAAGGTTACTTGGGTGACTAAATAGTTTAAAGGCTAAGCATAAATTAAATTATGAAATCAATATCAAACCTTAAAATCTTTGGTGCCTTGTTGGTGATTTCGGTTGCTGCCTTTGCCTGCAGGAATAGTGAAAAGGCAACGGTAAGTCCCACATTCAAATTAACAGCCACGGATAAATTTTTATTTAAATCTTTTGTGGATTGTAACATGGCCGAGGTGTGGATAGCGGATACGTTTCGGATTTTTCCGGGCAAGTATGGTGAAGATACTTTATGGGGCTTCTCCGATAATTTACGATTTGGCAATGGCGCTAATGCCGATGAAGCTTTTGCAAATAAGTTTGAAGATCTGGTTATGCCAGCGATGCCTAAAAATGTAAAGCCTACTGAAGAAGGATTGCATGGTGCAGTATGGTTCGAAACAGTTTATCAGGATGCAAAAGATTCTTCAGGCAAAACATTGTATGCGGTGTATCACAATGAAAACTATCCAATAAACTTTCCTTACAATGAAAAAACAGGGCAAGGCTATATTTATAAACATTGGCCACAGGGCATAACAGGGGCAACATCGCCTGCTGCAGTTTGTCGCATCGGTATTATGAAGTCTACCGATGGTGGTTATAGTTGGGACAATCGCGGAATTTTTATTGAAGATTTACAACCGCGCATGATCTTAAAACCGCACAATGCCTCAAACACTTTCGCTGGTGGTGTAGGCGATCCATCGGCAGTAGCCAGTGGAGAGTATCTATATTTATTTTATGGCGAGTATGGCTACCCAGGAGTTTATGATTCCGCGAGCTACGATCCCACAAAGGAATGGAGTGGACAATGTATAAGCATTGCTCGAATCAAATTATCAGATTTGGATAACCCCGTTGGCAAAGCAAGACGATGGGATGGAAAAGAGTTTAATGCTATGCCAGATAGTTATGGAACTCCGGTCACTTCATTACAGATACCTATTGGTGAGGGCGGTGGAGCAACCTCGACACCAAATAAACAATATCATTGGGGACCATCGGTAAGTTGGAATACATATTTGAATTGTTGGGTTATGATGATGGGCAAGGCAGAAGGCTTATCGTGGACAGGTGGTAGCATTTATCTTTCTTTTAATTTTAACAAAGACTTAGGTGAAGGTGACAACGCACAACAATGGACTAAACCACAACAGGTATTGAACAAACCCGGTCACACACTTTGGTATCCCTCGCTTCAACCTATGAACACACCGGAAGACATTAAGAACAAGTACACGTGCGTGCGGTTAGGCAAGCGTGCCCGATTATTTTTTAAAGATATGTTTACCAATGAAGCTGGATTTCAAAGTGAATACCTGTCGGAATATATAATTGAGTTTGAAAAATAGATTATGAAAATTACAAAAGAAGATCTTACTAAAGCGCAAGAACGAATTAAGTCTTATATCCATCACACCCCGGTAATGACTTGCCAGAGTATTGATGAGGAAGCGGGGTGTCACGTATTTTTTAAATGCGAAAACTTTCAAAAAGTGGGTGCCTTCAAAGCTCGCGGTGCTATGAATGCGGCATTGAGTTTAACTCCGGATCAGTTAGCGAAGGGATTGGCCACACACTCTTCTGGAAATCACGCGCAAGCATTAGCGCGCGCTGCAAAAATTTTAGGTGTAAAGGCTTACATCGTGATGCCGCGCACCGCACCCGAAATAAAAAAGCGCGGTGTGCGTGGGTATGGGGGCGAAATTTTTGAATGCGAACCAACGCTTGCCGCGCGCGAGTCAACGCTGATTGAGGTAATAAAAAAAACGGGGGCAACTGAAATTCATCCCTTTAATAATTATGCTGTGATGGCTGGGCAAGCAACAGCAACGATGGAGTTGTTGGATGAAGTAAAAGAGTTAGATGTGATCATGGCGCCTGTTGGTGGTGGTGGATTGTTGAGCGGAACGGCTTTGGCAGTAAAATATTTTTCGCCAACCACTAAAGTTATAGCGGGTGAGCCAGCAGGATCGGATGATGCGTATCGCTCCATGCAAACCGGGAAGATTGAACAAGCACAATCTCAATCAATTGCAGATGGATTGCTGACTACACTTGGGGATAAAACATTTCCAATCATTCATGAATTAGTGAGTGAAGTGATTACTGCCACTGATGACCAAATAGTAAATGCCATGCGCCTTGTTTGGGAACGGATGAAAATAATTATTGAACCTTCGTGCGCGGTGCCTTTAGCTTCCTTATTAAAAGAGAAAGAAAAATTTAAAGGCAAACGAGTAGGGATTATTCTATCTGGTGGTAATGTTGATTTAGAGAGGGCTTTGAAATTGATGACAGATAAAGCATTAAACACATAGGCACATAAGGAACATAGAGATTTTAGTATAAGCTATGTGATCTATGTTCCTATGTGTTTATTTTTCACCAATTCCTCGATTAACAACCATAATCAACGGCAACCTAATAAGGCATGGCTTTTGTTTTTCGTACCTTGCTCATCATTAAAATTATGTTATGAAGAAACAGTTGCTCCCCATACTCTTTTTATTGCTTGTGTCTCAGGTATTAAGTGCTCAGGTTATCGGAAAAATGTTTCCAGACATGGAAGCTGAAACCGTGGAAGATAAAAAAATAAACCTCCCTACTGAGACAAAAGGGAAGTACACACTGCTTGGACTCGCCTATTCAAAAAAATCAGAAGATGAACTCAATAGTTGGTTTAACCCAGTGTATAATAAATTCATTAAGAAGGCAACGGGATTGATGGCCGGTATGGGCTACGATGTGAATGTATATTTCGTGCCCATGTTTACAGGAGTAAATGCTGCTGCTACAGGAACCGCAAAAAAGAAAGCCATTAAAAATGTCGACCCTCAATTGCTACCATACATATTATTTTACAAAGGCGAATTAAAAACCTATAAACAGGAATTAGATTTTGAGAAAAAGGACATTCCCTACTTTTTCGTGTTGGATAAAGAGGGCAAAATAGTTTACGCTACATCAGGGAAGTTCACAGAGGATAAGCTGGATGAGCTCGAAGATTCTATAGAAGATTAGCTATGGATTTGCACCGAATTGAAGAGCCGCGCTAAAACTTAGCGAGGTTTTTTGTTGAAATCCTTTTTAGAATTAACTTCCATAAAAACTTAACCCTTATGGAATCACAACCCCCTCAATCCTCATTTGTAACCTTGCTGGGTAAAACAATCCTGCCCAAAGTGCAAATCATCGGGCTAATAGTTGGAGTTATTGGCGTCATTTTTAAAATACAGGACTACTCAGGCGCATCCGATTTATTGACGATCAGTTTATCCATTTTGGCAGGGTGTTATTTTCTATTGGCCTTTATGGTAGTCCAACTTCCGCCAACGACTAAGCCAAGTGTGTATTCATTAATTCTTTACAAAGTAATTTACATAGCGTGTTCTGTCACGATCATCGGAATTTTGTTTGCTCTTTTAAAATTAGAGGGTGTGGATCAAATGCTATTAATGGGTGCCGCTATACTTGGCGTTGCCTCACTGGCGGCAGGCGCCTTGATACTTTCAAACAACGATAACTTGATTGTATTAAAAAGACCATTAATTAGTGGAGTCGCTTTGTTGATAATAGGCCTCTACTTTTTAAAATCTCTTTCCGTTATTTAATTTAAGATGGACATTCTCATTTTATTAGCTATTGCCTTAGCGCCTGGGTTTGCCATCGGCATGTACATTTATTTAAAAGATAAACATGAGCGCGAGCCAATAGGCCTTTTGATGCGCAGCTTTCTCTTTGGCGTGTTAAGCATTTTTGTAACGCTGGCGATCAGCCGTGTTATTAGCCAGTTTATTACCATTGACGAAACCAACCTGAGCGAACAAGCGGTGCATGCATTTTTTATCGTGGCATTGGTTGAAGAATTCAGCAAGTTTATTTTTGTGCGGGGAATCTTATACAACAATAAAAATTTCAACGAGCCTTTTGATGGCATTGTTTATACTGTGATGGTAGGTATGGGTTTTGCCACCCTTGAAAACATACTTTACGTATTCAATGGAGGAGGCGTTGGCACCGCTATCATGCGCATGTTTACAGCCGTGCCGGCACATGCAACTTTTGCTGTTTTAATGGGCTTCTATCTAGGTAAAGCAAAGTTTGAACATAAGAAGTCTTACTATGCATTTCATGCGTTAGGGGTAGCCACCCTTTTTCATGGTGCGTATGATTATTGTCTTTTTGTTTCGTTTGTGCCTGGCATTGTGTTTGGTGCATTGCTCTCCTTAGTTGTGGGCATTTGGCTTTCGCGAAAAGCAATTAAGATCCATCAGTTAGCATCGCCCTTTATTAATAAGTCAATAACGGTTTTGGATGACGATCCCGAGCGACCCGTTCAATAATTTTATAATTCAAATAGTCAACAGTATAGAATTACTTTTCTCTATCGATGTTTACTCAGCGGTTAAAAAATTACTCCTCACCATCAAATCCCTCTGTTGTTATTTGCGACACCAAAGAACAATGCGTTAAAGAATAGTTTATTGGTTCCATTCCAATAACCACGAAAGGCTGAATCATCCACCAACAACATGACTCACCCCAAACCATGTTACTCACTTAATGAAATGTGACAGCCGGTTATTGAAGAAATTGTTATGCCGTGTTTTATTGTTTTTGTTAAAGGGTGGTTAGAGAAGACAAGTGGCAATTCTAGTTAACCCCACTAAGATTATTGCTATAAATTCATTCGCTCATTCATAGCAATATTATTACTTTTGATAATCCTGAAAACCAGAAAAATTTAGTTATGAATAAGTTAGTAACAATCGCCTTTATTGTATTTTCATTTGCTGCTACCGCGCAAGATTGGAAGGGAAAGTTTGAACAACTCGACCAGTTGCTTCCAACCCCCAATGAGTATCGCTCAGGCTCCGGAGCTCCGGGTGCAAAATACTGGCAGCAACAAGCCGACTATGTTATTAATGCCGAGTTAAATGATGAAATTCAAAGCATCACCGGTTCAGAAACCATTACGTATCACAACAATTCGCCCGATGCACTTAAATATTTTTGGCTTCAGCTCGATCAAAACATTAATGAAAAAGGAAACAATACACTAAAGACAGCTAACAATTCCGTTAAAGATTCCGTGGATGCAAAAGCTTTTGCCGCCACGTTGGCACTTAATGATTTTGATGGCGGCTATAAAATTAAAGCGGTGAAAGACGCTTCGGGCAAACCGTTGTCATATACCATCAATCAAACGATGATGCGCATCGATCTGCCAAAAGCATTAGCGGCCGGAGAAAAAATATCGTTCTCGGTAGAGTGGTCGTTTAAAGTTAATGATCGGATGTTGGGCGCCACACCCAATGATGGCCGCAGCGGTATGGAATACTTTCCTGAAGATGGAAATTACTTATACATCATAGCACAGTGGTTTCCGCGCATGTGTGTATATGATGATGTGGTTGGCTGGCAGAACAAACAATTTTTAGGGCAAGGTGAGTTTACCTTAACGTTTGGTAACTACGATGTGAACCTTACGCTTCCAGCTGATTTTGTTGCTGGCGGAACAGGCATGGTACAAAACCTAAAAGAAGTTTTAACATTAGAACAATATGCTCGGTTTGAAAAGGCTAAAACCACATTTGATAAGCCCGTGGTTATCTGCACGCAAGAAGAGGCTGTGAAAAGAGAGAAAACAAAATCTAAAGAAAAGAAGACTTGGAAATTTAAAGCAGAGAATGTTCGCGACTTTGCATTTGCTACTTCCCGAAAATTTATCTGGGATGCCATGGCGGTGAAGATTGGCAAAGGAACTCCGCTTGCCATGTCTTACTATCCTAAGGAAGGAAATCCTTTGTGGGAAAAGGAATCAACTATAGCGGTTAAAAATACAATCTCAACCTATTCAAAATATACTATCGATTATCCATATCCACAGGCAACCTCTGTACATGCTGCTTCATTGGGTATGGAGTATCCAATGATCTGTTTCAACTTTGGAAGACCAGCTAAAGATGGCACCTATTCAGATCGTTTGAAGTGGGGAATGGTTGGCGTAATCATTCATGAAGTAGGTCATAACTTTTTTCCAATGATCATCAACAATGACGAACGTCAAACCACTTGGATGGACGAAGGGGTAAACACATTCGTTCAATATCGCACTGAGGTTGAAAATTATCCTGACAAACCAATAGGCCGAGGACCAGCTGCCAACATTGTTCCCTACATGAAGGGCAACGCAGATTTGCAGCGACCATTAATGGTTAATTCCGAATCAGTTGTACGTTCTAATTTTGGAAACGAACAATATGCAAAGTGTGCTACGGCTCTTAATATTTTACGCGAGACCGTAATGGGGCCAGAACTTTTCGATCAAGCCTTTAAGGAATATGCACAACGCTGGGCCTTCAAACATCCTAAGCCCGCAGACTTTTTCAGAACACTTGAAGATGCATCGGCAGTTGATCTCGATTGGTTTTGGAGAGGTTGGTTTTACACCACTGATAATTGCGACATGTCTTTGGATAATGTAAAGTGGTTTAAAGTGCGCAAAGACCAAACTACTCTTGAGAACAAAACCAAGACAGCAACGAAAGGCGATCTTGCTTCCGGTAAAAATGGTGGTGATGGTAAGCCCGCTGATTTCAGTCAGGGGCCAGAATATTTTAGCGTGTTGCCAACCGACAATCGTTTTTATGGCGAGTTTCAAAATCGATTAGATGACAAGGCTGTGATTTCAAAAATGGAAAACAAAAACTTTTATGAAATTACATTAACCAATAAAGGTGGTTTAGTGATGCCCGTAATTATTGAGTGGACTTACAAAGATGGAAGCAAGGAAATTGAAAGATTGCCTGCTGAAATCTGGCGCCTGAATGAAACTAAAGTAACCAAGGTTTTTGCTAAGGATAAAGAAGTTGTAAATGTGGTGATCGATCCTTTAAAAGAAACCGCAGACATTAGCATAGAAAACAATGTGTTTCCGAAAGTAACACAGCCTTCTAAGTTTGATGAATTGAAAAAGAAAGGGAAGTAGCAATTTATAACCCGCACTGCTGCAAACCAGAATATCCTGATTTATGGTAAGTGCGGGTTATTATAACGCGCGTTTACCGAATTATATCTTCGTTTTCCGCATTACAATCCCATTGTCTTAGTAATTTTGCCTTCTATTTTAGAAAGTGTGTAATATGAAAAAATATTTCTTCTTAGTTCTCTTCGTGTCTGGCAGCTTGTCCATGTTTTCGCAACAGAAATGGCAAGGGAAGTTTGAGCAACTTGATCAGCAATTACCAACGCCAAATAGTTATCGCACAGCTTCGGGTGCACCAGGCGTAAATTACTGGCAGCAACGAGCCGATTATGATATTGATGTTGATCTTAATGAAGAAACACAGGTAATTACCGGAAAGGAAACTGTTACGTATTATAACAATGCGCCTGAGGTTATGCGCTATGTCTGGTTGCAGTTAGATCAGAATAATCTTTCCAACGGAAACATGACTGACAAAACCGAAACCAATCGCGTTCGGGATTCTATACCCTTGAAGTTTTTTCCTTTATCATCAGACTCCTATGGTTACGATGGCGGATTTAAGATCAAATCCGTAAAAGATGCTGCGACAGGCAATGATCTTAAATTCACCATCAACTTTACCATGATGCGCGTTGATCTGCCAACCACACTTAAGAATGGAGAGAAATATAGTTTTAAAGTAGAGTGGAGTTATGTAGAAAAAGACCGGATGAAGTTTAGCGAGCGCGGTGGGTATGAATTTTTTCCGGAAGATGGAAATGCACTTTATACCATTGCACAGTGGTTTCCACGCATGTGTGTGTTCGATGATTATGAAGGCTGGCAAAATAAACAGTTTATAGGACAAGGTGAGTTTGCGTTGGTCTTTGGAAATTATCGCGTGCGTATTACAGTTCCAAGCGATCACATTGTGGGTGCAAGTGGTATGCTTCAAAACCCAAAAGATGTATTGACCAAACAACAGATTGAACGTTTTGAAAAAGCAAAGAAAACATTTGACGCACCCGTTTTCATAGTTACAGAAGATGAAGCGCGCAAGGCCGAAAAATCAAAATCAAAAAAGAAAAGCACGTGGGATTTTTATGCCGAGAATGTTCGTGACTTCGCGTTTGCAACATCGCGTAAATTTATTTGGGATGCTATGGCCGTGAAGGCCGGAGATAAAACTCCGTTGGCTCAATCGCTGTACCCAAAAGAAGGAAATCCGTTGTGGGCAAAGGAATCAACTATGGCTATTAAGAATACGCTGGAAGTTTATTCTGAACGAACATTTGATTATCCTTATCCAACCGCTTACTCGGTTCATACTGCTAACCAGGGAATGGAGTATCCCATGATTTGTTTTAATGGTGGAAGGCCAAAGCCAGACGGCACCTACTCGCAACGCATTTATGAAGGAATGGTTGGCGTTATCATTCATGAAGTGGGTCACAACTTTTTTCCTATGATTGTGAATTCAGACGAACGTCAGTGGAGTTGGATGGATGAAGGCTTGAATTCATTTTTGGAAAGAGAGACCAAGCGCGTGCGCTACCCAGATGTGAATATAAACTGGGGTTCGCCCAAAGGAATGGCCGGTTATATGCGTGGCGATAAAAACATGATGCGCCCGATTATGTGGCAATCGGATGATATACCTGGCGGAGATTTTGGGGCGAATGCCTATGGTAAACCCGCTGCTGCTCTTACGCTATTGCGCGAAACTGTAATGGGCCCTGAATTGTTTGACAAATCATTTAAGGAGTACGCCCAACGTTGGGCATTTAAACATCCCAAGCCGGCCGATTTTTTCCGCACCATGGAAGATGCTTCGGCTGTTGATTTAGATTGGTTTTGGCGAGGTTGGTTTTACTCCGTTGACAATGTAGATGTAGAGGTGGACGAAGTAAAATGGTTTAAAGTAAAAGCGGAAACCAAAGACCTTGAAAATAAAAACGTAAAAACGAAGAAGGGTGATCTTGCTGCCGATAACACAAAAGTTAAAGCAACTGACTTTAGCAACGGCCCACGAGAATTTACAATGATCAACACGCCCGATAATGCTTATGGTGAATTCCGCAACAAATTGGATGACGGTGCTGTGCGCAAGCAATTGGAGAATAAAAACATTTATGAGGTAACGCTAAAGAACAACGGTGGTTTGGTAACGCCTGTTATAATAGAGTGGACCTTTAAAGATGGCAGTCGTGAAATTGAAAAATTACCTGCCGAAATCTGGCGCTTGAATGAAACTGAAGTTAAGAAAGTTTTTGTGAAGGAGAAGGAAGTAGTCGGTATGGTGATTGATCCCACAGGCGAAACGGGCGAAGTAAAAACAAGCGATAATGTGTTTCCTAAAAAGGAATCTCAAAGCAAATTTGATAAGTTGAAAAAGAATTAAGCTTAACCCTGAATTCTTACAACTAGAAAATACAAAGATCGGATATTCGGTGCCCGCTGAAGAAATTTAGCAAGATCAAATAGATTTATAGACTGATCACAATCTTCGGCAGCTTAGTTATTTCGTTTTATTTCGTTTTGAAATAAGCACGGCAACTACTATAAGCATGCACAGAAAAAAGAATCCGTTAAAATGCATGTGTGGAAAAAAACTTCCGTGATGACCCCACCCAAAAATGCCGTGAAAGATTGCATTAAAAATTCCGGCAAACACGCCAATCACTGCACCAAAAACACCTACTACAATACCGATAGCTCCACCGATTAAACCAAATACTAATCCTATAAACCCCATACCTAATCCGAACCAAAGCGGAAATGTAAAAACAAGAATGATGGCGATGAGAATGGATGAGGAACGATTCATAGTTTTGGCGTTTCAAACTACCTCACAAAAATCATTCAGAAATTTTCAAAAAGCTAAAATGTGCGAAATAGAGCAAATAAGACAGGACCGCAGTTTTCTATTGTCCTAAACTGTTGAAAAGTGAACAGTGTGGTTTACAAAAGTGTACACTAACTGCGCTTACGATAGTTCCATACCGCAAGCCCATTGAAGATTAATCCGAAGAGCAGCACCTTTAACAAATGAAGCCTAATATCATATAGACTGCTGCCCTTCAATACAACCATCCGCATCACTTCAATGAAGTAAGTAACGGGATTAAATTTTGTAAAAGTTTGTGCCCATTGAGGCATGCTGTCAATTGAAGTATATAATCCGCCCAGCAAAATAAAAATCATCATCATAAAAAAAGAAAGGAGCATAGCTTGCTGCTGCGTGTTGGCAAAGGTTGAAACCAATAGTCCCAATCCCAAAATAGAAATCAAATAGACTCCTGTAAAAATATAAATAGTCAGTAAGCTTCCTGCTGGTACAATACCATATGCTATTCTGGATATTAATAACCCGATGGTAAGCACAACAAAACCTAAAACCCAAAAAGGTATTAGTTTCCCCAAAATAAATTGATGCTTGCGTATGGGGGTTACATTGATTTGTTCAATGGTGCCAATTTCTTTTTCCTTAACAATATTTAATGCAGTTAGAAATGCGCCCACCATGGTAATAAGAATCACCAAAATACCGGGCACCATAAAAAACCGATAATTCATTAACGGATTAAACCAATTAATAGAAGCAATCTCAATAACTGGTTCCGGATTTTGCCGAGGTAGCTGCAGCCATTGTAACCGCACTTCTCGATTAAAATCATTAATTACCGAACGCAGATAAGCACCACCCAAATTTGCTTTTACTCCATTGATTGCATTTATAGCAAGGAAAAGTTCGGCTCCATCTTCCCGAACAATGTCTTTTTCAAAGTCGGCAGGAATCTGAAGAATAAGATCTGCCTCATCATGCTCAACATGCGTTAACGCTTTTTCATACGAATCCGTATAGTCGATCAACGTAAAATAATCGGTTGAAGTAATTTTATTGATTAAGTTTTGAGAGTACGTTGAATGATCATAATCAACCACACACACCTTCACGTTCTTTATTTCATAATCTGCTGCCAAGGGCATGATAAGCAATTGAACGGCCGGCATCATAAACATCATGCGTAAAATGGCCGGGTTGCGGAATATCTGACGGAACTCTTTTTCCAATAAAATAAGAAGTGCTCTCATTCTAATCGGGTTTTAAAGTTCTTGATACTAATAGCCATAAAGAACACTGTCATGCTCAATAAAATCAAGGTCTCCTTCCACACATATTCAAACCCAACACCTTTGATCATGATATTGCGTACGATGATGTAAAACCATTTTGCGGGTACTATATTAGAAAATATGCGAAGCCCTAATGGCATGTTTTCGATCGGGAACATAAAACCACTCAACATAATAGTGGGAAGAAAAAGACCCATCAAAGAAATTAACATGGCAACCTCTTGTGAATTAGAGATGGAAGAAATTAGCAAGCCCAGCGCCAACACGGTAACCGTGAACATCAAACACTCTACAACTAACAAAGCCAAATTTCCACGAATCGGTACATCCAATGCATAAACACTCAGCAATAAAATGCTTGCAATGTTTACTGCCGATAGCAAAAAGTAAGGCACCATCTTCGCAATCACAATTCGTATTGGTACAATAGGCGATACTAAAATTATTTCCATCGTTCCCATCTCCTTTTCACGCACAATCGAAATAGAGGTCATCATTGCGCACACCAACATAAGTACCATAGCCATAACACCAGGCACAAAATTGTAAGAGCCCTTCAATTGCGGATTGTACAACATGCGGGTTTCGGTATTAATCGTGTACGGCAGAGGCGGACGATTGCGCAGGTTACTTTGATAATCAAGTATAACCGCTGTAGCATAATTGATCAACGTGTTAGCTGTATTTGGATCGGTGGCATCGCCAATTAATTGCACAGCCGCAGTATTGCTATGCAAAAGTTGTTCTTGAAAGTTTTCCGGAAAGACAACCGCAAGCTTTATGTCTCCGGCCTGAAAGGAAGGAACTAATTTTGAGTTGTCAGAAATGTTTTCAACCACATCAAAGTAACGGCTGGCTTGTAATTGATGAATGATAGCGGTTGTGGTTTCATCTTTTGATTTATCCAAAATGCCAATGCGCGTATTCTTTACTTCATTGGTAAGAGCAAATCCAAAAATTAAAATTTGCATGATGGGCATGCCAAATAGAATGAGCATGGTGCGTTTATCACGCCACACGTGCAAAAATTCTTTCCTTATAAAAAATAGAAACTGCTTCATTCGTTTTGTTGTTGGCTGTTCGTTATTTGCTCGGTAGCCATTCTTATCAAAGAACGATTAACCATCAACGGACAACAATTATTAATCATCTCCCCGCTTTGCACCTCTTGCCAATTGCAAAAACACTTCACCCATATCTTTTGCTGAAAATTTAACTTTCAATTCTTCCGGAGCTCCTAAGGCAGCAATTTTTCCGTCCACCATAATGGAAACCCGGTTGCAATACTCTGCTTCATCCATATAATGTGTGGTGACAAATACAGTAGTGCCACGACTGGCTGCTTCAAAAATCATTGTCCAAAATTCTCTGCGCGTAATCGGATCAACCCCACCTGTGGGTTCATCCAAAAAAACAATTTTAGGATCGTGAATCATGGCAACAGAAAAAGAAAGTTTTTGCCTCCACCCTAATGGCAACGACCGAACCAAAGTATTAAGCTTATCTTCTATCCTTAATAAGCTGGCAAGTCGTTCCGTTTTCTCTTTTATTTCAAAATTTGATAATCCGTAAATGCCCCCATAAAACCGGATGTTTTCTTTTATGGTAAGATCTTCATAAAGTGAAAATTTCTGGCTCATGTAGCCGATACTCTTTTTAATTTCCTCAGCGTGTTTGTAAAGATCGTAACCCACCACTATTGCTTTACCGCTTGTTGGCATGGAAAGCCCGCATAACATACGCATGGCTGTTGTTTTACCAGCACCATTTGCACCCAGAAAACCAAAAATCTCACCCTGACTTACATCAAAGGTTATGTGATCTACCGCTGTAAATTCGCCAAACTGTTTAGTAAGATTTTGGACTGAGATTGCTTTCATCTCTTTGCTTCGCTCATTAAATCCATAAAACAATCTTCAATGCCCGCTTCAATTTTTTCAAACTTTATACTTGTGTGTCCCAATAACACCAACCGGCCTTTAATATCATCAACGAGTTGATTATTATTTATAAATGTTACGTGATGCGCTTGTCCAAATGGAAAGCAGGATTTTACTTCGGGTTGATTTCTTAAGTCAATCAATAATTGATACATGTTGGTTGCACGCACGGACCAAAGTGTATCTTCAAATTTTTTAGTGATCCCTTTTGGTGTTTCTATATCCAAAATCCTCCCATCCTGAATGAGGGCAACCCGATCGCACAAATCGGCTTCATCCATATAAGGTGTAGATACTAGTATCGTTATTTTCTGCTGTTGTAGATTATGAAGTAGCTCCCAAAACTCCTTGCGGGAAACCGCATCAACACCCGTTGTTGGTTCGTCCAAAAATAAAACTGAGGGTTTATGAATCAGCGCACAACTTAATGCAAGTTTTTGTTTCATCCCTCCCGACAATGCTCCTGCCTTTCGGGTTTTAAATTTCTCTATCTGAACATAAATGTCTTTAACCAAATCATAGTTCTCTTCAATAGATGTATTAAATAATGTAGCGAAGAATTGAAGGTTTTCCTCCACCGTTAAATCCTGATAAAGGGAAAATCGGCCGGGCATATAACCTACGCGTTTTCTTATTGCTTTATAATCAGCAACTACATCAAGTCCGTCTACATAAGCTGTGCCTTTATCGGCCAACATAAGTGTTGTAAGAATTCTAAAAAGCGTTGTCTTACCAGCACCATCTGGACCAATTAAACCAAACAACTCACCTTGCTCTACCTCGAAAGAAATTTCGCGCAAAGCTGTAACGGTTGACTTCTCAACTTTAAATGTTTTTTGAATATCCTTTACTAAAACTGCTTTCATTAATTAAACTTCACCTCACCATACATACCCAACTTCAAATAGCCATCGTTCTTAACATTAATCTTTACAGCATACACCAAATTAGCGCGCTCTTCTTTTGTTTGAATTGTTTTAGGAGTAAACTCTGCCTTATCCGAAACCCACGCAATCGTGCCTGAATATTTTTTATATTCTCCATTCGCTGAATCAACAAAAACTTCAACAGCTTGCCCAAGCTTTATCTGCGACAGTTGACTACCCGAAATGTAAGCGCGTAAAATGATAGTGCTCAAATCAGCAATTTTATAAAGTGCCTTTCCGGGATTGACAACTTCATTTTTTTTGGTGTATAAAGTCAGCACGGTGCCATTAATTGGATTTGTAATTTGTGATTTTCTAATCTGGTCTTCCAGTTGCTCCAGTTGGGCTTTCATCGGTAACGTCTCACTTTGCAGTGATTGCTTTGTAATGGTAAGCGTAGATTGAGTAGCTGCATATTGGCGCTTCAACAAATCAAGCTGCGCGTTCATATCGTCCAATTGTTTTTGGGTGGCCGCATCATCTTTAAGTAGGTTCTCAATTCGTTTCTTTTCGCGTTGAGCTGTTTCTATTTGCTCGGTTATTCCAGCCAATTGCACAGTAGCATTCGGTTGCTTTGCATTGATGGCGCGAATAGAATATTCTAATTGTTTTTTGCGTAAAAAAAGCTGTGTTGTATCAATAAGGCCGATGACAGCCTTCTCTTTCAGTTCTGTGCCCTCATTAATATCGAGTCGAAGGATTTTACCAGAAGCTTCAGCTGAGATAATAATTTCATCAGCTTCAAAATTTCCGGTCGCATCAAATTGAGAGTCATTTTGATTGCATGATAAAACTATGAGCGGGAGTGCGGCTAAGAAATAGTTGATTTTCATATCGAACTTTGTTTTCATTTTCCTGAGGTAACCTGTTGAGTATATTGTGTCATCAGTTTTTGTATTTGATGAACTATTAAATTTTGATTGGCTTGATCTTCTGCATTTAATTCACGCAAATAATCATTGGCGGTAATCACTCCGTTATCTAATTGAGCTTTAGCCGTGTTTTTTATCCGGCTTCTTAACTCAATTAATTTTTCATCGATTCCCAAAAGTTCATCCAACTTATTGATCTCTGCGGATTGTTGTCTTAATGCCAAGTTGGTGTTAAATAGAAATGTTTCCTGCTGCAGGGTGAGCGATTGAAGATTCAAATCCAGAAGTTGCTTTTCACGACCGGAATTATAGAAGCCGCTTACGTTCCAGCTTAATCTAATGCCCCCCAAATAATACGTATCAAATTGATTAAGAAGCATATTTAACCCAGGCCTACCATAGCCGCCTTGTGCAAAGAAACTAACACGCGGTGCCATGCGTGTGTTGGTAAGTTGTTGTTGAGCAACATATAATTGACTTTGATATTTATAAAGTTGAATTTCTGGTCGGGTTATTAACGGTTGTTCCGTAACAACCAGAACTGAAGGCTTTTGAAGTGACGCGCTTTCGCTAAGCGTTTCATGAATAAACATGCCCAACATTTCTAAGTACGTTTTGCGTGCAGATTTTAGTTCAACTTTGCGTTGATCTGTTTTTAGTATTTCGGCCTGAAGAATATCCGCATTCGTTTTAAAGGCAGTACCATTTCGAATAGCTGATTCCATTTTTGAAAGACTCGCTTCCAAATCTTTCCGTATTAACTCATTCTGAATTAATTGTTCATTGATCAAAAGAGTACCAAAATAAATCTGGTTGATACGATCCTTAATCTTATATAGTTCAACTTCAATTTTCTGATCTTCTACCTGCGCCACGGTTTCTTGTATGGCACTGTTTCGCTTGGTAATTCCGCCATCGTAAATAGCTTGATTCACTTCTACATAAACTTTGTATTGATCTTTGGAAAGAGGCTCAACCAACATGGCCGTTCCCGGCAAACGGGTAACATCCGACTGGTAAGTGGCTTGCCCGTTTAACGTAACTTGCGGAAGATAACCGCTTTGAACATTAGCTATGGAAAACTCCTTGCTTTTAGAAACTAATTCCTTCTGCTTTATGATTGGGTAGTTCTGTCTTGCTTTCTCATAACAGTCTTCAATCGTTAAACTTTGAGCCTCTGCAAGAATAGAGATGCTGAAAAATAATAGTAGAGTAAATGTTAAACGCATGGCGCAATCATTTTTTTATTGCATTAATAATAAATTCACTCACTTGTTTTTTACGTTGTTCCGTGAGTTGGTAAAATTCCGATTCACTTAAGCTCATCATGGTTTGAATGATTGGGCTTGCTACAAAAGGATAGATACACAACGACATAATATTAATTAGTAACTGCCTTCCTTCAATCGGCTTGATTATTCCTTCGCTTACTTCTTTCACTACTAATTTTTCAAATGCGGCAATCATAACCCTGGGATTAAGGCCTAGTTTGGTTCCATGCTCAACTAGAAGATTAGGTTCATGCGCAATTTCCGTAATTACGAATCGAGCCATATGCGGATGTTTGGAAAGTGTGGTGATCTCATGATCCACCATGCGTTCTATCTTTTCAAACAATGAAATATTGTCTGCTTCAAAGATTACAAACAACCCTTTGAAAAATTCTTTGAAGCGTGTTTCAAAGATGAGATTGAAAATCGTCTGCTTATCGCGATAGTAGTAATGGAGTAGGGTTCTGTTTATTCCAGCCTCTTTAGCAATCTCTTCGGTGCGCGTAGCGGCAAAACCCTTTCGGGTAAACACCTTCATGGCCGCATCCAAAATCCGCTCTTCAGTAGTTGCCTCAGTCACGTATCAATTTTTGACAAAGTTGTTAAACAACTCTGACAATTTTCAATAAAGTGTTGAAATCTTAATAAAATTGTTTTTTTACTATCAAAAGAGCCAGTTTGGCTATGAAAAAAGCCCAGAAGAGATTCTGGGCTTTTTATAGTGTGAGTGCTCAGGATTTAAAAAGGATATTCGCCTTTTTCAATCACATGCTTGGCAACCTTGCGCCTTGCTGTTTTCAAATTGTATGGATCAATTTTCGTAAAGCGTTTTAAGCCCATTAGCATCAGGCGTTGTTCATCACCTTCGGCAAAAGAAGTGATAGCACTCTTTCCTGCTGAAGCAGCTTTTTCAATTGCTTCATGTAAATAAATGATGGCCATTTCTTTTTCAATCTCACAAGCCTTCTCACCCCGCATGCTAATCAATTTTTCCACGCGAAGAATAACCGATTCTGCCACATAGCCTTCAATCAACATATCGGCCAGGTTCATCAATATCTCTTGCTCATCAGATAGCTTAGCCATAAACTTTTGTATGGCCGCTCCCGATACCATTAAGCCTGCTTTCTTGAGATTACGCAACGCCTTTTTTTCTTTTGCAAAAAGAGCGGTGTCATCAGATGCACCAAAATCAGGTATCGACATCAATTCTTTTTGAACAGCCATGGCCGGATTCATTAAATCAAGATGCCCTTTCATCGCCCGCTTTAATAACATGTCAATTGTAAGCAAGCGATTGATTTCATTTGTGCCTTCAAAGATTCTGTTAATCCGTGCATCGCGATACGCGCGATCCATCGGCCCTTCGGCTGAAAAACCCATGCCCCCATAAATCTGCACACCTTCATCAACGCTAAAATCTAACACTTCTGAGCCATGCACTTTTAAGATGGCACACTCAATAGCAAATTCTTCAACCGACTTTAATCTTGCTTTCCCTGAATCCATTCCTCCAGCAATAAAGGCATTGTATGCATCATCAATATTTTGGCCAGCACGATAATGCGCAGATTCGGAAGCAAAAATTCTAGTGACAACTTCTGCAATCTTATGTTGAATGGCTCCAAAAGTTGAAATTGCTACACCAAACTGTTTGCGCTCGGTAGCATATTTTGTGGCTTTCGAAATAGCCATCTTACTTCCGCCCACAGCGGCTACTCCCAGTTTTATTCGACCGATGTTTAAGATGTTTACCGCGATCTTAAATCCATTCTCCCGCTCGCTTAATAAATTTTCAACCGGCACCTTACAATCATTGAAGAAGATTTGTCGAGTGGACGATCCTTTGATCCCCATCTTCTTTTCTTCTTCATTCATAGTAATACCGCCAAAGGCTTTCTCCACAATGAACGCACTTAGGTTTTTATCATCATCAATTTTGGCAAACACTACATACACATCTGCAAATCCACCATTGGTGATCCACATCTTCTGGCCATTGATTAGATAATGTTTTCCGTCCGCGGTAAGTTTCGCTTTTGTCTTTCCTGAGTTTGCATCCGAACCAGAATCGGGTTCGGTTAAACAATACGCAGCCTTATATTCACCCGAAGCAAGCTTGGGAATATATTTTTTCTTCTGAGCTTCGTTCCCATAGTACAAAATCGGAAGTGTTCCTATACCAGTATGTGCAGAAATTGCCACCGCAAAAGAATGGCCTGCGCCCATCACCTCAGCCACAAGCATTGTTGTGTTGAAGTCCATACCAAAGCCACCGAGTTCCTGAGGCACCGATGTTCCCAGTAACCCTAACTCACCCGCCTTGTCCATTAACTTAGGCATCAGTGTTAAGTCCTTCATCGAATCGATCTGATCCAGGATAGGGTGAATTTCTTGTTTCAGAAAATCCTTGCAGGTCTGAGCAATCATTTTTTGCTCTTCACTGAATTCTTCTGGAATAAATATTTCCTGAGCTTCTGTTTCACGAATCAGGAATTCTCCGCCTTTGATGGCGCTTTTTGCTGTTGTTGTGGTGCTCATAATATTGACTTAAGTATTAAGACGTTAGACATAAGACTCGTGGCGCAATGTTTTAATTAAGCCAAAAGTCATTTTTTGTATTTCAGATATTTTTAATGATAAAATTTCGAGTTGATCTTGGTGAATAAAATTGACATCAAAGCTTAAAATCAAAAGTGTTTCAAGTTCATATGCAGAGCCAAGACTTATGTTTAGAAAGTGTGCAAAGTCTTTGTTTGTGTTTCTTCCTGCGCCCTCGGAAATATTTGTTGGAATGGAGACAACACATCGCCTGATTTGAGAGATTAAACCATACTTTTCTTCAGACGGAAATGAAGAGGTAATCTCATAAACTTCTTTTACCAGAAGTCTTGATAGCTGCCAAACCTTAAGTTCTTTAAAATTGTGCATCAATCTTATGTCTTACTTCTTTCTTCTAACGTCCATTAAAGCATTTCATATATCCCTGCTACACCTTGCCCGCCACCTACACACGCAGTTACCATTCCATACTTTTTATTTTGTCTTTTCAGTTCGTTGAATAACTGAACCGATAAACGTGCTCCGGAAGATCCAAGCGGATGACCAACGGCAATCGCCCCTCCATTCACATTCAATTTTGCTCTGTCGATGCCAAGTTCTTGCACTACGGCCAATGACTGTGCTGCGAAAGCTTCGTTGAGTTCAATCAAATCGATGTCTTGTAATTTCATTCCGGCAATTTTTAATGCTTTAGGAATTGCAGCTACTGGACCAATACCCATAATGCGAGGATCAACACCCGCTGCAGCATAACTCACCATGCGTGCAATAGGTTTTACGTTTAATTGTTTCAGCATTTTTTCGGAAACCACCATAACGAATGCTGCGCCATCGGATGTTTGTGAAGAGTTTCCCGCTGTTACTGTTCCGCCTGCTGCAAATACTGGTCTTAGTTTGGATAAGCCTTCAACAGTGGTGTCTGCGCGAATGCCTTCATCTTTTTCTACAACATATTCGCGGGTTTTCTTTTGCATGTTTTCATCCACGTAAACTTCTTTTACGGTGATCGGAACAACCTCACCTTTGAACTTCTCGGCCTTCCATGCGGCAGCAGCCTTCATGTGACTTTCATATGAAAACTGATCTTGCGCTTCACGCGAAATTTTATATTGTTTTGAAACTTCTTCTGCCGTTAAGCCCATGCTGGTATAGTATGTTGGATGGTTTTTAGCAATCTCGTAATTGAGTGCTGTTTTAATTCCCATCGTTGGCACGAGCGACATCGACTCTGTTCCTCCTGCAATAATGATATCGGCCTGATCGGCATGAATTCTTGCCGATGCAATCGCAATGGCTTCGACTCCTGATCCGCAATAACGATTGATGACTAAACCAGGTACATCCAATCCTAAAGCAAGAAGAGAAATCATTCTTCCCATCTGCATGCCTTGCTCCGCTTCGGGTACTGCGTTACCCACAATCAGGTCATCGACCATATTGTTTTCAACACCCGGAACTTGTTTCACCAAATGTTTTATTACATCCGATGCTAAATCATCCGGACGTGTAAACCGAAAGCCGCCTTTCTTGGCTTTGCCTACTGCTGTTCTGTAACCTGCTATGATGTATGCGTTCATAATTTCTTTTTAATAGTTAGACATAAGTATCAAGTAGTAAGATTTTAGTGGTTAGCAGAAGTTTGTCTTTCTACTAACGTCTTATGTCTTACATCTAATTTCGTAATGGTTTACCCCCCGTCAATATCGCTTGAATCCTTTCCAATGTTTTCTTCTCACCAGTAAGCGATAAGAACGCCTCACGTTCGAGATCAAGTAAATATTGTTCACTTACTTCTTGCGGTGATGTAAGATCACCTCCGCACATAATGTTGGCAATCCATTTTGCAACTTTAGCATCGTGCTCACTGATGTAGCGGCCCATCAACATGCCTTGCAATCCCGCAAGGAAAAGTGCTTGACCGGTGCGACCTTCAACTTTTATGTTTTTTGCCTGAATTGGTTTTGTGTATCCCGCCTCCACCAAATCAAGCACGGCTTGCTTTGCATCAGCAATCTGGCGATCCCTATTCATGGACACACGATCTAACTTTTTCAGGATGCCTAGCTCACGCGCCTCTTCCGCTGACGTTGCAACTTTTGCTGTCGCAATAGTCATGAAAGCATTTTGCAATGCATTCAATTCAACATCACCTTCTTGCATGGCATCACTTACACGTTTTGTAAATTCTTTGGTACCACCTCCACCAGGGATCAGGCCAACACCTACTTCCACTAAACCTATATACGTTTCGGCAGCAGCCTGCGCAATATCTGCGTGCATGGTCATCTCACATCCGCCACCAAGCGTTCTGCCTTGCGGAGCAACAGCTACCGGAATGGAAGAATATCGGATGCGCATAACCGAATTTTGAAATGCCTTGATCATGAAATCAATCTCATCATAATCTTGTTCAATAGCATACATAAACACTAAGCCAAGATTAGCGCCTAAAGAAAAATCTGCGCCTTGATGGCCAATCACTAATCCTTTATATTCCTTTTCAGCAAGATCAATGGAATGGTTCAACCCTTCAATTACGCTACTGCCCAGCGTATAGCTTTTCGAACTCCATGAGAAGTCGATAACACCATCACCAATGTCAGTAATCTTTGAGTCTGCATTTTTCCAAACCACATTTTCACTTTTGCTTTCCAGAATAATGAAGCTTTCGCGACCTGGAATGGACTTATATGATTTAGATGGGATATCATAATACTTTTTGATACCTCCTTCAGTTTTGTAAAATGATTTATTGCCAGCTGCCAACATATCGTATACCCACTGGTTAGGCTTATAACCGGCCGCCTCCATCAGAGGAATGCTTTTCTCTGCACCAACAGCATCCCATGTTTCAAATGGGCCAATGTCCCAACCAAAGCCACCACTTACTGCGTCATCAATACGGAAAAGTTCATCGCTGATTTCGGGAATGCGGTTGCTTACGTATTTAAACAAATCAAAAAACATGTCCCGATAAAAATCACCGGCTTTATCTTTTCCAGCCAGCAACACTTTAAATCGATCTTTCAGATTATCGATTGTCTTTGTCGTTTCAAGGGTAGCAAATTTTGCTTTTGCCTTGGGTTGATACTCTAGCGTTTTGAGATCAAGGGTTAAGATCTCCGTTTCACCTTTTGCATTTTTTGTTTTCTTATAAAATCCTTGTCCTGTTTTATCCCCCAACCATTTATTCTGCTCCAGCTTAGTTACCACTTCCGGCAGTTTAAACATTTCGCGTCCTTCGTCATTGACAAGGCCAGCGTAGAGATTATTGGAAACTTTTACGAGTGTGTCCAACCCTACTACATCACTTGTGCGAAAGGTTGCCGACTTGGGCCTTCCAATTACGGGCCCAGTTAGTTTATCAATCTCATCTACATTGAGATCAAACTTTTGCATGGAGTTTATTACTTTCAATAAACCAAAAACTCCAACTCGATTGCCTATGAAAGCAGGTGTGTCTTTACAAAGTACGGTAGTCTTTCCTAAGAAAAGATCGCCATAGTGCATTAAGAATTTTGTTACGGCCGGATCTGTTTTCGTAGTAGGAATTATCTCCAATAACTTTAAGTAGCGCGGAGGATTAAAGAAGTGGGTTCCTACAAAATGTTTTTGAAAATCTTCACTTCTCCCTTCCGCCATCAAATGAATGGGAATACCCGAAGTGTTTGAAGTGATTAATGTGCCTGGTGTTCTATGCTTTTCAACTTCATCGTAAACTTTCTTTTTAATATCAAGATTCTCAACCACGACTTCAATTGTCCAGTCGTAGGTTGCAATCTTGGCCATATCATCCGTAAAGTTTCCAAGCGTAATACGTGATGCAAACTTTTTGCTGAATAGCGGTGCCGGATTAGCCTTGAGTGTAGCCTCAAAGGCGCTGTTTACAATCCGGTTTCTTACGGAAGGATGATCTAAGGATAAGCCTTTTTTCTTTTCATCTTCAGAAAGTTCTCTCGGGGCAATATCCAGAAGA
>Ga0209480_10000524_pt1 | contig 31731 bp, 33 predicted proteins | sample JI61114C2DNA_FD_187501 | JGI IMG/M metagenome (GOLD analysis project Ga0209480, IMG submission 187501) | Wastewater effluent complex algal communities from Wisconsin, to seasonally profile nutrient transformation and Carbon sequestration -... | ecosystem: Engineered > WWTP > Effluent > Algae... | reverse complement strand
GGCCGGCATTTCATCGAGGAAACGGCTCGGCAATAAATGTTCAACCGCGCCCCAGCGTTTTACTTCGGCGCTGTGCGAGCAATATAAACGCTCTTTTGCCCGTGTGATACCGACGTACATCAGGCGGCGCTCTTCTTCCAGCCCGCCTTCCTCGATGCTTCGTTCATGCGGAAGATTGCCGTCTTCCAGTCCGACCAGAAACACCACGCGGAATTCCAGGCCTTTCGCCGCATGCAGGCTCATCAATCGAACCTGATTGCCGGGTTCACCGCGATCGGCATTGCTGATCAATGCCAGTTGCGCTGCCAATTCGCCGGGGCCGCCGCCGCGTGCATCTTCGAACCATTGTGCCAATTCTTCGAGATTTTCCTTGCGACGCAAATAACTGGCTTCGTCTTTGCATTGCGCGCGAATCATCGCGAGCAAGCCGGATTTTTCAATCACCTTGCGGGTGAGTTCGGCCGGCGTCAGGGTTTCGGATAGATCACGTAACTGATGCACGATGCTGGTGAATTCATGCAGACCCGACGCGGCGCGTGGCGTCAATTGTTTGATCATGCCGATATTGTCGGCAGCGTTGGCCAGCGACAGCTCGGCGTTTTTCGCCATTTCGGCAAGCTTCTCGATCGAGGTGCCACCGACTTCGCGTTTCGGTGCAGCGATCGCGCGCAGGAATGCCGCGTCATCGTCGGGATTGGCCAAGACGCGCAACCACGACAAGGTGTCTTTCACTTCGCCGCGATCTAGAAATGCCGTGCCCCCGGTCAGGTGATAGGGAATACGTAAAAGTTGTAATGCTTTTTCAAGCACGCGCGATTGATGGTTGCCGCGAAACAGGATCGCGAACTCGCCCCAGGGAATTTCCTTCGCCTGTTTCAGATAATGAATTTCGGCGGCGACGCGTTCGGCTTCGTGTTCGTTGTTGGTGCAGCCCCAGATGCGAATCGGTTCGCCGTCACCGTGCTGGCTCCAAAGATTTTTCAGATGCACATGCGGATTCTTTGCGATCAGTTGATTGGCGCTACGTAGAATTCTGCCGGTACAGCGATAATTCTGTTCAAGCTTGATGACTTTCAGGTTCGGATAATCCTTGGCCATCAACTCCAGGTTTTCCGGCTGCGCGCCTCGCCAGGCATAAATACTCTGGTCGTCGTCGCCTACGCAGGTCATGCGTCCGTTGGGGCCGGCCAGATGTTTCAGCAAGCGGTATTGCGCACCATTGGTGTCCTGGCATTCGTCCACCAGCAAATAACGCAGACGTTCGCGCCAGGCAGGCGCGAGATCCGGATCTTGATCGAGCAGCATCAAGGGAATTCGGATCAGATCATCGAAGTCGACGGCGTTGAATGTTTGTAAACGCGCCTGATAACGATCATACAAATTCGCCGCTTCGCGTTCACGTGCCGATTTGGCCAATTCAAACGCATCGTCCGGCGACAGGCCGTTATTTTTTGCCTGGGATATCAGGCCATGCAAAGCCTGCAGCGCATCGTTTTTCAAACCGGGCGCGGACAAGTCCTTGATGATGCCGAGTTGGTCATCGGTATCGAAAATCGAAAAACCACGACGCAGTTTTGCCCGATGCGCTTCAATCTGCAAAAAACGCAAACCCAGCGAATGGAATGTCGAAACGGTCAGCCCTTCGGTCTTGTCGCTCTTGATCCGCTTGCTGACACGCTCGCGCATTTCACGCGCCGATTTGTTGGTGAAGGTAATCGCGGCAATGTGTTTCGCTTCACACTTTTTGTGCGAAATCAGGTGCGCTATTTTTTCGGTGATTACACGGGTTTTACCACTGCCCGCGCCGGCCAATACCAGCAAGGGTCCATCGGTATATTCGACTGCCGCTTTCTGCGGCGCATTCATGGTGTGGGTAGACATAAGCCGCGTATTTTAGCTTATGTGGAACGCTTACGTAGGAGGCCGCTTGCGGGCGACGAATTTCTTCGGGCCCAAGGGCCCTCCTTCGCAAGCGTGGCCCGCCAGCTAAAATAGAATAAACTGCGCCCATGCTTATCATCAGCCCCAGCATCATCATTGACGATTCCGAACTGCAGGAACGTTTCGTGCGCTCCAGCGGGCCGGGCGGACAAAACGTGAACAAGGTGTCCACGGCGGTTGAGTTGCGTTTCGATATCAAAAACTCCGCCTGCCTGCCGGAGCCATTGCGTGAACGTTTACTCGCGCGCAGCGACCGTCGCTTGACTGCCGATGGTGTGTTCGTGATCAGCGCACAACGTTTTCGTACGCAGGAGCGAAATCGCGACGACGCGCGCGACCGTTTGGCCGGCGTGATCCATGCGGCGATGCACGTACCAAAAAAACGCGTAGCAACAAAACCAAGCAAGGGTGCAAAAGAGCGGCGCCTGTCGGGCAAACGTGAACGTGCCGATATCAAGCGCACCCGCTCGAGTAAAACCTGGGATTAATGCATGCAAAGAGTGTTGTCATTGCCACCGAATGCGCCACGCAGCAAAGCCGGAAAATGGGTGCAGCATCTCGGCATGCTGATTCTGAAAATCGGTGGCTGGAAAATGGCCGGCGAATGGCCGGACGTGCCGAAGATGGTGATGATTGCGGCACCGCATTCTTCCGGCTGGGACGCGGTATGGGGCATGGCGGTGAAAGCGGCGATGGGTGTGGAAATCGTGTTCATCGGCAAGGCAGAACTATTCCGCGGTCCGCTTGGCTGGCTATTACGAAAACTTGGCGGTCGTCCGGTGGACCGCAGTGCGCCCGGCGACATCATCGAACAGATTGCAGCGCAAATCCGCAACTCGGAACAGATGTGGTTCGTACTCGCACCCGAAGGCACCCGGAAGCGAGTGCAGCATTGGAAACCCGGCTTCTGGAAAATTGCCCGCAAGGCCGAAGTGCCGGTGTGTTGCGCGTGGTTTCATTATCCTGATAAAACCATTGGTGCCGGACCGTTGGTGGAACTGACCGATGATTTCGAAAGCGATATGAAAAAAATACGTGAAATTTACCGGCCGTATATCGGCAAGAATCGCGACACAACGTAGGAGGCCGCTTGCGGGCGACCGGCCGAATTCGCGAGGTCGCCCGCAAGCGGCCTCCTACTTCAGGCAGCGCGCGAAAAAATCTTCGGTCAGTCGGTAACGATGCATGGCATCGCTGCCGCGCAATCCGTGTTTAGCACCCGGATACGTCATCAATTCAAACGGCGTACCACGCTTCTGCAATTCCGACATCAGTTTGGTCGAGTTGGTGAACAATACATTGTCGTCGGCCATGCCGTGGATCAATAGCAGTTTCGATTTCAAGCCATCGAGATGCGCGAATACGGTGCTATCCGGATAGCCTGCGGGATTGTTCTTTGGCAAATCCATATAGCGTTCGGTGTAATGCGTGTCGTACAAACCCCAGTCGGTCACCGGCGCGCCGGCAACACCGCAGGCATAGGTATCCGATGCTTTCGCCAGCAGCATCAGCGTCATGTACCCGCCGTTCGACCAGCCATACACGCCGATTTTATCGGCTTGCACATACGGCAATGTTTTCAGGTAATCGATGCCGCGCAATTGGTCCACGACTTCGACATTGCCTTGATGGCGAAATAATGCGCTACCGAATTTTACGCCGCGACGAGGCGTGCCTCGGTTGTCTATCGAAAAAACAATATAGCCATGTTGCGATAGATATTGGTTGAAGAAGGCATCGGCGCGGCCGGGCCAGCTATTGATCACGGTTTGTGCCGCCGGACCGCCATAGACAAACACCACGACCGGATATTTTTTGGCGGGGTCAAAATCCATCGGCTTGATCACGCTGTAATGCAGTGTTTCGCCATCTTCCGCTTTCAGTTCGCCGAATTCGGTCTTGTCGTGCGCCGCCCAATATTTTTGGTAGGGATGATCGGCATTGATCACGTTATCGACGAGGCTGGCGATTTTGCTGCCATCTGCATGATGCAGTTCAGCCTGCGGCGGCGTTTGCGTGTTTGACCAGACATCGACATAGACACTCGCATCATCCGAAAAGACGGCGAGATGCATGCCGTCGGTTTTCGTCAATTGTACTGGCGCGCTACCATTGAAATCGGTCGAGTACACATGGCGTTCGCGCGGCGTAGTCTTGGTGCCGCTGAAATAAATCTGCTGCGACTTTTCATCGACCGCGAGCAGGTCGTCAACTTGCCAATCGCCAGCCGTCAGCTGTTTCATTTTTTTACCGTCGCGTGCATGCAGGCTTAAATGCATGAAGCCACTTTGTTCCGACGACCAGATAAAGCGACCGTCTTCCAGGAAGTGCAGATTATTGTGCAGATTGATCCAACTCTTGCTGGTTTCCTGCAATAAGGTTTTTTGTTTTTTATCGGCCAGATCCACTTCGATCAAATCCAGCAAACGCTGCTCGCGGTTCTGGCGCTGAAAAGTTAGATGTTGTGCATCCCGCCATTGAACGCGGGCAAGGTAAATATCTTTTTCCTTGCCGAGATCTATGTCCGTGATGGATGTCGTATCGGAAGACAGATTCGCGACTTTCAGTTCAATCAACACATTGGCATCGCCCGAAGCGGGGTAGCGCTGCTCGACGATATCGGTGCGGTCCGGATAGATCTCGAAACGTTTTTGCACCGGCACCGGACTTTCGTCAATGCGGGTAAAGGCAATCGTCGAATCATCCGGTGCCCACCAATATCCGGTGTGACGATCCATTTCCTCGTCGGCGACGAATTCGGCAATGCCGTTTGCGATGACATGGGATGCATCGTTCGTGATCTGGATTTCCTTTGCGTTTTTCAGGTCAATCACCCAAAGATTTCGTTCGCGGATGAAGCTGACGAAACTGCCTTTCGGCGAAATTTTCGGATCGGTCGCAAAGCCCTTGCCGGTAGTAATTTTTTTCGCGGCCGATTGCGTCAAATCGTACAAATACAATTCGCCGCCGAGCGGGAACAGCAAGGTATTGCCATCGCTGCCCCATTGGTAATCGACAATGCCGGAGAAGCCGGCGATGCGCTGGCGTTCGCGCCGGGCTTTTTCTTCGTCCGACAGTACTTCTTCGCCGGCAACCAGTTTTTTCGAATCGACCAGTAATTGCGTCTTTCCAGAAGCAATATTGTATTCCCACAGATCAAGCTGGTTTACCGATTCGGCCTTGCCGCGCAGGAAGCTGACACGTTTTCCATCCGGCGAGATTTTTGCGTTGTTCAAGCTCGGCCCGGACAGCGAGGCGCTGCCTGTGATCGCTTCGAGTGTCAGTTTTTCAGCGTGCGCGGAAGTCGCCATAAGCATTGCCAGACTCAGTAAAAATGTTTTCATGGGTTGTTTGCGTTCGGGGTGCCAAACAAAATGGCCTTCATTTCTGGCGTCATTTCGGTTTTGCGTTTGTATTGTTCGCCGATGGCGTAAGCCTTGATCACGGCGGGACGTTGTTTGATCGCATCGTGCCAGCGTTGCACGTTGGGATAAGTTTCCAGTGCAACATGGTGCCAGTCGTGAGCAACCGCCCACGGGTAGCAGGCCATGTCGGCGATGCTGTAGTCATCGGCAATGAACTCGCGACCTTCGAGATGCTTGTTTAGTACGCCGTAAAGACGCTCGGTTTCGCGCTGGTAGCGATCAATCGCATACGGAATCTTTTCCGGTGCATAACGGGTGAAGTGATGATTCTGTCCCAGCATCGGACCAAAGCCGCCCATTTGCCAGAACAGCCATTCCATCGTGATTTTTTTCTGACGAATATCACCGGATAAAAACTTGCCGGTCTTTTCGGCGAGATACAGCAAGATGGCGCCGGATTCAAACACCGAAATTTTTTCTCCGCCGTCGACAGGCGCGGCATCAATAATTGCCGGCATCCGGTTGTTCGGCGAGAACGCCAGGAACTCCGGTTTGAATTGATCGCCGGCACCGATGTCGACCGGTTTTATTTCATACGGAATTCCGGCTTCCTCAAGAAACACGGTAATTTTGTGGCCATTCGGCGTTGGCCAGTAATACAGATCGATCATGACAAATAGCCGCCATCGACCGTGAGGCAGGTGCCGGTCACGTAACTTGCGGCAGGCGATGCTAAAAACAACACGGCAGGCGCGATTTCATCGGGTTGTGCGCTGCGGTTCAACGGAATCAGTTGCATCATCATGCCCATGATTTTCGGATTCGAGGTAATGGCCGACGCAAATTTGGTGTCGGTCAAGCCAGGCAGTACCGCATTCACGCGGATTTTGTACGCGGCCAATTCCTTCGCGAAACCTTCGGTCATATTGACAATGCCGGCCTTGGTCATCGAATAGATTCCCTGGCCAGGTGCAGCGCGCTTGGCATTCACCGATGCGATATTCACGATGCTGCCGCCCTTGCCTTTCATGCGTTTGGCGGCCTGCACGCTGGTCCAGAAATAGCCGCGCAGATTCACTTCCACGGTTTTTTCATAGCTGCTCAAATCCATGTCCAGCATCGGGCCGAAATAGGGATTGGCAGCGGCGTTGTTGACCAGGATATCAGGCGCGAGATTGGCGGCATCCAGATCATTGAACAGGCCCTCGATCGCGGCAACGTCGCCGACATGCAGCGCGCGTGCTTCGGCACTGCCGCCAACGGCTTTGATCGCATCGGCAACCGACTGGCAGGACTCGACTTTGCGCGAGGTGCAGATCACGTGGGCACCATGTGCAGCCAGTAGATGTGCGATGGCTTCACCTATGCCGCGTGATGCACCGCTCACTAATGCCGTTTTGCCGGACAAATCAAATAATGGGTCGAGATTTTGCATGAAATCACCAAATAATCGGGAAGGAATGACGGCGGCTTGCTATGCTTGCGAGACTATCACAGCAGCTGTTTTGGGGAGTAATGAATGAGTCAACGTCGCGTCTTGATCACCGGTGCAGGCAGCGGTTTGGGTTTGGCTTTGGCTTTGCGTTATGCCCGAAGCGGCGCTCGCGTGGCCTGTGTCGATTTGATTGCCGATCGTGTCGAGGCAGCACGTGCCAGCTTGCCAGGTCAGGGTCATATTGCCCTGCTTGCGGATGTCGGCAGTGATGAATCAATGCAGGCTTTGTTCGACCAGGTTCAAAAGGAATGGGGCGGCGTGGATGTATTGATCAATAACGCCGGCATTGCTTCGGGCGGCCCGATGATTGAAACCACGATGGAAGAATGGCGCAAGCTGCTCGAAGTCGATTTGCTCAGCGTGGTGCGCGGTTGCCGTTTATTTCTTCCCGGAATGTTGGCGGCGGGCAAAGGGCAGATTTTAAGTACGGCAAGTTTTGCCGGCTTGGCGAGCGCGCCCGGCATCATGACTTACGGCGTTGCGAAAGCCGCAGTCGTCGCTTTATCGGAACAGCTGCGCGCAGAAGTTTTCGACAAGGGAATTCTGGTCGGCGTCATCTGCCCGAGTTTTTTCAAGACCAATCTGATTGATACCGCCGTTGGCAGCGATAAAGCCAGGAAGATGGCATTGCGTTTGATGGACACGTCGCCCGATACCGTTGATAGCGTTGCCGACAATGTTTTCGCTTCGGCCGAACGCGGGCAATTCATGATTCTTCCGACCAAGCACGAACCGATGCGCTGGCGCATGAAGCGCTGGTTCCCGAACATGTATTTCAGAATGCTGACCAAGCTTGTCAAACAACACACCAAATAATCGAGTAAAGACCATGACCTGGATGATTTACGGCGCCAACGGCTACACCGGAAAAATGGCAGTCGAACGTGCGATCGCTTATGGCCAGCGCCCCGTGCTGGCCGGCCGCAGTCTGGCCTCGATCGAACCGCTGGCGAAAGAATACGGTTTGCCGGTGCGGGCGTTTGGATTGGAAGATCCCAATGTCGTGAAAAAAAACCTTGAGGGCATGCAGGTGGTTCTGCATTGCGCCGGGCCGTTTTCCGCCACCAGCAAGCCGATGCTCGAAGCCTGCCTGGAAACCGGCACGCATTATCTCGATATCACTGGCGAGATCAGCGTGTTCGCGCATTGCCATGAGCAGCACGAGCGTGCGAAAAAAGCCGGTATCGTCGTGTTGCCTGGTTCCGGATTCGATGTGGTGCCGACCGATTGCATGGCAGCGATGCTGAAACGCGATTTGCCAACCGCCACACATCTGGTATTGGCATTTGAAGCCGGCGGCGGCCCGAGTCCCGGTACCGCGAAAACCAGCGTTGAAGGCTTGGGTGCGGGCGGCAGAGCGCGTATTGATGGCGTTGTCACCAAAGTGCCACTGGCGTGGAAGGTCCGCACATTCGAGCGCGATGGCGAACAACGCACGGCGATGACGATCCCCTGGGGTGACGTTTACACGGCGTTCGTTTCGACCGGTATTCCGAATATCGAAACCTATATGGGCGTACCACCATCGAGCATCAAAAACGTGAAACGCATTCGCATGCTTGGCCCGGTACTGGGTTGGGGCATCGTGCAGAATTTCCTGAAGAAGCAGGTTGCGAAAAAAGTGCGCGGTCCTTCGGAAGAAAAAAGAAAACAATCGATCACCACGGTCTGGGGCGAAGCGCGCGATGCCAACGGCAATGAAATCAAAAAGTGCATGAACACGCCGAATGGTTATGAACTGACCGTTACTGCATCGCTGGGCATCGTGCAGCGTTTGCTGGAAGGTGAAAAACCGGTGGGCGGCTATTACACGCCATCGATGCTGATGGGGCCGGAATATGTACTGAGCTTGCCCGATGTGAAGATGGTTTGATCTCCCGTAGGAGCGTCCTTTAGGCGCGCCGATCAGGCGACAGTTGTCGCGCCTAAAGGACGCTCCTGCGCTAAGGCAGCTTTTGATCTTGGTGCCACGATAGGTATTCGTGGCGCAAACCTTTAGAATACGCACGGCCCACAGCAAGAAAACATTTATGAGCTCCGACAAACCACAAAAGATGCACCCGCTTTCCTGGCTTATCTTCAGCTCACGCTGGATGCAGCTCCCTCTTTATCTCGGATTGATTGTCGCTCAGGGGGTCTATGTCGTCTTGTTCGTGAAGGAACTGATCCATCTTATCGAGCACGCAACCAGTTACGGCGAGCAGTTGATTATGCTGGCGGTGCTGGGCCTGATCGACGTGGTCATGATTTCCAATTTGTTGGTGATGGTTATCGTCGGAGGTTATGAAACCTTCGTCTCGCGCCTGAATCTGCAAGGTCATCCGGACCAGCCTGAATGGCTAAGCCATGTGAATGCCTCGGTACTGAAAGTGAAACTGGCGATGGCGATTATTGGCATCAGTTCGATTCACCTGCTAAAAACGTTTATTGCCGTCGGTGCGCTGGGCGGACCGATAGACCCGTCCGCTCCGTCAATTACCGGTACCACCTACACGGAAGTGGGCGTGATGTGGCAAACGATTATCCACTGCGTATTTATTCTGTCGGCGATCGGTATTGCTTATACAGACAATTTGATGTCACACGCGGCCAAGGCGAATAAATCGGCACATTGATTTTTGCCTGAAAAACAATGGATGTTTCCCACTTACTCGATGACTTAAACGCTGCACAGCGCGAAGCCGTGTCGGCACCGCCTGGACATTACCTGGTGTTGGCCGGTGCCGGCTCCGGAAAAACGCGCGTGCTCACGCAACGGATTGCCTGGTTGCATGAAGTTGTCGGCGTACCGGCGCATGGTATTTTTTCGGTCACGTTTACCAACAAGGCCGCGACCGAAATGCGGCACCGCGTGGAAAAAATCCTGGGCAATGGTTCGCGCGGCATGTGGGTTGGCACTTTTCACGGACTCGCGCATCGTCTGCTGCGATTGCATCACCGGGAAGCGGGTTTACCGGAAGGCTTCCAGGTGTTGGATTCGGATGACCAGCTGCGTTTGGTCAAACGGATCGCCAACGAAATGGAATTGGACGAGGGCCGTTTTCCGCGCAAGCAAATCGTCTGGTGGATCAATGCACAGAAAGACGAAGGCCGTCGTCCAAAACATATCCAGGTGCCGGGTGGTGACTTCTTCACGAAAACCATCTTGCTGGTTTACGAAGCTTACGAAGCACGCTGCCAGCGTTCCGGCCTGGTCGATTTCGCCGAAATTCTTTTGCGTGCACACGAGCTGCTGCTCGAACACGATGCGCTGTTGCACCATTATCAAAACCGTTTCAAGCATTTGTTGATCGACGAATTCCAGGATACCAACAGTATTCAATATGCTTTTGTCCGCGTGCTGGCGGGCGAGACCGGGCAGGTATTTATCGTTGGCGACGACGATCAGGCGATTTACGGCTGGCGTGGCGCGAAGGTGGAAAACGTACAACGTTTCCTGCGCGACTATCCCGGTGCGCAAACCATCCGGCTCGAACAGAATTATCGTTCGACCGGCAATATTCTTGCCGCCGCAAATGCCGTTATTGCACACAATCCGGAAAGGCTCGGGAAAAATCTCTGGACCTCCTCGGGCGAAGGCGAAAGCATCGATCTGTATGCAGCCTATAACGAAGTCGATGAAGCGCGTTATATCGTCGAACGTATCCAGGCCCATATTCGCCAAGGCGGCAGCGCGCGTGAATGCGCGCTGCTGTATCGCTCGAATGCGCAATCGCGCGCCTTGGAAGAACAGTTGATCCAGGCCGGGATGCCGTATCGGGTGTACGGCGGTTTGCGCTTCTTTGAACGCGCCGAAATCAAGGATGCACTCGCCTATCTGCGCTTGATCAGCAATCGCGATGACGATCCGGCGTTTGAGCGTGCCGTGAATACGCCGGCACGCGGCATCGGCGACAAGACGCTCGATGAAGTACGAAAATTGGCGCGCGGCAAATCCATTTCGCTCTGGGCTGCCACCCAGGAAATGATGCAAACGAGTTTGCTGACCGCGCGTGCGAAAAACGCGCTGAATGTTTTTCTCGAATTGATCGTGTCATTGCAGGAACAGACCAAAGATCTCGAATTGCATGAGCAATTTGACCACGTACTCGAACGCAGCGGCCTGCGCGCCTTTTATTCGCAGGAATCCAAGGGCCAGGTAGATTCGAAACTGGAAAACCTGGACGAATTGGTCTCGGTCGCAAGCCGTTTCGAACGGCGCGATGACGAAGCTAGTGAAGGCATGACAGAGTTGGTGGAGTTTTTAAGCTACGCCTCGCTCGAAGCCGGCGAAGGCCAGGCCCAGGATGGCGAAGATGGTGTGCAGCTGATGACTTTGCACAGTGCGAAGGGCCTCGAATTTCCATTGGTATTTTTAACCGGACTGGAAGAAGGCCTGTTTCCGAGCAATCGTTCGATGGAAGAAAACGGCAGACTGGAAGAAGAGCGCCGTCTAGCTTATGTCGGACTGACGCGTGCCCGGGAAAAACTGATTTTGACTTACGCCGAAACCCGCCGCTTGCACGGCATGGAAATGTACGGCACGCCGTCGCGTTTCCTGCGCGAAATTCCGGCTAATTTACTGCATGAAGTTCGGCCGAAAGTGAATGTCGCGAAATCCGGTTTCAATTCGGCATACAACAGCACGCGCATGTCCGAAGCCCCTTCTGGTGGTTTGAAATTGGGACAGCGTGTTTCGCATGCTAGTTTCGGCGTTGGTATCGTGATGGATTGCGAAGGGAATGGTGCCCATGCGCGGGTACAGGTTAATTTCGAGAATGCCGGCAGCAAGTGGCTGGTATTGGCCTATGCCAATCTGGCGCCAGTTTAGTGTAGTCACACTCGGCTGCTTGAATTTGTCTGTTACCCGGTCGATGATGTGGCATTCGCCAACATTGCGAATATCAAAAATCCATCAACTGGGGAATGGCTCGTGAATAAAAATTTGAATGGCGCCGGATTGTCCGCGATATTACTGTTTGTGGCAGTCACTGCTGCATCGATCTCGGGCTGTGTCCCCGGCGGCAATAGCGATGCCGATTTTCAACAGGCACTTGTCGATGCTTCCAGCCAGCAAAACAAATCACTGCCGATGATGGTGGACAAGGATACCCGCTGGGATACGACCATTCCGGGGCCTGGAAAGAATTGGACCTACATCTATACCTTGATCAATCCGGAATCCAGCACCTACACCAATGCACAGATCAATGAAGTACTGGGCGGAAAAATCCGTTCCGGCGTCTGCAGCATGAAGGAAATGGAAGCCTTCAGGAAAAACGGCGTGATCATGAAATACAGTTATCGCGACCATAGTGGCAAGTTCATCGGCGAAGTCGTGGTGAAACCGGAAGATTGCAAATAGTTTTTTCCCTCCTGCGTGACGATGGTTTCAACAAACGTCCGGCGTTTTTACCTGTTCTGGAATGCCATGTCAGCTAATCGTTTTCTATCATTCGCCTTACTGTTTTTGCTATGCACCGCGACAAGTCGTGCAGGGACAGTTGATGCCAAACCCTTGACCATCGGCGAAAGCTTTACGATGGATTCGAAGGTGTTGGGAGAGACCCGTCGAATCAATGTGTATATGACCCACCCCTATGGTGAGCCGGAAGATACACCATTACCGGTGCTTTATATGCCCGATGGCGGTATCGCAGAGGATTTTCTGCATATTGCAGGCCTCGTGCAGGTGTCTGTGGGGAATGGCACGATGCGGCCATTTCTGCTGGTGGGTATCGAAAATACCCAGCGCCGCCGGGATTTGACCGGCCCCACCAAGAATGCCGAGGATAAAAAGATTGCACCCAAAGTCGGTGAATCGAAAGCATTCCGACAATTTCTCCGCAATGAATTGATGCCGGAAATTAAACGGCGTTACCGCACGACCGGCGAAACCGCGATAGTGGGCGAATCGTTGGCGGGTCTGTTCGTCGTTGAAACCCTGCTGCAGGAACCTGACCTGTTCAATACCTATATCGCATTCGATCCGAGCCTTTGGTGGAACGATGGCGAGCTGGTCAAGAATGCGAAGAAATTGCTCCGAAAGAAAACCATTTCCGGAAAGACGCTATATCTTGCGACCAGTGAGCAAAAGGAAATTTCTGCCATCACGCGGGAATTGGTTACGGTAGTCGAAAAGGAAGCCTCGGGCAGGGTTTTTGTACATTACCAGCCCATGCCGGAAGAAACGCATGCGACGATTTATCATCCGGCGGCGATCAGGGCATTTCGCGAGGTATTCAAGCCAGCCCCCGTTCCGGGTATCCCGCACTGAAATTGCAAAACAAAAAAGCCGGCTTTCGCCGGCTTTTTTTGATCGGAAGAAGTCTATTTATTGCCGACGTTCTCGACCACACGATTCATGTGTTCCTCGAGCGCCTGCTGAACCTTGTCTTCGGCATTCAGCGGCGTGTAGTCGATTTTTTCCCTGAAACCATTACCAAGCGCACGACCGCCGCGACCAAAGGGTTTTACGCTGAGATAGGCTGTGGTGAGCGTGGCATTTTGCCCGTAAAAACTGATGTCCTGATTGCCGATAATATCGGCCTTGACGCGAACGATGATATCGGCCCGCTTGCTGCTTACCGATTGGTAACCTGCTTCACTGAGCTTGTCTTCAATCATCTGTTGTGCGGGAATCATCAGCGCAGGATCACCATTGGTAACAACGGCAAAGGTATGACCGCCACCGCCGCCAGTCTGTGGTGCGTTTTCTTCGATTCGATCGCGGATTCTTTCCGCTACACGACCGCCACGGGTCGGCAGAGGCTTGGCAGCCGCCAGATTGGAATCACTATTGCTGGAGGTGTCCGGTGTTGAAGGAGCATCCGGCGTCTGACTACCAGAATTTTTGACCGAGTCGCCGCTCGTGTCGGGTGCAATGTTTGCGACGGTTTGGCTGTCTGAAGGCGTATCCGGTGTAGCGGGCGCTGCCGTATCCGTTGCAGGTGCAGTGTTTGTTGTCGCGGCATTGCCATCGACCGGTACTACCGTATTTGCGACGGTGGTGTCTGTCGCCGGGTCTGCCGACCTGAAAACACCGCGCAGACCCCAGGCGCCACCGACCACCAGCAAGCCGAGAATGGCGGCAAGCGCGAGCCATTTTTTCGAGCTCGAGCTGCTTGTTGCGGGCTGCTGTGCGATTTGGGTAACGCCAGGACGTGTACTGCCCTGAGCCGTGGTGACATCGTTTGCATTGACGGCAACGGTGGGGGCAGAAGCGGCCGAAGCGGCCGAAGCGACATTAGGCGGTGGCGTTGGTGCGCGCATTACGCCGGGGGTAATGGGGGTCGCCATTCCGATCAGCGTTGCGGCCGGACCCGATGGCGGCAGGGTTTTCAGCTTGAGTGGTCCACCTTGCTTGATGAGCGGATGTTTTTCCAGATCTGCGATCAGTTCGTCGGTGCTTTGGTAACGATCCATCGGCTCTTTTTCAAGCATGCGCGAAAGAATGGCGGCTACGTCCACATCGACATCGACATTCAATTCGCGGACATCCGGAATTTGCGACTGCACGACATCGAGCATCAGTTTCAGCGGACTCTCATCGGAGAATGGCGTGCGGCCCGTCAGCATTTCAAACAGCACGATACCAAGCGCAAAAATATCCGAACGCTGATCTACCGATTTGCCCAGACAGACTTCGGGTGACAGGTAGCCCGGCGTGCCGACAAATTCACCGGTACCTGTGAGCTTGCTGTTGAAATCGTGATTGGCCAGTGCGATACCGAAATCGGCAATCTTGATTTGACCGCGCTGATTCAACATCAGATTGCCGGGCTTGATATCACGATGGATTACGCCACGTTCGTGTGCAACCGAAAGACCCTTGGCCGACTGGTGCAAAATTTTCAGAGCATCACCGACTTGCAGGCGACCTTCGCGCTTGATGATGGCCGACAGCGATTCGCCATCGACAAATTCCATCACGAAGAACGGCTGGTTGTTATCCTGGCCGATCAAAAAAATCTGGATGATGTGCGGGTCGTTCAAGGAGGCCATCGAACGCGCTTCACGAAGGAAGCGTTCGACCAGCGTCTGATCGTGCGCCAGTGCCGGTGACAGCTCCTTGATGGCGACATAGCGGGTGAGAGCGGGCTCGTAACCTTTATAGACCACGCCCATACCGCCGCGGCCGAGTTCAGAGACTATTTCGTAATGACCAATATGTGTTCGCATGATTACTCCTGTAACGCGATGTTAGACCGCCAGAGGCCAGCACGGAAGCGGGAACGCCGTATTTCCCCGGAAAAGGCCCCGGTACGGGTTCACAAGCCTTGTTTTCGCGCCTGGTCATTTCGCGGCGATCATCGCCAAAATCATTTCCGCGAGCATTAGGTCATCAGTCACGATGACCGATGACGCATGTTCCCTGTCCTGTTTCCATGGAAAATCGCGTCACTGTAAACACTGCCCTCAATGCCCGTTATTGAGGGCAGTGCTATTTGTGGAGTCGGTAAAGGAAACGAGACATGAAAAAACTTTTTAAATTTCTGGCGTATACGGTAATCCTGCTGCTGTTGGTGGCTGCAGGTTTTTACGGATTCGCCTATAACAAAACCGAACAGGGTCTGGCCTTGCGTTATGACGTGCAGGATGCCCCGCTGCAATTGCCGCAGGACGCGGCCAGCCTGGCTTATGGCGCCCGTCTGTTTGTATCGAAAGGTTGTGCGGATTGCCATGGTGCTGCTGCCGAGGGCAAGGTGGTATTTGATGCCGGCCCGGTAATGAAAGTGGTGGGTCCGAACCTAACTACGGGAGGTATTGGTAAAGACCTGACGGTAGACGATATGGCGAGGGCGATTCGTCATGCGGTGGGTAAAGGTGGTCGCCCCCTGGTATTCATGCCGTCGCCCGATTATCAAAATCTGAGTGACGCAGATACTGCCGCGATTATTGCCCATATCAAATCATTGCCTGCTTCCGCGAATAAACCGGCGGCATTGGAAATTCGTCCCTTGGGTCGAGTGCTTTACAGTCTGAACAAATTCCCCTTGCTACCGGCTGAGGCAATTGATCACTCGCCACGCCAGCGACTGGCGCCCGCTGCGGCGGTAACGGTGGAATATGGAAAATATCTGGCGCAAACCTGCACCGGATGTCACGGCGCCAATTTCGGCGGCCAACATGTGCCAGGCACGCCGCCTGATTTTCCGTCGGCAGCCAATCTGACGCAGGGCGCCCTGAAAAGCTGGTCGCAGAATGATTTCAAAGCCGCCCTGCGTACCGGCAAACGCCCGGATGGCAGTGCGATCAATCCCTTCATGCCCTGGCCTTCAATGTCGAAGATGAGCGATGATGAAATCGCGGCACTTTGGCTTTATCTGTCCAGTTTGCCGGCAGTGCAGAGCACAGCAAAATAATCGAAGCAGGATGGCCCCGATTCTTGTCGGGGCCGAAGAATGAAAAACACGGCAATCTCAGGACAACAAAACCTGTCGCGGGTCCTTGCCTTTCGCGCAATGCTCGAACGTCACTTCAAGTCCATGCGCCTGAAAGAGCGCGGCCATCTGTCGTTGCCGCATTTCGAATTGTTCGAATAGGAATTCGCATCGTTCAGGCGTGATTTCATCGCCGCAATAACCCAGGTTTTGCCAGTCATCGGCATCCATCAGGGTCATATGGATTTCGCGATCACGATAAAGCGCCAAGGGCTCCGGCATGGCATCGCACCAGCAGGTTTCATCCGGCGCCAGCAAGGCGGTTTCAATCAGGGGCCAGACATTTTTCAAGCCGGCATGTTCGTATTGCATCGCCATCATCGCCGCCAGGTCGTGCACGGTCAGGTAACGCGCATGTTCGATCTGTGCCTGAAAATTTTCCTGTGCGAACAGGGCCGTGTCGGCAGGAGCCATGCCGATATCGAGCAAACTGGCTTCGAGTTGCTCGCCTACCGTCTTGATCAACTCGGCATCGCCGCGCAACAAAAATGGCACTAGACGAAACGGCCCCTCGGCGAATTCTCTCGCAGGCGAAAGTGTTTCCGGCAAAGCGTTTTCATTGGCCCCCAATGCCATGATGCGCGCCTGTCCCCGGCCGGGTGCCTGCGCAGTCAATCGTTCGAGTTCGGCATGCAGGGGAAAACCCGGACGCAATATCTCGACGGGATCGAACAGGGCTGCCAGTACCGTGAAATCGCAATCGCGCACTTCCGGTACCCAGCGTGCAAGATCGCGCGCCAGCAAGGCTGCGAGCTCACCGGCCGCGGCTTGTTGCAGGCACGCGGATCCGGCGCGCGTTTGCGGACTTAGCTCCAGTGCGAAGGCACCGAGGCAGCTAACAGTATCGGTCATGGTCTTCCCTAGTACTCTTTCGGACGGTCTATCGGTTTGGAAATCTTGCTCTAGACCACTAAGCTATTCTCGAAGCTTCCCATTATGCCAGCGCCAGCCGCTGACCTCGACCAAGGATTTCACATGAACAATCCCCGCCGCGTGGCCATTCTCGGAGGCGTTCGCATTCCGTTCTGCCGGAACAACAGCGTGTATTTCGATATCGGCAATATGGGCATGTCGATCAAGACGCTCGGCGCCCTGGTCGAAAAATTCAATCTGCAGGACAAGGTGCTGGGCGAAGTGGCGATGGGTGCGGTGTTGAAACACTCCAGTGATTTCAATCTTGCGCGCGAAGCCACTTTGTCCTCCGGCCTTTCACCTCTCACGCCGGGCCTGACCATGCAGCGCGCCTGCGGCACGGGTCTGGACACGGTGATTGCCGTCGGCAACAAGATCGCGCTGGGCCAAATTGAAGCCGGCATCGGTGGTGGTTCCGATACCACTTCCGATGTGCCGATCGCCGTCAGTAAAAAACTTCGCCGTCGTTTATTGAATGCGAACATGGCGAAATCTTTCGGTCAGCGCATCGGCGCCTTGCTGAAAGGTTTTTCGTTTGGCGAACTCAAGCCCGAATTCCCCGGCGTGGCCGAACCACGTACCGGCAAGAGCATGGGCGAGAGCTGCGAGCAAATGGCGAAGGAATGGAAAATTACCCGTGCCGATCAGGATCAGCTCGCATTTGAATCCCACAAGAAAGCCGCTGCCGCATACGAGCGCGGTTTCTACAAGGATTTGGTCGTGCCGTTTCGCGGTATCGACAAGGACAATATCCTGCGTGCCGACACAACGCTCGAAAAACTTGCCACCTTGAAACCGGCATTCGACAAGACCAGTGGTCAGGGCACGCTCACCGCCGGTAACTCGACCAATTTGTCCGACGGCGCTTCGGCCGCCTTGCTGGCTTCGGAAGACTGGGCGAAAGAGAATGGTCTGGAAGTGCAAGCTTATCTGGTCGATTCGCAGGTGGCCGCGGTTGATTTTGTCCACGGCGAAGGCTTGTTGATGGCGCCGGCATGGGCCGTGTCGCAATTGCTGGCACGCAATAATCTGACGCTGCAGGATTTCGATTTTTATGAAATCCACGAAGCTTTCGCGGCACAGGTCTTGTGCACATTGAAAGCCTGGGAATCGGAAGAATTCTGCAAGACCAAACTCGGTCGCGATAAAGCCATGGGTTCGATCGATCGCAACAAACTCAATGTGGTGGGTTCTTCGCTGGCCATGGGGCATCCTTTCGCCGCCACCGGTGCCCGCATCGTTGCTACCGCTGCCAAATTACTGAAGGAAAAAGGCAGTGGCCGCGTACTGATTTCGGTTTGTACCGCAGGCGGCATGGGCGTGGCGGCTATTGTCGAACGCTGATCCATCCTGATTCCGGAAAAGCATGTATTGATGGTAAATCAATACATGCTTTTTTTTTTGCAAAAGAATTTGCGCCTACTCGTCACTCATCATCATCGGGCAAATTCTTCCCAGGCAGTTGCCTGAATTCATGTCCAGTACCGGACTGTGTTGCGAGTCACCCACGGGATAAGGCACCTTGTTTTCCAGAATGAAAACAACCGCGTTTGCGCCGGCCAGGCTGCCTGAAAAAGCAAAGTCGCCGGTAATCACATACACCGGCATCATGCGGATACGTTCATCGAAATGGCGTCCCAGATCCCTTTTATTGACATCGCGATAACGTGACTTGAAGCGTTCAATATCCGATACCGAGCCCGGCCGAATCACATTCGCACGCAATGCTTCATTCAAGCTCATTGGCCTTGGTGCAGGTGTTTCCGTGATGGGCGCAGTGATTGCTGGCGGGGTTTGCATGGATGTTGTTTTATCAGGATCTGCTGCGGTATCCGCGTCGGCATTTTCCTCGACATCCAGCGAACCAATATTGGCGACGCCGTTCGCAATGACGGGAAGTCCGACATAAGGCCGGCCAAATAATTGCTTTGTAAACGGATACAGCGCTTGCCTCTTCAATTCATCACGCCAGTAAAAACCGCATTTGTCGGAGAGCGCGGCGTAGTGTTGCTGCAACAACGTGGGTTCGTTCACGCCGGCAATCAGTTGCGTTTGATCGGCCGTGACGTACACGCCCCATAGCCGGGTACGATCGCTGAGCTTGAGTTGCCAAAGTGCAGCTTGCTTCGCGGTCAGTAGCAAGGCGACCGGCGCGGGAGAATCGATATTGACCCTTATGGCAGTGAGGTCGTCGGGGCTCGTACTGGTTTTGCTCGAAGCCTTGATCCAGGCTTCGCCGTCGATGACATAAACCTCGACATTTTTCGGGGCCAGTGCCGGTGAAAAACTGCAGATCGGAGGCAATGTAATGACGACTTTATCCGGCATTGTCTTTGCCGAAGATGGAGCGCTACTCATGGTTGATGCCTTCGTCTTTTCCCGACTCGAGTCGGCAAACAGTTTTTCCAGATCGCTGCAGCCCGCCAATCCATAGCAAAGCATAAGACCAAAGAACAGGCGGCTTGTTGCTCGGAAAATTTTCATGGGACACCAATGGGTGAGGTGAGCATTATCGTACGGCGGTGTTGGCGAGGGGCAGCCTGAACCCGCTTGATTCAAGACAGACCATATCGCTTGCACTTACTTCGGTATCAACGGAAAACCATGCTCATTACGAATTTCTGCCACTGCCTGACTGGCAATTTTTTCCCTCAGGCTTTGGCCGATGAGCAATAGCGGGAGTTGCTCTCTTTGCAGGCGTAGGGCGTTGGCATAGGCAGTGCTGGCCTGTTCGTTTTTTTGCTGGGCACTGTAGAGATTGCCTAGTGCCTCCCAGGCTTCGGAGCTGGGGGCCAGCGATGCGGAGCGTTGCAGCATTGCTTCCGCTTTTACGTACTGTTTGTCCTGACGATAAAGTTTGCCGAGTGCGGCATGCAATGCGGCGTCATCGGGATGTTGCGGAAGCCAGGCTCTGCACAAATCCATGCGCTGGTCATTGGCGTGTGCGGAAATGCCGGCCAGACTACCGAGTAATTCGGGTGTCCAGTGCATGCCGAGATAATCGCTCAAAACCTGCACGGCCTTTGTTTCGAGACCAAGCGCATCGGCGCGTGCAGAGAAGGCTTGCAGTATCGCCGTATTATTTTTCAGGCGCTCAGGCAGGCTTTGCCATGTTTGCAGGAAGGTATCGGCATCACTGCTTTGTTCCAGCGTGCTTGCCTGAAGCTTGATTTCAAGGGTCGCCAGCATCTGCGGCGATAGTGCCTGTTCCTTGCGCAGGGTTCCGAACAAGGAGATAGCTTCTGCCGCGCGATTTGTTTTTTCCAGTGACTGTAAATAAACCAGTTGCGCCTGGGGCGAGAGTTTTTTTGCCTCTTGCAGAGGTGCCAGCAGTGTGACCGCCTGATCGAAGTTGTCGTTATTGAATGCAGTTTCTGCCGCCTGAACATTGGCCGCGGTCGGGTCATGCTGCATCAGTGCTGCATGGTGTTGTGCGGCACGCAGAGGTTCGTCAAGGCGATTGGCAGCATCGTATGCGGTCATCAAGGCAATCGTTTTTATGTCGTCCTGTTTCGCGGCCTTGAGCAGCAAGTTTTCCGCACGTGCATAACGACCCTCCTGGAATGCCTGCAGGCCGTTCACGAAACGCGAGCGCGCCTGTTTTTTCGCGAGCGATTGCCAGGCGTTGAACGGCAGGCGCACCAGAAACCACAAAGACCAGAGCGCGACGGAAATCAGCAGCCAGAAAATCAGGCCATAGGCGACGGTGGTTTCGATGATTTTCCCGTGCCAGCGAATCAGTACGAAACCCATGTCGGTCGCCAGACTTTCCCAAGCTACCGCGCCGATGGCGGCAAGCAACAAGCACCAAATCAGGCCGCGAAAAATATTCACGGGTTTTGTATCCGTTGCGACGACATGGAGCGCAGTAGTTGCAGCGAGCTGCCGGCAGTCGGAACATTCAGGCGAATGTCCTGTTTTGCCAATACCGACAGTTTCGATCTGCGCTCACGCAATACCGGACCGTCGGCATAAAGACGTTTCAGCCAGCTATCGATGCGGCGGACACTCGCCTGGAAACCATCGTTGTCGCGCTTGTTCAAGGCGCTTCTGGCAAGAGCAATTTCAAGCGACAGAGCCGCTTCGGCAGCATTGCGGTCATTGGCGCCTAGCAGGGATTGTTCATCGGCCGAGCGGACTTGCACCATGGCATCGAGCAATCGCTGGAAACCGTTTCGACTCGGTGCTTTACTGGTATCGGCCTGACCGGGCAGACGCGCGGACAATTGCGGCAGCGTAGCTTCGAGAGCGTCCAGTTCGCCAGCCGCGAAGGGTTTGCGGTCGGTGGCACTGGTCATCGCCTGCATTTCCTGCAGCAGGCTTTGACGGAGATTGATCATTTGCGAATCGCTGATATCGGAAGCCACTTCGTTGGCCAGCCGCATTGCCCGCATTGCGCCGGGTAAATCGCCATCGACATGGATGCGGGCGTCGGACAAGACCAAAAGCAGTTCCAGTGCTTCCAGTTGCACCGATTGGCGTGAATTGTTTTGCTCTTTCGCCATCTCGCGAAGATTTTCTTCCAGGATGGCGGCACGCTGGTTGACGCCAAGCACTTCATCGCGCAATAAACCGGTTCGCGATTGTGCATCGGCCAGTTTTTTTTCAAGGCTTTGCTGCAGGCGCTGGGCACGCTGTAATTGTTGCTCTGCACCGAGCAGGCGGGCATCCAGGGCTTCGGGACTTAAATCGACTGCATTTACCGTCGCCGTGGCGGGTTTTGCCCAGGGCTTCCATAAACCCAGCGCAACGATCACGGCTACCAGCAAGAAGACAATAAGCCAGATGCCGGGGCGCCGGAGCGCTGGCCCTGAAGCTTCGGTACTGGTGTCACTTTCGTCTATCACGGTCTGCGCTCTACCTGGATTGCCGACATGCTAACGCACCTGCTGCGTTTGCACATACACCAATTGCGCCAGCATGACATCGGGACGAGCTGATTCGCTCACGCTTGAATTACCAATGCCGATTTCTTCGAGCAGGCCCTGTAACCGTTTGCTACTCAGTATCCATGGGCCGGATTTCAGTTTTTCACGAAGGGCGGACGGTATTTGTTGCCAGAACGATTCGAATACCTCATGGCTGCTGCACAACACGGCGAACGGAGAATGTAATTGCTCGAGTCGCCGGATTTCCATTGGTTTCAAGCGCATGGCTTTGCGTTGATAGACATGGGCGACTTCAAGTTTGGCACCCTGCTGGATCAGTGACGGTTCGATCAGGCCACGTCCGCCGGGTGCTGTCACCAGGCCGATGCTTTTACCCTGGATATTTTGCAAGTCGGGAATTTCAAGCAAGGCTTCGGAGTCATGCCCCTGTGCTGGCGTGATGATGCGAGTCACGCCGTTTTTCTCCAGTACCGCTGCCGTGCCCGGACCCAGTGCAAACCATTGCGCATTTTTTCCGATCGAAAAGAGTGGAGATTGTGCAGCGAAGCGCGCAGCAGCGGGACTGGTCACGATAATTCGTTCGCAATGCAGTGCTTTTTCGAGCATGCCTTGGTCGTCGCAGGCCACAAGTTTCATGCTTGAGCATGGCAGGAAAATGGCACCGAGATTTTTTGCCGCACGATACGTCGCCGCATGTTGTCCCTGCGGCCGCAAGGAGAGAATGGTCCACTGGTCCAGTGGTAACTTGGGCACGATTTCAGGCATGCTGATAGCTTCGCATAAATCGGGTTTTGGCATGAAGAGTGTTTCAAATGATCTTGCATTGTTGAATCGTGAATTCGCGGCGATGCCGCCGGTCAAGGCCATGGCGATTCGCGCGACTGGGTTGGTCGACGGTACTTTGTCCGTCACCGCGCCATTGGAAAATAACGTCAATGACAAAGCCTGTGCATTCGGAGGCAGCTTGGTGAGCGTAATGACGATGGCGGCCTGGGGCTTGTTATCCGAGCAATGCCGCCGTGAAGAAATTCAGGCCGATGTGTTCATCGCGGACACCCAGGTTCGTTTTCTGGCCCCTTTGTTTGGTGATTTGAACGCATCGGCTTTCTTGCATGAAGACACCGATTGGCCCTTGTTTCTGCAGACTTTGAGAAGCAAGGGGCGCGCCCGCGCGGTAGTTTGTTCCCGGATTAAAAATGAACAAGGACAAACGATGTGCGAAATGACGGCCCGATTTGCCGCCATTCGCGGAAAAATTGAGTAAGCTGCCGATATTGCCCCGGATAAATCATCAAGCCATGAAAAAAATAATACTGCTATTGCTCGCGTTGGTTTTGTTACAGGTGACCATGCCGGTGGAAGCGGGCGGCAAGCGTTCTAAATCCAAACAGCTCGAATTGTCCCTGTTTAAATATGCCTCTGCGATACGCTGGAATGAGTTCGAGATGGCGTTGAATTACGTGGATCCGGTATATCGCGAAAAAAATCCCTTGAGCGATCTGGAAAAAGAACGCTTCAAGCAGATACAGGTGACCGGTTACGAAGCCAAGACCCAGGACACGCTGCCGGATGGCACGGTTGAACAAACGGTGGAGATCCGCTTGATCAATCGCAATACCCAGACCGACCGGAGTATTTTGAACGTACAAATCTGGCGTTGGGACGACAAGGCCAAACGCTGGTGGCTTACCACCGGGTTGCCGGATTTCACCGCGAAATCCTTTTAATTCCTGACGCGATCGGAAACACGGGAGAAAAAAATGCGTACCGCCATTTTTGTTTTCGCCGGATTTGGTTTGCTCCTGTTATTGCTTCTGCTTGCCCGTGCTTTCAAGCCTAATATCGCCGGTGCCGCGAGAATCGCGGTGCCTGGCTTCATTGTTTTATGGGCGCTGGTTGCGGGCGTGAATATGTGGATCGGGGTAACACAGGCAGGCTATGCACTGATGGAGGAGCTGCCGATTTTCCTGCTGATTTTTTTATTGCCCACGGCGGCTGCACTCATGGTCAAGTGGGTTTGGCGTTAGATAGTCAAAGGAAGCAAGAGGTAGAGCATGGGGAAAAGCAGATTGGAAGCTTTCAGTGATGGTGTTCTGGCCATCATCATCACGATCATGGTGCTGGAGCTCAAAGTGCCGCATGGCGAAACCCTCGATGCGTTAAAGCCGCTGGTGCCGGTATTTCTGAGTTATCTGCTCAGTTTCATCTACGTCGGCATTTACTGGAACAACCATCACCATTTGCTGCATGCCACCCAGCATGTGAGCGGCGCGGTGATGTGGGCAAATCTGCATCTGCTGTTCTGGCTTTCATTGCTGCCCTTCGTGACCGGCTGGATGGGCGAGAACCATTTTTCATCCACGACGATTGCGCTTTATGGCGTGGTATTGCTGATGTCAGCCGTGGCATTTTTTATTCTTCAGCGGGCCATCATTTCACATCAGGGCAATGATTCCCTGCTGGCGAAAGCCGTTGGCCGGGACCTGAAAGGAAAGTTGTCGCCAGCCATTTACCTGTTGGCGATCATTCTGGCCGTGCTGGGTATCCCGATGGCGGGTTTACTTTACGTGCTTGTTGCCTTGTTATGGTTGATACCGGATCGTCGGATCGAGCGGGTTTTGGGCGAACATGACTGATTTTTGCCGGAAATTTCGCGCCAGATTCTATTAATCCCGCTGTTGCGCAGATAACACTTGGCGTGGGCGCCGCGCACACGGATAATGCGCGTCCCAGTCATTTCTGCTGATTTTCATGAATTTTGAATCACTACAGGCTTTTGCCAGCCAGAGTCCGATGCTTTCCCTGGCGTTTGTTGGTTTGACGATTGCCATCATTTACACCGAAATTGCCCGTCTGTTTACTGGCTACAAGACCGTTAATCCGGCCGGCCTGACGGCCTTGATCAATCGTGAAGATGCGCAGGTATTCGACGTTAGCGCGATCGCCGATTTCGACAAAGGCCATATCGTTGGAGCCAAAAACATCGTGTTGAGCCAAATCGGGCCGGAAAACAAGCTTCTGGCGAAGGCCAAAGACCAGCCCGTGGTCTTGGTTTGCCGTTCGGGCATGCAGTCGTCCGATGCAGCCAAAAAACTGGTGAAGGCCGGTTTTGCAAAAGTATTCTGGCTCGACGGCGGAATTGCCGCCTGGCAGCAAGCAGACTTGCCACTGGTAAAAGGCAAAAACTAGCCGAACCGAAGTCGCCGGCTCCTTACCCTTGTTTGGGTGAGCCACGGCCCCATGTGATAATGCGGTATTCATTAAAATAAATAATTTGGAGTAACACCATGAGCGATTCCAGCGCGGCGACCGATCAAGCCAGTCAAGCCCAATTCACTGTCCAGAAAATTTACGTCAAGGACGTGTCGTTTGAAGCGCCAAATACACCGGGCATATTCAATGATGCTGGCCAGCCGCAGCTCAACATGAATCTGAACCAAAAAGTCGCGCGCCTCGACGATGGCGTTTTCGAAGTGGTGCTTGGCATTACCCTGACCTGCGCCATCGAAGAAAAAAACGTCTACCTTGCCGAAATCGAACAGGCAGGCGTTTTTGGACTGGCCGGTTTTGACGAGCGCAATCTGGACATGATGCTGGGTACCTATTGCCCGAATGTGCTGTTCCCATATGCACGTCAGGCAATCAGCGATTTGATCACGGCAGGCGGCTTCCCTCCTTTCTATCTGCAGCCGATCAACTTTGAAGCGCTTTATGCCGAGGGCCTGCGCCGTCGTGCCGAGAACTTCGCACAGCAATCTTCCGGCGCGATCATGGCAGAAGGCGGCAACGCGTAAGCCAGCTTCGACTAATGAGCGAAGCAATTAAAATTGCGGTACTGGGCGCCGGCTCCTGGGGCACGGCGCTGGCTTCATTGACGGCCAGGCATGCTTATCCGACCCTGATTTGGGGTCGCAATGTCGAGCAGATAAAAGCCATCAACGAACAGCATGAGAACACCCGGTATTTGCCGGGCATTCCCCTACCTGAAAGCCTGCACGCGAGTAGCGACTTGCCGAAGGTTGTGGCATGGGCTGACCTGATTCTGGTCGTGACTCCCAGCCATGCATTTACCGAAACCCTGAAAGCTTTGTCGCCACATCGGCAGGCGCATACGGGCGTTGCCTGGGCGACCAAGGGTTTTGAGCCAGGCTCTGGTCGTTTTCTGCACGAAGTGGCGGAAGAAGTGCTCGGTAGCGAGGTGCCGCTGGCTGTTGTTACCGGTCCTTCCTTCGCCAAGGAAGTGACTCAGGGGTTGCCGACCGCAGTAACCGTACACTCTGACAATGATGACTTTGCCCAAACCGTTGCAGAAGCCCTGCACGGACCGGCATTTCGCGCCTATACCGGCAATGACATGCTTGGAGCAGAGCTGGGCGGCGCCATGAAAAACGTATTGGCAGTCGCTACCGGCATCGCCGATGGCATGAATTTGGGCTTGAACGCCCGTGCCGGCCTGATTACCCGGGGCCTGAATGAAATGCTCCGGCTCAATGTTGCCCTAGGCGGCCGTGCTGAAACTTTGATGGGTCTGGCGGGACTGGGAGATCTGGTGCTTACCTGTACCGGTGATTTATCACGCAATCGCCGTTTAGGGCTTGCCCTGGGTCGCGGTCAATCCATTCAGGAAGCGGTGAAGGCAATTGGACAGGTGGTTGAATCGGTGCAAACGGTCGATGAGGTGATGCGTCTGGCAAACAGGCACGATATCGAACTGCCGATATCGATGCTCGTGCAGCGTGTATTGCATGAAGAAATCACGCCTGCAGAGGGTCTGAAGATAATTCTGTCGCGCGAACAAAAACCGGAATACCCGGAAGGCTTGTTCAAGATTTAAGCCCTGACCAAGGTTTTGTGTCTCAAAACCTTTCATGATCAATAGCTCTAATTGCTGGCTCTAGTATCGCTGACCTTCGAATTTACCTGGTTTGAACCGTTCAAGCTCTTGTTCAAGGCTTCGCGCTGTTGTTCTGCATAAAGACGGTGTGCTGCCCTTGTCCTGCAGACCTTGCGCGGCAGATGGCTGCCAGACACATCTTCATCCCGACAGATAATCTGGCTGTCTTTGGCTGCTTTTGCCAGAAGCGAATTCACCAGTTTCTGTTCAGACAAGACTTTTTGCTGATCCTCGGCTGTCAGGGTCGAAACATTACCGCCGTCCGGCAACTTTTCCGACAGAACCAGTAAAGATTGCTTGATGCTTGCTTTGTCAGCTTCGGTGATTTCCGAATAGTTTTCGCTGCTTTCGATCGCGTTCAATACCTTGTCTCTCTGCGTATTGAAATCGGTTTGGTTGACATCGAGAGTAATTGGTTTAGTCGCCGAGCCGGCATTGGCCGAAGAAGAGGCCGCAATCAAAAACAGGAAGGCGAGCTTGTGGCAAATTTTCATGAGTGGCTCCGATGCAGAGATTCATACACTAAGCCAGTTAAAGCTTCGGCTGCAAGAAATTCCAGCCTGTGTGCGGGCATTTTCAACAAAAAAACCGGCCTAAGCCGGTTTTTTCGCGAATCATCATTGATGCCGATGATCAGAAGCTGGCGCGTACGCCAACAGCCCATGTGTCCAGATCGAAACTGCCACGATCGGAGTAATCGTAAGAAGCGTAGATACCCCAGGTGTCATTGATGCTGAACAGGCCGCCGACGCCGGCACCGAAACCGTCACCGAAAGTGCCGACATCGGTGTAGTTCACTTTTGCATTCAGCTCGACTTTGTCGCTGACCGCAGCGCGGACGCCGCCGGCAACTGCATAGCCATCGTCGTCAAAGCTCGGGCCACCGTAATCAACGCTGTCATTGACATAGCTGGCTTCAACGAACCACTGCGTGTCGCCCGAGGAGTGCCAGCCGGCACCGATCGTGGTTTGGTCCAGACCAACGTTATTTTTGCTGCCGCTGTCGTAGCTGGCAAAACCGTAGAAGCTGTCGTTAAAGGCGACCGAGCCTTTCAGGCCGAAGCCGTCGAGATCAATGGAGCCATCGCTGGTGGTGGAGTAGCCACCTTGAACATAGCTATAGCTTAATTCGCCGGCTTGAGCCGACATTGGTAAAACTGCTGCGAGTGCCAGAGCAAAGAGAGTGCGTTTCATTGTTAATTACTTCCTTATAAAGGGTTGTTGAAATATCTGGTACAACGGTGCTGCAAACGAAAAACTAACGGGTGAGAGTTTACGGCCCGATATTTTCTGCCACCAATGCCATTGGTAAGGGTGTGTTTTTACAGCTTTATTCCGACATAGAACTAAAAAAACCCGGCCGAAGCCGGGTTTCACAAAACAACTAATCCTGCGATTAGAAGCTGGCGCGGACGCCAACGGTGTAGTCGGTGTTGTCTTCGGAAGCTTCGATTTCGCCAACGATGCCCCACATGTCGTTAATGTTCCACTTCAGGCCAACAGCTGCCGAGATGGCACCATCGTACTGCGGGTAATAGGCATTTGCGCCGTTGTTGTAGTTCAATTTGGCGGTGCCTTCGAAATTGTCGGTCATGCTGCCACGAACGCCAAAGCCGAGGGTGTAGTAGCTTTCATCAAGAACCGATGGGCCGAACGAATTGATTTGGGTGTAGCCCAATTCAGCAATCCAGTCAGCTTGGTCGTTCAGGGCGCGGTGGTAGCCGAAGCCGAGGTTCCAGGTGTCTTCGTTTGCCGAGCCGGAAGCATCAAAATCGCTATTAGTATAGCCGCCGGAAACATAATAATTTTCTGCGAAACCGTAGGAACCACGAAGACCGTAACCTTCCGTGCCGTAGTAAGAAGAGCTGAGGATTTCGGCGCGGCTGTTAACGTAGTCGAGTTCGACGAAAGAATAGCTAAGCTCGGAAGCTTGAGCGGACATAGGCAGGGCAGCGGCAAGCGCCAGAGCAAAAAGTGAACGTTTCATTGTTTTTCCTTTTCTATACTAGGGTTAGGTAATACATCATGACAAAAATTTAACATCTGCAGAATAGCGCATGACAAGCCTGTTTTCAAGAAATTCACCTTGAAATCTGAATGGTTTGCCTTTTGGCAGCAATATAGTTAACGATATTTAACAGAAAAGTGGGCCAAATCAGCCCAGTAAGTCGCCAGAAGTGCGCTGTCCATCGCACTTATCGGGATTTTGCTTGCTCATTAAGCTTGCATCAGCAGGGTTGACTTGTTAAAGTTCTGTTGTAGCAGTCATGCTGCACAAGCATTAACCCCAATTTTTGGGGTCTAACTTCAAAAATAAGGATTACTCAATGAAACGTTCACTTTTTGCTCTCGCGCTTGCAGCAGCTCTTCCGTTGTCGGCTCAAGCCGCCGAACTGAGCTACACCTATGTTGAAGGTGGATACACCAATGAAGATTTCAGCTCCAATGGCGGCGGCGTAGGCTTTGGTAGCCCAGATGGTTACTTCCTCGGTGGCTCGTACAATTTTGCCGATACCGGTTTCTTTATTGCCGGTTCGTACAGCGCAACTTCTACCAATATCAATTTCTTTGGCCCTAACTTCAACGTTGACTTCGATCGTACCCTGATCGGCGTTGGCTACCATCACAGCGTTTCCGACAAAGCCGACTTTGTTGGTCAAATCGACTATGCCGATACCGGCATTGACAGCCCATTCGGCAACGACAGCTACAACGGCTACCGCGTTTCTGCCGGCTTCCGCGGCAACATCACCGACAAGCTGGAAGGCTCGCTGATGGCTCGTTACGAAGATTTCAACGATTTCTCCAACACCAGCACCGGTCTGTCGGTTGACGCTCAATACAAATTGAACGAAACCCTCGGCATCGTTGGCGGCGTGGAAATCGGCAAGCGTCTGCAAGAAGACGTTGTTGTTTACAACATTGGCCTGCGCGCTTCGTTCTAATTGCAATACCTGACCGGTTCTATCGGTCAATTCAAAAACGCTCCGGTAACGGAGCGTTTTTTTTTGGTCAAGGCTTCAGAACGGCGTACTCGAGTTGCCGCCAGGCTTCATAAACCGCCACAGCGACGGCATTGGAAAGATTCAGGCTGCGTTGCCCGGCGATCATGGGGAGTTTCAATTTCCGGTTTTCCGGCATGCCGGCCAAAACCTCATCCGGGAGTCCGCGCGTCTCGCGACCAAATAGAAAGGAATCGCCATCCTGGTAGCTTATTTTCTCGAATGAAGAATTCGCATGGCGACTGAAGGCAAACACGCGTTCTCGATCTAGTTTGGAAAAACAGGTTTCGAGGTCGGGGTGCAGTCGAATATCGGCAAACTCGTGGTAATCGAGTCCGGCACGACGCAGCTTCGCATCATCCAGTTCAAAACCAAGTGGCTCAATTAGATGCAGCCGGGCTCCGGTATTGGCGCAGAGTCGGATGATATTGCCGGTATTCGGCGGTATTTCAGGTTGATAAAGGATGACATTCAGCATCCCGATATTATGCCTTATGCCCGGCAAATCATGGCCTTGCGTAAAAGTATTGGCTGGATGTCGATCGGCGTCGACGCTAGGCGCCAGCTCGATTTTGCCTTTGCAGTACATGCGGCATGATCTAGCTTTGGGAAAACATGCCGACTTACGCTTTCCGAAAAATCCGGGGCCGTCATCGCGGTCAGGGCCAGTAATCCCATGCCGAATAAGGCGATATAGCCACGTTTTAATTGTTTATCAATATGCATATAAGTTCTCCATCGCCGGATGGTGAAATTTCCCGCCGACTTGGTTAACACATAGCAATTACCGTGCCATAAAAATTATCAATAAAAACAATGATTTGAAATGCCTCCTCGGTGTCCGTCGGCAGTCCGGCGCGAATAGTTCGGACACTCAACGATTCAGTCGGCAAGCAGCCAATGGCGTCGAGATGGTCTTCTGCCAATCTTCTTCTGGAGCATTTCGTACCGGCTGTGTGAAATCAATTTGGGTCATCAAATCAAATTGACCGGCATCATTCCGTAAATTGCTGAGGCCCTGAAAACGCAAAAGCCGCTTTGTAGATTTTTCGTAAGTCACTTCGATCGGATCGGCCAGCAGAGACCATAGTCCGGAAAGTTTGAGTTGATAGGTCACGGCAGCAACACCGGCGAACTGGCTTTCACGGGTTTGCTTCAGATTGAATTTGTAAGCCTGCAATCGGGTGGGAACGGCAAAATGCAGTGGCAGGGCATTTCCCGCTCTTAGTTTCGGCCAGTTAATCCTGATAAATTCGTTGAAACCGGCATCGGCGACCAGGTTTTTCACAGTCAGCAGTGCGTTTTTTTCAGGTACTTTCCCTGGGGGCTGATACCAAAGCGCAGCCTGGTTTTGTTTGTATCTAAGCCCCTCCAGATAACCTCTCCGAACATCGACAAATTCAAATGCAGGTGCCTGCGCCGAAGGCAGGTAGTTCACACGCTTGCGTGCGAATGCAGTGCCGTCCATGCAGCGATAAAGCACCAGACGTTCAACAGGCATCATGTCAATGAGGCGGATCCAGTGCTGTTCCCGGTAAAGAGGCCGCAGGTTCTGCGGGTCGCGAGCGATACCTTCTTCAAAGCGAAGATTCGCATTGGCGGCGTTGCAGGATAGAAAAGCGGCCAGCAATAAGCATGTTTTATGGGACACTCGATTCTCCGTTGATCCAATTCTTCGTGCATTAATGACGAAGCATGGCACTGCTCGAATGTCCACTATGCCCTTTGGCCTAGTGTAAGCAGCGTCAACACCGGTTAGGATGTGCGGTTTCTTGAAAACGTGTCCTCCTTCACATTTCCATCAGCAGGAA
>Ga0209480_10000523_pt1 | contig 31797 bp, 15 predicted proteins | sample JI61114C2DNA_FD_187501 | JGI IMG/M metagenome (GOLD analysis project Ga0209480, IMG submission 187501) | Wastewater effluent complex algal communities from Wisconsin, to seasonally profile nutrient transformation and Carbon sequestration -... | ecosystem: Engineered > WWTP > Effluent > Algae... | reverse complement strand
TCTACAATCAGTTCAAACAAGGCTTGTTTGGCGTGACCGTAACCGTAATTTCCACCCAAATAATTGGCTTTCATTGTGGCGATTTGGTCTTCGTTTGCCAATAGAGAATAAATAGCAAAAGCATTGTAAGTTTCGGGATTTTTAGGAGCTTCAAGTGGTGTGCTATCCGTTTCGATGCTCATTATTTGTTTGCGCAAAGTTTTGTCATCCAAGAAAATATTGATAATGTTATTGGCTGATTTACTCATTTTTCCGCCATTGGTACCCGGAATCAACATACTGTCTTTTTGGATGATAGCTTCTGGAATTACAAAAGTTTCTCCCATTTGATGATTGAAACGCGAAGCCACATCCCGTGTGATTTCCAAGTGTTGCAATTGATCTTTTCCAACAGGAACAAAATTGGCATCATACAACAAAATATCGGCAGCCATCAACATTGGATACGAAAATAATCCAGCGTTCACGTCTTCAAGTCTGTCGGATTTGTCTTTGAAGGAATGGGCTAATGTCAATCTTTGGAAAGGGAAAAAACAACTCAAATACCAAGACAATTCCGCCGTTTGAGCAACATCAGACTGGCGGTAAAAAACTACTTTATTTACATCCAAACCACAAGCTAACCAAGCTGCTGCTGTGCTATATGTATTTGCTCTTAATGTTTTGCCGTCTTTTATTTGGGTAATCGAATGCAAATCGGCAATGAAAAGAAAGGATTCATTTGCTGGATTATTCGATAATTCGATTGCGGGAATGATTGCGCCAAGTAGATTTCCTAAATGTGGTGTTCCAGTACTTTGAACGCCAGTGAGTATTTTTGCCATTATAATTTTTTATTGACCGCAAAGTTCGCAAAGTTTTTCGCAAAGTACACTTAGTTTGGTTTATTTTTTTACCGCAAATTCGCAAATTATTAAAGTAATTTTAATGTTGTTAATTTGCGAATTTGCAGTCTTTTTTTGTTTTTCTTATGTAGTTATTTTATAAAAAAATTAGAAGTTTTTACTAAAGTCAAAGACTTTGTTTTTCGATTTTGCGAAAAAACTTTGTTCACTTTGTGGTTAGACATACACACTTTTACTTACTTTTGGAACTATGAAAGGACTAAAAATTATTTTCTGGGTGCTTTGGCGGGTTTGGTTTTATGTCTTAATGGCAATTCCCATTTTGCTTATGTTTCCTTTTTTGGTGTTGTCTATTTTGACGGAAAGTGGTTATCCTTATTTCTTTAAAATGGCGAGAATTTGGGCTAGATTTATTCTTTTCGGAATGGGATTTTATTATAAAATCGAGAGAGAACAGGAATTGGACAAAGACAAAAGTTATATGCTTATCGCCAATCATACTTCGATGGTCGATATTATGTTGATGCTAGTCACGATACGAAAACCATTTGTTTTTGTGGGAAAAAAAGAATTAGTAAAAATTCCAATTTTCGGATTTTTCTACAAACGAACTTGTATTTTGGTCGATAGAAAAAGTTCTAGAAGCAAACACGGTGTTTTTGAACGTGCCCAAAAAAGAATTAATCAGGGATTGAGTATTTGTATTTTCCCTGAAGGAGGCGTTTCCGATGATGAATCCATTATTTTAGACCATTTCAAAGACGGTGCATTCCGATTGGCTATCGAACACCAATTGCCTATTGTTCCGATGACTTTTGGCGATAACAAAGAACGTTTCTCTTTTACTTTTTTTAGTGGAAGTCCAGGTTTGATGCGAGTAAAAGTCCATTCTTTTATTGAAACTGAAGGAAAAACATTGGCAGAAAAAAACCATCTTAAAGATCAATCTTGGAAAATAATCCATGAACAATTGCTGGATTTTCAGAAGAAAATGTAGTTATTCAGCTGTAAATCAGGTTTCGATTCCAATTAAAATCCATAGCTGATACCCGAATACAATCCAATAAATAGTGGTTTAAAGTCCCCTGAGTTATTTGAAAAGGTGTTCAATTGATATTTAACCATGGGTTCCATATTAATTTGAAATGATTTTGTAATTTGATATTTAAATCCTAAACCTACATTTGTACTGAAATGGACTTGATTCAAGTTTTTTGCTTCGCCAAGTTCAATATTGGATTGAGGCGATACCAACGAAATGGTATTCTCATTTAGAAATAAAGTACTAAATCCTCCAATTAGATTTATTCCAAATTTCTTGTCTAAAACAGCATAAGAAACTTCCATAGGCAGTTCATAATAGCCCATTTTTTGGTTTAAATTCCCTGTATTGGTGCTTTGTATTTCTTTTTCTGATGTTGTCAACAAACTATAATTTCTTTCATTTACAAATTTAACAGCATTGTTTGAAAAATAGTCGACGTTTCTCAAATTATTAGCTGTTAATCCTGTAGAATACAACACATTGCTTGTGTTATAACCTACAGTTAATTTATTAATTCCAGTTCGAACTACTATTTTATTACTGACTGCATAGTGTACTCCTATACCAAAACTAACGCTTTTTTCTGATTTTTTTTCGTAATTTGAAAGCTGCTCATCGATAGGAGAGCCACCTGAATTTGCGTTCAGATACAATGGAGCAACGTTGGGCGTAATTTGCCATTTGTTTTTAGAATTAGCTACTATACCATTTTTTTTGACAGATTTGGCTTTTAGAATTTCTTCTAATTCGTTTGGTAATTCTGTATTTGTTGATTCTTCTTTTTCTTTGCTTTCCTTTTTTTCTGGTATTTGATTTTGTACGTTCGCTAAAGAATTTGAATTTGTAACGCTGTTTTTCTCGGTATTCAATGACTGAAATTTATTGCTTTCATTTGTTCCCGCTTGATTTAACGACAAATTACTTTTTGGTAGAAAAACTTCAGCATTTTTAGGATTCTTTTTTTGGTAAACCAAGACTTTTGTGGAACTGTAAGGGCTACTATTTTTTTCATCTTTAGTATTTGATTTTGATAAGTTAGTATTAATTATTTCTTTTTTGTACTTCGAATTTTCTTTCGAATTGCTAACAATTTGGACTTCATTTAGAGATTTTTTTGAGTTTTTTTGAGGATAAATGCGTTTTTTGTTAGACGCATCTTTTGAAGTTTTCGTGTCTAAAACAATACGGTTTTCAGTTTTCGAATGAAAAGTTTGATTCATATTCAAAGTGAATAAACCTAGCAAAAATGCCGCTGCTATTCCTGAGCATTTTATCCATAACGGAATTACTTTTCGTTTTTTATCTTTTTTTAATTCAGCTTCTATATTCAACCAAACCTGATTGTCTGGAGTTTCCTCAAAGCCTCTGAATTGTTCTTGAAATAATCGGTCTATATTTTTATTTTCTTTCATTTTGCCGATATTTTTTGATTAGTCACTGTTTGTTTTTCAATTTTTTCTTTCAAGATAAGTCTCGCTCTATGCAGATTCGATTTAGTTGCACCTGTTGAAATGGAGAGCATTTCGCTAATTTCTTGATGTGAATAATCATCTAACACATATAAACTAAAAACAATTCGGTATTGATCGGGGAGTTCCTGAATAATTTGCAATAAATAGTCTAGAGATAGTTCTTCATCATCTATTCCTACATCAACATCAGGTATATTATCGGTTAATACTTCCATAAAACGCACTCCTTTGTATTTTTGAAGTGCGTTATTAATTAGTATTCTTTTTGCCCAGCCTTCAAAGGAACCTTTTCCGCTGTATTGATTGATTTTCCGAAATATAATTAAGAATCCTTCTTGAAAATTATCTTGTGCATCAGCATAACTAGAGGAATATTTCAAACACAACCCAAAAAACTTTTTTTCAAACAATCGGTACAATTGTTCTTGAGCTTTGGGTTGGTTTTTTTTGCACTCACTAATTAGCTTTTCTAATATCACAGATTTTTTCTTTTATGGAACTACTGGAATCTCAACATTTTCAAAAATATCTTTACCACTAGCATCTTTACCTTTGTAAAATTTAAAGATATAGGAACCCGTATTGGAAACGATAAAGTTAAAAGAAACTTCTGAAATAGGAGGTAATTCCTGTGTACAAATCTGATTGTTTTGTACAGCAGTCTGAATGGCAATTGTTCTGGTGTTTAAGTTTTTCTCATAATAAATGCCTTGATAAATATGACAAGAACTAGGTTTCTGGTACTTCAGTTTTATTTCATAAGTTTGACCTAAAGTAAAACTAGCAGGTACAACATAACTATCAACAGGTAAAACACTATACGTGTAAGTAGGGCCGTTATCATCCAGACTACAACTTAAAAAAGAGGTGATTACAATTAGAAATAATACTATTTTTTTCATTTTTTTATAATTTTTAAGGTTTATAACTTCGTTACATTTTATATAAGATGAAAGCAAATTAAAAAGGTTGCGTCATTGCTCAAAAAAATTATTAAAAAGTGATTTTTCAATTGCTGTTATAAATTGAAATAAGACCAAAAAAAATGCTCGAATACAATATCCGAGCATTTAAATTTTATTATAAAAGTATTTAAGCGTTATTTTCTTTAATCTTAGCTTTAATTTTTTCTTCTAATTCATCGGCTAATTCTGGATTGTCTTTGATTAAGGCTTTCACCGCATCGCGACCTTGTCCTAATTTAGTGTCTCCATAACTGAACCAAGAACCTGCTTTTTTGATGATTTCAAATTCAACGGCTAAATCTAGGATTTCTCCCGTTTTCGAGATTCCTTCTCCATACATAATATCAAATTCGGCTACTTTGAAAGGTGGTGCTACTTTGTTTTTTACGATTTTAACTTTGGTTCTGTTTCCAAGTACATTTTCGCCATCTTTGATTTGTGTTGAACGACGAATGTCCAAACGAACTGAGGCATAAAACTTCAAGGCATTTCCACCCGTAGTCGTTTCAGGATTTCCGAACATCACGCCAATTTTCTCTCTCAACTGGTTGATGAAGAAAACAGTACAATTCGTTTTGCTGATAGTTCCTGTTAATTTTCTCAATGCTTGCGACATCAAACGAGCGTGAAGGCCCATTTTAGAATCTCCCATTTCGCCTTCGATTTCACTTTTTGGTGTCAAAGCGGCAACCGAGTCAATTACGACAATATCTATTGCACCAGAACGAATCAAGTTTTCGGCAATTTCCAAAGCTTGTTCCCCATTATCGGGTTGCGATATGATTAAGTTTTCGATATCAACACCTAATTTCTCGGCATAATTTCTATCGAAAGCGTGTTCTGCATCTATAAAAGCAGCAATTCCACCGGCTTTTTGAGCTTCGGCAATGGCGTGCAAGGTCAAAGTTGTTTTCCCTGAAGATTCTGGTCCGTATATTTCAATCACTCTTCCTCTAGGATATCCGCCAACTCCAAGAGCTAAATCTATTCCCAAAGACCCCGACGAAATAGTTTCTACTTCTACAATGGCTTTGTCGCCCATTTTCATTACGGTGCCTTTTCCGTAGGTTTTATCTAGTTTGTCAAGTGTAAGTTGTAGTGCTTTTAATTTGGCTTCTTTTTCTGAACTCATCTTTTCTTTCATTTATTTTGGATACTTATCTTTGGTAAAAATACTTCTTTTTTTGGAAGTTACAATAGTTATATTTTTTGTATTTGGTTTTATTTCTAAAAAAATTATACAACAAATTTGCGAATTATTTCTTCAATTTTTTTGCCACAGATTCACAGATTTGATTGTTTGAAATTTGTGAATCTGGGGCAAACTAAACTTTTTACACAAACAACGCCTTCAATTCCGTGGCATCGTGAGGATTTAATTTTCCAGCCAAGACTAAACTCAATTGTTTTCTTCTTAAAGCATCATCAAAACGATGGATTTCGAGTTTGGTTTCAGGAATAATTTGCGGAACTTCAACAGGTTTTCCAGTTTCGTCAACAGCAACGAACGTGTAAATACCTTCGTTTGATTTGGTTCTTTCTCCCGACGCTCGATCTTCAATCCAAACGTCGAGGTAAATTTCCATAGAAGTTTTGAAAGCTCTGGAAACTTTTGCTTCAATAACAACGACACTTCCCAGCGGAATGGCTTTGTTGAATGCCACATGATTTACCGAAACTGTTACCGCAATTCTGCGCGAATGCCTTCCTGCCGAAATACTGGCTGCACGATCCATTCGAGCCAATAAATCGCCCCCAAAAAGATTGTTCAAAGCATTGGTTTCGCTTGGCAAAACTATATCTGTTAATATTGTTAAAGTATCTGAAGGATGTTTTGGAGTCATAGTTTATGTGGATTTTTGACCATATAAGTCATATAAGGTCATTTAAGTTAACTGTAATAAAATTTATGAAGCATTGATCTATTTAAGAATTTTGCAATCCAATCTTGAATGAACTTATATGCCTTATATGGTAAATTAAATTAATTTCTAATTCAACCAATAAACCGCCATTACGGCTGGAATAAAGTAAATAACAACGGTTCTTGCACCATCATAATCCTTGGCCAATCGTTGTCCGAAAAGCATCATTAGCAAGGAAATACTCGAAAAAATGGCTCCATAGAAACCAAAAGTTCTTCCGTTGTTTACCAAAAGTTCGATAACACCAACCACTGATAAAATTCCTGAAATCAATTCTAAAATAACAAGATGAATCAGCGCCAGTTTGACCAAATTTTTGAGTCTCGTTTTAGCAAAATGGTCTTTCATAAAATCGAGGTTTTCTTGCCAATAAAAGAGTTTTTCATAACTCGATTGTATAAAAGTAAGAGCCAAAAAAACCAAAAGAAGGATGGATGCAACATTGTTCATAAACTTATTTTTTGTGTATTAAACGAGTCAATTTTATTGATAAATCGGTCAGGATTATTTTGGCGTTTCCGTTGCGTTCGATGTGGTAAATTGCATCGGACAATTCCTGAAATATTTCGTGGATGTTATTGCCATTTACAAAAGGCGCAAATTTGGCTATTGTGAAATTCTCGACCGTTGGTTCCATATAAACCAAACTCGGCGTTTCATAATTATGCAACAATGCCTGACGGAAAATATCGATGCAAAACTGCAAGAATTTCTTTTGAGTTTCTCTTCCTAAAGCCGCAATTTGTTCGCTCCATTGAATCAAATCGGCAATTACGGCAGCATTACCTTTGGCTTTGAAAGCCGCACGAACCCAAACCACAAACCATTGTTCAAAAGGAAATTCCTCGCTATCATCTTTAAGCAAATGCAAGGCTTTGTTGTAATTTCCTTGTGCTTGATGTGCGATTTTTGTGGCCAGTTTTGGTTCAATGTTTTCACTTGAAACCAAAGCATCAGCAATTACGTGTTCGCTTAATCCAATAAAATGCAAAACTTGGCAACGCGAACGAATCGTTTGAATAATGTCTTCTTCGTTTTCGGAAATGAGGATGAAAATGGTTTTTTCGGGCGGTTCTTCGAGCAATTTCAACAATTTATTTGAAGCGGCAGTGTTCATTTTGTCTGCCATCCAAACAATCATAATTTTATAACCCCCTTCATACGATTTTAACGAAAGTGATTTTAAAATTTCTTGGGCATCATCCACCCGGATTTCGCCTTGCTTGTTTTGAACGCCTAAAATAGAATACCAATCGAACAAACCACCATATGGGTTTTGAAGTATAAATTGTCTCCAATCGGTAATGAAATCAATACTTTTGGGTTTTGTTTTAATATCTTCGGTGCTTACCGTTGGATAAACGAAATGTAAATCGGGGTGCGAAATTTTTTGGAATTTAAGATTGCAACTTTCGTTGGTTCCAAAATTTTCCCCGTTTTGATTGTTGCACAAAATGTATTGCGCGTAGGCAATCGCCATTGGCAAAGTGCCACATCCTTCTGGACCAACAAACAATTGTGCGTGTGGAATTCTGCCTAAATCGGCACTTCGCGTCAAATGATTTTTGATGTGTTCTTGCCCTAAAATTTCTGAAAACTGCATAAGGCAAATATAGAAGAAATTGGTCTAGTGTCGAAATTTGTTGGCAAAGTTTTTATTGATATTGATTAATTAAACTATGACAAAAAATCGATGAATTATTCTTGTTTAAAGGGTTTTAACAAAAGCTTAGAAGTAAAAAATGAACATTTTACTTATCTAATTCACCAAACGCTTTTGATTTTTCAAATCACTTTAAGCTAATTGAATCACTAATTTTTTTTAATTAAGTTATAAACATTCGATAAAATGCATATTTGTAAGACACAAAGCTTTTACATATATATTTTGTAGTATTTAATTTAATATTGTTAATAAATAAAATATAATGTTGATAGTTTAAATTATTTTAAGCCAATTATACCTACTAAATTATTTTAAATAAATTTCAAAATGTCCGATAAAGAGCATATTTATTCGACTATTTGTATTTTTTTTTAATATTTGTAGTAATTTATTTATTTTTAGTGTTAAATAAAATTGTGGATTAAATTTTGTTTTGTAAGTTTGTTTCAATTAAAACATCTTTTTACCCATGAAAACTAAAATCATTTATATCAGTATTGCATTTTTATTTATTTCAACGGCCTCATTTGCACAAGATAAAAAAAAGGTGCCACAAAATATTATAAGTAGAACTGCAATAATTAAAAAGTATTACGATAAAAAAGAATTGTCCAATTTGTCAAAAGGAGAGTTGATGGAATTGTGCGTTGAGCGTGTGGCTGTTTTAGCTAAAACATTGCCCTATATTTCATTAGCTACAAAACCAGGAGTTACTTTGGATGATTTTGGAATTCCAAAAACAGCTGATTATAGAAAGGCATTTGAAGGGCAAGAGGAGAATACAAAAGAGTATTTGGAAAACACAGCCGAGTTTCAAAGAAAGATATTGCCTTATGGCGACAAGGACGATTTGATAAAAGCTATTCTGTTTTATGAAAATATATTGAAATCGCTACACGAATTTGATGAAATGTAAACTATAAAAAATGAAATCAATACACTTATTTAAATTTTAAAAAAGGATTTTTAAGTAAGTGCTGAACACATAAATTTTTAAGTCATGAAAAAAACAATACTAATAGTCGTTTTACTTTTTTTAGTGGTTTGTGACATGAATGCACAACAAGAAAAAGGAATAACAGGATTTACAAGCTGGTTGAACAATTGGACCGAATTTAAACCAAACAAAGAGGTTTATAATGATGTGAGTCAAATTTTAACGGGTTATATAACTGTAAATACTAAACTGTTTAAAAAAAATGTGTATTTACTACAAGGTGATGTTTATTTAATGAACAATGCCATTTTAACCATAGAGCCAGGAACAGTTATAATGGGAGATAGTGAGTCCAAAGCTTCGCTAATTGTTACTAAAGGAGCTACCCTTATTGCCGAAGGTTTAGAAACCGACCCAATAGTTTTTACGTCCAATAAAGCTGTTAGAAAAGCCGGTGATTGGGGCGGAGTAATCATTCTTGGTGATGCACCAATAAACAAATTCGGTAATTTGGCAGCAGTAAATTTTGATACAGATGCTAACTTATCTTATTATGGAGGGAATAATCCAGAAAGTAATTCAGGTGTTTTGAAATTTGTGAGAATAGAATATGCAGGTGGAAAAATTAAGGGTTTCGATAACTTTAACGCATTGTTGTTGGCGGGAGTTGGTAACAAAACCATATTTGAAAACATAATGGTAAGTTATTCTGCTGGTGATTCTTTTGAAATATTAGGAGGAGAAGTTAATTTGAACAAGTTGATCTCTTTTAAATCGAGTAGTGATGACTATAAATTTAATTATGGGACTCAATGTAATATCGAAAATTCATTGGCTATTCGTTCTTCTTATTTAACGAGTACATTAGGCTCAAGATGTATGAATGTCCGTTCTTATGACAAACAAGAAGAAGTAGATTTTACCAAAAAACAAACTTTGGTTACAGCAAGAAATTTAACATTGGTAAACAATAGTGAAAATGTAAAAGTGGATATAGAATCGGGACTAATCAAAGAAGGGGTTTTTGTTGCCGAGAATGCTTCAATAGACTTTGAGAAAAGTGTGATTTCTGGATTTAATCCAGCGATATTGTTTAGCAAAGAAATAGCTATTAATGATCTTAATCTTAAGAAAATTAGATTAGAGCAAATGTATTTCAATCTGTGCAAGGGTAATATTTTTGTTGAAAACAATTCCAACAATGAAGATTTAGAAAGTTGGTATGGAAATGCGGCTTTTGCCAATGTTTATTCCAAAGCTGAAAACAGAGAGACTTTCATAGATTTTATGAATGATAAAAGACCTGATTTTAGATTGCGTGTAGGCAGAATAACAGTATCAAACGAAGATTAAATCAAACGAAATAAAATGAATTTTTGGATTAATTAAGCCGTTATTTTGATAAAGATATTTATTTTGATTTCGGCTAAGTAAATGTTTTAGTCAATGAAATCCCCTGTTTTAAATAAATATTTTTTTTGTTTTTTGATTTTGGTTTCGTCTTTAACCACAATCGGTTATGGTCAAACAATAACCCCACAAATCTTGCCATTTGATAAAATTTGTGCAGGGACTTTTAATGAGTTTGATGCAACTTTTAATCATTCTGGTTTTCCCGTTGGAACTACTTTTGAAGTGCTACTTTCAGATAACACGGGCAGTTTTGCCAATCCAATTAGCACAACCATTGTATCATCTACAGATATAACTGCTAGTCAAAAAAAAATAACCTTCGCAGTTCCTAACACTTTAATTGGCTCTGATATTTATAAATTAAGAGTAAAAAGTTCCACAGGATTTGTTAGCAGTAATTTTTTCGTAAAAGATGCCGTTAATATTGGCGGTACTTTGACTTATTTTCCAGCCTATTTCAAGCCATACGAAGAAGCTTTTTTTATTAATAATAAACAAGCATCGGCTAGTATCTGTACAGGAGCAAGCGTTACCTTATCAATTGATAATTCAACACCAACAATTCCTAGTAGCTCGCCAGTAAATTATCCGAATATTAAGTACAAATGGTACAAAGATAATGTTGTTGTTTCTGGAGCAACAAGTTCTTCTTTAACAGCAAATGCAGTAGGTGTTTATTATGTTATGATTGATTATGGAACTTGTAGTGATTCTAATTTTAGATCCAATTCCGTGACAGTTACTCAATCTTCAGGAGGAACATCGGCATCGGTTATTTCAAGTCTTGGAAATCCTTTTTGTTCAGCAGGCGGAGCTACAACTCTTAGTTTGGGTTCTGTAACAGGGAATACCTACCAATGGTCAAAAGATAATGTGAAAATAAATGGAGCTACAGCCAAAACTTTAATCGCAAATCAAGAAGGATTCTATTCCGTGTTTGTTGATTTTGGAGGTTGTTCTAGCACTTTCACCATTGATTTGAAAGAATTGAAAACCACAAGTACCATCAACGTTCCTGAAACAAACGTGATTACGAATGGGGAAACCATAAACGTCGTAGCAACAACAAATGCAGTAAGTCCAACATTCGAATGGTATAAAAACAACAGCTTAATTACTGGCATTACTACAAATACTTATGATGTGACATCTGCGGGTAATTATAAAATTGTAATTACTCAACAATCAGGATGTGCCATTGTTGATGAAGTTTCATTTGTTGTAAGCTCTGTAATCGACACAAATGTTGTAAGGATTCCAAATTTGATTAGCCCAAATGGTGATGGCATAAACGACACTTGGGTTATTCCACAAGAATTTTCCGTGGGCAGTAATACCAAGATTGAGATACGAAATTCGAATGGCGATCTTATATTTATGTCCGATAACTACCTGAACAATTGGCCGGAAAGTCCAATTGAATTTAAACAAATAAATCCTGTTTTTTATTATTTGATAAAGACACAAGATGGTGCAACCAAAAAGGGTTCAATAACGATTGTGAAGTAATATGAAAAGAATTTTACCTATTATCTTTTTTTTATTTGCAATGCAATTACTCCATTCTCAAGAGGATGGAGTCGTTTCGTTTTCACTACCTGTCAGAAATTCGTTAAAATTCAATAAATACATTCTCAATCCAACATTTAGTTTTGTTAGAGAGCAAAATCCGTATGTTAGTATTTATAATAAAAGAGAATGGACTCCACTTGAGAATGCTCCTCAAACTTATTTGTTTAGTTATTCAGGAAGGTTCAAAGAAAATGAAGCCTTTGCGGTTAGTTTGTTTCAGCAAAATTATGGTGTGTTGACCACTTTTGGTGGTGTGGCCAATTATGCTCATAATGTACAACTTCGAAATGACAGCAACCTAACTTTTGGAATCAATTTAGGATTTTACAAAAGCGGTTTAGATGAATCGAATATAATCACAAATTACCCAGATCCATCGTTAGAGAACATTCCTTCCAATACTTTAATCACCATAAATCCGGGAATCAACTACGGATTGGATTTTCTTGATTTTGGTTTGTCTTTGAATAATTTGGTTTTATACAATCTTCAAAACTCTAAAAATGTTGAAGACGATCCTGAAAAAGCGATTCAAGTTCACATTATGCATACTGGATATATTGAAAGCTATGGATTTTTTGACCAAAGTAAGTTTTCAGGTATAATCCGATCTGAATTTAAAAAAGACAAAACCATTGTGTCGGGTTTAGCCATGTTTAGTATTCCAATTGGAGTTTGGGCACAAGCTGGTTACAACAGTTTACACGGAATTTCGGGTGGTTTTGGCGTCAACGTGACACAAAGTATTTCTTTCGAATACAATTATGAACAAGGGATGGGCAATTTGTCCAATTTTGGTGCTTCACACGAAATAGTTTTGGCCTATAAATTCAAAAACAAGAAATACGATTATGCAGATGACAATGAAGAAGGGTCAATCATTTTACCGTCTGATGAAAGAAATTCCGCACCAACAATTAAGAAACTAACTCCAGAAGAACAAGCCAGAAAAGAACAACAAGCTGTTGAGGTTAAAGCCAGAAGAGCAGAAGTTGCTCAAGCAAAATTAGAAGCCGATGCTAAAGCTAAAGCAAAACTAGCCGCTGATGCAAAAGCAAAATCGGATGCACTTGCATTAACCAAAGCGAATGCTCCTAAACCAAAATTGGCTACAGATGCCAAAGTGGTCGATACCAAGCCTAAAGTTGACGCAACTGCTCAAGCAAAATTAAATGCAGATGCTAAAGCGAAAGTTGCTGCTATTGCTGCAGCCAAATTAGCTGCGGACAATAAAGCCAAAGCCGACGCTCTTATTGCAGCCAAACTTGCAGCGGATAATAAAACCAAAGCTGATGTAGACGCTAAAGTTAAAGCAGATGCTATTACAGCCAAACTTGCAGCGGATAATAAAGCAAAAGCAGATGCCAAAGCCAAAGCAGATGCTCTTGCTAAAGAAAAATTAGCAGCCGAAGAGAAAGCCAAAGCCGACGCACTTATTGCAGCCAAACTTGCAGCGGATAATAAAGCAAAAGCAGATGCCAAAGCCAAAGCCGATGCTCTTGCTAAAGAAAAACTAGCAGCCGAAGAGAAAGCCAAAGCCGATGCTCTTATTGCAGCCAAACTTGCAGCAGATACTAAAGCCAAACTTGATGCTGACGCCAAAGCCGATGCACTTGCTAAAGAAAAACTAGTAGCCGAAGAAAAAGCCAAAGCCGATGCGGATGCCAAAATTAAAGCCGATCTTCTTGCTAAAGAAAAATTAGCAGCCGATGAAAAAGCCAAAGCCGATGCTCTTGCCGCTACCAAACTTGCTGAAGCAACTAAAGCCAAAGATGAGTACACAAAATCAATGGATAATATTGCGGTATCATTAGAAAGTTCGAAAAAGAAACAACAACAATTATTGACCAACTTGAATGCTACTGTAGCTGCTAAACAAAAAGACCTTCAGGAAATGAAGGAGGAAAATGATTTGAGTGATAAAGGTATTTTTAAAGAACCAAAACCATTCAAAAGCACTGCTGGAGAAAATGCGGCATTAGAAAGTTTAAATCTTCAAATAGCTGAGGTAAACAAAATTCAAACGGAAAAAATTAAAGAGATTGAAGTGATATACAATCAAAGAATCCAAAAAGTTTCGGACACAAATGATCCGTTGAATCAATATTATTTGAAAGCGATTGAAACATTAAAAACAGAACAATCACAAGCCATACAATCAAACAAAGATTTGGTTTCCTCTTTAGAAAAAATTAAAATCGCCACCGAGATTGAGAAAAAAAGAAGGATAAAACGAGCTTCTTTTGTTAATTCAGAGGATAGACTTTCACAAGACAAAGCGGCTTTGGAACGTATTAAAAAAACAACTCCTTTTAGTACCACTCCAATTAAATCAACAGATTTTGATTATGGAGAAGAACAGCCGAATATGCAAATAATGAAGGGTAATAAAAATGTTTCGAATGGCTTTTATCTAGTAGTGGCCGTACATAGCGATGTAGCCAAAAGAGATGAATTTTTAACAAAAGCTGTAGCGGCAGGACAGACCAATATCAACTTCTTCTATGATGTAACCACTAGTAAATACTATATCTATTATGATAAATTTGACAATATTGAAGAAGCTAAAAAAGCTTTGGAAACAAAAGGGAGCGCCTCTTACAATGGTAAGATGTCTATCTCTAAAATAGAGAACTAATATTCAATTTATAATTGAAACAATGGAGCATAACTTATTTTTAAATTAAATAGTGCCCCCTAGTTAATTTAAAAAAACATAAAAATTCAACGTTGATTTTGTTTATAACAAACAATTTATTCAAATGAAAAAAAACTACCTACTAACCAACATTCTGTTTTTAAGTTATAAAAAGACAGTATCGAAAGGAGTTCTTTCCTTCACGTTTAAACCTTCATTTTTTTACAAAAAATTATTTTTTGTAGTATTCTTATTGTCGTGTTTGAATTCATTTGCCCAAGTTCCAATAGTTCCATTTACTCCAAGGTACAATCAGACGATAAAAGGGGATATGCTTCTTATTGGGAACAATATATTGAGTGTTGATAAAACTGCCGATTATAATAACACTACAAATCAAAACAACGATCTTAACAATATGGTTAATGTCGATGTTGATTCTGATGCAAGTACTTTTAATTCTAGTAGTGCCGATCTTGCAGTGCCCAGCACATCTGGTTGTTATAAAATAAAATATGCAGGATTGTATTGGGGAGCAGTAATAAAAGGAAGCAGTGATTCAAATACTAAAGTTAAATTTAAAGTACCAGGAGGCTCCTATATTGATATCACAGGAACATCAATTTATTATCAAAATTCAACTTCGAATTCTAAATCGAATACCTATGCAACTTATGCTGATGTAACTTCTTATGTAACAGCACTTGCAAACCCACAAGGAACTTACACCGTTGCCAATGTTTCTAGTTTAACAGGCAAATTTCCAAATGTTGAAGGACTTTCTGCCGGTTGGTCGCTTTTTATTGTGTATGAAGATCCAACCTTGCCAAGTAAATACATTACTTCTTTTGATGGGTACAGTATCATTAGCAGCACTAATAATCAGGATGTTACTGTTTCTGGATTTAAAACAATACCAACCGGACCTGTAAACGCAAAATATGCTTTTAGTGCTTTAGAAGGAGACAAAGGTTTTACAGGAGATTTTTTGCAAATAAATGGTACAACCATAAACGCTACAAATTCCGTTGGAACTGTAATTAGACCTTCAAATGATTTTTTTAATAGCTCGGTTTCTTATATAAATCCAGCTACAAATACTCCCGAACTTTTTATGACAAGAAATCCAAAGAGTTCAAATACATTAGGGTTTGATGCGGGGATTTTGAATATCCCAAACGGAGGAAATACGCTAATAAAAAATGGAGATACTTCAGCATTAATTCATTTAAGTAGTACTAAAGACATTTATTATTTTTATTTCAGTGCCTTTGCGGTAGAAGTTATTGAGCCTAAAATTATACTTGTAAAAACTGTTGAAAATTCGGCAGGTGTAGATATTGGTAACTCTAATGTACAACCCAAAGACATACTGAATTATGTAATTGGATTTCAAAACAAAGGGAATGATAATGCCACTTTTTTTACCATAAAAGATCAATTACCAGTAAACACAATTTTTGATTATCCTACTGGAATGACTTTGCCAACAGGAGTAACTGTAAATCCAGTAGTCAATTTTGACCCCGTAACAGGCAATCAATTATCGGGTTACAATCCAGCAACGAGAACTATTGTATTTGATATCAATAAATCATTGGTAGAAATTGGAGATGGGTTAACTCAAATACGATTAAAAGTTGTAGTTGCTGATTGCGACAAGCTTACAGATGCTTGTTCTAATATAATTGACAATCAGGCTTATGCAACTTATAAAGGAGATAAAAACACCGCTTTTTCGCTTTCAGAAGATCCTAGTGTAAACACTTATACAGGATGTTTAGTTACTCCCAAAGCTACTAATTTTCTTGTTGGTCTTGAGAATTGTAAGTTTAATAAAAGCGAGGTTCTTTGTGGAAACAGTGTGGTTTTGAAGGCCGCCAACGGATATGATACCTATTCGTGGTCTTCTAGTCCAACCGGAACACCAGTATTAGGAACAAATCAAACGCTTACTGTTACGGCTGTTGGAACTTATTATGTTCGCAATACCGCCATTGCTCCTTGTGTTTCAATAGTTGAAACGGTAACGGTTACCAAATTTGGAGGAGTAGTCACAAATCCAGTAATTCCTTATGCTGACCAAGTAGTAACTTGTCCTAATGATGGTAAATTATTGCCTAATATCTTTTTGTGTGGAGCCAATGCCAGTCGGTTAATAAAAACTAATATTTCTGATGGTTCTACCATTGTTTGGGAAAAATTGAATGAAGCAAGTTGTATAGCAGTGACCAATACTGATTGTGCCAACGAAGGCACGACTTGTACTTGGACTCAAGTAGGAACAGGTCTTGATTATACTGCCAATATTTCAGGACAGTTTAGACTAACATTGAATTATCCGGGAGGATGTTTTAATCGATTTTATTTCAACGTTTATAAAAATGATTTAAATCCTACCGAAACACACAATGATATTATTTGTACTACACCTGGAAATATCACCGTTAGAGGCGTAGGTGCTGGTTATGAATACAGTATTGATGGTACAAATTATCAATCTAGTAATAGCTTTACCATAAACACGGCAGGTTTATATACAGCTTATATCAGACAAGTTGGAGTAGTGAGTAATCCTTGTATTTTTACAATTCCAGATATTCCAATTAGACAAAGAAATTTTGCAGTTACCACTTCGGTTACTCAACCTTTATGTTTTAACGAAAAAGGAAGCATAAAAGTGATTGCCAATGAGGGCGATCCACAGTATAATTATTATATATATGATGGAGCAACTTTAGTAAATAGTGTGGGGCCAATTGCGGCCGCTGATTATACTTTTGCAAACCTAACACCGGGAAAAACCTATCAAGTTAGAGTCACCACAACAGATGGTTGTGACCAATCCCAATTGGTTACTATCAATCAACCCGTTAACCGCGTTACTGCTTCAGCAGTTTTGGCAGAACCTTTAACTTCTTGCAGCGATGGTAAAATTGTTATTACTGCCCAAGGAGGAAATGGAGCGCCTTTTTATTATTTCATAAACGGTTCTACTACATTTCAAACTTCAAATGAAATTATTGTAACTGCACCAGGACAATTTGACATTTTAGTTCTTGATTCTAAAAATTGTAGCACAACAACGTCAATTACAGTAACCAATATTGCACAACCGATTTATACCGTAACAAATACCAACAGCAGCTGTTATAATGATAATACACAAATAAATGTAAATGTTACCAATGCCAATGGGAACAGTCTTTCTTTTAGTATTGACAATGGAGTTACATTTCAAACCAACCCAACTTTTTCAAATTTAATACCAGGAACATATAATGTTGTAGTACGATATGGCGTTTCCTATACACCTGTAAATGGAATTCCAACCCTAAAATATTGTTCTGATCCTGTCCAAACTATAACAATTACAGGGCCAGCTTCGGCAGTTACAGCTTCGGCTGGAGTTGCGGAATTGGCAGGTTGTGATCCTTCAGGAAACGGTTATGGTAAACTACGAATTACCAATGCTCAAGGAGGAACAGCACCCTATGAATATAGTTTTGATGGAGGTTTAACTTGGCAAACTTCCAATGAAAAATATGTTGCACCTGGAACATATACTTTAGTAGTCAAAGATGCTTTAGGATGTACTTTTTCAATACCGGGTAATGTTTTAGATCCAAAACCTTCAGATCCAACTATTTCAGTAGATTCTCCAGCTTTTAATTGCGATGGAACTGCAACAAGTACGGTAACGGTAACCAATAATGGAGGTGTAAATTTTAGTTATGAGTATTTATTAGATGGAGTTGTTAACACAAATTCCCCACCGAATGTTTTTGTCAATGTGCCTTCAGGCCCTCATACCGTAAGTGTTACATATAAATTATTATCAGTTTCAACTTATAGTAATCTGTTGAATGAAGATTTTGGATCTGGACCACCAACGACTACATCAGGTATTGCTTCTGCTTATTGTTTTAATGACCAAAGAGTAAACCCTCCTTATTTATGTAAATTTCCTAATGGTACTCCAAGTAGATCCGTAGAAGACAATGCTTATTCTGTTGCCAGTTTCTTTTGGAGAGCCGATGATCCATTAAGTAATAATTCGGGGGCTTGGTATCATTTTAAAGATCATACAACCAATGGAACTGATTCTAATGGAAGGTTTTTATTAGTAAATATAGGAAGTGCAGCAGGTCCTTATGGTGTTTTATATAGCAAACCTATTGTTGATGTTATTCCAAATCAGCCTATTAAAGTCGAAGTATATTTAGCTAATCTTTTAAAATTGGGCATTAACGGAGCCTCTCCAGATTTTATTATAGAATTGGTAGATCCTTCAGGAACAGTGGTTGCTTCACAATTTACAGGAATAATTGCAGGACCTATCAATGATCCTGACAGAAACAAATGGGTTTTCAAAGCGTTAAGCTTAAATCCTGGTAACAATACGAATCTTACTTTTAGAATCAAATCAGGTAGCATTCTTTATAATGGTAATGACGCTTTAATAGACGATATTAAGGTGTACCAATTGCCAAAATCTTGTATTACTCAAAAAGATTTTCCTTTAATTATTGACGCTAATAAAGCTTTCACAGCAGTAGTAATTGGACACAAAGACATTACTTGTGCTGGAAATAACGATGGCGAAATTACCATTGCAGTGCAAAATTTTGCAACCACAGGTTTTTATTATTCTTTGGATGGAGCAGCTTTTGTTTTAAGTGCTACTTCTCCATTGACAATTACGGGTTTATCTGCTGGCTCTCATAATATTAGAGTCCAGTACGATTTATCAGCAAGCCCTTGTTTGGTTACATTGCTTCAAGCCATAACAGCACCAACCCCATTGACTGTTTCAGCTTCGGTAACAGTACAACCAACTTGTTCTACTGGGGCAACAATTACCGCTGTAGGAAGCGGAGGAACACCTGCTTATCAATACGAACTAAGAAATACTTTAGGAGGAACTGTTGTTCGTCCATATCAATCTAATGCACAATTTACTAATGTGTCTTCGGGTAATTATACCATTTTTGCTAGAGATGCTAATCTATGCATAACTAGTGTTGGCACGCTAGTAAATATAGTTTTGCCAACTCCACCAGTGGCTACATTGGCAAGCACTTCGGATTTATGTTATGATGCATTAAATCAATCAACTTTAATTGTCGATGTTACAGGCGGAACAGCTCCATTTGCTTATTCCTTAGACGGAGGAGCGTCTCAAAACAGTAATATATTTACTAATGTTGGCATTGGAAATCATACCGTTCTTGTTACTGATAGCAAAAATTGTACATCAACGATTTCAAATATAATTATCGCACCACAATTACAATTGAATGCCAGTTTGACTCAAGATTTGACTTGTTTGGTTGATGCTTCTATAAATGCTACTGCCGTTGGAGGTAACGGCGCACCATATACTTATTCCGTAGCATTTAATGGAGGTACGCCAACTGCGGTAACTTCTTTCCCTTATACAGCATCAGCGGCAGGAAGTTATATGTTTTCGGTAACGGACAGCAAAGGCTGTTCAGCCAATAGTAGTGCAATTGTAGTTTCTCCAAAAACTACTCCAACAATAACTGTATCTAAAACCGATATCACTTGTAATAATGTCAATGATGGAACTATTACAGTCACAGCAGCTAATGGTTTTACATCGGCTTATACGTATGCTATTAAGTTAAGTACCGCCACTTTGTTTACTACCCAAGCTTCTAATGTGTTTACTGGTTTAACAGCTGGAATTTATAACATTAAAGTAATTGATAGCAAAGGTTGTGAATCGGCAGTTTCTAATGTGACTATTGTGAATCCTGCTGCAATTATTGCCAATGCTACGGTAACTACATTTAGTTGTAGTGTGACAAATGCTAAGCAATCGGCAATAATAACCGTTACACCTTCTGGAGGAACAGGTTCTTATACGTATAGCTATAATAATGGAATCTCATTTACTCCATCTAATACCTTAACAGTAAATGACAACGGAAGTAGCCAATCATTTGATATTATTGTAAAAGACGCCAATGGCTGTTTGTCTCCAGTGCAACAAATTGTTTTAGCACCATTAAATCCACCAACAGATTTAGCTTTTTTGAGCAATGTGATAAGTTGTACGGTTACATCAACAACTGTAACGGCTACAAATGGAGTGGGAGGGTTGACTTATGAAATTGTTTCTCCAATTGCTTCAGCGACTTCAAACACAACAGGGATATTTTCAGGATTAGTACCAAACACTTATGTTTTTAAAGTTACAGATGCCAATGGATGTTCATATTCAGAACCATACACAGTTACTCCAGTAATACCAATAAACATTGTAGGTCAAAATATCTCGAATGTTCTGTGTAACGGAGGCAATACTGGTCTTGCAAAATATACTGTTTCTGGATTTAGTTCCACAGGAAATTATGCTGTTGTGGTAACTCCTGCAGTTCCTTTTACCAATGTTAATGACGTCATTACATTATCCAATCTCGTTGTTGGAACTTATAACGTAAGAGTTACCGATAACACCACTGGTTGTTCAGCCAATACGGATGTTATTATTACAGGTCCAGCAACTCCGTTAAGCCTTTCGGTTGTTAATGTAAATGCCAATTGTAATGTGGCAACAGCTACTGTAACAGCAACGGCAAGCGGTGGAACTCCTGGATATTTGTATTCCTTTGTACAAGATGGTTTTGTAGCAGGAACTTACTCTAGTTCAAATACTGGAAATCTTGACCCTGCAATAAACCTAAATTGGGATGTTTATGTAAAAGATGCCAATGGTTGTACCACTAAAACAGATGTTACTATTGCCAAAGATCCTATTCCAACGGTTACGGCTTCAGTTACCAATCAATGTTCTGCTTCGGGAAGTACATTCCAAATTAAAGCTGTTGGAGCCAATGGTATTGCACCCTATACTTACACCATAAATTCTGGTGTAGCGCCAAGTCCGTCAGATACTTTTACAGTAGCTCCGGGAACTTATATCATAACCGTAAAAGATGCCAATGGCTGTACCAATACCACTTCGGTTACAGTAAACCAAGTGTTAAATGCAACAGCTGTTTTGACCAAAGATTTAGATTGTACTGCTTCTCCTAATGGTGTAATTACAGTAACAGTAAATGGTGGAAAAGCCCCTTTCTCTTATCAAACGAGTATTGGAGGAGGAGCTTATGGAGTAACTGTTCCAATAGTAGGAACAAGCTTTACCTATCCAGTTACATCGGCTAATACTTATCAGTTTTTAATCACCGATTCGAATGTTCCTGCTTGTACCAAAGTTACTAATCTTATAACTGTAAATCCGATAGTTTATCCAGTAATTACGGCATTAACAGAAACTCAATCTATCAAATGTAATGGTGATACTACAGGAAGAATACAAGTTACTATTGATGCCACAAAAGGCGTAGCTCCTTTTACGTTTAGCATAGATGGTACTAATTATCAATCTTCGAATGTATTTACTGGTCTTACAGCTGGAAATTATACCGTTACGGTAAAAGACAGTAAAGGTTGTATCAATACTGTTCCTGCAAGTATTACAATTGCACAACCTGACCCAATTAGTTTTGATTTAGCTAAAGTAGATATTACTTGTAATAATCCCGGAGGTTCAAGTTTAGGCTCCATCACTGTTTCAAATGTTTTGGGTGGCACAGCACCCTTCAAGTATTTTATAACTAATAATTTTGGAGATGTAATTGCAGGGAATCCTTATGTGGCAGCAGCTCGAGAAGATCATACGTTCTCCATTATTAATTATGGAGTTTACACCATCAATGTTATCGATGCCAATGGTTGTAGTTTGACAAAACAAATTACCATAGCTTCTCCTCCTTCTGATTTAACGATAGATGTAACTACGATAACATCCGATTGTACAAACGGAGGTACGGCGATTGTCAAAGCGATTTCAACATTAGGAAGCGGTAGTTATGCTTTTGGAATTTTAGAAACCAATACTAGTCCTTATACCACAACTTGGTACGCTCCTGATGTTCCTGGTGGCGATACTAGAACATTTACTAATCTTGTTCCAGGAGTAACTTATACTTTTGTAGTTCACGATTTAACTACAGATTGTTATTATGTAAAAGCGGCCAATCAGCCAATTCCAGCAGCATCATTACTTACCGCTGCAATTACGCCTAACAATGTTACTTGTATCGGAGCCAATGATGGTAGTGCTACTTTTACCTTAAGTGGTTTTGATTCTACAACTACTAGTGTAGATTATCAAATATTCACAGCTTATACAAATGTGGCAATTGCGGGTACTTCAGGGAATAAATCAGTTGTTGGTGTTCCTCCATTTACAGTAACAGTTCCATCTCCTGGAACTTTATCTCCGGGGCAATATTATATCAAATTTATTGAAAACGGAACTGGAGCATTTAATGGTTGTCAATCAGCGTCAGCTATTTTTGAAATCAAAGAATCGGCAATTCCTCTATCGGTTTCTGCTGCGGTTGTCCAAAACGAAAATTGTAATAATCTAGGAATTATCAATGCTTTGGCAAAAGACGGAACCGCGCCTTATTTGTATATGATTACCAGTTCGGCAACTGCGCCATTGGCAAATGATCCTGCTTGGAATTCGTCAAGTACATTCAATGTAGCAGCTGGAAGCTATTATGTTCACGCAAAAGACGCCTACAATTGTATTCAACCAAGTACGGTAGTGGTTTTAACCAAAGACCCTGAACCAGTAATTGCTTTAGCCATTGTTGATAAATGTGTGGACGAAGGAACTTTTGAAATAAATGTTAGTTTAACAACTCCTGGAATCGCACCTTACACTATTATTGTCAATGGAGGGGCTTCTCAAAATGTTGCTGCTTTCCCTTATACTATTACGGGATTAAATTCAGGATTGCAAACGGTTAGAGTTATTGATGCCAATGGATGTTTCAGTGAGCAAACCATCACTATTGATAAAAAACTATCAGTAAATGTTGCCTTAACCAAAGAAATAGATTGTACAGTTTCTCCAAATGCGGTTATAACATTAAATGCAATTGATGGCTTGTTTACGGCTGCTAATGCTACACCCGATTTTACTTATGAAGTTGCTATAAACGGTTCTCCGTATGGCGCTGCTGTTCCTTTTGCCAATGACTCTAGAACGGCAACTTATACCACAAGTACAGCAGGAACCTACCAATTCAGAATCACCGATTTAAATAGCTGTTCGGTCGAAACAACCGTGGTTACTGTCAATCCAAAAGTGGATCCAACGGCTACTTCAACACATACAAAACCTTCTTGCCCAACAGTTGCAGATGGAACGCTAACTATTACGGCTTCTCTTGGAATTCCTCCTTATGAATATAGTATTAATGCGGGAACATCTTGGCAAACTTCTAATACATTTACAGGATTAGGAGCTGGAGTAGTGAATTATGTTGTTAGAGACTCCAAACAATGTCTATTCAACGGTTCAGAAACCATTATAGATCCAGTTTTATTAAATGCAACGGCTGTTGTTACTGATTTTGCTTGTAATGCAGCGAATGTTCCTCAAACTGCTACTGTAACGGTAAATGCTACTGTTGGAACAGGAACTGCGCCTTATACTTATAATTTTGATGGTTCGACTAATTATTATGCAACCAATCTTTTGTATGTGGTTGATAATGGAACAATCCAAACGATTAATTATTCTGTAAAAGATGCAAATGGTTGTATTTTTAACGGTAGCACGACTGTAAATCCGTATCAAAAAATAACCGACATCACTTTTGTAGGAACAGCACCAACTTGCCCAATACCAACTTCAGATGTGACTTTGACAGTCGTTGGAGGCTATACGCCAATGACTAAACATGAAATTATTTCGCCAATTGTTGTTGATAATGGTACAAATCCAGTATTCACTTTATTGTCTCCAAACACTTATTTATTTAAAGTAACTGACGCCAATGGCTGTTCATTCGAAAAAGCATATCAAGTTAATCCAGTAACTAATATTACGGTTTCTGGTTTAATCACTAGTGAAGTGACTTGTTTTGGTTTAACCAATGGATCGGCTGAATTTACAGTTGCCAATTTTACAGGAACTTATACGGCTGCATTAACAACAGGAATAGGCACTTTGGTACAATCTGGAAATAAAGTTACACTTTCAGGATTGGCTTTTGGAAATTATACCGTCACTGTTACGGATAATGTTACGGGCTGTTCGGCAAATGCTTCAGTAACTATTACACAACCATCGGCAGCTTTAAGTTCAATTTCAGCAGCAACCAATATCAATTGTAATAATGATACTGCCACAGTTACCATTACAGCAACAGGAGGAACAGCACTTTATAAATATGCAATTGCCAGAGCTTCAGATCCTGTTCCAACAAGTTTTGTTTTGAGCAATTTATTAGTTGTCGACACTAACAACGGAGCTGATATGAATTGGATAGTTTATGTAACGGATGCCAACGGATGTGCTACAAACAATTTACAAAACATTCTATTAGATACTAATCCAACAATAACTACTGCCGTGGCAACACAATGTCCGAGTGCAACAGGTACTTATACGATTACCGTAACCGCAACCGGATTTAGTCCAGCATTACAATATAGTGTGGATGGAATTAGTTTCCAAACCAGCAATATCCTTACGGTAAATGCTCCGGGAATTTATAATGTAACCGTAAAAGATGCCAATGGATGTCTTTCAACAACGACTCCAGTAACTATTTTGCAACCGTTAAGTTTAACAGCAGTAGTTGCAACGACTCCTAGTTGTGCCAATAATGACGGTATTGTCAATGTTTCGGCAACAGGAGGTTCAGCGAATTACCAATTCAATATTGATGGAGGTGCATTTGTGGCAACCACTTCATTTACAGGAGTTGCATCAGGAAATCATTCGATGGGTGTTCGTGATACGACTACTTTATGCGAGTTTTATGTTCCAATTTCTATAACTCCAGCCACAACAATTACTGGTTTTACATTGACTTCTACCCCAGTGACTTGCAACGGCGGAAACGATGGAACGATTACAGCAACAATGGCTACTCCAGCAGTGGGAATAAACGACAACCCCGTTTATATGTACAGTTTGAATGGTGGAACGCCTCAAGCTTCCAATATATTTACAGGATTAACAGCGGCCACAGGATATTCTGTAACAGTTACTTCTGCAAGAGGTTGTCAAGCAACGGCTTTGATAGATGTAGTTCAGCCAGCCGTAATCGATTTAGGAGCATCAACAGTAGTACAATTTGGTTGTACTGCTGGAACTAACGGTACGAATTATGCAAGTATTACAGCAAACACCGTAGTTGGTGGCTCAGGAACTTATACTATTTATGAATTTATCAAAAATGGTGTAGTGGTGCAACGCGGAGCATCTAATTCGTATATCGAATCCAATTTATTGGGAGGAAGTTTCACTATCAATGTTTTTGATAATAAAGGCTGTATGGGCAGTACACTTGCGCCAATCATTATCAATCCATTTATTAGTTTAGACAAAATAAATGTAGCGATTACTGCCGCAATTACTTGTTCTAATAACGAAAGCATTGCCGTTACAGTTGATACTACTGGAGGTATTCCAGCTACAAATACACTTAGCTATACAGTTTCTGGATTGAACGGAACCGTTTATAATGCTACGAATACAACAGGAATTTTCAATAATTTAATTGTAGGTCAATATCAAATCGACGTTTTGAATACGGTTACTGGATGTAGTCTATCAGCAATTCACTTTGTAAACAATCCAAACACCTTCGAGTTAAAAGCAGTAAAAACAAACGATGTAGTTTGTTATGGATCGAATGAAGGAGCGGTTGAATTGACAATAGTAGATAATCAACTGACACCAACAAACGATGCAGGCGCTTTCGATTATGTGATTACGGGTGCTGCTTTGGCAACGCCAATTAATGGAACTTCAACAACTGCAGGTCCTTGGTCAATTTCGGGACTGACAGCTGGTTTATACAATGTAACAGCAACTTTGCAAAACAGTCCTTTTTGTTCGGCTACAACGAGTTTTACAATCAATCAACCATCGGCCGATTTGATAATTAGTGAAACACATACTGAAATCACTTGTGTTCCAGATAATAATGGAAGTATTTCAGTATCAGCAACAGGAGGATGGCCAGGCGGATATCAATATGAATTAGTTGGACCAGTAAATGTAGCCTATGGTTCTCAAACCAACTTTACGAATTTAACAGCGGGTTCTTATACAGTCAATGTAAGAGATTCTGGCGGATGCGTGAGATCGTTACCAGTAACTTTAGTAATTCCTACACCAATTGCAGTTACAGCGGTTGCAAGTACTACGATGGTATCTTGTTTTGGTGACAAATCGGCTTCGATTACTGTTACTTCTGTTACTGGAGGTCAAGGAAGTAATTATTTATACACTTTAAATTATTTGTCAACAACTCCAAACATTGTAAATGGCCCTCAAGCTTCAAATGTGTTCACAGGTTTGGGAGCAGGAACGTATAGCGTTACGGTAACTGACGGTTGGGGTTGTAGTGGAACCACTTCAGGAATCATTACAATCAGTGAACCAGCGGCAGTTCAAGCAAGTCTGGTAAAAGCTAGTTCGCAAACTTGCACCGTTCTTTCGACATTGACGCTTTCTGCAGCAGGAGGAACATCTCCTTATACCTATAGTGCTGACGGAATTACGTATAACCCTGTAACATTCAATCCATCTGTTATTATTTCAGTACCAGTTGGGACGCATCGTTATTATGTGAAAGATGCCAATGGTTGTACAAGTGTTGTTTCCAACGATATTAAAATTGATCCGTTACCAGCTTTGACCGTTAAATTAGACTATGTTACTACATCTATAAATTGTAATGGAGAAACTACTGGAATTATTGTAGCTAGTGCCAATGGAGGCTTAGGTAATTATGTCTATACTTTGCAAGATGGGTTAGGAAATCCTTTTGGAGGAGCAGTTCAAACCACACCGGGTAATTTCACTCAATTGATTGCCGGAAATTATATTGTGCAAGTTCAAAGTGGGGATTGCGCAGCAATTTCAACACCAATTACCATTACAGAACCTACTACTGCAATATCTGCAATAGCCGTTCCTACTGATGCCACTTGTAATGGATTGAATAATGGAAAAATTGTAGTTAGCGCTTCTGGAGGAACAGGCAAAATTAAATATGCTATTTCACCGGATTTGAACCAGTTTTTTGATACGGGTATTTTTGATAATCTAGCTCCAGGAAGCTATGATATTATTACACAAGACCAAAACGGATGTTATGTTTATGAAACAGGAATCATCATTGCAGAACCAACACCAATAAGTTCATCTGTAATTGCTGGTTCTATAATGCCTGAAGTGTGTTTTGGCGATCAAGATGGTGCTTTTAGCATTACTGTTAGTGGTGGAACTGCTCCGTACAGCGTTCGAATAGATGGAGGAGCTTATACCGTAGGCACACCAACCCAAACCGATTTTGATTTCACAGGATTATCAGGAGGAATGCATACGGTGTACATTCGTGATGCGAATTTCTGTTCGTATGAATTTGATGTTCCATTACCGGAATCAGTAAAATTAAATCCACAAGCTATTGTTGATTACGGCTGTACAGATAATGCACCTAGTGTAACGGTTACAGTGACGATTGATCCGAGTATTACAAATCCAGCCGATGTTGATTATGCATTAGACGGATTGCCACCTTATCAAGCCAGTAATGTGTTTGCTAATGTGTCTCCAGGAATTCACTATATTACAGCTAGACATACGAATGGTTGTGAAAAAGACACACCCGATTTTACTATTAAGGAAATTCTGCCATTAACGTTAGTATTAACAGATGGTGGATTGAACGAAATTGTGGCAACAGCTACTGGTGGTGCAGGTGGATACCAATTTACTCTAGACAGTAACTTTATGAGTAGTCAAAACAAATACATTTTTTACAAATCAGGCAATTATACCGTTACAGTTACTGATGCCAGCGGTTGTGTGGCAACAGCTACCAGGTATTTTGAATTTGTTGACATTGAAATTCCAAACGTGTTTACACCAAATGGTGACGGAGACAATGATGGATGGTTGCCAACAAATACCATAAATTATCCAGATTTGATATTCTATGTTTTTGACCGTTACGGACGAAAAGTGGGCACCTACAGAGAGGGACAATTCTGGGACGGAAAATACAACGGAAATGAATTGCCAACCGGAGATTATTGGTATATAATTAAATTGAGAAATGAAGCAGATGCCCGTGAATTTGTTGGACATTTCACCTTGTACAGATAAAATTAAAGACGGAAAACAATGCTTCCAATTAAAAGATTTCAAATGAAAAAAATAGCACTACTATCCTTTTTATTTTTGACACTAACTTCGGGTTACAGTCAAGAGCTTAATATACCGGTTTTTACACAATATCTAGCCGATAACCCTTTCGTTATTTCGCCTACCTATGCTGGAATTGGTGATAATTTAAGGATAAGAGCCAATGGATTAACCCAATGGGTAGGAATACAAGGCGCACCAGACAATCAATCGGTATTTGCGGATTTTAGAATTGCAAATCAATCTGGAATTGGGGCTTCGTTTTACAATGACAAAAATGGAAACACCAATCAGGCTGGTGCCAAATTCACTTTTGCACACCACATCATTTTAGATTATTATTCCAAGCAATATTTGTCTTTTGGGATGTCTTACAATTTTAATACTTTTAGCATTGACATTGCAAATTTAAGCCCTACCAATCCCGATAATGCCATTACAAACGACCGAAGAACCTCAAACAACAACTTCGATGTTGGTTTCTTGTATCGTTGGGATCAATTTTACTTAAGTATAAATGGAGCTAATATTTTAGGTAAAAATATTGACCAATTTTCGGGATATAAAATAGAACCTAATTTGCTTTTAAATTACCAAGTTTATTCAGGCTATGTAATCAAAACGCCTAACTTTTCTGAAGTAGAACCATCCGTTTTCTTTCAATATTTTGCCAGTGACGGGCGTTCGAGTACCGATTTGAATGTCAAGTACCGAAAATACAACAATAGAGACGAATATTATTGGGTAGGAGCATCCTATCGTTTTCTAAATGACCAAGTATTGAAACCCTTGAATTTAGGTCCAATGTTCGGGTTCAAGAAATCAGTTTTTTATTTTGGATATTCCTATCAAATGACTTTTAATGAAATGGCTTCCTTTAATTCAGGAACACACATGATTACAATTGGTTTGGATTTCCTTCAAGGAATCAGCGACTGTCCGTGTACTCAATCTGTAGATCATCATGGTTGGGGGTATTAAAGAATGGATGGAGAATAGTTCTTATAAAAACCAAAGTTATTTTCAACTTTGATCTTCTTTGTTTCTATAGTAATGTGCTTAAAAATGATTTGTAGATTTATTTTAAGTTTAATTTTTGCATTAAAGATATTTCAGAATCAAGTGTAATTAAACCTCGTCTTGGTCGATCTAAATCCAAGGTGATGAAAATGACAATACAGATTAGAAAACAGAATCCCATTACAAATTTGGAGTTTATTTTTTTCTCTAAGCCTGAATTATATCCAATAAAAAAGGAAATTATGATCGAAAAAGCTAACATTAAGTAAACAATGGTTTCGGGAACTTTAGAATTCAAAACCATATTCGATTTCGAGGCACTATCAAACATTTCATTCAAGGCCGGAATCATCATATTCGATTGAATAAAATAGTCTTTGTCTTTTGCAAAAAAAGAGGCGCGTTTCCACAATCTTTCGCTTACTGCAGCAGATTGTTTCAATGAAGCTATCAATTTTGCATCGTCATTGTCTAAAAGATAGTACTCTTTTCAGGATTTTATATACAGTTTAAAGTCTTTTTGAAATTCATTTTTTAAACTATCATGATAAATGTCAGAACGCAAAAGTGCAGTTCCGATGCAGTTGGCCTCATCAATTAAATTGTTTTTTCTGTTATCGTAACGAGAGCCTGCCATTGCAAATGTAAAACCCAAAATTAAAGCCAACAAACCCAACAAAGCGGATGAAATTTCGGCATTTTTATTATCCGTTTTAGTTTTTTTCAAGCCTATTCTGTAACCAATCCAAATGGCTGCAAGCATTGACAAGAACAAAATAATAACAATATATAAAGCGTCTAAATCAAATAAAAGGGAATGCATCATAGTTTGATTTTTTAATGATATTAAAAACAGCTTTTTTAAAAACAACTCGAATAAAAGTATGTATTTTTTTAATTGATAATCAAAAATGGAATAAATTTAAATTTTTACAACGTTTTCGCCAAAGTCTTATGCTGATTTTTAAACTATTCTTATTTTTAAGTTCCTGAAAAGTTATATATTTGTTTTTCTTTCAAAATTAAAAAATAATAACAAAAATAATATCCAATGAAAACTATTAACGATTTCGATTTCAAAAACAAAAAAGCCATAATTCGTGTTGATTTTAACGTTCCTTTGGACGAAAATTTTAATGTAACTGATGCCACACGTATTGAAGCTGCAAAACCTACAATAGACAAAATTATTGCCGATGGTGGAAGCGTAATTTTGATGTCTCACTTAGGAAGACCAAAAGGAGTAGATAGAAAATATTCATTAGGGCATATTGTTAAAAAAGCTACAGAAATCCTTGGTCAAGTAGTTTATTTTGCGCCTGATTGTATTGGAGCTGAGGCTGAAAAAGCAGTTGCAAATTTGCAACCTGGACAAATTTTATTATTAGAAAATTTACGTTTTTATAAAGAAGAAGAAGCTGGAGATGTTGATTTTGCAAAAGAATTGGCTTCATTTGGAGATGTTTATGTGAACGATGCTTTCGGAACAGCACACAGAGCACACGCTTCGACAACCATAATTGCACAATTTTTTCCAGAAGCTAAATGTTTCGGATTATTATTGGCAAGAGAAATCGAAAGCTTGAACAAAGTTTTGAAAGATTCTGTAAAACCAGTAACAGCAGTTCTTGGAGGCTCAAAAGTATCTTCAAAAATCACAGTTATCGAAAACATTTTGGACAAAGTGGATCATATGATTATTGGTGGTGGAATGACTTTTACTTTCGTGAAAGCTTTGGGCGGAAAAGTTGGTAATTCTATTTGCGAAGATGACAAACAAGAATTGGCATTGGAAATCTTGAGATTAGCCAAAGAAAAAGGCGTTCAAATTCACATTCCGGTTGATGTTGTTGCTGCCGATGATTTTTCGAATACAGCCAATACGCAAATTGTTGATGTTCGCGAAATTCCTGACGGATGGGAAGGTCTTGATGCCGGACCAAAATCATTAGAAGCATTCAAAAAAGTAATTTTAGAATCAAAAACGATACTTTGGAATGGACCTCTTGGTGTGT
>Ga0209480_10000521_pt1 | contig 31824 bp, 26 predicted proteins | sample JI61114C2DNA_FD_187501 | JGI IMG/M metagenome (GOLD analysis project Ga0209480, IMG submission 187501) | Wastewater effluent complex algal communities from Wisconsin, to seasonally profile nutrient transformation and Carbon sequestration -... | ecosystem: Engineered > WWTP > Effluent > Algae... | reverse complement strand
CCCTTGATCGAAGCGAACGTGTTAGCGAAGCACGCGATGCTTGGCGGTTTGCCGCAATTCAACCCGGACAAACAGGAAGAGGTTTTGCACGACTTGAGCAGCCGGCCGATGGTGAGCATCGGCGGGTGAGCCGCCCGTTTAGCGATCTACTGCACAACGCACGGCACCGTTTCCGTTTTCGTTCCGTTCGTAGCGCGCAGGATGTAGATGCCAGCCGGCCATTCGCCGGTCGTGATCTTGCATTCGCGTTGGGCATCGCGTGTTGCATGAACCGTGCGGCCCTGCGTATCGAAAACTTGCACCGATCCGATCGCTTGGCCATCCGCGCGTTGCAACCGGAGCTGGCCTTCGGACTGCGTTACTGTCAGTCCATTTGCCGAGGGAGTGGTGATGCCCTGCGCAATATCAATGCACGGGCCGAAGAATGTGAACGGCATTGTGGCCGGTGTGTCATAGTCCACTGGCACGTTGGGGCCTTGGGGCCAACTATCGCCGCCTACGCCGAAAAACGCTTGGCCACCCGTGGATGGTTGTTCCGCCGTGAGTTCAATTTCATAGTTGCCGGGTGGCAGGCAAACCGTATCACTGGCAAACTGTTCTTCCGCGGTCAAGGTGAGCATTCCGCTTGCCACGGACATACCGTCTGAACGAATGTCGTATTGGAAATCGCCTAGCGAAAAGCCGCTCCCGTAATTTTGGATGAACGGCACGATCGCACTGCAAAGCTCATCCGGGCAAAGGGTAACTGGCAACTCCCAGCTGCAGGCGAGGTCCTCATAAAAACCGGTCCATAACTCCAAGGTGCCGTTGAAAGTGCCGGTTGGCAGCTCCGCTTCCGGACTTACCGTCAAGCTGTTCCAATTCTCAAAGCCCAGGCCGAAATAATTTACCACTTCCTGCGCCAAGGTGTCTCCATTTCCATCCAGCAAAATGAAGCCCGGATAATCGAACAAGGTGCTCGTGGAGTTGAACACATGAACGGTGAGCAACGAATCGCTGAACGGTGACCATTGAACATTGGCAAGGATTAACGAATCGCATGCCGTGGCCGCACTGCCCATTACCGTGAAGGCGTGTTGCGAAGCGGGCGCCGAGTCAAGCACCCCACTGCCGCCGATAGTGATGGTGTACGTTCCTGCCGGAAGCGGACCGGTGAAGACCGATTCCAAATGCGGCACCAACACGGCAAGGCCACCGTTGCTGCCGGCCTCCACCGTTATCGACACATCGAAGCCCGTAACATCCGCAGTGACCGATGTGACATAGGACCCCGTGTTGGACAAGTTGCCGGACAACTGCACTTCCACCACTTGCTGGTTCGTGGGAGTGCCGGGATAAACGCTGATGTCGTCAACGTAGAAATAGGTCTGCGCTTGCGTTGTTGCTGAAAAAAGCAAACTCAAGAGCACGGGTGCAAGTCGGTAAATACGGGGCATTGCGCGGGTTTTTATGTAAGACGTTCAAACAGGCGGACATGCTGCCTGTGCATGCGAAAGCTAACAATTTCCGAAACTTGTAGACGCTCGGTCGACTTCCCCGGAAAAACCCGATCACGCTTGCTGTAACTTTCGCTTCACTTGGCCGTCATACCCCTAAGCAACACGTTTCCCCGTGAACCTCACCGACTACAACAGCGCCGTGGACCAGCATGCGGACGGCATTTACCGTTTCGCGGTGAAGCATCTCCGCGACACGGACTTGGCCAAGGACGTGGTGCAGGAAAGCTTTGCACGGCTGTGGCAGAAGGTGGAAGAAGTGGATGGCTTAAAAGCGAAAAGCTACCTCTTTACCACAGCGCACCACATCATGGTGGATGAGGTGCGAAAAGGATCGCGCAGCACGCGCATGGAGGCCAAGCACACCAACATGCAATGGAGCAGCCAAAGCCAGCCCGACTTGAAGGAAGTGCTGGATGCCGCCTTGGCAACGCTGCCCGAAGTGCAGCGCAGCGTGGTGCTGCTGCGTGATTTGGAAGGATACAGTTATGAGGAGATCGCTGAATTGACACAACTGAACGTAACGCAAGTGAAGGTGTACATCTACCGCGGCCGCACCGCATTGAAGGACTACATCGGCAGCTTGGAGAACGTGCTATGAAACTGGACAAGGACACATACGAAGCTTGGTTGCTGGACCGCATGGAGGGTCGGCTTTCCGCTGCGCAGGAAGCGTTCCTGGATGCTTTCCTCGCGGAGCATCCGGAGTTACCGGTCGACTTGGGCCAACTGCCCAACATTGACGGCGACGAGCTTCATTTCCCGTTGAAGGACATGCTGCGGAAAGCCTATCCGCCCACCGGTGAACCGGATGCCGCACGCTTGGATGATTTCTTGGTGGCGCGTTTGGAAAAGGACTTGGACGCCGGGCAGCTTAAGCAACTTGAGCACTACCTCTACGAACATCCGGAAACCGAGCGCCAAGCGGCATTGATGGCATTGGCGAAGTTGCCGGCCGTTCCTGTTCCCTTCGATGAAAAGGAAACGATCGAGCGCTATTTCCCGCCAAAGGGAATGCCCGATGCACACCGCTTGACGGACTTTTTGATCGCTGAACTTGAAGGTGATCTAAGCGCAGAACAACAACATGCGTTGAACGGCTTCGTGGACGAACATGCCAATGCGCGTCGCGAAAAAATGTTGGTTGCCGCCACGCGCACTACGGCCTCTCCGATCGTATTCTCCGGAAAGGAGCAATTGAAAAAACGCGAAGGCCGCGTTGTGGTTTTGTGGCCCCGGCTCGCAGCAGCCGCGAGCATTGCGCTGTTGCTGGGCATGGGCTGGTGGATGCTGCGTGAAAAACCGGAAACACGGCAGGAGGTAGCCCGTGTGGAAAAGCCCTTTCCAAGGGAAACGGTGAAGGAAAATCCCGATCTCGTTACCGCCGGGTCCTCTTCGAGTGACCCTGCGGAGACGGGGAACGCCGTTCAACCGGGAGCGCCTACGCCCGCCCAGAAGCCGAACGTGCCGAATACCCGACCTGAGCCGAAGCCGGAACTGAAGCCATTGCCTAAAACTCCGCAACTGGAAGAACCCACGCTCGCCCAAAAGCCTGAAGCCCCTAAAGCGCAGCCAGCACCCAAGCCGATGCCGGAAATACTGCCGCATGCCCTGCAGCCCGAAGAACCTAGTCTCGCCCAAAAGCCTGCTGCCCCAAATCCGGAAACACCTGCCGCAAACGCTGCAACGCCTGAAGAAAATGAGCCAATGGCCTTTGCCGACACGCGCGGCACCGACCAAACACTCGGCGCATTCCTGGCCAACACCGTGCGCGGCGATGTGCTGGAAACCCCACAACGCAAGTCCGTACTGGACGGCAACGACGCATTGGCATTTGCAGACAAGGCCGTGGGCGCATTGACCGGAGGACAAGGTGGCGTGAAGGTGGAGCGCAACGCCGGCAGTGAACGATTCCAAGTGCGCTTGGGCCGGAACTTGTCGATCAGTGCGAGCCGCGGCCGGTGAGTTTTTACCGCCTAGAAAAAGGCTAACCGCGGACGTGTGCCTTCGGCAGTCAGGCGGGGAGAATGTCTACCGCAACGCTCGCAAAGAGCGCAACGACTTTGGAGCAACTGAATTCTCCAGCGTTGCACGTATTCCGTTGCGTCCGTTGCGCGCGTTGCGGTCCGATCAGACATATTCTTCATTGCGCTTTAGCATCCTCGTCTGGGCTTAGCCGCTTCGGCGGAACATGGTTGGTGGTAGCCCTCTTCTCCGCCCAACAAGCCCATTTTACCGTTCGTCCATTTTCAAGCCGCGGTCTGTAACATTTATGCGGTGCATGCTGTCCCATTACAAACAACCAACGGCCACCTGCCTAAAACCACACCGCCATGAAAACCATGATCACCCGTTCCGCTTTCGCCTTCTGTCTTCTGCTCGCCGCTTCAGGCATGCGTGCCGCATCCGAAGGCGAACCCAAATTCATCTTTCCCGCCGCCAGCAACATTGAAATGGAGCGCGCCGTGAAACACCAGATCGACCGCTTTGTGATCTTCCCGCTTTCCGGTGATGCCGAGGCCATGTACGGCACGGTGGACATCGCTTATGTGGTGAACACCGAGGGCCGCGTGGTGGTGGTGTCCTCCGGATCGGAGAACGACGAACTGCGCAATTATGTGATACGCAAACTGGCCCGCATCCAGGTGGGTGCGAACCCTTCCGGGCTTTGGAAAACTTCCCACGTACGGTTCAACTTCCGGCCTGAATGAAGTTGGTACCCGGTATCCCCACTGAAACCCTTTGACCTTTCGGCCAAAGGGTTTTCAGCTTTTTTCCGGCCTACGGCCCGGCAGCTGTAACAAAACGGGAAGCTCGCCGTCCTACTCTCAAACCAACAAAAGATGAAAGCCCCGATCCTCTTTTCCCTGCTACTGCTCCCCTTCGCCGGCATGGCCCAACAGGACAGCATCCGATCGAACGCCTCGGAGGTTCAGCCTGACCGGCACTCCCTGACGCTTAGCGCCGGCTCCAACGGCATGAAGGTGCAAGTGCAGAGCACGGACACGAACACGGTTCAAAAAGGTGACACCATCCGCATCACCTCCAAGCGGAAGTTGATCCGCATCATCACCACCCCGCGCATCGGCATTGATACCGTCGAATCGTTCGAGCAAAAATTGAGCGCCTTGAAGCGGGAGCGCCGCAACCTCTTCAGCTACTGGGCCGGGCTTGAATTCGGCATGAACAGCTTCGTTACCACGGACGGCCGCATCGGGGACGGGCCGGAAAGCGGGCCGCTGCAGCTGAACAACGCCAAGAGCCGCTACTTCGCCATCAACTTCTGGGAGCAGAAGATCGAGTTCGGCACCAACCACGTGGGCCTGTTCACCGGCATGGGCATCGAGTTCGACAATTACAAGCTGAGCGAGAACAACACGCTTCTTTCAAATGGTGACAGCACTTACGCCGTGGCCATGGACAGCCCGGACCTCCGGAAGAACAAGCTGCGCCAGATCGGTCTTCGCGTACCGTTGATGCTTGAATTCAACACCAACCGCGCCAAGCTGCCTGCCAACGCGGATGAGCTGGCGGCCAAGCCGGACTGGTCCTTCAGCAGGAAGCACAACGTACACCTGGCCGCCGGCGTGGTGGGCAGTTGGCTCTTCGACACCATGTACAAGCAGAAGTACACCGAGGACGGGCATAACGTGAAGCAGCGCAGCAAGGATGGCTATAACCTGCTGCCCTACCGCTTGGCCGCACGTGCACAGATCGGCTACGGACCGCTGAACCTCTTCGCGGAATATGCGCTCACTCCCATGTTCGAGGAGGGCACCGCTCCGGACCTGCGCGCGCTCAACGTGGGCATCACATTGATCGGCTTCAATTAACACATCGGGCACCGCGACGAGGGGAAACAGTTCGCCAAGACCCGTGCAGGGCTGTCGCATTTGCGGCGGCCCTGCTTATTTTCGCGGCACGCCGAAGCATTTGCACGGCGTGTTTACGCAATTGACCTACTTGCTCAACGTCTCCGCCTTCAGCGGAAGAAGCTGAGTGTAACACCTCCACCATGGGCCGAGTATTTGAAAAACGCAAGCACCGCATCTTCGCTCGCAACGCCAAGCTGAGCAAGCTCTTCACCCGCATCGGCAAAGAGATCGCCATGGCCGTGAAGTCCGGTGGTCCGAGTGCCGATTCCAACCACCGCCTGAAGGTGGCCATCCAAAATGCCAAGGGCATGAACATGCCCAAAGACATCATTGACCGCGCAATTAAAAAGGCTGCTGGAGGGAATGAGGCCGACTACACGGAGATGAACTATGAAGGATACGCCCCCGGCGGCGTGGCCATTTTCGTGGAAACCGCCACCAACAATACCACCCGCACCGTGGCCAACGTCCGCAGCTTCTTCAACAAATGCGACGGCGCCCTGGGCACCATGGGCTCGCTTGCGCACGTATTCGACCGCAAGGCTGAATTTGTAATAACAGAAGAAGCGCTGAAGGGCATGGACACCGATGAATTCGAAATGGCCTGCATCGACGCAGGTGCCGAGGACGTGATACACGATGAGGAAGGCTTCATCATTTTAGCGCCCTACACCGAGTTCGGATCCTTGCAGCACAAGCTGGACGAACTGAAATTGGAGGTCAAGAGTGCCGAACTGAAGCGCTTCCCACTAAGCACCCATCCCGTGGACCTCGCCACCGCTCAAAACGTGATGAAGCTGATCGACCTGCTGGACGAGGACGAAGACGTGAACACGGTGTACCACAACATGGAGATGAGCGAGGAGGTGGAGGCGGCGCTGGCGGAGGGGTAATACCAATTCGAATTAATAGAACGTCTGAGGTTCTGATATCTCCAAGATTCTTTGATTCCGCAAATTCCTGATTCCTAATTTCCGGGATGCCGCATCAGTAGCCGGAATTAGGAATTAGGAATTAGGAATTAGGAACTGGCATTACTGCTCTTCCAGATCCTGCAAATTCTTCAGGATGATCTCCGGCTTGCCGTTGTGGTCCTTCACCATACCGCTCACGCGCACCTGCTTACCAGAGAAGCGCTTTACCAACTTATCGCGGTCACTGCCGGCAACATCGCCGAAGATCACTACGGAAAAAGCGATGTCCGGGTACTTCCCACCGAAGTTGAGATACACCGGCCCATCGGCCTTGCTTGAAGCCCGCACCTCCGTTGGCGTTCCGCAGAAGATGACCGTTTCGCCGACTTGACCAACAACGGATTCGATATCGGCATTGCAGTCTTGCGCTTGGACGAAACCGATGAGCAACGTGGCGAGAAAGAAGAGGGCTGTGCGAAGCATGGTGGTTTGTTGGATCAGGCCGAAAGCTATGGTGGGGGCAGGTCTTACCCACCAAAACGGATGTGGTACCGTGTGCCGGTTCCGTCGCTCTCCATGGTGATGAAGCCGTTGAGCTGTTCCACTAAACTGTCGATCAGCCCGCGGCCCAAAGTCCCTGTTTCCGCATTGGCGCGTTCCGGTGTGATGCCGCCGCCATTGTCCGCATAGTGCAGGTCGAAGTGCTTGCCGTCGGAGCGGTGGATGCGCAGATCGATGAAGCCTTCGCGGCCGTTCTTGAAAGCGTGTTTGAACGAGTTGGTGATCAGCTCGTTCAGGATCAAGCCCAACGGCACCATGGTATCCAGGTCGAGCACCAGGTCGGGATCGATGGCGGTGCGGTAACGGATGTTCTCACGCACTTTGTTCAGCTGGATCAACTCGGTGAAAAGCTCCTTGATGTAATTGCTGAGATCCACTTGCGCGAGGTCGTCGCCCTTGTAGAGTTTTTCGTGGATCAACGCCATGGAAGCCACGCGGCTCTGGCTCTGCGCGAAGACCTGTAGCAGGCTTTCGTCTTCTATGGTACCGCTCTGCAAGCGCAGCAAGCTGGCCACCACCTGCAGGTTGTTCTTTACCCGGTGGTGGATCTCCTTGATCAGCGTTTCGATACGCGCGTTGGCCTGTTCCAGCTTTTCCTTTTCGGCCTGCAGCACCTGGTTGTGTTCCATGTCCCGCTGCTTGGCCTCTTTCAGGTTGTCGCGCATCCGCGTCAACGAATGGCCCAGCACGTCCTGTTCGCCGCGCACATATACCGGCGTGTCGTAATTGCCTTTGCCGATGGCGTCCGCATTGGCGGAAAGCGCGCGGATGTTCTCGATCATAACGTTGAAGGAGCGCGCCATCTGGCCCACCTCGTCGTTGGAATCCACGGGCACACGGGCGCGCGCATCACCCATGGCAAGCGAGGTTGCGGCATCCGTCACTTCGTTCACCGTGTTGCGCAGCCCGCGCATCAGCACCACCGCCATCACCAGCACAGCGGCCACCACGCCCACAAGCGCTGCCAACACCAGGAGCAAACGCCATTGTGCTTCGTGCGACACTTCCTCGCTGGCCACGATGATGGAGTCGATGGAGCGCTCCTCCACTTGCCGCAACCGCCCCATGGCCTGCCCGCTGAGGTCCCACCATTCCGCCGGTGCCGTGGACAGCCCGCTTACACCGCCCTTTTCATGGATCGTGCCGACCATGGATCGCATGAAGTTCACCTCCGGACCTTGAAAGGTCGACCGGTAGTATTCCAACACGTCCGGAGAGGCGTCGCGGCGGAACAACACGCTGTTCGTTTCATATTGCGCGATGCGCTCATTCAGTTCGCCGAGGTCGGCCACGGTGAAGGAGGAGTCCGCAAGACCGCGCAAAACCCGTGTGCGTACGTCGCTCAATGCGTCCTTGGCGTTCACCAAGCTCTGGTGGGCGAACAGCCGGGTGTTCGTCTCCGGGTCCTGTGCCTGTTTGGAAACCGCGCCCAAGTTGGCAAGCAGACCGATTTCCATGGTGCGGTAGGTTTCCTCCGCCTCCTTGGCGCTGATCTCCCGGCCGGTGATCCGTTTGCGCAAGCGCACCAAAGGTTGCAGCACGTCCTCGCTCCGCAAACGCGCTTCGATCTGCAGCACGGGGTCGTTCAGCCGCGCTATGAAACCGTCGGATTTCAGCCGCGCCACCGACAGGTAATTGTCCGTGGGCATCACCTTTTCCAAGGTGGCCACCGTCATCGCCCCTTCTTCCTGCAAGGCGTCCACAACGTCGCCGATCACACGGATGTTCCGCGCTTGCAGCGACACATAGCCCAGCACGTCCGTCCGCTTCATGCTGGAATCCACCTGCTTGCCGATCAACAGCACCAATCCCAGCACCGGAATGCCCAGTGTGATCAGGAATTTCGTGCGGATGGGAAGGTCGGCGAACCGGAAAGCCATGGGCCACGAATGTAGCGGGCTTGCGCGTTGCGGGAAGAATGATGCAGGGAAGTTGGCAGTTTGCAGTCGGCAGTGGCAGTTGGCAGCCGGTCGGCAGTACCCGATACCCGATACCCGATACCCTGTACCAGCAATTCAACTCACTTCAGATCATCGTTCATCCTATAAATCAGCGCTACCAGCGTTCCCCCCACCGATCCTCCTCCCCTACATTTGGCCGCGCCCAACACCAACGCGGGCCGCTAAGGCATGGCCATGAAAGACCAATTCGACCTGCTCGCCACAAAAGCCCAACAAGCATTGAAGGGCGGCGGCGACGACCGCATTGAAGCGCAACACAAGAAAGGCAAGCTCACCGCACGCGAGCGCCTGCACTTGTTGCTGGACGAAGGATCCTTCCAGGAGATCGGCCAGCTGGTGGCGCACCGCAGCACCAACTTCGGGCTGGACAAGCAAGTGTTCCTCGGCGACGGTGTGATCACCGGCCACGGCACCATCAACGGCCGCACCGTTTATGTGTTCTCGCAGGATTTCACCGTGCTGGGCGGATCGCTCGCAGAGGCACATGCCGCCAAGATCTGCCGCATCATGGACCTCGCCATGCGCAACGGCGGCCCGGTGATCGGCCTTAACGACAGCGGCGGCGCACGCATCCAGGAGGGCGTGGTTTCCTTGGGCGGCTATGCGGACATCTTCCACCGCAACGTGATGGCCAGTGGCGTGGTGCCGCAGATCAGCGCCATCATGGGGCCGTGCGCCGGCGGTGCCGTGTACAGCCCCGCCCTCACGGACATGGTGCTCATGGTGGAAGGCACCAGCTACATGTTCGTTACCGGGCCCAACGTGGTGAAAACCGTGACGCACGAAGAGGTGACCTCCGAAGAACTCGGCGGTGCTTCCACCCACGCGGCCAAAAGCGGCGTAGCCCACTTCACCGCCGCCAACGAGCTTGCCGCCTTGGACATGTTGCGCAAACTGGTCGGCTTTATGCCGAACAACTGCGAAGAAAAAGCGCCCGCATTCGTATACGAGCCGGGTGATGAAAGCCGTCCCACTTTGGACAGCATTCTGCCGGAAAACCCCAACCAGCCTTACGACATACGCGAGGTGATGAACGCGGTGATCGACCCCGACAGCAGCATGGAGGTGCATGCCGAATACGCCCGCAACATGGTGGTGGGCTTTGCCCGCGTGGCCGGTGAAGTGGTGGGCTGCGTGGCCAACCAGCCCGCGGTACTCGCCGGTGTGCTGGACATCGATGCCTCCATCAAGGCCGCGCGCTTCGTGCGGTTCTGCGATGCATTCAACATACCGCTGCTCGTCTTCGTGGACGTGCCCGGCTTCCTGCCCGGCACCGACCAGGAGTGGCGCGGCATCATTGACCATGGCGCGAAGCTGCTCTACGCCTTCAGCGAAGCCACCGTGCCGCGCATCACCGTGATCACCCGCAAAGCCTACGGCGGCGCGTACGACGTGATGAACAGCAAGCACATCGGCTGCGACATGAACTTCGCTTGGCCCGCCGCCGAGATCGCCGTGATGGGCGCGAAAGGCGCCGCCGAGATCATCTTCCGCCACGAGATCGGCAAAGCCGAAAAGCCGGCGGAGAAACTTGCGGAGAAGGAGAACGAATACAAGGAAAAGTTCGCGAACCCCTACGAAGCCGCAGCGCGTGGCTTCATCGATGAAGTGATCCGGCCTTCCGACACGCGCATCAAGGTGATCGAGTCCCTGCGCATGTTGCGCAACAAAGCGCAAAAACTGCCGCGCAAAAAGCACGGGAATATTCCGCTCTAACCTGTTCGCGAGTTTACCTGCCATAGGCATGGGAATGAAGCGATCTTTGATTTGGTGATCCGTTGATGGAACGCTGATTGATCTGGGTTAGGATGATTTGAAGTTTATGGTGGTGATCTAGTTTCTGGTACAGGTTATCGGGTACCGAGTACCGTGACTGCCGACCAGCTGCCAACTGCCGCTGCCAACTGCCACTGCCTACTGCAACCGCCTACTGCCAACTGCCACTGCCAAATGCATCAGTCGGAAACCAATCTTCTCCTTACCTTGTGACTCTCCCCTTTTCAATTTCCAACCCGACCAAACATGTTCCTCAAAATCCTCGCCTGCGCCGCACTCCTTTCCATTCCCGTTACGAACAAGGAACTGCCCGATCTCGCCATCGGCGATGCTGCACCCGCCACCGAACTGAAACTGAAGGACATCACCGGGGATGAAACAGACTTGCGCTCCATCACCGGGGCCAACGGACTGTTGGTGATCTTCAGCTGCAACACCTGTCCTTTCGTAGTAGGCAGCGAAGGCAGTGAAGGCTGGCAAGGCCGCTACCCTGCCCTTGCCAAGGACTGCGCCGACAAAGGCATCGGCTTTGTGCTGGTAAACAGCAACGACGCCAAGCGTGACGCAGGCGACAGCTTCGCCGACATGCAGCAACAATACAAAGAGCAAGGCTACGCAGGCCATTACCTGCTGGACCAAGGCCACGCCATGGCCGATGCCTTCGGAGCGCGCACCACACCGCACGTGTACCTCTTCACCAAAGACCTGAAGCTCGCTTACAAAGGCGCCATCGACGACAATGTGGAAAGTCCTTCGGCTGTGAAGGAGCATTGGTTGAATGATGCAATGGCCGCTGTGGCAGCCGGAAAAACACCGGATCCCGCTACTACGCGGAACATTGGATGTAGCATTAAGCGCGGGGAGGCGAGGAAGTAGCTCGAATCCGAAAAACCAACTTGGCAACTGCATGGCAAGGTGAATGTGATGCGCCAACAGTTGCGACCGTCGCGCATCCACAAGTCCGCCCCCATTGTTGGAAACTTCACCCGCCCTTAACCGCGCACGTTCGTTCCTTTGTGGCAAAGGAATTCGGCATGAACGTTTTATTGATCGGTAGCGGCGGAAGAGAGAACGCCTTGGCTTGGAAACTCGCCCAAAGCTCCATGCTCGACGAGCTCTACGTGGCACCCGGAAACCCCGGCACCCTGCGCCATGGGCGTAATGTCAACTTGGACCTCCATGATCCTACTGCATTGCGCAAGTTCATGTTGGACAAGAAGATCCGCATGGTGGTGGTGGGCCCCGAAGCGCCGCTCACCGACGGCCTGCACGACCGCATCGCGGAAGACCCCAAGCTGAAAGGCGTTATCGTGATCGGCCCCAAGGCCGCTGGTGCCAAGCTGGAAGGCAGCAAGGAATTCGCCAAGGAGTTCATGTTACGCCACAACATTCCCACCGCCGCGTTCCGTGCGTTCGGCCGCGGTGAACTCGCCGAAGCCCAATTGCACATCGACCGCATGCCTTCGCCTTATGTCATCAAGGCCGATGGACTTGCGCAGGGCAAGGGCGTGGTGATCGCGCAGACCAAGGACGAAGCCAAGGAAGCGCTGAAGAGCATGCTGGGCGGCAAGGATCCCGCCAGCGAGCGCGTGCTGATCGAGCAGTACCTCAAGGGCATCGAGCTTTCAGCATTCCTCATCACAGACGGCGAGCACTTCAAAATGCTGCCCAGCGCGAAGGACTACAAGCGCATCGGCAACGGTGACGCTGGCCCCAACACCGGCGGCATGGGCGCGGTAAGCCCCGCCCCTTTCGCAGACAAGGATTTCATGGGCAAGGTGAATGACCGCATCGCCGTGCCAACGGTGCGCGGCCTGCGCAGCGACGGCATCCCCTTCAGCGGTTTCCTCTTCTTGGGGCTGATGAACGTGAACGGAGAACCTTACGTGATCGAATACAACGTGCGCCTCGGCGATCCGGAGACGCAAGCCATTTTACCGCGCTTGCGCAGCGACCTCATGGACCTCTTCGAAGGCATCGCCACAGGCACACTAAGCGAACGCCACGTGGACACCGACGACCGTACCTGCGCCACGGTGGTGCTGGCTTCGGAAGGATACCCCGGTGCTTATGAGGCCGGCAAGCCCATCGTGGGCCTGGAAATGGTACGCGATGCCTTGGTGTTCCAAAGCGGTACGGCGGAAGTCGCGGACGAACTGGTGACCAACGGCGGCAGGGTGCTCTCGGTATCTGCCTTCGGAAAAGACATCGAGCACGCCATTATCAACTGTTACAAAAACGTCGCCCTTATCGACTATCACGGGAAATACCACCGCACGGACATAGGCCACGACCTGCTGCGCAAGCCCACACCAAAAAACGGCCCCGCCGCACCGGCAGAGGTCAAATGAAACCGCCGCGCTCCTTGCTCTTGCGCGTGAACACCGTTTGGGTGTACAGCCAGTAAGCCATGCCGAAGAGCAGTACCGCAATGAAGATCACCGGGATAGTCCAGCCAAAGCCCACGATGATCTCGAAAGTGGCTTGTAGAAAATGTCCGATGCCGAAGAAAACCGATTCCATGACCGTGGGTTTAATGCGCGGCGAAGATAGGGTTGCACGGATCCGGATCGCAAATCCGCTTAATTCCGCATGTTGACCAAGCTCTTGAGGCAGGACCGGCCCGTGCTGATCTTTCTGGGACCCTTGCTGGTGCTGCTCCTTTTCCCCGGCGCTGGCGGCTTGGGCGCACCATGGGCCGAGCCCGCCCATGGATTCGCTCCGTGGATGGCCAAGGGCATGCCACTTTACCTGCCTGTGGCTTGGTTGCTCGCCGTAAACCCCTGGATCGCCATCGCCACCAGCATGGCACTCGTTACACTGGTAGGCCACCGCATGGACCGCACGGGCAACGATTCCGAGGTGTTCGAGCGCCGCAACCACCTTTCCTCCATGCTACTGCCGCTGTTGCTGGCCTTGTTGCCGCACGGGCTGGCACCCGGACCCGCATTGGTGGGCGCGCTGCCCATGCTGTTCGCCATTTCCAAACCGTGGACCACCATGAACCGGGCCGAGGCGCCGGGCAAACTCTTCGATGCCGGCTTGCTCCTAGGCCTCGCCGCGCTGTTCTACCTGCCCTATGCTTTCCTCGTGGTGGTGGTTTGGGCCACCATCGCCGTTACCCGTCCGTTCCATTGGCGCGAATACGTCCTTCCCGCCGTCGGCGGTGCCGCCGTGCTGTTCATCGGCTGGGGCGTGGCGAAATTGGCGTTTCCGGGCGTGTGGAACCCGGTGGCTTCGTTCCACTTCGGAGACAATGCCCCGTTGCATGTCCAGCACTGGATGTACCGTGTGATATTGCTCGGCATTTTGGCCGTTTTGGCCGTCACGGTGCTCTTCAACTTCCAAAGCGTCTATGCCCGCAGCATCATCCGGGTGCAGAACATCCGCGCCTCCTTCCTCGCGTTCGCCTTCGCCATGAGCTTATTGGCGCTGTTCGCCTGGTGGCTGGACCGCCGCATACCACCCGCATTGCTCGCGGTGCCGGCGTCCATGTTCCTGGCCTTCCCCCTACTGCACGCCAAGCGCACCGCTTGGGCGGATGCCGCGTTGTGGAGCTTGTTCCTGCTGGCGCTTTGGGCGCGGTATGGGCCGTAGGCATCAGCCGGGCACATGCCGCTTTCCAGCCTCGGGCCGGGGTCTCAAAAAATCTTTTTTGTTCTCTATTTGCAGAACTAAAGGAACTTTTCCTATCTTTGCCCCGTTGAACGCAACCAGATGACACCGAAAGAGACCAAACTGACCAGGGACCAACAGGAGCTCATTGAGCGCGTGGGGGTCGTTTTAGAGGGCAGCGGCATGGCACCGGCACCGGCCCGTGTGTCGGCCTTGTTGATCGTGACGCCCGAAGCTGAACTGCCATTCGATGATATCAGCCGTTTGCTCAAGTTGAGCAAGAGCGCCACCAGCAATGCGCTGAATTTCCTGATGAACATGGGCAAAGTGGAATACATCACCAAGCCGGGCGAGCGCAGGCGTTACTTCCGCGTAAGGGTGATGTCCTGGAAAGAGGACACACTGAAAGCCTTCCAAGGACTCTCCGCAATGAGCGCCGTATACAAGGACGTGCTGGCCCAACGCCCGAAGACCACCCGGGACTTCAACCGCAGCCTAACCGACCTCGCGGCCTTCATCGACCACATGGTGGAGGAGCTGCCCGCGCTCTTCAAGAAGTGGGAGCAGAGGCGCTGACCTTTTTTTGCGCAGATTAGTTCATATAACACAGAACAAAAGAGTAAGTACCAAACCGATGATCTCGATCAGAACAAAAAGCAATTTGATGGCCCTTTTCGCCATGCCGCTCCTGCTCGCACTTGGAGCACCAACGGCTTCCGCACAGGAGACCATGGACCTGAAGGCGATCCTGCAACAGGCAGTTGAGCACAACACCAACGTGCGCAAAGCCGCGATGGACCAGGATGCAGCCCGCTACAAAGTGGCGGAGACCCGCGCCGACGGTCTTCCGCAGATCACCGCGCAGGCCGACCTGAGCTACTTCCCCAGCATCGCCACGCAGCTTTTGCCGGGCGAGATCATCGGGCAGCCGGGCACGCAGGTGCCGGTGCAGTTCGGTACCAAGTACAACGCCACGGTGGGCGGCAAGGTGACGCAGATGCTGTACGACCAGCGATTCCTTACCGGCATGCAGGCCGCGAGAGGTTCCGCGGAGCTCTACGAACTACTTCATCTGCAGACCGAAGAACAAGTGGTCTACGAAGTGGCCACGGCCTATTACCAAGTGTTGGACCTTGAAGCCCAGCAGGCCAGCGTGGACAGCCAATTGGTGAACATGACGGAGCTGGAGCGCATCACCAAGCTGCAGGTGGAGAACCAATTCAAGCGCAAGCTGGACCTGCAACGCGTACAGGTGAACCGCCAGAACGCCGTGACCCAACGGGACGGCCTTGCGCTGGGCGCGGAACAACAGGTGAACTACCTGAAGGTGCTGATGGGCATGCCCGTTTCGGCGGACCTCAAATTGGCACAGCCCGCCAACATGGGCGTCGGCAAGCCCCAGCCTACGAGCGGATCCCTTTCCGCAGGTCGCACGGACATGAAGGTGCTGGAGCAGCAGATCGTCCTGCAGGACCTGAACATCCGCGCTACCAGCGCGGGCTATATGCCAACGCTCAGCGCATTCGGCTCACTGAATTACCAGGCACAGCGCAACGAGTTCAATTTTTTCAACAGCGATCAAGAGTGGTTCCAAAACGCCACCATCGGCGGCACGCTGGCGATCCCCATTTTCGACGGGCTGCGCAAGTCCAATAAAGTGGCCCAACAGAAAGTGGCGCAATTGCAGTACAAGGCCGACCTGGAATACACCGGCAACGCGCTGGCCATGGAAGAGCGCAACGCTATCGCGGCGCTCGACAACAGTTGGAACACCGTGCAAACGCAAGCCAGCAACCTGGTGCTCGCGCAGGATGTGTACGACCAAACGAACAGCCTGTACGCAGAAGGCATTTCACCGCTCACCGACCTGCTCGATGCCGACAAGGCCTTGAGCGATTCACGCACGGCCTACCACAGCGCCACGCTCAAATACAAACTCGCCGAACTGGACCTGCTCAAAGCACAGGGCGGACTTAAAACCCTGATCCAATGAGCAACGACACCACTGCACCATCGAACAAGAAGAACGGAAACAAGACCATGAAAAAGATCATTTGGACAGCGGCCATCGTCGCGCTGATCGTACTGGCCGGCTTTAAACTGAACGCCAACCAGGAAGAAACGAAGGCTGAAGCCGCACTCAGTGAAAAGGTGAGCGAAAGCATCCCGGTGGACCTCGGCACTGCGGAACTGGAGACATTGAAAGACGCCTATACCGCAAGTGGAAGTTTGGAAGCGGCTGTGGACATCAGCATTGTTTCGGAAACGCAGGGCACCATTATCCGCCTGCTGCACAAGAAGGGCGACCGTGTGCGCAAAGGAGAATTGCTGGCCCAAGTGGAAAGCAGCGCGCAGAACGCCGAAGTGCTGGCCATGCGTAACCAGTTCAAGAAAGCCGAAGCGGACTTGAAGCGGGCGCAGAACATGGCGGCTGGCGGTGCCATGACCGACCAACAAGTGGAGCAGGCGGACCTCGCCATGCGCAACGGCGAAGCCCAACTGAAGGCTGCAGAGGACAAGCTGCGGAAAACATCCATCACCGCGCCGGTGAGCGGCTATATCAACGACGACCACGTGCAGCTCGGTTCCTACATCAACCCCGGCATGGCCATGTTCCAACTGGTGGACATCAGCACGCTGAAACTGAACGTGAAGGTGCCCGAAAGCCGCGTGCTGGAAATGAGCAAGGGCAAGGCCGTGGACATTACCTTGAAAGTGCTGCCTGCCACCACGTTCACCGGCACGATCATCTCGGTAAGCATGAAAGCCGACGATGCATTGAAGTACGACACAGAGATCGAGCTTAAGAACGAAAAGGACAGTCCCTTGAAAGCCGGCATGTATGCCGTGGCCAACTTCAAGGAGCAGAGCGACAAAACCTTTCTCACCGTGGGCCGCGATGCGCTCGTGGGCAGTGTGAAAGCGCCGCAGGTCTATGTGGTACGCGACAGCATTGCACGCTTGCGCGATGTGGTGATCGGCCAGATGACCGCCGACAAAATGGTCATTGAGAGCGGCCTCGAGGCCGGCGACCGCGTGGTCCTCAGCGGCCAGATCAACCTGACCGACAGCACCAAGGTCCGCGCCATCTCGCACTGATCTTAACCCTACAGCACCATGAAAATTACACGCCTTTCGATCACCCGGCCCACGCTTGTGGTGGTGGTGATGACCCTTTTGGTCGGCCTCGGCCTCTTCACCTACGGTACGCTCAATTACGAGCTGCTGCCGAAGATCACTTCGCCCGTGCTGTCCGTAAGCACGGCATATCCTGGCGCTTCGCCCGGCGAAGTGGAGAACACGGTTACGAAGAAATTAGAGGACGCGCTCTCCTCGCTGGAAGGCGTGAAAAAGATGAGCTCCACAAGTATGGAGGGCTTCTCCTTGATCACCGTGGAACTGGTGAACGATGCCGATGTGGACCTTGCCTTGCAGGACGCACAGCGTAAAGTGAACGCGATCCTCGGCGACATGCCGGATGAAGCGAAGACGCCCTCGTTGGGCAAGTTCGACATCAGCGCGATGCCGATCATGAACCTCGGCGTCGCCGCTCAGGTGCCGCCCACGGAGCTTTTTGACCTGGTGAAGAACAAAGTGCAACCCGCGTTGGCGAAGATCCCCGGCGTGGCACAGGTGAACATCCAAGGCGGGCAGGAGCGCGAGATAATCGTGAACGTGGATGCCGACCGATTGGTGGCTTTCAAGTTGAACATGAGTGATGTGACTGCCGCAGTCCGCTACGACAATGTGGATTTTCCAACCGGGAAGGTGAAGCGCGAGGACGGCCAAACGCTGATCCGCTTGAGCGGTAAGTACACCACCGTCCAGCAGTTGAACGACTTGGTGGTAAAACGTCGCGCAGACGGCTCCTTGATCCATCTTTACGAACTGGCGGAGGTGAAGGATGGCGAGAAGGACCCGGAGATCATCAGTCGCGTGGATGGAGCTGACGCGATCGGCCTCACCATACAGAAGCAGACGGACGCCAACGCCGTGACGTTGAGCGAGGAAGTACGGGCACGGATCGCCGAATTGGAAAAGACCTACGCCACCGCCGGACTCAACTTCAGCATTCCTTCGGACACGTCCGAATTCACGCTTGAGGCTGCGAACCACGTGATCTTCGACCTGCTGCTCGCCGTGGTGCTGGTGGCTTTGGTGATGCTCCTTTTCCTGCACAGCATCCGTAACGCGGTGATCGTGATGCTCGCGGTGCCCGCGGCGTTGATCGCCACGTTCAGCGTGATGTACTTGATGGACTTTTCGCTGAACCTGATGTCACTGCTCGGCCTTTCGCTGGTAGTGGGCATCCTTGTGGACGATGCGATCGTGGTGGTGGAGAACATCCACCGGCACATGGAAATGGGAAAGTCCGCGGCACAGGCGGCCTATGATGGAATCCGCGAGATCGGCCTCACGGTGATCTCCATCACCCTGGTGATCGTCGCGGTGTTCCTGCCCATCTCGCTTACCGGCGGCATGATCAGCGACCTGTTGTTCCAGTTCTCCATCGTAGTGGCCACCAGCACCCTGCTCAGCTTGTTCATCGCCTTTACCATGGTGCCGTTGCTTTCCTCACGCTTCGCGAAGTTGGAGCACCTGAGCGACAAAAACGTGATGGGCCGCTTCTTCCTTTGGTTCGAGCGGTTGATCACCAGCATCGAGAAAGGCTTGACCGACCTGCTCCAATGGTCTTTCGGACACAAGCGCTGGTTGTTCGGCATCACGCTCGTGCTGTTGGTCAGTTCCTTCGCCCTGGTGGGCATGGGCTTCATTGGCGCGGAGTTCGTGGCTGCCGGTGATCGTGGCCAGTTCTACGTGCGCGTTGAATTGCCCAAGAACGCAACATTGGAGCAAACCGACCGCATGACCAAACAGGTGGAGAAGTACTTGGCGAACGAACCATTGGTACGCTCCATTTCCACCACTGTGGGGCAGGCCAGCGGGCGCATGAGCACCAGCGCAACACCTTATATGGCCGAAGTGAACGTGAGCTTAGTGCCCGCCGAAGAGCGCACGGAAAGCACCGCGCTCTTTGCCCGTGAAACCAAGATCGCCTTAGAGGAAAAGTTTGTTGGCGCCAAGTTCAGCACCGTGCCGGTGAACATCATGGGTAGCGCCGACGAGGCACCCGTGAACGTGATCGTGCAAGGCCCCGACCTCGACAAATTGATCGCCGCAGCACCCTTGGTGATGGATGCCGTGCGCAAGATCAAAGGCACTGCGGAACTGAAGACGACCGTGGAAGGTGGGAACCCTGAGATCGACGTGCAAGTGGACCGTGCCAAGATGGCCGCCCTCGGCCTCACCATTGACAAAGTGGGTGGCAACATGCGTGCAGCTTTCAGTGGTGACCGCAGCACCAAGTACCGGGATGGTGACAACGAATACGACATCGTTGTGCAACTCGATGGATTCGACCGCCGTGCCGCAGCCGACGTGGGAGCACTGACCTTGATCAACGAGGACAAAGAGGTTATCCAGGTCGGCCAATTCGCCAACATCGGCGAGACCACCGGCCCGTCCAAATTGGAACGGATCGACAAGGTGCCTTCGCTCTCCGTGCAGGCGCAGGTGCTGGGCCGTCCGGTGGGAACCGTTGGCGAGGAAGTGAAGCAGGCCGTGAGCAAACTGGACCTGCCCGACGGCGTAACCGTGAAGATGGGCGGGCAGTTGGAGCAGCAGGGCGAAGCCTTCGGCAGCCTTGGCCTGGCATTGCTGGCATCGCTCGTACTCGTGTACTTGATCATGGTGGTGCTGTATGACAATTACGTGCATCCGTTGGTGGTGATGCTCTCGCTTCCGCTGGCGATCATCGGTGCGTTCATCGCGCTGGCGCTCGCCAAGCAATCGCTCAGCATCTTCTCCATCCTCGGCCTCATCATGTTGATCGGACTTGTGGCGAAGAATGCGATCCTGGTGGTGGACTTCACCAACCAGATGATCGCCGCCGGGCAGGATGTAAAGACCGCATTGGTCCACGCCGTGCAGACGCGCTTCCGCCCGATCCTGATGACCACGCTCGCCATGGTGTTCGGCATGATGCCGATCGCCTTGGCCACCGGTGCCGGTGCGGAATGGAAGAACGGCCTCGCCTGGGTGCTCATTGGCGGCTTGACCAGCTCGATGTTCCTCACACTCCTCGTGGTGCCGGTGATCTATTACCTCTTCGACCGCATCAAGGAACGCTTCGGATGGAACAAGAAAACAGTGATCGAACTGAACGATGATGAACTCCACAACAGCGAGGTGATGGAAGCGCTGAAGAAGAAAGAGACCCGGACGAACGGTGTGCCTATCACTTCGAGGCCTCCAGTGCAGATTGCCTGAAGGTCGCCGGAAGCTTCTGGCCATTCACCGGATCCTGAACGCTGTTAGACCAATTAGTCATTCAAGGTCGGCTAAAGATGCGACACTTCGATTGCGCTCAGTGGAGCAGCTATTTTTGACCAAGACGCTCTGGAAAAATCGGTGCATAGCCTAAGCTATGGAACGATTTTTCTGAGGATGGATTGGACAAAATGAGCGAGTTGATTGGCCGGAATTGAACGACTAATTGGTATTATGCCCACCTGCTTACATCGCACACGCAGGACTTTCCGACCCTTCTCAACCCCGTTCCCGCAAGCCTCAGGACCTTCGCACCTACTATCCAACAGTCCGTTCCCAACATAGTATACGGCGTCATCACTTTCCCCGGTTCCCAATACGATGGAACAAGAAAACCGAGATCGACCTGAACGAAAATGATCTGCACAACAGAGAAGCAACGGAGCATCGTTCGTTGCTGCCCGCGCCACTCGACCCGCTCAATGCTCCACCGTAACTGTTCCGGCTTGGCCGCGGAATGCGCCGATGATCTGGTTGCTGCCCGGTGAGCCGGCGTGGTAGTGGTAGCCGCGCGTTCCATCGTAGTGGCCGCCGCATTCGTCCAACGCAACGGGCGCGTTGCCGACCGGATCGAGGTGGGCAAAGATCCCGAATCCGTCGAGCGCATAGCCGATCATCGGCGCGTGGCCGTCGGGCTGGGCGACCTCCTTGGTGCGGCCTGTGGCGGCGTGGTAGTGATAGCCCTCGTGCGGGTTGATGTGGCCGCCCGCATGATCGAACGGGGCGATGGTGTGGGCGTCGATGATGTTTTCAACGGGCGCGGGCGGATCGAACTTCACACCGTCGAAGGCAATGCCTACGCCGCCGTGGCCAAGCCGGGAAGGTCGGGACTGATACACAGGTTCCACGGGGATGACGTAGGTGGTGACCTTGTGGCCAAACCACTCCGGACGGCCTTCTACCACGTAGTTGTTGTAGCGCGGATCCACGTCGGGCCGGGCGGCGGCTTCAAAGGCTTCCTTGGTGTCCGTTACCCGCACCGTGCCGTCATCGTTGTACAATTTCCATTCGGTATCATCATAGAACGCGGCCATGTTCTTGATGAAAGGGCCGTCCACGTTATAGACCTCACCGCTGCGGAACCAGATGCCCCCGGCCTCCTTACCATCGGTGATGGTTTTTGGAGCCCACGGACCCATGGCGTGGTCAAGCGGCTCGGAGTAGGTACGGATCACGTAGCACAAAGCCTTGATGCCGTCGGCCAATGTGCGTTCCTCTTTTACGATGTCCCCAACAAGGGCTTCGGAACTGAAGAGCGAAGGTGCCACCGGCACAACATGGCTGTTGGCGAGTTCTGCGGCATGCTTGGTTTCTTCGGTGATCTGGGAACAAGATGTGCCACCTACGGCAAGCATCAGAATGGTAAGAAAGCGAATGTGAGGTGCGTTCATCATCTTGCTTTTCTTGGTCTTCATGTTGGTAGTACTTGGTTTTGCTGATGGAAGTAGGAACAAGTTGCGCTGGAAAGGCGCATCGTGGTCTTTACTTGCACGTTCTACCGGGCAATGATCACCCTTTCCGAGGTGGAACCGTTCGCTCCTGAGATCTTCACGAAATAATTCCCGGCGTACAACGTCTGCACGTCAAGATACGCGATGGTCATGCCCTTAGTGAGCGTCGTGCTCTTCACTACACGGCCGGTCGCATCGGTAAGGTCGATCGCCAAGTTCTCCTTGTTCAGACCGGTTACCTGGATTGCGATGAACTCATTCGTTGGGTTCGGGAAAACCGTGGCATGCATCACAACGCCATTGGTCTCTGCGATGCCGACGGGTGCAGCATACACAGTGGTTGCTTCGTCGACGGCGGGCACTTTGCGGTCGGCAAAAACTCCATAGAAAGTGGGGCCGATGGCATACGGGTAGGCCGAGTTCCAGTTTGCATCCACAGTGGCATAGTAGCAGTAGTTGCCAGTGGGATACTCCGGCGTTATGGCGAACCTACCGTTGTGTTCGTCCAAATAATCCACTTGGCCGGGGTGCGTGATGAACTCATAGTCCTCGCGGAAATACCCCAGCGGATACATGGTGCTTACATCGGGCCCGATCCCTACGCTCGCCCCCATCGGTGAGGTGGTCCTTGTGGTGATGTCCCGAAGCTGGTAACCCGACTTCATCCGCGCGATCCCACCGGTTCCGTCCGCATTTTTATATCCGAAGGCGCCATAGATCGGGAACCCATCGTAGGCGTATCCGATCAGCGGCGCATGCTGGGTGCTGTCCATGCTGTACAGTCCATCGGCGTCGTACAAATTGCAAACCGTGGAGATCACGTTCAGGTCCAACTTGAAAGCGGTCGGGTTCTGATGGTAGTGGTAATTGCCATTGCCCGGATGTGCTTTCGAGCAATCGAAGTTGCCCTTCTCCACCAGCACAGCATCGCGGTTCCAATCTGAGGTACCTCCACCTGGGCCGCCACCACCGGGGCCCTGGGGACCATCAAGTGTCTGCGTGGTGGAGTTCCAGCTGAACCCGTCCCGGAAATCCCACAGCCCGACACCGTTGATCAATATGCCACAATATTCGGGCAATGTGGGTGCTGCTGTCCCTGTGTTCTGCTCGGGATTCAATGGGATCTTGAAAATAGCGTTCTGGTCCTGAACAGTGCCCGGGGGGCCGATCAAATAAGGACCTGTGGGATAAGCCGGAACACCGCTCGCATGCACGTACACGTAGTCGTTGGAGTATTCCACCAACTGGCAATTCACCAAAATGCCATTGGGCACGGCCATTGAATTGCCGGACATGTAGTAGCTGCCGGTAACCGTTGTGTTCTGCAACCAAGCGGTGATCGCCGGTGCTGTTTGGGCTTGTGCAAGTGAGGTACTTGCAATGCACGTGGCGAGCGCGATGCGCCCCGACATACGTTGGACGTTGGTGGATCTCATGCCTGTTGGACGACGTTGAGATCTGAATCCTTCGGTTGATGCAATGCGATGCGGGAAGTTGCACCAAGTACCTACGATAGAAATGTGATCACTCAACCCCGTTCCCGCAAGCCTAAGTACCTTCGCACCTACTATCCAATACCCAGTTCCCAAACATGAAATTCGGCGTCATCACTTTCCCCGGTTCCAACTGCGATGAGGACATGGCCCAAGCCGTGGAATCCATCACCGGCCAGCCTGCCGTACGCCTTTGGCACAAGGACCACAACCTGCAAGGCTGCGATATGATATTGCTGCCCGGCGGGTTTTCCTATGGCGATTATTTGCGCAGCGGCGCCATTGCGCGCTTCAGCCCCATTATGAACGAGGTGGCACAACATGCCGCGAAGGGCGGCTTGGTGCTGGGCGTTTGCAACGGCTTCCAAGTATTGTGCGAGGCAGGGCTGCTGCCCGGTGCGCTGCTGGCCAACGCGAACCGCAAATTCATCTGCCAAAACATCTGGATCCGTCCGGCCAGCCGCAACACGCCGCTCACCGCAGGGCTGAAGGACAAACCGTTGATGATCCCCATCGCGCACGGCGAGGGCCGCTACTACGCCGATGGCGATACGTTGAAGGCCATGGATGATGAGGACCAGGTGATCTTCCACTACTGCGATCACGAAGGCCGATTGAAGGAAGAGGCCAATCCCAACGGCAGCGTGGAGAACATTGCCGGGGTGTGCAACACCGGTCGCAACGTGTTCGGCATGATGCCCCATCCGGAGCGCGCCGTGGATGCCCGCTTGGGCAATACGGACGGCAAGTTGCTCTTCAACTCACTGCTTCAGGGCGTTCTTGCTAGCTGATCCGGAAGGCCGGAAAACCGCCACCGCACGCTCGTCCCGCTGGCCTGACAAAACTAATGTCGGCGCCGTGTTTTCCGCGTTTTTCCAACCCATGAATTCCATGCCTGTTGCCGGAACGGCCAACAAGTGCAAGGCCAGGTTGGCGAAGCTTTCCACGGTGCGTTGATCGTCCGTAAGCGGTAGATTTTCCAACAGCACGGTGCCTGCGCCGGCGGGTTCAATGGCCACGGTAATGCTCCGGCTTTTCAAGCCGGTTGTTTGGCGCAATTGCGCCATCAGCGGGGCGTTCCGGCCTTTTAGGTGATCGGCAATTTCAGCCTTGGCCGCTTTCGGTGTCGGCATTTCCAGCTCATCATGCCAACGCGCATAGTCCTGCGCCATGTCTTCGGCATGTTGGTCGTAGAGCGAATCCAGCAGCCCCGCTGTGCGGTCGGCGCTTAGCGTGGTGGCGAGCAATGCGCTCATGCGTGCAAGCAAGCGGTTGCGCAGGTCAGGATCGTTCAACAGTTGCGGCACGAAGGGTGTTTCCGGAACCGCCGTTGCACATAAGCGTTGCACGGTGCGCTCTTCGGGCGGCGCCCATTGGTCCATGTCGTACAGCACCCAGCGCCACTTGCCGGCATCGCTGCGCGGCCGCCAGCAACGCACGTTCAGGTCGTGATCGCCACGCCCGCTCCAGAGATCGAAACACGCGAGATCGATCAAACTGTTCAGGTCTACTATGCTGTCCAACGCTTCAGCACCGGCATCCGCAGCCATGGCCTGTATCAACGCCACATAGTTTTTCAGCCCGCCGGAAACTGCGCGCGGACCCGCACCATCAACAAGTTCCACCGGCTTGCCCGCGTTCAGATCTTTTGCCCACGCTTTGTTTTTCGCAGGCATGGAACGGTACAAACCTTGGTACTCGCCGTTGAGGTAAAGCGGCATCGCATTGGCTTGTTGCACGTCCAAGTTCCCACCACTGCGCCGGGCAACTTCGTTCATGAATTCGTTCCGCAGAAAAGCGTTCGGGCTTGCATCGGCGCGGAGTATCAACTCCTCGTACGCGCTGCCATCCGGCGTTTGCAGTAAGTCCGTAGCACCAAAACGGTCCTTCGCAAAAACCTTGAAATTGCGCTTGGCCAAACTGCGCGTTCCACTGCCCGCAATAGCCAAACCGATCGGTGTCGCACTTCCATCACCAGCACCGTTCTGAAGCCATGCCTGCCGTTGCCATTCGGTACCGCTGCGCGAAAAATTTCCCGAAGGAACGTCCGCAATTCCGTTCGGGCCTTGTAGATCGGAAGGCGCGATCACCAACGACCACGCACCCGCGGGAATGCCGGATGCAAACACGGCTTCGCCGCTCGCAATGGCCCCGGGCGCATAAGCACGAGCGCGCACCACCGTGCCTACCGATGCCGCCAACGGCGTTGCATATACCGCCGATCGTTCGTCCGGATCGGAGCTGTCCAACGTGTAGCGCACTTCAATGGCGCCTTGCGGAAGGTCGATGCGCAGCCGACCTTTTTCAATGGTGATCAAAGGCGATTCCAAAACTTTGTCCGCCGCAAACCGGTCGTTGTTTGCCGCACCGGGACCCGGCCTATCGAAGAAGCCCCATGCCCGGCCACCATCTTCTTTGCGACCAATGGAACAACCTGCGGGCATGGCCGGCCAATGGAAAAGATCGAGCACGGAAACCTTATCCGCGGCGACGAGCAACAACGTGCCACCGGTCCGTGGCAACTTCAGTTCAAGGTGGTCTGTTCCGGCCTTTGGGTCGCCATCGCACCACAACACGCGGCGGGAACGCGGCGCGATCATCAACGGACCTTTCAGCTTATGCGATACACCGTCAATTACAAATGCCGACCCGGCCATGTCCACCGCTGCCGTGCCCACGTTGTACAGTTCCACCCAGTCCCCGTTCGCGCCCTTTCCGTCGCTGCCGGGGCTGCGCGCACATTGCAGCTCGTTGATGCGCACCTGTCCCAAAAGTGAATGGGCCAAGAGCACAGGGACGAGGGCCCAGGGTCGCATCGGCGCAAATTACGGGGATCTGGGGCGGAGCGCCAGTTTTTTCGATTAAAACGGGTGATTGGTGGATGGTGATTGGTGACAGGAATCGCGCTCTGTGGCTTGTTCAGTGCCGAGTTTCCACTCTGGGTCATCTGCCGTATAGCAGAGATCCTTAGCAGCTAAATCATGTATCGGCTCAGAAGGTGCGGCTCCCAAACATTTCGGATGAAATCGGCACTACAATACACTCGGTGACCTGCAAAGCCGAGCACAGCTTTCGGCAGGCGGTCGGCAGCCGTCCAATCACCAATCACCTCCCACCAAACACCTTCACTTATCGCCAAAACCTACAACGCATTCTTCGTAACCCAATACCGGTACCCGGCCAGCGCTTGTCGCGGTTTACTGAGGCGCAACAGGTCCCGGTCCCATTGCTTGGGCAGCACTGCTTTGTTGAAGCTGGCCAACAGGCGAAAGAGGCGCTTTTTCAGTGTCATTTTACTTCAGTGGTGTTCCAAAGCGCATTCATCGCCCGGCAATTCCAGCTCGATGGTGGCATGCGCGATGCCCATGTCCTTCAGCTTGTTGCGGGCACCGTTGGTGATGGCGCTCCGCTCCTTTGCATCACTGGTGTCCACGCACAAGTGTACGGTTAGCACGGTGTAGTCACCGTCCAACGTCCAAGCGTGCTGGTCGTGCGCACTCACCACGTGCGGCAGGGCCAGCAACGCATCGGTGACAGCTCGTTCATCGTAGCCTTCGGGAAGCCGCTGCATCAAAATGCCCGTGCCCTTCCGCAAGGTGCCCACGGCATTGTACAGCACATACAGGTTGATCGCCACCGAAAGCAACGGGTCCACGATGCCCCAGCCGGTGAAGCGGATAATAACCGCGCCCACCAATACCGCGGCCCAGCCGAGCACATCTTCCATCAGGTGCAGGTAGGCGCCGCGTTCGTTCAGTGAACTTCCGCCGTGCAGCTTCCACGCCGCAAAGCCGTTCATCGCCAAGCCGAACACGCCCAAAATGATCATGCCGTTGGCGAACGGTTCATGCACATCATTGATCCGCGACAGCGTGAACACCATGAGCACCAACGAGCCGATCGCGAGCACCAGCGCGGTGAGCCAGCCGCCCAGCATGCTGTAGCGGCCATAGCCGTAACTGTATTTCGCATCGCGGCCACGCACCGCCAAATGGCTCAAATACCAAGCGGCGCCCAGCACCAGCACATCGCCCATGTCGTGCATCGCGTCGCTCAGCACTGCAAGGCTATTTGTCCAAAAACCGCCAGCCACTTCGATCAACGTAAAGGCCAAGTTGAAGAAGAACGCGAGCCGCAGGTTGCTGGACCCGTTGGCATGGTCGTGCCCCGCGTGGTCGTGGTGATGCGCGTGGTCGTGGGCCATGGGGCGAAGGTAGAAGGCTCACCCCACCACCACCCGCCCCGTCAACTTCGCGAATTCCTTCTTCGCTTGGTTCAACGCCATGATGGTGCGCAGGGCCATTTCCACGTCCGCATCGTCGGTCATGTCCTTGATCTGCTCCTGCTTTTCGCGCAGCATCCGGTCCACGCGGCGTTCTTTCAACATGTTGAGGCCATGTTCCACGGCTCCCAGCAATTGCTCGTTTTCGTGGGTGACGTGGATCTTGTGTTTCGCCTCCCAGTTTGGGCTTAGCACATGGCGGTGCGTTAGCAGGTCGATGGCGAGGCTGCGCCACTCTTCGTTTTCGTTGTCCACGTAGCGCTTCGGCTCCACCTTGGTGCCCATTTTATTTGCGAAGCTGTAGTCGCGGTAGATGGCCTGCAACAAGGGCTCATCGAAGGTGATGTCGTCCTGCGCGAGGGACTGGAACATGAGCTCCGCCACGGAAGTGTCTTCTTCGGTTACCTCACCGTCGCTGTCCTGGAACGGCACGATGACGCGCTCGTGCCCGTAACTGATGAGCATGCGCAGCAGGTCGCGTTCCTGCGGCGTGGTGCCGAGTTCTTCCACTTCCGGTTGTGGCGGTGCGATCGCGGGGTCCACCAATTCTTCCAACGGCGGCGCGCCATCGCCAAACTGCTTGCGGAAACCCTTCCGCAGCACTTTGTTCATCTCGCTCACCAACGCCTGCTCGCCCACGTCCAGCATGCGCGCGCACTGCTTCACGTAGAGCGATCGCAACACATGGTCAGGCACTAACGCAATGCTCTCTACCAGCTCGTGGATGGCTGCTGCTTTGCGCACGGGATCGTCGCCCGCCTCCTTCACCAACAGGTCGGCTTTGAAGACCAGGAAGTCCTTCGCGTTCGCCTTCAAGTGCTCCGCGATCTCGCTGCTGGAGTGCTTCCGTGCAAAGCTGTCCGGGTCGTCACCTTCGGTGAACACCACCACTTTCACGCTTAGGCCTTCCGCCAGAATGAGGTCGATGCCGCGCAGCGATGCCTTGATGCCTGCCGCATCGCCATCGTACAAAATGGTGATGGCCTGCGCGTAACGCTTGATGAGCCGCACCTGCTCCACCGTGAGGCTGGTGCCGCTGCTGGCCACCACGTTGGCGATGCCCGCCTGGTGCAGACTGATCACGTCGGTATAGCCTTCCACCAGCAGGCAGTTGGACTGCTCCACGATGGCTTTTTTCGCGTAGCTGATGCCGTACAGCGACCGGCTCTTCACGTACAGCACGCTCTCCGGGCTGTTGAAGTATTTCGGCAGTTTTTTGTCGCTCTTCAGCGTGCGCGCACCGAAGCCGATGGGCTGCCCCGCCAAACCGTGGATGGGAAAAGTGACGCGGCCTTGGAAGAAATCCCACGCATTGCCGTTGTCGCGCAGTTTGATCCAGCCCGCTTTTTCCAGCAGCTCCGGCGTGAAGCCATGAGCAATTGCAGCTGTCGCAAAAGCATCCCCTTTTTCGGGCACGTAGCCCAATTGGAATTCCTTGATGGTGTCGTCCCGGAACCCGCGTTCGCGGAAATAGCTCAAGCCGATGCGCTTGCCTTCATCGGAGTTCCACAACTGCTCTACGCTCCATTGCAGCGCCCACTGCTGAACCACGCCGAGGCTTTCGCGCTCGCTCTGCTCCTGCTGTTGTTCAGGCGACTGTTCCTCTTCTTCCAGCTCAATGCCGTACCGCTTGCCCAACCAGCGGATCGCCTCCACGAAGGAGAGGTGTTCCTGCTTTTCCAGGAATTTGATGGCATCGCCGCTTTCGCCACAACCGAAGCACTTGTAAATGCCGAGCTGCGGACTCACGTTGAACGAAGGTGTCTTTTCGTTGTGGAACGGGCACAGGCCCAAATACCGCGGCCCTTTGCGCTTCAGGTCCAGAAATTCGCCCAGCACTTCTTCGATGCGGACGGCATCTTTGACTTCCTGTATGGAGCGGGGGTTGATCACGGCCTTGAACGAAAAGCTCCGAAAAAATTCGGACCGCGAAGTTACCGATCAAGGCGTTGGCTCAACGGGATCGTTGATAACTGTGCCGGTGCTGTCGTAGCGCACTTCTTTGCTCAACGCGCCGCTGTCATCGTAAAACTGCCACAACCCGCTCTCCTTGTCGTTGCGGTACTGGCCGGTGTACATCGGCGCGCCGTTCTCGCGGAACACGGTGGTGATGCCATTGAGCTTGTTGCCGTGGTACTCGTTGCGGCTCTTCACCTTGCCTTTCGCATCGTAGCTGGTCCAGATGCCTTCGCGTTGGCCGTTCTTCATGTCACCTTCCATACGCAAGCGGCCTTGCTTGTCGGTTACGCGCGCATGGCCGTTCGCGGGCAATGGCTCATTCATGAAAGTGGATGCATTTTGCGTGCTGTCGGTCTTCGGCTTTTCCGCGGATGTGGCCGAGCTGTTTCCGCAGGAAGAACACGTTGCGACGATGATCGCGCCAATGAGGATGGCGCTCAGGTGGAAGGTGTTCATTTCGTGCGTTCAACGGTCATTTCCAGCAAGCCTTCCAGCGCATCGCGGGCAGGCGTTTGCGGTAGTTTATGCAGAATGGCGAGCGCTTGGTCGCGGTGGTCGTACATGGCTTTCCGTGCATGATCGATGCCGCCAAGTTCCACCACTTTCGCCACTAATTTTCCCACGTCGCCTTTGCCTTTTCCGGCTTGCTTCACCGTGCTCACCATCCACCGCCGGGCTGCCGGTGCGGCCTGGTTCAGCGCGTGGATCAACGGCAGGGTGAGCTTGCCTTCTTTAATGTCGATGCCAGTGGGCTTGCCGATGCCTTTGCCGGCGCCGTAATCGAACAGATCATCTTTTACTTGGAAGGCAATGCCCGCCAGCTCGCCGAACTCGCGCATCAGCGCAACTTCCTCCGGCTTGGCACCGCCCGCATGCGCACCGCTGGCGCAGCACGCAGCGATCAAACTGGCGGTTTTTTTGCGGATGATGTTGAAGTAAACACCCTCGTCAAAATTGAGCCCGCGCGCCTTTTCCATCTGCAGCAGTTCGCCTTCGCTCATTTCACGCACCGCCGTGCTTACGATACGCAACAGCTCGAATTGCCCGTGGTCCACCGCGAGCAGCAGGCCCTTGCTCAGCAGGTAATCGCCCACCAGCACTGCCACTTTGTTCTTCCACAGCGCATTGATGCTGAAGAAGCCGCGCCGCCGGTCGCTGTCGTCCACCACGTCGTCATGCACCAAGGTGGCGGTGTGCAACAGCTCCACCAGCGAAGCCGCCGTGTAGGCCTGTTCGCCCAAGGGCCCGAATTGCCGCGCGCTCAGCAGGGTGAACATGGGCCGCATCTGCTTGCCCTTGCGCTGCACGATGTAGTGCATTACCCGGTCCAGCAACGGCACTTTGCTCCGCATGGCTTCGCGGAAACGCCGCTCGAACACGTCCAATTCCTCCGCTACCGGCCCACGTATTTCGGCGATGGACCGGGGGATGGCGTGTGCGGCTTTTGGCGGTTCGGCAGTCAACATGCGATGCAAAGATGGGAAGGTTAAAGGGAAGGGAAGCAGACCGCACGGGGAACGGTATCGCCCTGCCGCTTACTTTCGGGCCATGGCATCCGCCCACCGGCCCTTTGCGGCCCTTCTTTTTTTGCTGTTCGCCGGCCATGCCATGGCGCAGGAAAAGCACGACAAAACCAAGATCGTGCTGTACAAAGACCGCCTCGCCGCCGCGTGGGACACCGTGAACTGCGTGCGCAACGTGATCAAGCTGAACCCGCTGCTTTTCCTCCGCGGCGAAGTGCCGATCTACTACGAACGCGCCCTTTCCGAAAGCCTCAGCGCGGAATTGGCATTGGGCATCACTTACCGGAATTACCTCGATCTTTCCTTCGCTGGCGAGCCCGCCGACGTGTTCAGTGCGGGCACGGAGATCGTCGCGAAACCCGCCTACCACTTCGGGCTCCGCTGGTACCTCACGCACGATATTGAGCCACAAGGCGCCTATGTGCAGGCCGAATTCGCATTCATGGACCGCGCCCACGACATCCGCACACGTGACGATTCCGGCCGCTTTACCGACATACGCTTGCGCGATGAACGCAAGTACACCGA
>Ga0209480_10000519_pt1 | contig 31864 bp, 28 predicted proteins | sample JI61114C2DNA_FD_187501 | JGI IMG/M metagenome (GOLD analysis project Ga0209480, IMG submission 187501) | Wastewater effluent complex algal communities from Wisconsin, to seasonally profile nutrient transformation and Carbon sequestration -... | ecosystem: Engineered > WWTP > Effluent > Algae... | reverse complement strand
GAACAATGGGGCGTTTAACCTCTTGCCTAATTTGACCCTTAGTTCAAGATTGCCCAATTCCAATTTTTCAGTAGAAGCAGGATTTAAGGGCTCTTTTAATAAGAATAGTTTTCGTTCATTGGTTCAGTATAACCCATGGATTGGATTGCCCAATCAACTTAAGAATACTCGATCAATTGAACAGTATATTGGTATCAACGGGAGCACCAATAACCATTTTTCGTTCAACACACAGCTGGCTTTAGTGCAAGTAAAAGACCAACCTCTTTTTTTAAATCAACTAGGAGATGGGAAGGCATTTGATATTTTGTATACCAATATGAATGCATTGAAGTTAAGTGGAGAACTGAATTATACGTTTCAAGAAAAGTTTTCTTTATTAGCCAGTGCCAGTTACTCTAATTTTAGTAAGCTTGATGCCGTAACAGATGCATTTGGTTTGATCCCGTTAGAAGCCACAGCTGGATTAATCTGGAAACCTATTGGAGACTTACAAGTTAAAGCAGACCTATTTTATCGTTCTGGTTCTTTATATAGAGATTCCTTTTCGCTTACTTCAAGAAGGCTTTCTTCTGCAGTGGATATGAATTTGGGGGTTGAATTTGGACTAATGCCAAAATTGAATTTATGGCTGCAAATGAACAATCTTTTCAATAATACTTATCAACGTTGGAATCAATACCCTGTTTTTGGTTTTAATGTTATGGGAGGAGTTGTATATTCGTTCCAATAAACGCCAATTGCATGTATCAATACCTTCATAAATACCTTGTGCTCAATCATAGATTGAGTATTCCAGACGTGGGTAATTTTGTGATTGAACCTAATTCGGCTAAATTAGATAATGCCAATGGATTCCTTTTCGCGCCTGCTCCAGCCATTCGTTTTAAACAAGAGCAAACCCCACCTTCCGATAAGTTTTTATTTGATTTTATTTCTGAAGAATTAGGGGTAGATCAAATGACTGCAATTAAACAGTTTCACGATTATGTATATAAAATAAAAACTTCTTTAACCACACCACAAGGTGCAGTTATACCTGGAATTGGCGCAATGCGAAAAGAAGAAAATGGATATATTTTATTTACTCCAGAGAAAAATTTATTGGATTTACTTCCTCAAGTAAAAGTGGGAGAAACCATTGAATTTGCTAAAAAGGAAGCGATTAAAATTAACCACGACGAGGAGCGAAACCTTACTGAGCAAGAAGAAGAAGATATTAGAGAATTGTTGGGTCAAGATAGTCAAATCAAAACCAGTGATAACTGGTGGGTGTATGCCGTTATACTATTAATGATTGGTATAGGTGCATTGCTGTTCTATTATGTATAAAGTTGTTCTTAATTTATGTTTACACCTATTCATCATTACCATTGTCCTGCTTGTAATTCCGATAAAATTGAATACGCATTAACTGCCAAAGACCATACAGTAAGTAAAGAGGACTTTGATATTTGGCATTGCAATCAATGTAGTATAAGGTTTACCCAAGATATCCCAACCATTGATCAAATTGGGCCTTACTATCAATCAGCAAATTATATTTCTCATTCTAATACCAAGAAAGGGATAATTAACCAACTCTATCATTTAGTCAGAAATTACACTTTGGGTTCAAAAGCGAGATTGGTCAAAAAATACAGTGGTCAATCAACTGGACGAATATTGGATATTGGTGCAGGGGTTGGTGCATTTGCTTCCACCATGAAAGAACAAGGTTGGCATACAACTGCATTAGAACCCGATTCTAGTGCAAGGGCTGAAGCCAAAAAGCAATATGGTATTGATTTGATGTTGCCAAATGAATTGTATTCTTTTGAACCACAAATTTTTGATGTTATTACAATGTGGCATGTATTAGAACATGTGCACGATTTACAGGGCTATTGGAAGAATTTTAATCGTGTTTTGCCAGTAGGAGGAAAGCTGATCATTGCTGTGCCCAATTATACATCTAGCGATGCGGAACATTATGGTGCTATTTGGGCAGCGTTTGATGTTCCTAGACACTTGTATCATTTTTCGCCTGCATCTATGGCTCAATTAGCTGGGATGCATGGGTTTTCGATTGTTGCTACACAACCAATGTGGTTTGATTCGTTTTATGTAGCCATGTTAAGTGAGCAATACCAATATGGTACTACTCGTTTCCTTCCTGCTTTTTGGCATGGATTAAAGTCGAACATTGCTGCAATAATGAATCCCAATAAATGCAGTTCAGTAATATATATTCTGCAAAAAAATTAATTCAGTTTCAATTCATACAATGCTGGCCAACGTTTTCCGGTAACGAAAAAAGTACCAGTAGTTGGGTTAAAAGCAATTCCATTTAATACATCTGTGTTCGCCACAATAGGTTGATTGCTTTGTTGAAGTAGTCCTGTTAAGTTTATTTTACCTACAACTTGACCAGATGCGGGGTCAATTTTTAAAATATAATCGGTTAAATATTTGTTGGCATAAATAAATCCATTGACCCATTCTAATTCATTAATACTGTCGGTGTAACCATTGTTGTCAGTAACTCCCAGGGTTTTGGTAATTTTAAAATTGTTGGGGTCTACCCAATAAATATTACTACCACCTGTTGATACAATTAAAGCGGATCCATCCGTGGTAATTCCCCAACCTTCATAGGGCCAATCCAAAACTTTTTCTTGTTTCAAGGTTTTAAGATCGTATACATATACTTTATGCTCTTGCCAGGTTAGCTGGTAAATTTTATTATTTAAAATGGTAATGCCTTCTCCAAATTCATTATCCGGCAGTTTTACCGACTTTATTGCTTTACCTGTTTTAAGGTCTGTTAACATTAATTTACTTTTAGTTTCCCAGCCAGTACCCTCCCACAATTTTCCTTCATGCCAAATTAATCCTTGTGTATAAGAAGCTGTATCATGCGGAAAAATATTGAGTACTTGAAAAGGGATATTGGCAGGCTCTTGGATGGCTTGCACTTTTTCTTGTTGGGTATTATCTGCTTCTGCATTGGTTTGGCAGCTATAAAATGCAAAAGACAAAACAAAAAAATAGAATAGTTTTTTCATCTGATTAATTGACTATAAAGTTAATCATTCGCTAGAACCATTGCAGCTACTTTTTCTGCTACAATGGGCGTAAGTGCAACACCCATTCCATTGCAAGCAATCACTGCTAATACATTGGGTTCTGCCCAAGTGCAGAGGGGTTCTTTGTTAGGGGTAAAGCCCATAACGCCACTCCAGCTTTGTTCAATTTCAATGGGTTCTAGAGTATCAATATAAGTGGCTAAAAATTGGGCTAAATGATTTCTGATTTTATCAGATCCAGCTAAATTGGTGGTTTGTTCTTCTGCGATTGCTAAATTTCGAGCACCCCCAATCAATATTCGATTGCCTATATTTCTCCAATAATAAAATCCTTCATCAAAATGAAAAGTACCTTTTAAGGTTAAACCTTTAATGGGTTTAGTCAACAGTATTTGACCTCTTGCTGGAAGAATATTCAATTGAGGCAAAAGCGTTTGTGTAAATCCATTCACGCAAACAATCAATTGTTTCGCTTTCATTGAGGGACCATACTGAGTAGTAATCTCAACTGATTCGGCGGTTTTAATCCAACCCTTTACTTCTACACCATTAATGATGCGAACACCCAACGCCAATACCTTACTCGTGAGTTCATTCACTAATTTACCACTGTGAATACCCGCTTCAAATGAATTGTACACCAAATGGTCAAATGCTTTTACCCCATAGCGATTCATTTGTTTCGTGGCATTGCAAAAGGTTTGGGGATTTCCGGTAATAGGTGCCAATAATTCATTTAAATAATGAATATGCCCATCTAAATTTGGGGCAGTAAAATGATCGTTTTGAATAGCTTCGAAGCCGCCACAAGCATCGTGCTGAATGGCTTCATCTGAAAAATTTGCGCGAATTTTTTGAATACCCTTAAACCTACTTTCTACAATAGATAGCATGGCAGCAGTACCCATGGTAGATTCATCACTAATCAATTCGGTTAAGCTGCCAAAGCAAGCAAAACCAGCATTACGGGTGGATGCACCTAATGGGGTTGCATTTTTTTCAAGTATGGTGATGGTGAGGGAAGGGGCTGCTTTTTTTAATTCATAAGCAGACCAAAGACCCATTAAGCCTGCGCCAATGATTACTATATCTACATCGGCATAATAGCTGTCTTTTTCCCAATAGGATAACATATTTATACGTTGAATCGGAAGTGCATAATGTCTCCATCTTTTACCAAGTATTCTTTGCCTTCAATGCGCAGTCTACCATTGTCTCTACAAGCCGCTTCACTACCATATTTCACGAAGTCTTCGTAAGCAATCACTTCTGCTTTAATAAATCCTTTTTCAAAATCGGTGTGGATTACACTCGCTGCTTGTGGTGCTTTCCAACCTTTATGGATAGTCCAAGCACGAACTTCTTGTACCCCTGCAGTAAAATAAGTATCTAAGTTCAATAATTTGTATGCAGACTGAATCAATCTATTTAATGCAGGCTCGGTCATTTTATATTCTTCCATGAACATTTGCTTATCTTCTGCATTGTCCATTTCTGCAATTTGTGCTTCAATATTATTGCACATCACAATTACTTGTGCACCTTCAGCTTCAACCGCTTTTTTCAATTGCTCTGAAAAAGCATTCCCTGTATGCATAGATGCTTCATCTACATTGGCCACATACAAAACAGGCTTATCGGTTAATAAAAATAAATCGGCAACAGCAGCTTTGTCTTCTTTGCTTAAACCCAAAGAGTGAATGCTCTTGCCCGCCATTAAATGGTTCTGGCAACGTTGTAAAATTTCAAACTCTGCTTTGGCTTTGGTATCAGAACCAACACGAGCCATTTTCTCTACTCGCTGTAATTTTCTTTCTACACTTTCTAAATCTTTTAATTGTAATTCGGTCTCAATAATTTCTTTATCAGAAACAGGATTAATGGCCCCTTCCTCGCGCAATACATTTTCATCTTCAAAACAACGAATCACATGAATAATGGCGTCTACTTCTCTAATATTCCCTAAGAATTTATTTCCCAATCCTTCGCCCTTGCTGGCACCTTTTACCAGGCCAGCGATGTCTACTATTTCCATTTGGGTTGGAATCACTTTATTGGGCAATACCAATTCTGCTAATTTAGTTAAACGCTCATCTGGCACATCCACTAAACCTACATTGGGTTCAATGGTGCAGAAACGATAATTGCTTGCCTGTGCTTTTGCACTATTACTAACCGCATTAAAAAGGGTTGATTTACCTACATTTGGAAGACCTACTATACCTGCTTGTAAAGCCATTATATTAATTTTGAGGCGCAAAGGTAAGGAATAACCATCATTAGCATTATCTTAGACTTATGGCACTGAATTATGTTTGGATACTCTTTTTTGTAATTGGACTGGTGATTGCTTTAATTAAGCTGATCATATTTCAAGACTATGAGATTTTCAAGAAAATGGTAGAAGGCATTTTTGATGCCAGCAAGTCAAGCGTAATGGATATTGCCTTGCCATTAACGGGTGTAATGGTCTTTTTTATGGGGTTGATGAATATTGGCGAAAAAGCAGGGGCCATTAATTTCTTGGCCAGACTCCTCAATCCATTTATGAAAAGATTGTTTCCAGGTGTGCCCGATAAGCATCCAGCCATGGGACAAATGGTGATGAATTTTAGTGCCAATATGTTGGGCTTAGACAATGCTGCTACTCCCTTTGGATTAAAAGCAATGGAGAGTTTGCAAACCTTGAATCCACAAAAAGAAACGGCCAGTAATGCACAAATCATGTTCTTGGTTTTGCATACCAGTGGTCTTACTTTAATACCCTTATCTATTATTGCCTATCGAGCAGGGGCGGGAAGTGTAAACCCTACCAGTGTATTTGTTCCATTGATGTTGGCAACATCTGTTGCAACAGTGGCTAGTATTTTAATTACAGGAATGTACCAACGATTAAAATTTGATCGGGTATTGATTGCTTGGCTAGGAACCATTGTTACCGCTATCTTTTTATTTGCTTGGTTTATTCAGCAATTGCCTTCACAAAAAGATATTCCTGTACCTACTTTATTGACCAAAGAAACATTCAGCAATGTTTTGGGGAATATTATTTTATTCTTGATTATTTGCACATTTATCATTGGCGGGCATATAAAAAAAGTAAATGTATTTGATGCATTTATTGAAGGTGCTAAACAAGGATGGGAAGTGATATTAAAAGTGATTCCTTATTTAGTGGGGATGTTAGTGGGTATTCGAGTTTTTAGAGAGAGTGGGGCTTTAGAAGCCATCATCAGTGGTATTACTTGGTGCTTTACAACTGTTGGTGCAAGTGGAGAATTTGTACCTGCACTACCAGTTGCCATCATGCGTCCTTTTAGTGGGGGAGGTGCCAGGGGATTAATGTTAGATATTTTTAAAACCCATGGACCCGATAGTTTTATTGGGCAATTGGCTAGTACCTTTCAGGGAAGTGCAGACACTACGTTTTACATCATTGCGCTCTACTTTGGAAGTGTTGGAATTAAGAAAGTACGCTATGCAATTTGGGCAGGCATGCTGGCCGATTTAATTGGCGTCATTGCTGCCATTGGGATTGCTTACATCTTTTTCAAGTAGCCGAAGAGCCTAACTAAATCAGAATGGTGTTTCTAACGAATTATTTTGTTTCCGCCAATTCCATTATAATGGCCCATTCCTCGGGAGTAACGGGTTGTACAGAGAGTCTTTGTGCTTTTACCAATGCCATTTTTTCAAGTCGAATATCTGCTTTAACAGTAGCTAAACTAACTGGCTTTTTTAGTTTTTTTACTGGCTTAAAGTTAACCACTAACCATGCGGTGTCATCTGTAGTAGGATCTTGATAAGACTCTTTGGTTACTTTGGCAATCCCCACAATTTCCATTCCTTCGTTGCTATGATACCAAAAAGCCAGATCGCCTTTTTTCATGGCCCTTAAATTGTTACGCGCCTGGTAATTTCTTACCCCATCCCAAAAAGTTTCTTTGTCGTTTACAAACTGATCCCAACTGTATTTAAAAGGTTCCGACTTAATTAACCAATAGTTCATTGTAATTCCGTTTTTGTTTCTTCAAAGGCAATGCCCTCTTTTATTAATTCCGCTAAAACTGGTTCGTATATTTCTTTAATGATTGGTATATGTAACCCTTTAATGGCAATTTTGTTCTCTAAAATTAAAACAGCTGCAATTCCCAAAGGCAAACCAACCGTTTTCGCCATTGCAGTATGCAACTCATCATCGCCCTTAACTACTAGCGAACTTTGAAGGGCGAATTTTTTATGGTTGATGGAATATTCCAATTCATGTAACATGACAATCAGGTCTTTGTCCCCTGCTTGTAATTTCCATTTGTCTTCGAGTATTTCTTGTAAAATTTGCGCAACCGATAAAGTTCCTTTGTTAATGATGGTGGGATCATTAAGCCCTAAAAAATGGAACTGCTCTACTAATTCAGGGCTTTTCAATTCCACTTGATTTTTGTTCAAATGATTTTGAAAAAATTGCGAATAACTTAATGCACTCGTATCAACCATTTCTTCATCATTGGTTAATTGCGCTTGCACTATTTTTTCCCATCCTAAACAAAATGGGGCATAACGCAAAGTAGTTCTAATAAAAGTCTCTGCTGTTTCTAACTCATACAAAGGAATATAAGACAATGAATCTCTGTTGGGATAATAGGCCAATGATCCAACATGCGGAATAGTCAACTGCGAACAGTTTGCAAAGATTTGATTATAGTTTTTATTAACCTCTTTACCAGCCTCTTTATAAATGGCACCTGCTTTTCCAGCTGTCACAATATTGCGCGGGTTCCAACTGATTTTATACTGCCAAGGATTGTTATTAGACTCTGGTGCAATTAATCCCCCGCAATGCGATTTAAAGGAGCTTATTTGCCCTCCATTTGCTTTGATCTCATGAATGATTTGCATGGCACTCATATGGTCAATACCAGGATCTAAACCCATTTCTCCAATGAACAATAAACCAGCTTCATTAATTTCTTTTTCCAAACTTTTTATTTGGGGGTCCAAATATGAAGCGGTCAATAAATTTTTTTTAAGGGCAACGCAATCCTTGGCTACCAAAAAATGCAAGCCCGGTGGTAATAGCGAAATCACTATATCGGCGGCTTTGATCAACCCCTGTCTGGCTGTTTCATCTTCTATAGAAAGCGCAGCTGCACGTAAATTAGGGTAGCCTTTAATTTTACTATTTAAAGTGTTTAAGTCTTGGTCTGCCACCGTGCAAATCCAATTTTTTTGGGCGGTAATACCTCCTAGATACCTAATTAAAACAGTGGCAGATTTGCCTGCGCCAAAAACTAAAATTTGCATATTGAATTAGTTAAAAAAAATAAAGATAGAACAATTGGTGTCTACCAATGAAAATCAAGCATTTAGATAGGGTGTAAACTGTGGATAAAACCAGTAAAAAAACAGCGTTTTTTAGCCTTTTTACCCCCTAAAAAAGCTATCTTCGCAAACCTTCATTCAGGAGGCTATTTTTCCACCTGAAAATGAATTAAAAGTAGAACCAGCAAGATACATGGAAGAGAACTTAATACCAGAACAAACCAACGATAACGACCGCATTATTCAGGTCAATATTGAAGAGCAAATGAAGACTGCCTACATTGACTATTCAATGTCGGTAATTGTGGGTCGTGCACTACCAGATGTTAGGGATGGATTTAAGCCCGTGCACCGCAGGGTATTGTACGCAATGAACGAGTTGGGGAACAATAGCAACAAGCCTTTTAAGAAATCTGCTCGTATTGTAGGGGAAGTAATGGGTAAATATCACCCACATGGTGATAGTGCTATTTACGATACCCTGGTGAGGATGGCTCAAGAATGGACCATGCGTTACACATTGGTAGACCGCCAGGGTAACTTTGGTAACCAAGATGGAGATCCACCTGCAGCAATGCGTTATACTGAGGCAAGATTGCAAAAGATTGCTGAAGCCATGTTGGATGATATTGAGAAAGAAACAGTAGACTTTCAACTGAATTTTGACGATTCTTTAGAAGAGCCCACTGTATTGCCTGCAAGAATTCCACAGTTATTGGTGAATGGTTCTTCTGGAATTGCAGTAGGTATGGCCACCAATATGATGCCGCACAATTTAAGCGAAGTCATTGATGGTTGTGTGGCGTATGTTGACAACAGAGATATTACCATAGAAGAGTTGATGAATTATGTGAAAGCGCCTGATTTCCCAACTGGTGGAGTGATCTATGGTATGGAGGGCGTAAGACAAGCATTAATGACCGGTAGAGGAAGGGTAGTAGTGAGAGGAAGATGCAATGTTGAAACCAAGCCCAACGGCAGAGAAATGATTGTTATTACGGAAGTTCCTTATCAGGTAAGCCGTGATACGTTAACAGATCGAATTGGACAATTGGCCATCAATAAAATTGTGGATGGTATATCCGATGTGGGGAACCAAAGTAATAAAGATGGTACTCGTATTGTAGTGGAATTAAAGAAGGATGCTGTTGCTCAAGTGGTCATTAATCAATTGTACAAGCATACCGAACTACAAACCAGCTATGGTATCAATAATGTGGCATTAAGCAAGGGCCGTCCGGGTATTATGAACTTGCATGATCTAATTAAAGCTTTCATAGAATTTAGAATGGAAGTGGTGATTAGAAGGGCCAAATTTGAATTAAGAAAAGCAGAGGAACGTGCACATGTTTTAGAAGGCTATTTAAAAGCATTGGATCATTTAGACGAAGTAATTCGTTTGATTCGTGCAAGTAGAACACCTGATGAAGCGAAGGAAGCATTGATGACGAAGAGTAGCCAAGAAAAATGGTACTTGAATTCTGCCATGTTCTCCGATTTGACCGATGAGCTGTATAAGCAAGCAGAAGGGTTGTCTGAAATTCAAGCGAAAGCCATACTAGAATTGCGTTTACAGCGATTGACTGGAATGGAGCGCGATAAAATTATTGAAGAGTTCAATGGCTTAATTGCAACTATTAGAGACTTGAAAGCCCTATTGGCAAATGAAGATTTACGTTTTGCTTTAATCAGAAAAGAATTGCTTGAAGTAAAAGATAAATTTGGGGATGCGCGTAAAAGTGAAATTCAATATTTAGCAGATGAAATGCGAATTGAAGACTTGATTGAAGATGAAGATGTGGTAATTACTATTTCTCATTTAGGCTATATCAAACGTACTTCTGCTACTGAATACCGTCAACAAAAAAGAGGGGGTAGAGGAGCAGTTGGATCAAAAACCCGAGAAGAAGATTTTGTAGAACACTTGTTTGTTGCCTCTACACATGATACCATTTTATTCTTCACAGAAAAGGGTAGGTGTTATTGGATGCGCGTATATGAAATACCAGAAGGAGAGAAGCAAAGCAAAGGAAGAGCCATCCAGAATTTGATTCAATTACCTGGTGACGATAAAGTGAAAGCAATCATTAATGTAAAGAATATTGCTGATACCGATTTTGTTCAAAATCACTATATCGTACTTTGTACTAAGCAAGGTATTATCAAGAAAACTTCATTAGAAGATTTTAGCAGACCAAGAGCTAATGGAGTAAACGCCATTACAATTGTTGAAGGAGATGAATTGTTAGAAGCCAGATTAACCAATGGTTCTAGCGAAATCATGTTAGCCGTTAAGAGCGGACGTGCCATTCGTTTCCCTGAAACTAAAGTGCGTTCAACTGGTAGAGGAGCCATTGGAGTAGCAGGTATTGAAGTAGATGATGCCACCGATGAAGTGGTTGGCATGATTTGTGTAAATAAGGACGATACTGAAAGAACCATCTTGGTAGTGAGTGAAAAAGGATTTGGAAAAAGAACAGCCATTGAAGATTATCGCATCACCAATAGGGGAGGAAAAGGTGTTAAAACCATTAACGTAACTGAGAAAACAGGAAGTTTGGTTGGCATACTTTATGTAAAAGAAGTAGAAGACTTAATCATCACATGTAAATCGGGCATTACCATTAGAACGGGTATTGTAGATATTAGAGAAGCAGGTAGAGCCACACAGGGTGTTAAATTGATTCGCTTAGATGAAGGTGATGAAATAGCGGCTATCTCTCAAATTGAAGAGCAAGTGGTGGAAGAAGTAACTGAAGAAGCAATAGCCGAAGCAGGTGAAGTTGCTGAAGGCTTATCAGATTCTACTAATTCGGAAAATGCTAGCGATGATGCTGGTTTAAATATTGATAATAACGAAGAACCAATTATTTAAGTACACGATTAAAAACAACCATATGAAGTATTTTTTCTCCTTGTTGTTAAGCATTGCAATTATTTCAGTTGCAACTGCGCAGGATTTCAAGAAAGTTGAAACCAATGTTTATTTAAAAAAGTTTGAAGACGCTAAAACCGAAATAGACAAGTCTATGGCGGATCCTAAGAACCAAGCAAAAGCGGAAGGTTATTATTGGAAGTCTAGAATTTATGCGGCTTTGTTTCAAAATGAAGCAACCAGAGCCAAGTATCCAACTGCTGTAGAAGACGCACATGCTGCTTTTCAAAAATATGCTGAAATGGATCCTGCTTTAGCTAAAGTAAAAGAGAAAGGTGCTGATGGTTATTTTGATATGTATGCTACTTCTTTTGGAGTAGGTATCAATAGTTTTAAAGAGAAGAAATACGAAGCTGCTTCAAAAGAGTTTGAGAAAGCGGTTGTTTACAGTGATTATATTTTCAAAAATAAATGGGCAAGTTCTCAACAACCCTTTGATACTACTTCTATTTTATATTGTGCTTATTCTTTTCAGAATGCACAAAAGCCTGATGACGCAGTTAAATATTACACTCGTTTAGCGGAAAGTAAAGTAACAGGAGAGGGCTTTGCGGATATCTATAAGTATTTAGTAGACTACAATACAAAGAAAAAGAATAAAGAAGGTTTTGAAAAATACATGGCCTTGGGTAAAGAAGTGTATCCTAAAGAAAACTGGGAAGATTTTGAAATTGAATACATAGACCAGAACTATGATTTAGCAGGAAAAACTGCCTTGTATGATGAAATGGATGCTGCTGGTACATTAACTGAAACGAAATATTTGCAATTTGGTGATGTGTTTGTTTCTGTAAGAAATAATGATGGTGTAGACAGTGTAACCATTGACAAGTACAATCGTAAAGCAATTGATGCTTTCAAAAAAGCTTATGGCAAAAACAACAACAATGCTATTGCTGCATTTAACGTAGGCGTTACTTATTATAACTTCTTCAATTTAGAAGATGATAAGTATGCTGCTAACATTAAAAAATTACAAGAGATTAATGCCAGCAAACCTGTAATTAAAGATCCAAAGAAAAAAGCAGCTGCTGAAGCTGAGCATAAAGCAAAAGTGGATGCCATTAAAAATGCAAATGCTGCTATCGAAAAAGTTTCTATGGAAAATGTAGATATAGCTGCTGAGTGGTTATCGAAATCTTTTATGATTTTGAAAGATAAAACTCCTCGTACCAATACAGAAAAAAGTGTAATCAATAAATCTGTAGACTTTATTGCCAATATCTATTATTACAAAATGGGTCGTGTAAGAGGTAAAGATGCTAAATTGTTTGATCAATACGAAGCCAAATACAAAGAGTTTGATGCATTGCACTCAACATTCAAATAGTATATGATTAACCGTACCCTAATTTTATCAATTGCATTTGCGGGTATCTTGTCTTGTTCCACTAGTAAAAAAGAGGGGACAGTAGAAGATACTTCGCAAATGACTACTGAACCAACTGTTAAAACAGAACAGTTGATCACTGGCTATGAAGTGATTTGGGGTATGGATTTTTTGCCCAATGGTGATTTGCTTTTCACTGAAAAGAAAGGAAAGCTGCATCGTAAAAGTGGTGATAAGATCACGGAAATAACTGGACTCCCAACGATCAACACCAACGGTCAAGGAGGATTGTTAGACGTCCGCGTTTCACCTCAATTCAACAGTAATGGCTGGGTATTCATTAGTTATGCTGGCAATTATCCAGGCGGTGGTGGAAGTTTTAATTTGATGCGTTTTAAATTAGTGGACGATCAAATTACCGAGCCCAAAATATTATTGACTTCTAATTCAGCCAATACGATGACTGGCCATTATGGAAGCCGTATTGATTTTGATGAAGCAGGTAATTTATTCGTGAGTGTTGGGGAAGGAGGTGCTACCAGTTATGGTGGGGCGAATTCGCCGAATAAAAATGCCCAAGACGTTAATAGCACTTGGGGTAAAGTGCATCGGATAACACAAGATGGAGGTATACCTGCAGGAAACCCAATATTAGCAGGCAATACAGCACCAACAAGCGTTTACAGTTACGGACATCGCAATCCACAAGGCTTAGTATACAGTCCATTCACCAAAGAAATTTGGGAAGCCGAACATGGACCAAAAGGTGGGGATGAAGTGAATATTATTAAAGTGGGCAATAACTACGGCTGGCCCTTGGTATCGTACGGTGTGAACTACGATGATAAACCTGTATCCGCAAGCCCAACCATGGCGGGGGTTACAGACCCCGTTCACAAATGGGTACCATCCATTGGTGCATGCGGAATGGCATTCATTACCGATAAAAAATTCAAAAGCTGGACCGGCAATTTATTGGTTGGTGGATTGGCTTTACAATATTTAGCACGACTTGAAATCAAGGACAACAAAGTGGTGAAAGAACACAAACTCCTCGATAAAGTAGGCCGTATTCGTCATGTGCGCCAAGCTCCCGATGGCTCCATTTATGTTTCCATAGAAGGGCCGGGTAGGATAGTAAGGTTGATGCCGGAATAGTCTTTATAATGTGTGGAATTGTGATTGATTTGTGTCTATAATTGAAAACGATTGCATGCATTTAAAAATTCTTTTTACCCTCAATTTTTGTTTGATTCTAATTAATCCTTCTCAGGCACAGGATTCTAAAAAGTATAGGGAGGAGAAAGCGAAAGTTTTACAATTTTTTCAAGATAGTATATTATGCAATCAAAGGTATTTTCCAAAAAATAGTCAGTCAGATACTATATTCATCAGGAATTATCTTTCTAATCATGAATTGTTTGTTCAACTAAAGTCGAATTTACTTAATCCAGATTATGTCCCAAAAGATTTACAGCCACCCAATACAATTCGGTTTAGTGAGAAGGAATTGGCATATATTTTTAATAAAACACAACTGGATACTGTTCGAGAGGCACTTGGTTTTATATTCAATGAAAACATTAAGGTGATTGACCATAATCCGAAGCCTATTGAAATTTCAAAGCCAGTTTTTCTAAGAAATTACACCTTGTGTTTTATATCATTTAAAAATGTAAATCGCAAGAGAGAAATTTTTGGACCAGTTTATAACTTACTTCTTGTTAACAGAAATGATAAATGGGGGATTGCTAATAATTCCATTGACCTAATGGCTAATTACATTGATGATGACGATTTGTAAAGCTCATTCTATTTTCCATTCTGTTGAAGTATGCCAAGCACCCGATGGCTCTATTTATGTTTCAATTGAAGGGCCTAGTAGGATAGTAAAGTTGGTGCGGAGTAGATCAAATAAAATATGGAATTGTTAGTGATTGGCGTCTTTACTTGAAAACTGTTATATGCGTTTAAAAATTTTCATTACCTGCAATATGATTTTGTTCTTCTTGAATCCTATACAGGCTCAGGATTCTAGAAAGTATCGGGAAGAGAAAACGAAAGTTTTACAATTTTTTCAAGATAGTATACTAACCAATTCTAATTATTTTATTTTTTCAAAAGGCAATACAATTCGAATTCGAAATTATCTTTCAAATAGTAATTTATTTTTAGGAGTTTCTTTGTATAGTTTGAATTCGGCATATGAAAATGCAACTATACATAGTGTATTTAATGAGAATGAGCTAAATACTATTTTATCAAAAATGACAAAGGATACTCTAAGAGAAAAAATTGGTTTCAAGTTTAATAATTATATACAGATGGTTAGTGGTGATAGCTGTCTTAAAATTTCAAAGCCAATTTTTGAGAAAAATTTTAACTATTGTTTTCTTTCTTATGGCTGGTTTAATTCTGATAAGACTTCAATCGATGTTAGTACAATTCTACTGTATAATAAAAATGGGAAATGGACAGTAGTAAGAAAAGTAGGAGATCTAAAAAGGTGGTGATAATTTTTTACTAATTGAAGTAAGCAACCTTAGCTTTTTCTTCTCATTCTGTTGTGCGCTATTTAACATAATATTAATTATAAGAATAAATATGTAATTCGAAATTACTGGTTGTCAATGGATTAGATTGCAGATAGTTCTTTAGATGGATTATTTGCGCTTCAATTGTTGGGATAAGATTAAAACAATGCATACATTTAAAACTCTAACCTTTAAAGCAAACATTCATGTTCTCTAGAAGAAAATTTTTACAAGTTGGAAGCCTTGGTATTGGCAGTTTTTCATTGGCAGGTTTTGCTCCAAAATATGCTGGGAAAAAGCCCATTGTTTTATCAACCTGGGATGCAGGTATCAGAGCCAATAAAGCCGCCTGGGATGTTTTAAAAAAGAATGGTCGTGCTTTAGACGCTGTTGAGCAAGGTGTAATGGTTACAGAAAATGAACAAAACTGCTGTGTGGGTTTAGGTGCGAATCCTGACAGAGACGGATACGTTACATTGGATGCATCCATCATGGATGAATTTGCGAATTGTGGCAGCGTAGCTTGTTTAGAAAGAATTAAGCATCCCATTTCTGTTGCTCGTAAAGTAATGGAAAATACCCCACATGTAATGTTGGTGGGTCAAGGTGCGCAACAATTTGCTTTATCACAAGGCTTTACTTTAGAAAAAGATGGATTGTCTGAAGGCGCTGAACGGGAATACAAAAAATGGTTACAGAAAAGTGAATACAAGCCGGGAATCAATAGAGAAAATAAAGAAAATCAAATAGCAGCAGCTCCTGCCCGATTATCTGACGGTTCTTGGAACCATGATACCATAGGCATGATTGCTTTGGATGCAAATGGTAATTTAAGCGGCAGTTGTACTACCAGCGGTATGGGTTTTAAAATGCGTGGACGTGTGGGTGATTCTCCCATTATTGGTGCGGGATTATTTGTAGACAATGAAGTGGGCGCTGTTGTTGCAACGGGTCAAGGTGAAGATATCATTCGCATGGGTGGTGCTCATACTGTAATGGAATTCATGCGCCAAGGTTTGTCTCCTGAAATGGCTTGTAAAAAAGCAATTGAACGATTGCTTAAAATTAAAGGCAGTAAGGCTAAAGAAATTCAAGCATGTATGATTGCCATTAATAAAAATGGTGCTTACGGAGGTTATGCTTTACAGAAAGGATTTAATTATGCCGTTTGTTATGCAGACGATAAAAATATTTTAGTAGATAGTAAATTTTTGATTTAACCATGTTGTTAGAAATATGTGTGTTTAATACTGCAACAGCTATTGCAGCTGAACAAGCTGGTGCTGATAGAATTGAATTGTGTGAGAATTATGCCAATGGTGGAACTACGCCTTCCTATGGATATTTAAAAACAGTGAGAGAAAAAATTAGTATTCCTGTATTCCCGATGATTCGTCCTCGTGGTGGAGATTACTTTCATACAAAAGCTGAAATCGAAATTATTTTAAAAGATATTTTGCTTTGCAAAGAATTGCAATTTGAAGGTGTGGTATTTGGTTTGCTCAATCAAGATGGTAGCATTGATCAAGAAAATACTGCTAGATTGGTTGAAGCTGCATATCCTTTAGATGTTACATTTCATAGAGCTTTCGATCGTTGCAAAGACCCTCTGGAATCACTTGAAACACTTATCCAGTGCGGATGTACGAGGGTGTTAACTAGTGGGCAACACCCAAAAGTAACAGATGGTTTACCGTTGGTGAAAACCTTAGTTGAACAAGCCAATGATCGAATCATTATTATGCCTGGTAGTGGATTAAATAGCAGCAATGTGAAAGACATTATTGACACTGCAGGTGTTACTGAAGTACATACTTCTGCAAGAATCCGCATCCCTAGTACTACTGCATTTCGTAATCCATTAATGCCAGAAGATTTCGATATTGATTTTGTTGATTCCAATGAAATTAAAAAAATAAAGTCCATCATTAACCAATGATGAACTTTACAAATTGAATTAAAACGGAATTAATACAGCATTCGAACTTTAATGGTAGACTTTACAGACTTTAATAATTCAATGGCTGTTTTCGATAATTTCTTTTCTATATCGAGCACTACATAACCGATGTCTTCATTGGTTTTGAGGTACTGTCCAACGATATTTATTTTGTTTTTTGATAAGGCAGTATTGATGGCACTTAATACGCCTGGCACATTGTGGTGTACGTGTAAAATTCGGTGTGTTCCTTCTATCGGTGGTAATCCAATGGCAGGTACGGTATGTGAACCATTGGTGATGCCTCGCTCTAAATATTGAAATAATTTGATGCTCACATCTTCCCCAATATTTTGCTGCGCTTCTTCTGTTGAACCACCAATATGTGGAGTCAATAACACATTTTTTAAACCCTGCATGGGGCTTTCAAAATGATCTCCATTTTTTTCAGGCTCCCAAGGGAATACGTCAATGGCTGCTCCACTGATCTGCTTTTCTTCAATTGCAGTAGCCAATGCTTTTAAGTCTACCACTTCTCCCCTTGCGTAGTTAATCAAAATGGCACCAGGCTTCATTTGCTTGATGGCATTTTTGTTAATCAACAGTTTGGTTTCTGGAGTTTCAGGCACATGTAAAGAAACAATATCAGCATTATTCAATACTTCTTTCATGTTCTTAGCAGCAGTGGCATTACCCAATGGTAGCTTGGTTTCTGTATCGTAAAACAATACTTTCATACCTAAAGCTTCTGCCAATACACTTACTTGAGATCCAATATTTCCGTATCCAATCAATCCCAATGTTTTACCCCTTAATTCATAACTGCCTTTGGCTTCTTTCATCCAGATACCTTGATGTGCAGCCATATTTTTGTCGGGTATTCTTCTGATTAACATAACACTTGCTCCAATGACCAATTCTGCTACACTTCTTGTATTACTATAAGGCGCATTAAAAACTGCTACCCCTTTTTGGGTGGCTGCTTTTAAATCTACTTGGTTCACGCCAATACAAAAACAGCCAATTGCTTGTAATTTGGTGGCAGCATCCAAGACTTTTTTCGTGATTAATGTTTTAGATCGGATGCCAATAAGATGAACATCTTTAATCTCTTTTATTAGTTCTTCTTCGCTTAATGCGCCACTTAATTTTCGAATATTCGTATAACCATTTTGCTTAAACTGTTGAACGGCTTTTTCGCTAATATTTTCTAAAAACAGAATATTAATACGCTCTTTAGGATAGCTGGTACTTGCTTGCTTGCTCATAAATGCAAAATAATGTTATCTATTCTTATACCATGCGCATAGTTTTCCACGTTGGTAGTAAAAGAAGCCGCCATGGCTATCTTTGTACTAATTCTAACCCTATATAATAAATGTCGAGATTGATGATAGTTCCTGTAATCAGTTATATAATGATGGCTTGTAGTGGTTCCCCCACCCCTACTACTGATACAATTAACGAAGGGAAGCCCTTGGTATACACCAGTTTAAAATCGAGTGAAAAAGAAATATACCTCAATGCCATTAAGCCCATTTATGAAAAGCAGTTGCTTAAAACAGGCTTTAACGGTGCCATTTTGATAGCCAAAAATGGAGAAGTGGTTTTTGAAGACTACCAGGGAATGATTAATTTTTCTACAAAGGAACCCATTACCCCTTCTTCTACTTTTCATGTTGCTTCTGTGAGTAAAACCTTTACGGCAATGACTATTTTAAGGTTGATGGAGCAAGGCCGTCTTGCATTAACAGACCCCGTGGAGCAATACCTGCCCTCTTTCCCCTATTCAGGCATAACACTAGAGTTATTACTCTCTCATCGTTCTGGCTTACCTAAGTATGATCAATTGATGGCTGGCACTCGATCTTACGTTACCAGAAGAAAAAATAGAAGAGGAAAATGGGTAAAACAGACCGTTTATGTGAAAGACCCTGTGAGTTTAACTGGATTGAGTAGCAATTATGATGTATTGAAATTTTTAGCTGGAGTTCGCCCTGCGCTTGAGTCTCAGCCTAATAGAAGATATAGCTACAACAATACCAACTTTGCATTATTGGCCTTGGTAATCGAAAAAATTACTGGTCAAACTTATCCGCAATACATGAAAGACAGCGTGTTTACTCCCCTTGGGATGAAAGACACGTATGTATTTAGTTTAAAGGATACGGCCAATTATATACCCTCTTACACCCCCGGTAAAAAAGCCTATCCCCTAGAAAAATTGGACTGCATTTATGGAGATAAAAATGTGTACAGCACAGTTAGAGATTTGCTTCAATGGGATAAAGCTTTATATCAAGGTAAGTTTGTAAGTATGAAGTCTCAGCAACTGGCTTATGAGCCCCTAAGCAATGAAACCCGTGGAAAAAAGAACTATGGTTTGGGTTGGCATTTGTATGTTGATCCGCCTAATCCTACCGTGGTGTATCACAATGGTTGGTGGCATGGCAACAATGCCGTTTTTAGAAGACTGCTTAGTGACACGGCAACTATAATCATCCTAGGAAATAAGTTCAACAGTAATATTTGGCAGGCAGGCAAGCTGAGCGCCGTTTTCACTGATATTGAGCTGCCTGAGATGGACGCAGAATAATAATTATCCCTATACAACGTTTATTGAAGCACCAAAGGGCTAGAACCCTTATTTTTGCCAACCTTAAACAATTTAACAACTGACACACAATTGCTTATGAACAATCTATTGTTTTATGCCGTTCCGGCGATGGGAGTTATTGGACTTCTATACACATTAATCAAGTTTAACTGGGTATCCAAGCAAGACGCAGGTAACGCTAGAATGAAAGAAATCAGCACATACATTGCAGAAGGTGCAATGGCTTTCTTGAAAGCTGAATGGAAAATCCTAGCTTATTTTGTGGTAATTGTTGCCATCCTTTTAGGATTTATGGCTCAATCTAATGAAGACAGCCATTGGAGCATTGCCATCTCCTTTTTTATTGGAGCCGTATTTAGTGCAACTGCAGGTTACATTGGAATGAAAGTAGCAACTAAAGCCAACGTTCGTACGGCAGAAGCTGCAAGAACTAGTTTAAGTAAAGCCTTAAATGTTTCATTTACTGGTGGAGCTGTAATGGGTTTAGGTGTATCTGGATTAGCCGTTTTAGGTTTAGGTGGTTTATTTTTAGTTTTGAAGCAATATTTCTCTCCAGATGGAGATGTTGAAGGGATGCTTCGCACTATTGAAGTATTAACTGGGTTCTCTTTAGGTGCTGAAAGTATTGCATTATTTGCGCGTGTAGGTGGTGGTATTTATACCAAAGCTGCAGACGTAGGTGCAGACTTAGTTGGTAAAGTAGAAGCAGGTATTCCAGAAGATGATCCTCGCAACCCCGCAACCATTGCGGATAACGTGGGTGACAACGTAGGTGACGTTGCAGGTATGGGAGCCGATTTATTTGGTTCTTATGTTGCAACCGTATTAGCTACCATGGTATTGGGTAATGAAGTTACTGCCGCTGATGGTTCAAGATTAATTGATGCATTTGGTGGTTTGTCTCCTATTCTTTTACCAATGTTGATTGCTGGTATTGGAATCATCTTATCAATCATTGGAACTTTATTTGTTCGCATAGGTGAAAACGCAGGTTTAAATACTGCAGTTGTTCAAAAAGCGTTGAACATGGGTAACTATGGCTCAATGATTTTAACTGCAATTGTTTGTTATTTCTTAATAGGAAATGTATTACCAGAAACAATGACTTTAAGAGGTGCTGAATTCACTAGAAATGGTGTGTATGGTGCGATTGTGGTTGGTTTAGTAGTAGGTACTTTAATGAGCATTATTACCGAGTATTATACCGCAATGGGTAAGCGTCCGGTAATGAGCATTATTCGCCAATCTGCTACAGGTCATGCTACCAATATCATTGGAGGTTTAGCGATTGGTATGGAAAGTACTTTCCTTCCAATTCTTGTTTTAGCGGGTGGTATTTATGGTTCATTCGAATGCGCTGGTTTATACGGAGTAGCAATAGCTGCTGCTGGCATGATGGCTACCACTGGTATGCAATTAGCAATTGACGCTTTTGGCCCTATTGCAGATAACGCAGGCGGTATTGCAGAAATGAGCGAATTACCTGGTGAAGTTCGTGAGAAGACCGATATTTTAGATGCAGTGGGTAATACAACTGCTGCAAGTGGTAAAGGTTTTGCCATTGCTTCTGCTGCATTAACTGCATTGGCTTTATTTGCAGCTTTTGTGGGCGTTGCTATGCCAAACAATCAACATATTGATATTTATAAAGCGGATGTTTTAGCAGCTTTATTTATTGGGGGTATGATACCGTTCATTTTCTCTTCACTCGCTATTAGAGCAGTAGGTGAAGCGGCGATGGCCATGGTAGAAGAAGTTCGCCGACAGTTCAGAACCATCCCCGGAATTATGGAAGGTACTGGTAAGCCTGAGTACGACAAGTGTGTGGCTATTTCAACTGAAGCTTCTTTAAAGAAAATGATGTTGCCTGGTGCCATCACCATTATCTCTCCTATTTTAATTGGGTTCTTATTAGGACCAGAAGCATTGGGTGGATTTTTAGCAGGTGCAACTGTAAGTGGTGTTTTAATGGGAATTTTCCAGAACAACGCAGGTGGTGCTTGGGACAATGCAAAGAAGTCTTTTGAGAAAGGGGTTGAAATTAATGGTGAAATGTATTACAAGAAATCAGAACCACATAAAGCTTCTGTAACTGGTGATACAGTAGGTGATCCATTTAAAGATACTTCTGGCCCTTCTATGAATATCTTAATCAAATTAATGTCTATCGTTTCATTGGTTATTGCGCCTACATTGGCTCATTTGCATCCAACTGGTGCTGCTGAAAACAAAATTGAAAAGAAGATTGAAATCAGGGTTACTGGCCAAGATACTGCTGCTATGAGTATGACTGTTCAGCCGAATGCAGATGGTTTAACTGGTTTAATTGAAGCATTGAAAACAGATGGTGTGATTGAGTCAGCTGAAAATGTTTCTATTAAAATTGAAGCAGGTAAATTGTTGATCAATGGTACTGCTGTAACCGATGATGTTTATAAGAAGTACGAGAAATTCTATATGAGTTTAAGCGATAAAGGCATTGAAATAAAAGCCTCAGAAATTAAAAAGTAAGAAAGGTTTTAAATGTAAAAACCCCCGAAATTTCGGGGGTTTTTTTATAGCAAACAATCGAAAAAAATTACCACTTGTCTACTTCTTCAGTAGCAGTATCATTTACAATAGGCGCTTCACTAACTGTTGAAGCAGGAGCGGCGGCTGTATAAGCAGGCTCAGCAACTACTGGAGCAGCTTCGGTCTCAGCTACTAAATTAGATTCGCTATTTTCTGGTGTATAGTTTTCTCCTTCTCCGTCTCCTTCTGGATACTCATGATTAAATGCATCAAAATCGAAGTCGGGCATTAAATCTGTTTTCACAAAATCTACTGCTTCTCCTAATGCTTTAATGAATTTGTTGAAATCTTCTTTGTACAGAAAAATTTTGTGACGGTCATAACCATTGTTGTCGAAGCGTTTACGGCTTTCGGTAATGGTTAAAAAGTAATCATTGCCACGTGTTGCTCTTACATCAAAAAAGTAAGTTCTTCTCTTTCCTGCACGGATGCGAGTGCTGTACACACTCTCCATTTTTTTGTCGTTGTTCTCGTACGCCACAGTTTATTGATTTGGTTAACAGTTTGTTAATGGTTAAAAATAGGAGTTGTTTCCGAATTACCAAAAATTTCCACTAAATAATAAACAAATTGTTATGGCCTTTTTTTAACGTTGTAACGCTAAAATGATGATTCCCGATCGGTTTGAAGTTGTAGTTTATACAATTCGGCATAGTAGCCGTTTAAATTCATGAGATCCTCATGGGTACCTTGTTCTATGATGATTCCATCTTCTAAAACAATGATTTGATCAAATTTAAAACCAGCGAAAATTCTATGCGTTACAATTAGCGCAGTTTTGGCTTTCAAATATTCGTATAAATGACCAATGATATGTTTCTCTGTTTTGGCATCCACCGCACTTAAACAATCGTCAAATAAAACGATTTCAGGGGCTTTAATTAAAGCACGAGCGATGGATATTCTTTGTTTTTGCCCACCACTTAAAGTTACCCCTCGCTCTCCTATCAAGGTTTCGTATCCATTTTCAAAACCCATGATTTCTTCGTGAATACTAGCGCTTTTGGCAGCCTCTTGCACCCGCTCAATCGTAGTATGCTCACTAACTCCAAAGCGAATATTATTGGCTACTGTATCGCTAAATAAAAACACATCTTGTTGCACATAACTAATATTGCTTCTCAACTGTTTTAAGCTATATAATTGTAGTGGTTTTGATCCAATCGTAATGGTCCCTTGGTCGGGCTCATAAAAACGCAGTAGCAATTGTGCTAAAGTAGATTTTCCGCTGCCTGTTTTACCTAAAATCAAGACTTTCTCTCCTCTCGAAACGCTTAAATTCAATCCCTGTATGGCTTTGATGCCCGTATGCGGATAAGTAAAATTAACATGTTTAAATTCAATGGTACCTGAAACAGGCTCATCTTCTAAAACTGTTGGATGGTCTTGTATAGCAGGTTCAATTTGTAAAAATTCATTTAATCTTTTTTGAGAAGCTGCTGCACGTTGAATCATACTAGCCGTCCAACCAATGGCACTTACGGGAAACGTAAGCATATTGATATAGATGACAAACTCCACAATAGTACCCACTTTGGAAGGGTCTTCCATGGCTTGCATACCGCCAACAAATATGGTGATTAAGGTACTGATACCAATCATAAGTGCCATGCTCGGGAAATACAATGCTTCTACTTTTGCTAAACTGATTGCATTGGCTTTATACTGCTCACTATTGTGATTAAAGAATCCCAGCATGGCTTTTTCCTGTACAAATGATTTGATGACCCTAATGCCCGAATAAGACTCTTGGGCATTGGTTGTTAAATTGGATAAGTGTTGCTGTATGGATTCACTTTTTTTATTGATAATACTATTGACTTTGTATATGGTGATGGCTAATAGGGGGAGCGGCGCCAAGACCAATAAAGTCAGGTTCACATCTTTACTTAGCATGTTTACAATGCAAAACCCAATTAATGTGACTAGGTTAATTAAATACATAACAGCAGGACCAGTATACATTCTCACCCTACTTACGTCTTCTGAAATACGATTCATTAAATCGCCCGTACTATTCTGTTTATAAAAGCTGGTATTCAAGCGTTGGTATTGGTCGAATACCTGATTTTTCTGGTCAAACTCTATATGACGGCTCATTACAATAATGGTCTGTCTCATAAAAAACATCAGAATTCCTCTAACAATAGCTATGAAAAGGATACTCAAACTACAAATGGCAATCAACCAACCAAAGCTGAATTCATTCCCATTAATTAATTTTATGAAGCTGTTTACAAAGCCATCATTTGCGTTATAAGGCAATCCTGGCTTAGCTCCTGGTAGTTTTTGCTGTACTAAACTAATCACATAGCCAGTGATTTGTGGGGCTAAAACTGCAAAATAGTTAGAGGCAATAACAAAGAATATTCCTATAAAGAAACGCTTACGATACTTCCAGAAATAATGATTTAATGAGGCCAGTTCTTTCAATCCAAATAAAATTAGTTTGCAAATATAACCTTGTAATAAAATAAGTTTTGGATAAAAAAAATACAGCCCTTACTTTTGCCGCGGAGAGCTGGCAGAGTGGTCGATTGCGGCAGTCTTGAAAACTGTTGACTGTTACAGGTCCGGGGGTTCGAATCCCTCGCTCTCCGCCAAAACAAACAGATGTCCAGCCATTGGCTGGCATTTTTGTTTTAGGGAGCGAGCAAAGCTTGCTTTGCCGAGCGAACTAAATAAAAATGAAAGTGAGCGAAGCGAACGGACATCTGTTTGTTTTGAGCCACCCCCATTAAGGATCAGCGCAGCTAATCCCCTTGAAAAGGGGGCGCAGCTAATCCCTTGAAAAGGGGGCGCAGCTAATCCCTTGAAAAGGGGGCGCAGCTAATCCTCCATTCGTCTCCAATGTATTATATTGACTTTACCACCAATGATTTGTCTTAAAAGTGTAATTTTTATTCAATAAAAGTATTTAAATACTTTTATTGAATAAAATGATTAATTTTACATCATTGAATAACTAATTAATTAAAATATCATGTTAACACAATTTGAAAATACGCTAGACGTAACAGTTTTAGAACCTAAACAAAAACATCCTACAATTTTTGTAAGATTCGACGAACTCAACCCTGGAGAAGCATTAACTATACACAACGACCATGATCCTAAACCCTTGTATTATCAATTATTAGGAGAAAGAGGAAATATTTTTAATTGGGAGTATTTAGAAGAAGGACCTGAATGGTGGAAAGTGAGAATTACCAAAAAAAAAGATGGTGAAAATGAGGAATCCATTGGGCAGATGGCTGCGAAAGATATTCGTAAAGCTCAAATTTTTAAAAAATATGGGTTGGATTTTTGCTGTGGCGGAAAGAAATCTGTGAAAGAAGCATGTTTAGCAAAAGGACTAGACGTGATCAAAGTGGAAAAAGAGTTGCAAGACGCAGAGAAAAATATTGCTATAAATGGATCAGGAAGACCGGTTGAATATACTAAATGGAGTCTTGATTTTTTAATTGATTATATAGTTAATACTCACCATAATTATGTGAAATCGAGCTTGCCAGATATTGTTGCTTATGCAGAGAAAGTTAATCGAGTTCATGGACAAAGACATGTACAATTATTTCAGATTAATGAACTAGTTAAAGCCATTAATAATGAATTAACTGCACACTTAATGAAAGAAGAGAAAATTTTGTTCCCTTATATAAAGTCTTTAGTAGCAGTAAAAAATGGCGAACTGAAAAACTTTTCCGCAAGCTTTGGTTCTGTTCAAAGTCCAATTATTATGATGGAAATGGAGCATGAAATGGTAGGGCAAAATCTTACTCTCATTAGAGAATTATCAAACAATTTTAAACTGCCGGAAGATGCTTGTAGCAGCTACTCTTTACTTTATCGTTTCCTTGAAGAGTTTGAAGAAGATCTTCACATGCATATACATTTAGAAAATAATATTTTGTTCCCGAAAGCTCTAGAATTGGAGCAAGAATCTAAAAAATAAAGTCATGAAATTTTTACTTTCACTATTTCTTGTTTCCTGCTTTTTATTTGCATGCAATCAAAAAAATCAGCTGCCAGAAACTATAAAAGGATTAAAGTTAAATAATGGAGGTAAATGGGATGCAGATTCAGCAACAATAGTAAATGTTGATTTCTTACAACAAATTATAGCTGAAGAAAATGATAAAAGTTTAAATGATTTTATCAATAGAGCAGATAAATTACAACTCGGTTTAAATAAAATTATTAGCGAGTGTAAAATGACTGGTGAAAATCATGAAGTACTTCATTTATGGCTAGTACCATTAATTGATAAAGTTAAAGCCCTTAAAACAACAAAATCTGTTGAAGATGCTAGATTAGTTTATACTGAAATCACGACTATCATAACAATTTTCCCAAAATATTTTGAATAACAATAATCATGAATCATTTGAATTTTAAAAATATTACTACCCTTGATGTTAGGCCAATTTTAGCATCAGGTTCTGATCCACTAAATGTAATACTCAATAAAGTAAAGGAGTTGGAAAACGGGTTTGTGCTCAAAATTATTAATGGTTTTGAGCCAACTCCGTTAATTCGACTACTAAATAAACAAGGATTTGAAGCATATGTTGAAAAAATAGATGATTTTTTAGTCCACACTTTCTTTTACAAAATATCGGATAAGGCATTATTTGTAGATACAGATTTAACTCCCAATTTAGAAGTCTCAACTAGTGATTGGGAATCAAAATTGAAAGTTTTCGAGAATAATATTGAAACCTTAGATGTTAGAAACTTCGAAATGCCATTACCCATGCATTCAATTTTAAATGCATTAAATAATCTATCTCCTAATAGTGCATTATTTGTTTATCATAAACGTATTCCACTATTTTTATTGCCTGAATTAAAAGAGCAGAATTTTAGTTTTCTGATTAAAGAAATTAGTCATACTGAAGTTCATTTATTGATTTTTAAAGATTAATATGGATTCAACTTTTGTTAGTAAAACAAATAATAAGACTACTACATGGAAAGTTGTATTGCCGTTTTATGGATATGGGGCAATATCATTTCTTATTGCTTCTTTTTTATTAGTTTGCTCAACAAATAATATTACTCAACACTATTTTCAACCGAATACGTTAGCAATCGTTCATTTGATGGCATTAGGTTGGGGTACAATGGTGATTCTTGGAGCAAGTCATCAGTTAGTTCCAGTTTTAATTGAACAAGAATTATACAGTAATAAATTAGGCTACTTATCCTTTTGTTTAGCTGCAATTGGAATTCCGTTATTGGTTTATGGTTTTTATATTTTTGACATGGGATGGCCTTCAAAGTGGGGTGGTCGATTAATAATTTTAGCAATAATTGTGTATCTATTTAATATTGCTAAAAGTATGTCAATGAGGAAACAGGAAAATATTCACACTGTTTTTTTAATTACAGCTACTATATGGTTACTCTTGACTGCAATAATCGGATTGATGTTAATTTATAATTTTACTTATCCATTAATGCCATTAAATTCAACTGATTATTTGCCATTACATGCTCATATAGGAATTATTGGTTGGTTTTTACTTTTAGTCATGGGTGTTGGATCTAAACTAATCCCAATGTTTTTAATTTCAAAGTATAGTAATAATAAATTGTTATGGTTGATTTTTAGTTTAGTGAATATTGGTCTGCTAATATTTATTTGTATTTTTTTATATTCTTCTAATACTTTGTTTTTTGTATTTCCTATATTTTCAATTGCTTTGGCAGTAGTTTTATTTGTATTCTATTGTTACAATTCTTACCAGAATAGAGTACGTAAAAAAGTTGATAAGCAAATGAAACTTACCTTGCTTTCAATACTAATGATGGTAATCCCAATTATTTTTTTAATTGTAATTATTTTGCTTTTTATATTCCAAAATGACAACGAGCTTATTATTATTAGTTATGGCTTTATTATTTTTTTTGGATGGATTACGGCTATTATTTTAGGGATGACTTTCAAAACTCTGCCATTTATTATTTGGAATAAAGTTTATCATTTATTGGCTGGGAAAGGCGTTACTCCTAATCCGATAGAATTATTTAATCATACCATTTTTAAGTACATGGCTCTATCCTATTTATTTGGGTTTATATTATTTACTATTGGACTTATTATTAATTATCAACCAATAATATTAATTGGTTCTATATTACTTTCAATTTGCTCGATATTGTATAACTGGAATATTATTATGCTATTAATTCATAAACCTGTAAAGAAATGAATGTAATTACAAATAATCAATTGAAATGCACTATAGCATTATCTTCATTATTGAAGGTAATGGATCCTGAAATTGGCTTGAATATTGTAGACCTTGGTTTAGTATATCAAATTGATTTTAATGAAGAAGACAAAATCTTATATTGTATGATTACATTAACTACCCAATTTTGTCCAATGGGAGATAGTATTTTGTTGGCTGCAAAAGAAGCATTACAAACTGCATTCGAAGAATATAGCATTCATATTGATTTAACATTTGATCCAGCTTGGAATCATAAGATGTTATCTGATTTTGGTAAAGAATTCTTAAATCAACTATAAATGCTTAGTATAACTTGCAAAACTGCTTTAAAAGCAACAATTTTTTTGGCATCAAAATTTGATTCTGACCAGAAATTCAGTATAAAAGATATTTCCGAATACATTGCTGCAAATGAACATACTGTTGGAAAAGTTTTACAAACACTTGTAAAGGAATCTATTATTAATAGTTCAAAAGGACCCACTGGAGGATTTTATATTACGGATAAGCAAATGGCGCTTCCGGTTTTAAGAATTGTAGAGTCTATTGATGGGGAGTCGCTTTTTAATGAATGTGGCCTGGGATTAAGTAAGTGTTCTGCAACTCATCCTTGCCCAATACACAATGAATATAAACACGTACGTGATGGTTTTAAGCAAATTTGTATTCAAAATTCAGTGAAGGATTTATGTTTGCCTATCAATAATGGGTTAGCTTTTTTAATGGATTAATGAATTACTAAAATCTTTTTAGCTTCTTCATCCTCATACTGATCAATCAATTGAGCCAGTTTCTTTTTTAAATCGGCCGTAACTTTTTCATATCCTTTTTGCCCGTAGATATTTTTCATTTCACTAGGGTCTTTTTCCAAATCAAATAATTCCCAACCACTTACACGGGTGTAAAAGCGAATTAATTTATAGCGCCCTGTACTGATTCCAAAATGAGGTGATACGGAATGTTCCCCATTTTCATAATAATGATAGTACATGGCATCTCTTCCTTTTTTAGCACTGCCTTTAATTAAAGGCAAAAAAGATTTGCCTTGCATATCATTCGGTATTTTAATACCTGCAGCATCTAGCAATGTTGGGCCAATATCTAAGTTCATAACCATATTGCTATTTACTGAGCCCGATTTTATCACACCAGGGTAACGCAACACCATAGGCGTTCTAAAAGATTCCTCGTACATAAATCTTTTATCGAACCAACCATGCTCACCCATGTAAAATCCTTGGTCGCTAACATAAATTACAATGGTATTTTTTGATAAATCATGCTTGTCTAAATAATCCAATGTGCGCCCAATATTTCTATCTAATGAAGCCGCTGTAGCTAAGTAATCCTGCATATAACGTTGGTATTTCCATTCAACCAACGCCTTGCCACTTAATTTTTTTGATTGAAAGTCCCTATGAATAGAATCATAAAAAGTCATATAGGCTTGACGTTGAGCTTTTGTCATGCGTTTAATGGACAAATCTTTTTCTTCTTCTTCTTTGCTAGCAAACATTTTTAAATCATAACCCATGCGCATGGTTTTATCAATGGTCATGTCTTGTACTGCAGCTGCTTCGCGAGTTTCATAACTATCGTAGAAGTTAGCTGGCAGTGTAAATTTGGATTGATTAAATAGGCGCAAATCTTTGGTATCGGGCATCCAAGTACGATGGGTGTTTTTATGACCAATCACTAAACAAAAAGGCTGGTTGGGATCTCTTTCGGTTAGCCATTTTTCAGCTGCATCTTCTACCACATCAGACACATAACCCTCTACTCTTTTTCTTTCCCCATTCATCATCAGAAAATCTGGGTTGTAATAACTACCCTGACCTGGTAGAACTTGCCAATAGGTAAATCCTTGAGGGTTGGTTTGCAAATGCCATTTACCAATCCATGCTGTTTGATAACCCGTTCTAGTTAACTCTTTGATGAACGTATTTTGAGATCCATCAAAACTAGAATTTGCATTGTCTTTAAAACCGTTTTTATGGCTGTATTTACCCGTTAAAATAACCGCCCTACTAGGCCCGCAAATACTATTGGTTACATATGCTTTATCAAAACGAATACCCTCTTTCGCAATGCGATCAATATTGGGGGTTTGCATCAACTTACTGCCATAAGCACTAATGGTTTGATAAGAATGATCATCGGAAACTATTAGTACAATATTGGGGCGTTGAGCATGAATCGAAAGCGCTATTATTAAAGTTAGCCCAAGAGTTAAAAGATGTTTCATACGCAATGATTAGTGTGAATAAATCTAACCATTTTACGCCAAAACACTATACCCGTATTTTCACGACCATTTTTTTAATTGGCCCTTCCCCTATCATAGGTGCATGCACATCATCTGGAAAATAAATGGTGAAATGCCTAGGCTTCAAATCAAAAAATAATGCTGGAGCGTCTTCATAAAAAAGTACATCTTTATCGGCATTGTATTCTCCACGTGGAAGCAAACAATTGGCACGAGACTTCCATCCTACCCGCTCAATACCCTCATACACTATCTGAATATCTATATAGGTATTATGACATTCAAAATAATCGGTAGAATCTTTTTCATTTATCAATTGATCGTGAATAACTATCGCACGGATGTTATCCCCATCCCAATTGATTTCACCAGGCTGTAATTCATGGTAATCAGCTGCAGCAATGCATTCCATCGCTTTTTTAAATCTTGGATGTAGCGAAGCATAAGCATCTAAACGATCAATTGAATCTAGTATCATAGTCTATCTAATTAAATAAATACTGCCAGACAACAACCCTTCTCCGTTACCTCGATTAATGATATAATAATACACCCCTGAAGGAACTTCTTTGCCTTTGTATTTGCCATCCCATCCATCAGTATAAGGTTTTACTTGGAACATGATTTGCCCTGCTCTGTTAAAAATACTCAATTCAGAAAATGGATAGGTTTCTAATCCTGGTACCAACCAAGAATCATGAATACCGTCGCCATTGGGTGAAAAAGAATTAGGGGGAGCAATACTTATGAATACGCGAACTTGCACTGTATCCATCGTTACTGCACATCCATTTAACCCGTTAACAGATAAGGTATAAGTAGTGGTGTTAAGTGGACTAACCAATGGAGTTAATGAATTTTGTTGCAACATATTCGTTGTAGGCGACCAGTTAAATCCATTGTTTTGCCCGGTAACACTACCAATTAGTGAAGTGCTATTTCCCTGCATAATGCTTCTATTAGGACCAGCATCCACCACTGGAGGTTTGATCACATAAATAGGGATAGAAATAGAATCAGAACAGCCCATTGCATCGCTTAGT
>Ga0209480_10000518_pt1 | contig 31890 bp, 27 predicted proteins | sample JI61114C2DNA_FD_187501 | JGI IMG/M metagenome (GOLD analysis project Ga0209480, IMG submission 187501) | Wastewater effluent complex algal communities from Wisconsin, to seasonally profile nutrient transformation and Carbon sequestration -... | ecosystem: Engineered > WWTP > Effluent > Algae... | reverse complement strand
TTCGGAATCCCACACCTGGGTGTTGCGTCCGGTGTGCACCGCGGTGGCTTCGCACAGCAGCACGCCCTCGGTCTGGGTACCGAAAAAATTGCTCTTCATTTCGATCGTCGTGAAGCTCGCCGCGCCGGCCGGCAGGTGGGCGCGGGTGGCATAGCCGGCGGCGGTATCCGCCAGCGCAATGACGGCTGCCGCATGCAGGAAACCGTTGGGCGCCAGCATTTCGGGGCGGATCAGCATGCGCGCCGACAGCCGGCCCGGCACCAGCGCCACCGCCTCGAAGCCGAACCAGCCCGGCAGGCTTCCAAGACCACGCGCGTTGAGCGTCGCCAGGTCGATGTCGTCGCTCAAAGTGAATTCATTCATTGTCTCCCCCCCTTTTTTGTTTTATCTCGCAGCCACCCAGGCCGCGGCACTCAGCTTTCGAGCGCCTCCAGCGACGCCAGGTAGCGCAACATCAGGTCTTCTGGGCGACGCACATTAACCCCCAGGTCGCGGATCAATCCATCCTTGAGGCCATACACCCAGCCATGCACGGTGAGGGGCTGGCCACGCTTCCAGGCATCCTGCACAACGATGGTCTGGCACACATTGACCACCTGCTCGATGGTGTTGAGTTCGCACAGACGGTCGTGGCGCATGTCGGGGGGCAGCAGATCCACCCGGCTGACGTGCTTCACGTGCACGTCCTGCACGTGGCGCAACCACAGGTCCACCAGTCCGACCCGCTCCCGGCGCATGGCCGCACCAACGCCGCCGCAGCCGTAGTGACCGACCACCATGATGTGCTTCACCTTCAGCACATCCACCGCAAACTGGATCACCGACAGGCAGTTGAGATCGGTGTGCACCACCACGTTGGCCACATTGCGATGCACGAAGACCTCGCCCGGCAACAGGCCGATGATCTCGTTGGCCGGCACGCGGGAGTCGGAACAGCCGATCCACAGGTATTCCGGCGCCTGCAGCCGGGAGAGCTTCTGGAAGAAGTCGGGATCGACCTGGCGCATCTTGCGTGCCCAGGCCAGGTTGTAGTCGAAGAGATGGAACAGGTTCTCGTTCGCAATCTCCGACTCCGACCAGTTCTCCAGGTCGAGGGCAAGGAACATCGTCCCTTCGACTGGCGTCGGGTAATAAGCAGGCGCCTCCTTGAAACCCAGTTCGCGGTAAAGCTTCACCGCGATGCGCATGGCCGGCAGGGTATCCAGCATGATCTTGCGATAGCCCAGGCTCTTGGCGGCCTTGATGCCCGCCAGGGCCAGCTCGCGGCCTACGCCGTGGCCACGCGTCTCCGGCTCCACGTAGAGCCGCTTCATTTCACAGACGCCTTCGGTGGCCGAACGGATGCCGACACAACCAGCGGGCTTGCCGTCGAGTTCAGCAAAAAACAGGCGGCCGGACGGCGCGGAATAACGACCCGGCAGGGCCGCCATTTCTTCGCCGAAATCTTGATAGGCGAGGCCCACCCCCAACCACGCCGCGTAATTGCGGAAAAACTGCCGGACGTGCTCAATCTCGACCTGATCGTCGTCACCCAGAATGCGGAGAATTAAAGCCATGTATTCACTCATCCATCGAACGAAACAACCCGACACGATACCCTTCCCTGCGCCCGTATTCACCCATTAAGCCCCAGGGGACACCGCAAAACCATTTCACCGCATGCGTTTGGGCCGGGTTTAATTACGTTTACGTAAACGTAAAGTAACAGGCAGAATACTCACGCCGGCCCCACACCGTCAGACTGTCCGGCAAGCAGGTGGATGCACTGTTTCTCGAGCATGTCGATCTCGCCAAGCACCGCGACGATATCCTCGCGCTGCTGCTCGATGACGCGACGGCGCTCGGCCAGTACGGCGAGAAAACGCTGCAACTGCAGCGCCGAGTTGCGCGCCCCGTCGTACATGTCGAGCAGCTCGCCGATCTCGGCCAGCGACAGGCCGAGGCGCTTGCCGCGCAGGATCAGCCCCAGCCGGGTGCGGTCGCGCTTCTCGTAGATGCGCTGACGACCGGCGCGGGCAGGCGCCAGCAGGCCTTCGTCCTCGTAGAAACGGATCGCCCGTGGCGTGATTCCGAACTCGCGGGCGAGCTCGGAAATGGTATAGGTTTGTTCCTGGCTCATAAAATGGAAACCGGACAGCACAGCACTGAAGCAGGCCAGTAAATCAGATTTCGCAAAGGCCGGCAAACGCCCGCCCGGCAACCCGACACATGCACAACGCCCCCACCCCGGAGACCCCAAGGCCATGACCCCGCAGCTGGAATATCCCTTCAACACCCTGCCGGCCATCGGCGAAACCCTGCCTGTCGCCCCCGGCGTGCACTGGATTCGCATGCCGCTGCCCTTCGCACTGAACCACATCAACCTGTGGCTCATCGAGGACGGCGACGGTGTAGCGATCGTCGACACCGGTTACGGCCTCGACACCACCCGGGAGGCCTGGAACACCATCCTCGACGGCCTCGGCAAGCCCGTCACGCAGATCATCGTCACCCACTGCCATCCGGACCACCTCGGCCTGGCCCAGTGGCTGTCCGAAAAAACCGGGGCGGACGTGACCATGACCCACGGCGAATTCCTCGCCGGACACGCCCTTTGGCACCAGCTACCGGGCTACAACGTCCCGGCCATGCTGGCCCAGTTTCGCCGCCATGGCCTCGACGAAGCCCGTTGCCAGGCCCTCGACGGCCGCGGCAACGCCTACAAGCGCGGCGTGCCCGAGCTGCCCTCCAGCTTTCGGCGCCTGCTTGGCGGCGACACACTCGCCATCGGCGGCCGCGGGTGGCGCGTCATCACGGGTTTCGGCCACTCGCCCGAACACGCCTCGCTTTACTGCGAGGCAGCCGAAGTGCTCATTTCCGGAGACATGCTGCTCCCGCGCATCTCCACCAATGTCAGCGTTTTCGCGGCCACTCCGAATGACGACCCGCTCGGGCGTTTCCTCGATTCGATCCGGGCCTTCAGGCAATTGCCTGAAACAACCGTCGTGCTACCATCGCACGGAAGTCCATTTCGCAACATCGGCTTGCGCGTCGACCAGCTTGTCGAGCATCACGACGCCCGTTGTGCGGAACTGCTTGCCGCCTGTACCGGGCCACGCAGCGCGGGGGAACTTCTCGGCATCCTTTTCCCGCGTGAGCTGGATACGCATCAGGTGATGTTCGCCATGGGAGAAGCCATAGCGCACCTGAACCACCTCGAACACAAAGGGGCGGTGTGTCGGCTCGTGGGGAATGATGGAATTCTTCGTTTCGTCAAAAACAACTAACCAGGAGAGCCCAACAATGGCTGCGCCCGAAAAAGAAGTCGCAAAATCCGAACTGCCGGACCCAAAAGAAGTCGCCAAGACCTACGCTGAAGTCGCACAACGAGCCTCCAAGCTGCTGTCAGACCACATCCAGAAGCAAGTCAAGAAGGGCATCTCGGCCCCCTCCGACGAACTCGGCATCGCCCAGGCCTTCATGGACATGATGGGCAAGCTGCTGGCCAACCCCTACCGCCTGGCCCAGGCCCAGATGAACCTGGTGTGGGATTACTTCTCGCTGTGGCAGCACTCGATGATGCGCCTCACCGGCATGACGCCCGGCGCTCCGGTTGCCGCCCCCGACAAGGGCGACAAGCGCTTCAAGGACGAAGAATGGCAGGAACACTTCCTGTTTGACTTCATCAAGCAGTCCTACCTGATCACCGCCCGTCACATCCACGACACCGTGTCCACCGTCGACGGCCTGGACGACCAGACCCAGAAGAAGGTCAACTTTTACACCCGCCAGTACATCGACGCACTGTCCCCGTCCAACTTCGCGCTGACCAACCCGGAAGTTTTCCGTGAAACGGTCAAGAGCCACGGCCAGAACCTCATCAAGGGCCTCAACAACCTGCTGCGCGACGTTGAAGAAGGCGATGGCAGCCTGCGCGTCAAGATGACCGACACCACCGCCTTCGAACTGGGCCGCAACGTCGCCACCACGCCGGGCAAGGTCGTCTTCCAGACCGAAATGATGCAGCTGCTGCAATACACGCCGAGCACCCCGGACGTCTCCAAGCGCCCGCTGCTGATTGTGCCGCCGTGGATCAACAAGTTCTACATCCTCGACCTGCGCGAGAAGAACTCCTACATCAAGTGGTGCGTCGATCAAGGCCACACCGTATTCGTGATCTCCTGGGTCAACCCGGACGAGCGCCTGGCCGAGAAGAGCTTTGACTCCTATCTGCTCGAGGGCACCATGGCAGCCGTCGACGCCATCGTCGAACAGACCGGCGCCAAGGAAATCAACGCAGCCGGCTACTGTCTGGGCGGCACCCTGCTCGCCACCACGCTGGCCTACATGGCTGGCAAGAAAGACAAGCGCATCGCCTCCGGCACCTTCTTCACGACGATGACCGACTTCGCCGATCCGGGCGAACTCTCCGTCTTCCTCGACGAAGGCCAGATCACCAGCCTCGAAAAGAAGATGTTTGAGCGCGGTTACCTGGAAGGCTCCGAGATGGCCGGCACCTTCAACATGCTGCGCGCCAACGACCTGATCTGGTCCTTCGTGGTCAACAACTACCTGATGGGCAAGGATCCGTTCCCCTTCGACCTGCTGTACTGGAACTCCGATTCCACGCGCATGCCGGCGAAGATGCACAGCTTCTACCTGCGCAACATGTACCTGAACAACCTGCTCAAGGAGCCGGGTGGCCTCGAGGTCGCCGGTGTGCCCATCGACCTCTCCAAGATCAAGGTTCCGACCTACTTCATCTCGACCATCGAAGACCACATCGCCCCGTGGAAGAGCACCTACTCCGGTGCCCGTCACTTCGGCGGCAACGTGCGCTTCGTGCTCGGCGGCTCCGGCCACATCGCCGGCATCGTCAACCCGCCGGCAGCCAACAAGTACGGCTACTGGACTACCGCTGCCGGCAAGCTGCCTGACACCGCCGACGAGTTCTTTAACGGCGCCGAGCAGCACGCAGGCTCCTGGTGGACCGACTGGCAGGCCTGGCTGATCGCCCAGGACAGCGCCACGGTTCCCGCCCGCGACCCGCTCAAGGGCACCCTCAAGGTGCTCGAGGACGCACCGGGCTCTTTCGTCAAGGCTCGCCTCGACGCCAAGAAAGCAGCCTGATCATCTTGCAGTAACAGCACCACTCCGGAAGGGGGCTTCGGCCCCCTTCTTTTTTTATCGCCCCGCTCCCGTCATTTCTACCCGTGGCCCCCTACCCTCTCGAAACCCCGCTGCCTGCCGGGCTGCCGGTCGTACTCGACACCAACGTCGTTCTCTCGCTGTGGATGTTCGAAGACCCCGCCCTCGTGCGCCTACGTGCCTCCGTCGAAAACGGCGAGCTGCGCCCCTTCACCCGCGAGGACTGTCTCGGCGAACTGGCCCGCGTCCTGGCCTACTCCCAGTTCGCCCAAACGCCCGAGCGCCAGACCGAGATTGCCGCCGCCTACCGGGCCCGCTGCACCCTCATCGACGTCGTCGACGCCCCTGCCTGCGAGCTGCCCGCCTGCCTCGACAGGGACGACCAGAAATTTCTGGAGCTCGCCCGCGACAGCGGCGCCACGGTGCTGCTCACCCGCGACAAGCTGGTTCTCAAGCTCGGCCGCCGCCCGGTGATTGCGGCCCGCTTTGCGATTCTCACGCCCGAACGCCTGCAGGCCGCTTTGCCGCAACAGCCCTGACGCAAGCCGCTCCGCCACACCTGGGCACCAAGACACAATAATTCACAAAACATGCCTCTGGCACACCAGAAGTCTGGCTAGACTCAACCTTCATCTTCACGACGGAGCATCCGCCATGGCCACTGAATCTGCTTTCGACCTCGGCAACATCATCAACACCTATCTCATCCCGCTCGGCTGGAAACTCGCCGGCGCCATCGCCCTGTGGATTGTCGGCGGCTGGGTCATCAACCTGATCGGCAACCTCTCCAACCGTGGCATGACCCGCCAGAAAGTCGAGCCAACCCTCGTCCGCTACGTCGAGGCAACCCTGCGGGTGATCATGCGCATCGTGCTGGTCATCGTCATCCTGTCGGTGTTCGGCATCGAAACCACCAGCTTCGCTGCGCTCATCGCCGCAGCCGGTGTGGCCATCGGCGTGGCCTGGAGCGGCCTGCTCTCCAACTTCGCAGCGGGCGCATTCCTGATCATCCTGCGCCCCTTCAAGGTGGGTGATTTCATCAGCGGCGCCGGCATCACCGGCACCGTGAAGGAAATCGGCCTGTTCGCCACCACCATCGACCAGCCCGACAACGTGCGCACCACCGTCGGCAATAACAAGCTGTTCTCCGACAACATCGTCAACTACACCCTCAATCCCTGCCGCCGCGTCGACCTGACCGCCCAGCTCGCCCACTCGGTCGACCCGAAACAAGCCATCGAGCTGATCCGCGCCCGCATCAGCCAGGTCCCGAACGTGCAGAAGGATCCGGCCCCGGACGTGGAAATCCTCGAGTTCAACGCAGCCGGCACCAAGCTGGTGGTGCGCCCCTACTGCCACAACGACCACTACTGGCAGGTGTACTTCGACACCAACAAGGCCCTCGCCGAGGTGGGCGGCGTCAACAATTGGCCGATCCCGGCCCCGCACCAGGTGCTGCGCCAGCCCAGCTAAGACAGGCCCCCCAGGCTGCCTCCATCAGCGCTGGAAACACCGCGACAGGCGCCGTCCGCACCTGGGACATGGCCTTGATGCCCACCGGAAGGTGGGCATTTTTCATTCCGCGCCCGCAGACGCGCGCCGCAGCGCCGCCAGGTAACGCAGGCCCGCCACCGCCCGGCTGCCGTACCACGAGGCCATTTCCCCATCGATCAGCGCGGCCGGGCGGCCCGATGCAGCCTCGACCTCGGCCAGATGCTTGTCCCGGAAGCTGTAAGGCTCGGACGACAGCAACACCCGGCTCACGTCCCCCAGCCATGGTGCATTCCACTCGAAGGCCGGATAGCGCGGCTCGTCGCCTGGCGGCCAGGTATCCCAGCCCACACTTGCCAGCGTGGCCGAGATGTAGGTGCTGCGTGCCACGCCCATCCACGGCTCGCGCCAGATCAGGTAAAGCACCTTTTCCCGCGGCAGGCTGTCGCCCAGCGCACGCGCGTCGGCGATGGCCGCCTCGAGCTCGCCCACCAGGCGCAACGCCTCGGCCTCGCATCCGAAAATCCCGCCCAGCAGGCGATACACGGGAACGTTGTCCTCCGGCGAGCAAGGATGGGTGACGATCACGTGAGGCACGAAACCGGCGATTTCCTCGACGCAGTCGCGCCGGTTCTCGTCGATATTGACGATCACGTGGGTCGGCGCCAGTTCGCGCAGGCGGACGATATTCACGTCCTTGGTCCCGCCCACCTTGGTGATGGAGCGCAAGGTCGCCTTGGGATGGATGCAGAAACCGGTGCGTCCGACCAACTGCCCTGCCAGCCCCAGATCGCACACCAGCTCGGTCAGGGACGGCACCAGCGACACGATGCGGGCAGGCCCGGCACAGGGCGCGTGACGCTGCCCCAGCGCATCCATCATGAAATTTTCTGCGTGTGTGCTCGCACCCACGGCGTCGCCCCTGTCAAAAGTCTCGTTCATCATTACGCAAGTATCTCAAGCACTTCGTCGTTATCGAAACAATGCGCGGAACAAGCACAACACCGCGCCGCTCTCACCCGCTGTACCGCCCGACCATCCAGCCACGGAGAAGATCATGAAAATCGGCGTTCCCAGGGAAACCAAGAATCACGAACACCGGGTCGGCCTGACCCCCGGCTCGGTACGCGAACTCACGGCCCACGGCCATGCCGTTTACGTCGAGTCCGGCGCGGGGCTCGGCATCGGCGCCGGTGACGCCGACTATGAAGCCGCCGGCGCAAAGATCTGCGCCGATACCGCAGAAGTTTTCGACGCCACCGAGATGATCATCAAGGTCAAGGAGCCCGTCCCCGAGGAGCGTGCCCGCCTCCGCCCCCATCACTTGCTGGTCACCTACCTGCACCTTGCGGCGGCCCCCGACGTGGCCGCCGACCTTCTCGCCAGCGGCGCCACCGCCCTGGCCTACGAAACCGTCACCGAGCCCGGCGGCAGCCTGCCACTACTCGCCCCGATGTCGGAAGTAGCGGGGCGCATGAGCATCCAGGCCGGCGCCTCGGCACTCGAAAAATCCCACGGGGGGCGCGGCGTGCTGCTCGGCGGCGTGCCGGGCGTCGAGCCGGGCCGGGTGGTGATCCTTGGCGGGGGCACAGTGGGCAACAACGCCGCCCACACCGCCGTCGGCATCGGCGCCGATGTCACCATTCTGGACAAATCCCTGGCGGTGCTCCGTCGCCTGGACGAAATCTACGGCGGCCGCGTAAAAACCCTCTACGCCACCCAGGATGCCATCGAGCGCCTGGTCCTGCAGGCCGACCTGGTGATCGGCGCGGTGCTGATTCCCGGCGCTGCGGCCCCAAAACTCGTAACCCGCGACATGCTGTCAAAAATGAAGCCTGGCGCGGTGATCGTCGACGTGGCCATCGACCAGGGCGGCTGCTTCGAAACCTCCCGCCCCACCACCCACACCGAGCCCACCTTCGTGGTCGACGGCGTCGTGCATTACTGCGTCGCCAACATGCCCGGCGCGGTAGCGCGCACGGCCACCTACGCGCTCAACGCGGCCACCCTGCCGGTGGTGCTGGCGCTGGCGGACAAGGGCTGGCGGCAAGCGCTGAAGGACGATGCCGGCCTGCGTGCCGGGCTCAACATCTGCAACGGCCATGTCACCCACCCCCAGGTGGCCGAAGCGCTCGGCAAAAAGTACATGCCGGCCATCACCCAGCTGGCAGAGCTGTAGCTAAAGCGGCAGTCCGCGCGGTTTGCGGCCGGCACGGGCAAAAACCCGGTCGAAAATGGCATTGGGCAGCAGACGCATCAGCTTGGCGACGACGCCCATCTGCCATGGAATGACGGCGTAGCCGGTGCCGGCGTCGATGACCTTCGCAAAGCGGCGGGCCGCTTCGTCGGCGGGCAGCATGAAGGGCATCGGGTAGCGATTGACCGCCGTCATGGGCGTGTCGATGTAACCCGGCGCAATGCTTACCACCTTCACGCCGCTGCCATGCATCTCCACCCGCAAGCTTTCCAGGTAGGCGATGACCGCCGCCTTGGAGGCGCTGTAGGCGCCGGCGCCGGGCAGGCCGCGAATCCCCGCTACCGAAGCGATGCCCACCAGCCGGCCGCTGCCACGGGCGCGCATCGGCGCCGCAAAAGGCTGGAAAGTGGTCACCATGCCCAGTACGTTGGTGCGCATCACGCGCTCGAAGGCGGCCAGATCGTCCGCCTCCTCGGTGAGCGTTCCCACCGACACGCCGGCGTTGGCCACGACCACGTCGGGCACTCCGAAGCGGGTCGAAAAATCGGCGGCAGCCTTGCGCAGGCTGGTCACGTCGGCCACATCCAGAGGATAAACCGCGTGTTCGCCGGGCAGCGTGGCGAGCAGCGCGTCCAGCCCCTCGGCGCGACGCGCGACGAGCCCCAGCACGGCCCCGCGGGCAGCGTAGTGGCGCGCAAGCGCAGCACCGATGCCGCTGGAGGCACCGGTAATGAAAACACGCAGGGTCACGGAGGCAGAAAATGAAAGCCGCGCCGCCAGACAGGGCGACGCGGCGAAAAGACCTACTTGCGACCCTGCTCGGCGCGGGCCTTGGCGATCAACTGATCGGCCACTTTGAGAGCGGCTTCATGGCTGCCGGCGATCGAACCGGAGGTGAAGTTCTTGCCGTCCACCGCGAGAGTCGGCACACCCTGAACCTTGTAGTTGCGGCCGATTTCCTCAATCCGCTTGAGCCGCACGCTGACGTTGAAGGAGCGGTAGGCATCGGCGAATTTCTTCGCATCGATGCCGTGCTTGACGGCCCATTCCTGCGCACCGGCCTCGGTGTGCAGCGGCTGCTTTTCAACCTGCACCGCATCGAAGACCTGACCATGCAAACGGGCAAGATCACCGGTGGCCTCCAGCGTGAGGTGCAGCTTGGCGAGCCCGGCAAGCTGCGGGTTGCCCCAGGTGACCGGCACACGCATGAAGGCGACGTCGGACGGCAGCTTCTTGACCCACATGTCGAGCAAGGGATCGAAGGCCTTGCAGTGGGGGCACCCGTAGTGGAAGAACTCCAGCACTTCGACCTTGCCCTTGACCTCGGGCGGCTGGGGCGGCGATACCGGCTCGGTGCCGGTGGCGGCCAGCGACAGGGTCGGCAGGGCCATGCCACTTGCTACCGCCAGGGCGGAAAGCTGCTTGAGTACATCACGACGCTGCATTACGGTTTCTCCTTCAATCTGCAAAGCACTCATTGAGCGGCCGGAGCCGGTTTTGGTTCCTTGGGCTTGATCTTGACCACGGCGGTGTTGATGCCGTTGGAGCTCAGGTTGTCCCGTGCCTTGGACATCGCCTCCTGCCCCAGATAGGGGCCCGTGCGCACCCGGTGCATCGTTCCCTTGTCGGGCACATCCACCTTCTGCACGCTGGCCTCCACGCCCATCAACGCAAGACGCGCCTTGAGGTTGTCGGCTTCGGACGGATCTTCGAAGGCTCCCGCCTGCAGATAGTATTTTTCGGGCACGACCGGCTTGTCGAGGAGCGCGGCCTCGGCCTTGGCGCGCTCGGCGTCGTCCGGCTTGGGCTTGTCACCTTCAGCCTTGGGCGGCTTGTCGGTCTTGGCGGGCTTTTCAGCCTTCTCCGGCTTGTCGGACTTCACGACCTCGGTGGTCTCCTCGGGCTTGGTTGGCGCCGGCAGCGCGTCGGAACCCTTGGGCAACACGTTGTAGAAGTCGAAACGGGGTTTCTCGACAGGCTTGTCGCCGGCCTTGCCGGGCAGGGCGATGGGCTCGCCGCCCTGCGGCCGGGGCGGCGGCGCCACGACAGGCTTTTCTTCCTGCTTGCGCTGGAAAGGCGAGGCGGCGGTGAAGTACAGCGCAATGCCGGCCGCCACCAACGCGCCAAGAATCAGGCCGACAAAGATGCCGACCAAGGTGCTCCCCCGGCTGCCCGACTTGGGCGCGCTGGTTTTCAGACGTGGCTTTTGATCGCGGCTCATGAACGAAAAAATCCGGAATTACATCGACTCAGGAGCAGAAACACCCAGCAGCGCGAGGCCGCTGCGAATCACCTGACGCACCGCCGTGGCCAAAGCCAGGCGGGCAAGCTTGAGACCTTCGTCGTCCACCAGCATGCGCTCGGCGTTGTAGTAGCTGTGGAACTCGCCGGCCAGATCCTTGAGGTAGAAGGCGATCTGGTGCGGCGCGTATTCGGCCGCGGCACTCTGGACGGTTTCCGGGAAGGCGGTGAGGCGTGCGCACAGCGCCAGCTCCCGCTCGTTGTCGAGGCGGCTGAGATCGGCCTCGGCCAGATCGGCCGGCACGCCGTTCCATTGACCAAGCACCGAGCACAGGCGGGCGTGGGCGTACTGGATGTAATACACGGGGTTTTCGTTGCTCTGGCTCTTGGCGAGGTCGAGGTCGAAATCCAGGTGCTGGTCGGCCTTGCGCAGCACGTAAAAGAAGCGACAGGCGTCGTTGCCGACTTCGTTGCGCAGCTCGCGCAGGGTGACGAATTCGCCGGAACGGGTGGACATGGCCGCCTTCTGGCCGTCGCGGTAGAGCACCGCAAACTGCACCAGCGCCACATCGAGCTTTTCGGGCGGCAGGCCAAGCGCGGCCAGCGCGCCCTTCACGCGGGCGATGTAGCCGTGGTGGTCGGCGCCCCAGATGTCGACGATGCGATCAAAGCCGCGCTCGTACTTGTTGGCGTGGTAGGCGATGTCGGAGGCGAAGTAGGTGAACAGGCCGTTCTCGCGCTGCACGACGCGGTCCTTCTCGTCGCCAAAAGCGGTGGAGCGGAACCACTTGGCCCCGTCCTGTTCGTACAGGTGGCCGCCCGCCTCCAGCGTGGCGACAGCCTTCTCGACGAGGCCGGTGTCGAACAGCGAACGCTCGGAGAACCAGCAGTCGAAGATGACCCCGAATTGTTCGAGGTCTTCGCGGCCATCGCCGAGCTGCTCGGTCAGCGCAAAACCATGCACCCAGGCGTAATCCGAGCCGAGCAGGCGCTTGGCATTGGCGATCAGCACGTCCAGGCGACCTTCCTTGTCGTCCTCGACGGAGGGCGCGCCATCCAGCACGTCGGCGGCGGCAACCTTGGCAAAGCGGTCGGCGTGGGCGTCCTTGATCTGCGCGGCCATGTCCTTCACGTAGTCGCCCTGGTAGGCGTTGGGCGGGAAGGGAACGGCAATGTCGAACTGGGCGAGATAGCGCAGCCAGGTGGACAGGGCGAGGATGTCCATCTGCCGGCCGGCGTCGTTGATGTAGTACTCGCGGGTAACGTCGAAGCCGGCGAAATCCAGCACGTCGGCCAGCGACGCACCGTAGGCCGCACCGCGGCCGTGACCGACGTGGAGCGGACCGGTGGGATTGGCGGAAACGAACTCGACCTGAACCTTCACGCCACTCTTGACGCCACGGCCGAAGGCCTCGCCGCGTTCAAGCACGTTGCGCACGACGGCCGTCTTGGCGTCGGAGACAAGCGTGAAGTTGATGAAGCCGGCGCCGGCAACTTCGGCCTTGGCCACCAGCTTGGAAGGGGGCAGCTCGGCGAGTAGCAGGTTGGCCAGCTCGCGCGGATTGCGCTTGAGCGGCTTGGCCAGCTGCAGCGCCAGGTTGCTTGCAAAATCCCCGTGACCGGCCTGCTTCGGACGGTCCAGGTTGATGGGAGTTTCGGCCTGATCGGGCGCCACGCTGAGGAGCGCGGCACGCAGGAGGTCGGCAAGCTGAGTTTTGGAATCGGCGCTCATGGCAAAAACACTGCGACTAAAAGCACAGGATTATATCCAAGCAGCAGGCATCCCGGCGGATGGCCCGTTTCAGGGGGTAACAAAGTGCCGCGAACGTGGCAAACTTGTGCGGTGATCCCGCACGTATTTCGCACCTCTGCCCTCGTTGCCGGCCTGTGGCTGGCGCTTTCGGCCCACGCCGAGGCGCCGACGCTGCACTGGAGCCTGCCGCTGCCGGCCGGGCCGGGCTGGCGGATCGTCGACCTGCGTGAAGGCAGGGGCATCCGCCACGAGGAATACATCCCCCGCGGCCAGGGCATCGAGGATTACCGGGACCGCCTGCTGGTGCAACGCTTCACCGCCCAGGACATGAGCCCGGAGGTCTATCTCGGCCACATCGCGGCGGGTCTCGCCAAGCACTGCGCAGCCTTCACCACCAGCGGCCTGGTCAGCGGCGTGCGCGACAATCTGCCCCACGCCACCCGCACCGCCTACTGCGGACGTTTCGGCGATCGGCCCTATGGTTACGTCGTCGCGCAAAAAGCCATTCGCGACGCGGATCACCTTTTCGTCGTCGAGCGCGAATGGCGCCTGCCGCCCTTCACCGTCAGCGATGAAGGCCTGCCCGGCTTCGACACCAACCCGGCCGCCGACGAAGCCATCAAGCGGGAAGTCCACCTCGCCGTTCGCTGGCTCACCGAGCAGGTGCATCCCGTCACCCAGGCGCCGCCGGCACCACCCGCCCCCGAACGCTCCCGCAAGCGGCGCTGATCGTCTCGTCCCGGGCGCCCCGCGCTTTCACCGCTCCGGCTTTAGGGGCACAATCCGCGTTTTCCTTTTTACCTGCCGCCGTGCGCCTCTTCCGACTCGTCAAGATCATCTCCGTCAGCCTGAAATACGGCCTCGACCAGATGGTTCTCTCCAACGAGCCGACCGGCCGGCTGGCCTGGCTGGCCCGCCTGTCGCGTTTCGGCCGGCACTACGACGAATCCTCAGGCGCCCGCCTGCGCCAGGCGCTCGAATCCCTCGGGCCGATCTTCGTCAAGTTCGGCCAGATGCTGTCCACCCGCCGCGACCTCCTGCCGCCGGACATCGCCGAAGAACTCGCCCGCCTCCAGGACCGCGTCCCGCCCTTTTCCACGGCCGAAGCCCTCGCCCAGCTCGAGGCCGCCTACGGCAAGCACGCCGATGAAGTGTTCTCCCGCTTCGAGCGCGAACCGGTGGCCTCGGCCTCCATCGCCCAGGTGCACTTTGCCGAACTGCCGGACGGCACCGAAGTCGCCGTCAAGGTGCTGCGCCCCGGCATCGCGCCGGTCATCGCCCACGATCTGGCGCTGCTCGACGTCGCCGCCACCGTCCTCGAAAAAATCTGGCCGGAAGGCCGCCGCCTGAAACCGCGGGAAGTCGTCGCCGAGTTTTCAAAGTATCTGCGCGACGAACTCGACCTGATGCGCGAAGCCGCCAACTGTTCCCAGCTGCGGCGCAATTTCAAGGATTCCGAACTCCTCGTCGTGCCCGAAGTGCACTGGGACTGGTGCACCACCAACGTGATGGTGATGGAGCGCATGAAGGGCATCCCCATCTCGCGGCTCGACGAATTGCGCGCGGCAGGCATCGATCTCAAGAAGCTCTCGCGGGCAGGCGTCGAGATCTTCTTCACCCAGGTTTTCCGCGACGGCTTCTTTCATGCCGACATGCACCCCGGCAACATCTTCGTCGCCACCGACGGCCCCGCCCGCGGACGCTACATTGCGCTCGACTTCGGCATCATCGGCACCCTCAACGATTCCGACAAAAAATACCTCGCCACCAACTTCCTGGCCTTCTTCCAGCGTGACTACCGGCGCGTGGCCCTGGCCCACATCGAGGCCGGCTGGGTGCCGTCGCACACCCGGGTGGACGAGTTTGAAGGCGCCATCCGCGCGGTGTGCGAACCCATCTTCGACCGCCCGCTCAAGGACATCTCGTTCGGCAAGACGCTGCTGCGCCTCTTCCAGACCGCCCGCCGCTTCGAGATGGAGGTTCAACCCCAGCTCGTACTGCTGCAAAAAACCCTGCTCAACATCGAAGGCCTCGGGCGCCAGCTCGACCCGGACCTCGACTTGTGGAAAACCGCCAAACCCTTCCTCGAACGCTGGATGAACGACCAGATGGGCTGGCGCGCACTGATCCGCCACATGAAGGACGAAGCCCCCAACTGGGCCGCCACGCTGCCGCAATTGCCGCGCTTGCTGCACCAGGTTCTCGACGGCCGCAACGACACCGCCACCCACGCCGAAATCCTGCGCCTCTCCACCGAGAACAAACGGCAAACCCGCTGGCTCGCCGCCGGCGGAGCCCTTGTTGTCGTCCTCGTCGCGCTCGAAGCCCTGCGCTGGCTGTGCTGAAAACAACAGGGGCGGCCCTTCGCACGCCCCTCCAACCGGCTGAACGAAAGGCCATCCGGCCTGCTCCAACGGGCATGAAGCCAGCCCGCTAACGAAAGAAAACCATGCCAGCCCCGTTCATGCCTTCCCGCCCGGTCCGCATCGTCGGCGTCGGCTCCTGCCTTGGCGCGCCGATTTTCGGCCCCGCCGCCGGCCCCCGCGCGCTGCGCGATCTCGGTTTCGAGAACAGCCTGCGTCAGCGCGGCATCCGCGCCCACTGGCACGCCCTGCTCGAACCCTCCGCCCCTAAGCCGCCCCGGCCGTCCATGAACGAGCGGCTCGGCACGGTCAGCAACCTGCTTCACGACCTCGCCGACATCGTCGCGCAGACGTGTGACGACGGCGCGCTTCCCCTCGTCCTTGGCGGCGACCACATCGTCGGCGCCGGCACCTGGCGTGGCGTTGCCCGTGCGCTGGCGCCCCGCGGCAAGCTCGGCCTGATCTGGATCGACGCCCACCTCGACGCCCACACGCCGCAAACCACCCACACCGGCAACATCCACGGCATGCCGCTGGCGGCCCTGCTCGGCATCGGTGATGAAACCCTGACCGGCCTGCCCGGCCCCCACCTCGACCCGGCCCACGTCACCATCATCGGCGCCCGCTCCTGGGAGCCCGAAGAACTCAAGCTGCTGCAAAAGCTCGGCGTGAAGATCTTCTTCATGCCCGAAGTCAAAACCCGCGGACTGGCCGCCGTGCTGTGCGACGCCATGAGCATTGTCCGCAACGGCACCGCCGGCTTCGGCGTGTCGGTCGACCTCGACACAATGGACTGCGCCAAGCTGCCGGCCACGACCTGCCTGGTGCCCGACGGCATCGATCCGCAGGAGCTCGTCGACGCGCTCCACGGCCTGCGCAACTGCGCCGACCTGGCCGGCCTCGAGATCGTCGAATATGTGCCCGAACGCGATCGCGACGGCAGCGGTGCGCGCTGGGTGCTGGAAATCGCCAGCGCGGCCCTCGGCCCCACCACCGCCCAGTTGCGCCACCGGGAAGAAGCCTTCGGCGCCCGCAACTACGCGCCGCTGCCGGTGGTGTTCACCCGCGGCGAAGGCGCCTGGCTGTGGGACGTGGAGGGCCGCCGCTACCTCGACATGATGAGCGCCTACTCGGCGGTCAGCTTCGGCCACAGCCACCCGCGCCTGGTCAAGGCCCTCACCGAACAGGCCGGGCGCCTCGCGCTCACCTCCCGCGCCTACTCCAACGACCGCCTGCCGCTGATGCTCGAACGCCTGTCGGCGCTCCTCGGCTACGACCGGGCACTGCCGGTCAATACCGGCGTCGAAGCCGTCGAAACCGCCATCAAGGCCGCCCGCAAGTGGGCCCACAAGATCAAGGGCGTACCCGACGGGCAGGCCGAGATCATCGTCTGTGCCAACAACTTCCACGGCCGCACCACCACCGTCATCGGCTTCTCGTCCGAAGCCCAGTACCGCGACGGCTTCGGCCCCTTCGGCGCGGGCTTTCGCACCATTCCCTTCGGCGACGCCGACGCCCTAGAGGCCGCCATCACCCCGCACACCGCAGCCTTCCTGTTCGAGCCCATCCAGGGCGAAGGCGGCATCAACATTCCGCCCGCCGGCTGGCTGGCCCGCTGCGCCGCAATCTGCAGCAAGCACAACGTGCTCTTGATCGCCGACGAAGTTCAGACCGGCCTCGGCCGCACCGGCAAGCTGCTCGCCTGCGAACACGACGGCGTGCGCCCGGACGGCGTCATCCTGGGCAAAGCGCTGGGCGGCGGCCTGCTGCCGGTTTCGGCCTTCCTCGCCAACGACGCGCTGATGCAGGTCTTCAAGCCCGGCGACCACGGCTCCACCTTCGGCGGCAACCCGCTGGCGGCAGCCGTGGCGACCGAAGCCCTGGCCCTTCTGGCCGACGAGAAGCTCGCCGAGCGCTCGGCACGCCTCGGTGCAGCCTTTCTCGCCCGCCTGCAGGCCATCAAGAACCCGCTTATCGTCGAAGTGCGCGGACGCGGCCTCCTGATCGGCATGGAACTCGACACCCGCCGCGTCAACGCCCGCACCGCCGCCGAGTGGCTGCTCGCCCGCGGCCTGATGACCAAGGACACCCACGACAGCGTGCTGCGCTTCGCCCCGCCGCTGATCATCGAAGAAACCACCCTGATGCGCGCTGCCGACGTTGTCGAAGCAGCACTTGCCGACCTCGCCCAACGCCTGCCCGGAACCACCCCATGAGCGAAAAACTCGACCGTCTCGTCCTCGAAGCCCGCCAAGCCGCAGACAAGCGCGCCGAGGGCTACCGCGAAAAAGCCCTCAAGATCTACCCATGGATCTGCGGCCGCTGCACCCGCGAGTTCACCACCGCCAACCTGCGCGAACTCACCGTGCACCACCGCGACCACAACCACGACAACAATCCGCCCGACGGCAGCAACTGGGAACTCCTGTGCCTGTACTGCCACGACAACGAGCACCAGCGCCAGCTTGAAGCCACGGAGGGAAACGTTTCGGCCAAACAGCCGGGCAAGGCCGCGACGCACTCGCCGTTCGCCGCGCTGGGTGGCTTGCTGAAGAAGGGGTGAAGCAGCGCCTCTTTCTCCATTTTCGCCAAGCTCCAAGTGGCGTAGGATTCGCCCCCAGGCCATTTTTGCAACGCCCATGAGCCCTACTCCCGCCCGCGCCTGCGGTATCGACTTCGGCACCTCCAACTCCACCGTCGGCTGGCTGCGGCCGGGCGTGCCCGCGCTGCTGCCCCTCGAAGACGGCAAGCCGACCTTGCCCTCGGCGGTGTTCTTCAACGCCGACGAGGAAAGCACCCACTACGGGCGCGATGCGCTGCTGGAATACCTGGAAGGTTACGAAGGCCGGCTCATGCGGGCCCTCAAGAGCCTGCTCGGCAGCAGCCTGATGGACGGCAGCACCGAAGTGGGCGGCCGGGCCCTGCCCTTCAAGGATCTGCTGGCGAGCTTCATCGGCGAACTGAAGCGGCGCGCCGAAGCACAGGCCGAGCGGAAATTCGAGCAGGCGGTGTTTGGCCGGCCGGTGTATTTCGTCGACGACAATCCGGTCGCCGACCAGCGGGCCCAGGACACCCTGGAGGCCATCGCGCGACAGGTGGGCTTCAGGGACGTCAGTTTCCAGTTCGAACCCATCGGCGCCGCACTGCACTACGAAGCCTCGCTGACCCAGGAAGAACTGGTGCTGATCGCCGACATCGGCGGCGGCACGGCAGACTTTTCGCTGGTGCGCCTGTCGCCGGAACGGGCCCGGCACGTGGATCGCGCGAGCGATCTGCTCGGTAATGCCGGCCTGCACGTAGGCGGCACCGATTTCGACCGGGCGCTGAGTCTCGAATGCGTGATGCCGCTGCTGGGTTACAAGGGCCTGATGAAGAGCGGCGCCGAGGTGCCGTCCGGCCTGTTCTTCCAGCTGGCCACCTGGCACACCATCAACTTTGCCTACACGCGGCAGGCGTTTGCCGATTTTCAGAGCATTTACCGCGATGCCACAGTACGCCGCGAACTGGATCGCCTGGCCCGCCTGATCGGGCAGCGCGAAGGCCACTGGATGGCGCTGCAGGTCGAACAGGCAAAAATCGACCTGTCCACCGAGCCGAGCACGCGCCTGCACCTGGATCGCCTCGAGCCCGGGCTCTTCCACGACATCACCTTCGAGGCCTTCACGCTCGCCACCCGCAGCCTGGTGGAACGGGTCGCGGCAACGGTCAGCGAACTGCTCGACCAGGCCGGGCTGGCCCGCGAGCAGGTGGATACCGTCTACTTCACCGGTGGCGCCAGCGGCGTGCCGCAGCTAAGGGCACGCATCGCCGCCGAGTTGCCCCACGCGCGCAGCGTGGAAGGTGACCTGTTTGGCAGCATCGGCGCCGGCCTCGCCGTAGAGGCCGCGCGACGCTACGGCTGAAGGCGCAGACTTTCGTCCTTACAGGGTTTCCGGCTGCATTGAACGCGCAGCCACAAAGCGTGCGAAGCGTCGCAGCAGGCTGGTGGCCGCTTCGGTTTCGGTGACGGCGGCAGCGAGCTGCTCGGGATCGGCGCCACCCTGACGCAGCGGATCGGCCAGCTGGTCGATGTAGCCGCGCATCGCGACGGTGTCGAACTCAGGATGGAACTGCACGCCCCAGGCGGCTTCACCGACGCGAAAGGCGTGGTGCGGCTCGAAGTCGCTGGATGCCAGGCATTCGGCGCCCGGCGGCAAACGCCTCGCGGTCTGGCGATGAACCACGTGGGCCGGGAAACATTCCGGCAGATCGGCGAAAAGCGGGTCGTGCCGGGCGGCATCCGACTTGCGCAGGGTGACGGTGCCGATCTCGATGCCACCCGGATGCCAGGCCGCCTCGCCGCCCAGCGCATGGGCCAGGAGCTGGTGGCCGTAACAGATGCCCAGCACCGGCACGCCTTCGGCAACCCGTCCGGCCAGCCAGCGGGCCGTGGTTTCGCTCCACTCTTCCCGATCGGTCACCATCGAATGCGACCCCGTCACGACAACCCCGGCCACTTCGCCCGGCAGGGGCAGCACTTCGCCACGACGCGGGTCCACAACCCGCACCTGCACATTGCCCAGGCCGGCAGAGATCCAGCTTTCGAAATCGCCCCGGTGGATCACGAGGTCGGGGATAAAGTCGCCAAGCTTGACGATGAGCAGCGGTGACACGGTTTGGATTCTCCAGGTGGTTGGAACGATTCTGCGACAAACAACGCGCGAAGCCCGTGAAGCGTTGAACGAAGCCTCGCGAATCCTTCGATATCCTTAGCGACAGCGGGATGCGGCGGCAAAAAAAAGGGGCCGCCCAAGGACGACCCCACTCCCTCGACAGGAACCCGCCCCGAAGGACGGATCTCCCTCCCCATCGAACGAACCGTTCAGGCCACACCGCACAGGAGAATGCGCGGTGTGGCCGCTGTGTTGCTTATTCGAACTCGATGATGATTTCGTCCACCGCCAGACTCTGGCCGGCAACGCCGAGCACCTTCTTGACCTTGCAGTCCTGCTCGGCCTTGAGGATGTTTTCCATCTTCATGGCTTCGATCACCGCCAGCTTCTCGCCGGCCTTCACGTCCTGACCAACCGTCACGGCCACTTCGCGCAGCAGGCCCGGCATCGGGGAGAGCAGGAACTTGGAGAGGTCGGGCGGCAGCTTTTCGGGCATCAGTGCCAGCAGTTCGGCAGCGCGGGCGCTCATCACCATGAAGTCAGCGCGGGTGCCCCAGTGGAACAGGCTGTACTTGGTCTTGTGACGCTCCACCTGAAGGGTGAAAGGCACGCCATTGCAGGTGCCGTTGAACAGGGACTCGCCGAGCTTCCAGTCGGACTTGAGCTCGTAGGTCTCGCCCTTGTACTCGACGTGGTAGCCGCCGGAGATCGGCTTGGCGATCACCGGGTGGTGCTCGTTGCCGCCCTTGTTGAGGCGGATGACCATCCAGTTGTCGCTGACGAGGCGCTCATGACCGTGCAGTTGCCCGGAAATGGAGGCCGAACGGTCGGTGAAGGCGCGATAGACGTAGGCCGCCACCGAAACCAGCAGCGCCGGGCCGTCGTGGGGCACCATCGAGGCGTCGAAGCCCTTCGGGTACTCCTCGGCGATGAAGCCGGTGTTGAAGTTGCCGGACTGGAAGCGCGGGTGCTGCATCAACGCTGCCTGGAAGGGGATGTTCGACGAGATGCCGCGAATCACGAAACCGTTGAGGGCGTCGCGCATGCGGGAAATGGCCTGCTCGCGGGTCGCCCCGTGGACGATCAGCTTGGCGATCATCGAGTCATAGAACATCGAGATCTCGCCGCCGTCGTACACGCCGGTATCGACACGCACCTGGCCCGGAACTTCCTTGGGCGGCAGGAACTTGACCAGACGCCCGGTGGAGGGCAGGAAGCCGCGGAACGGGTCTTCGGCGTTGATACGGCATTCCATGGCCCAGCCGTTGATGCCGACATCGGCTTGCGCCAGCGGCAGCTTTTCGCCGTAGGCGACGCGGATCATCTGCTCGACCAGGTCGAGACCGGTGATCAACTCGGTGACCGGATGTTCCACCTGCAGGCGGGTGTTCATTTCCAGGAAGTAGAAGTCCTTGGTCGCGCCGGAGACGACGAACTCGACCGTACCGGCCGATTCGTAATTCACGGCACGGGCCAGGGCCACAGCCTGCTCACCCATCGCCTTGCGCATTTCCGGATCAACGAAGGGGCTCGGCGCTTCTTCGATGACCTTCTGGTGACGACGCTGGATCGAGCAATCGCGCTCGTTCAGGTACACATAGTTGCCGTGGCTGTCGCCGAGCACCTGGATTTCGATGTGGCGCGGCTCGAGCACGTATTTTTCGATGAAGACGCGGTCATCACCGAAGGAGTTGCGGGCTTCATTGACGCAGGAAGAGAAACCTTCGTGCGCTTCGGCGTCGTTGTAGGCCACGCGCAGACCCTTGCCGCCGCCGCCGGCGGAGGCCTTGATCATGACCGGATAGCCGATGCCCTGGGCGATCTTGACGGCTTCGTCCGGACCGGCGATGGCATCGTTGTAGCCCGGAATGGTGTTGACCTGGGCGGCGATGGCGAGCTTCTTGGACTCGATCTTGTCGCCCATCTTGGCCACCGAGTAGTGCTTCGGCCCGATGAACTTGATGCCCTCCTCTTCCAAACGACGGGAGAACTCGGCGTTTTCGGAAAGGAAGCCGTAGCCCGGATGGACCGCCTGAGCACCGGTCGCCTTGCAGGCGGCGATGATCTTGTCCATGACCAGGTAGGACTCTTTCGAGGGTGCCGGTCCGATGCACACGGCCTCGTCGGCGAGGTCCACGTGCAGGGCGTCCTTGTCGGCCTCGGAATAGACGGCGACGGTGGCGATGCCCATCTTGCGGGCAGTCTTGATGACGCGGCAGGCGATTTCGCCGCGGTTTGCAATCAGGATCTTGGTAAACATGTCTTGGCGTCCTCGGCGATCACAGCGGAATGTTGCCGTGCTTGCGCCACGGGTTGTCGAGCTGCTTGTCCTTGAGCATGGCCAGCGAGCGGGCAATGCGCTTGCGGGTGGCGTGCGGCATGATCACGTCGTCGATGAAGCCGCGGGCCCCTGCAACGAACGGGTTGGCGAACTTTTCCTTGTACTCGGCTTCACGCTCGGTCAGCTTGGCCGGATCGTTCTTTTCTTCGCGGAAGATGATTTCCACGGCGCCCTTCGGGCCCATCACCGCGATTTCGGCCGACGGCCAGGCGAGGTTCACGTCGCCACGCAGGTGCTTGGAGCTCATCACGTCGTACGCGCCGCCGTAAGCCTTGCGGGTGATGACGGTGACCTTGGGCACGGTGCATTCGGCATAGGCGTACAGCAGCTTGGCGCCGTGCTTGATGATGCCGCCGTATTCCTGGGCCGTGCCGGGCATGAAACCGGGCACATCCACGAAGGTGACGACCGGAATGTTGAAGGCGTCGCAGAACCGCACGAAGCGTGCAGCCTTGATCGCCGACTTGATATCGAGACAACCGGCGAGCACCAGCGGCTGGTTGGCGACGATGCCGACCGGGCTTCCATCCATGCGGCCGAAACCGATGATGATGTTCTTGGCGTAATCCGGCTGCAGCTCGAAGAAGTCATGGTCATCAACAACCTTGATGATCAACTCCTTCATGTCGTACGGCTTGTTGGTGTTGTCCGGCACCAGGGTGTCGAGCGAATAGTCGAAGCGGTCGGCCGGATCGTTGGTCGGCGTGGACGGCGGCTGCTCGCGGTTGTTGGCCGGCAGGAAGTTCATGAAGCGGCGCAGCATCGACAGCGCTTCCACGTCGTTCTCGAAAGCCAGGTCGGCCACGCCGGACTTGCTGGTGTGGGTCACGGCACCGCCCAGCTCCTCGGCCGTCACGTCTTCGTGAGTCACGGTCTTGACGACTTCCGGACCGGTCACGAACATGTAGGACGAATCCTTCACCATGAAGATGAAGTCGGTCATTGACGGCGAATACACGGCGCCACCGGCACAGGGGCCCATGATCATGGAGATCTGCGGCACGACGCCGGAGGCCATCACGTTGCGCTGGAACACGTCGGCATAGCCGCCGAGGGAGGCCACGCCTTCCTGGATGCGCGCGCCGCCCGAGTCGTTGAGGCCGATCACCGGGGCGCCAACCTTCATCGCCTGGTCCATGACCTTGCAGATCTTCTCGGCGTGGGTTTCGGACAGCGAGCCGCCGAACACGGTGAAATCCTGGCTGAACACGAAGACCAGGCGACCATTGATGGTGCCGTAGCCGACGACAACACCGTCACCTGGGGTCTTTTCGGCTTCGTTCATGCCGAAGTCGACACAGCGGTGCTCCTTGAACATGTCCCACTCTTCGAAGGAGTCGGGATCGAGCAGCAGCTCGATGCGTTCACGTGCCGTCAGTTTGCCCTTCTTGTGCTGGCTGTCGATACGCTTCTGGCCGCCACCAAGGCGGGCCGCTTCGCGCTTTTCTTCCAGCTGGTGGATGATGTCGTGCATTTACAGCCTCCCGTCAATAATCCGAATTGTTATTTCAGCCCAAATGGCCGAGCAGCCGTGCTGCAGCTGCCGAAGGCGTCGTCTGACCAGCCTCGACGGCTGCCTGCAAACCGGGCAGATCCTGCTGCACCCGGGCGTGATCCGCGAACCGGGCCCGTAGCCCCTGGTCGATCAGTTCCCACATCCAGGCCCGCGCCTGGTGACGACGGCGGGCGTCGAATTCACCGCTGGCGTGCATCGCCTCGCGGTAACTCATGATGGTATTCCAGAATTCTGCGATGCCCTGCTTTTGCAACGCCGACATCATAAGCACCGGCGGCGTCCAGTGGGGCGAGGTGTGGCGCAACATGCCCAGCGCGCTCTTGATCTGCGAGCGGGCAACGTTGGCGGCCTGGGGATTGATGTCGGCCTTGTTGACGACGATCAGGTCGGCGATTTCCATGATTCCCTTCTTGATCGCCTGCAGGTCGTCGCCGGCGTTGGGAAGCTGGAGCAGACAGAAGATGTCGGTCATGCCGGCCACGGCGATTTCCGACTGGCCGACGCCCACCGTCTCGACGATGATCACATCGAAGCCCGCCGCTTCGCAGACCAGCATGGCCTCGCGGGTTTTCTCGGCGACGCCGCCGAGACTGCCGGCAGACGGGCTCGGGCGAATGAAGGCGGCGGTGTTCTGCGACAGCAGTTCCATGCGTGTCTTGTCACCGAGGATGGAGCCGCCGGTGACGCTGGACGACGGATCCACCGCCAGCACGGCCACCTTGTGGCCCTCATCGATGAGGTATAGACCCAGCGCCTCGATGAAGGTGGATTTGCCCACCCCCGGCACTCCGGATATCCCCACCCGCATCGACTTGCCGGTGTGCGGCAGCAGGCCTTCGAGCACGCTGCGCGCGCGTTGCTTGTGGTCGGGCCGCTGGGACTCGATCAGCGTGATGGTCTTGGCGAGCGGGCGCAACTGATGCGCGAGCACGCCATCGACCAGCGCCTGGTCGATGGCGTCCCGTTGCGGAAATTCGGCAGGAGTGTTCATGGAAGTCATGAATGGCGTGCGCACCGACCGGGGCAGGCGCGCCTGTCCTCAACGGTTTCCGCTTACGCCTTGCGGGCGGCGCGGATCTGTTTGAGCACTTCGCGGGCCGAGGTCTGGATCGGGGTGCCCGGTCCGAAGATGCCCTTGGCGCCGGCGGCGTAGAGGGCGTCGTAGTCCTGGGCCGGAATCACGCCGCCGACGAAGGTGATGATGTCGTCGGCGCCCTGGTCCCTGAGCGCCTTGATGATGGCCGGAACCAGCGTCTTGTGACCCGCGGCGAGGCTTGAACAGCCCACCGCATGGACGTCGTTCTCGACGGCATGGCGCGCGGCTTCTTCCGGAGTCTGGAAGAGCGGGCCGATGTCGATGTCGAACCCGAGGTCGGCGAAGGCCGAAGCCACCACCTTGGAACCCCGGTCGTGGCCGTCCTGGCCGAGCTTGGCGATCATGATGCGCGGCCGACGGCCCTCTTCGGCCACGAAGGCTTCGATGTCGGCCTTGAGGGCTTGCCAGTCCTGGTCGCCTTCGACTACCGAGTTGTAGATGCCGGTAACCGCCTGCGGGTTGGCGCGGTAGCGGCCGAACACGACTTCCAGCGCGTCGGAGATTTCACCCACGGTGGCACGCAGGCGCACGGCCTTGACCGCGAGATCGAGCAGGTTGCCTTCGCCGCCCTTGGCGCAGGCGGTGAGTGCAGCCAGCGCGGCATCGACTGCCGCCTGATCGCGGGTGGCACGGATGCGGGCCAGGCGTTCGATCTGGGCTTCGCGCACGACGTGGTTGTCGATGTCGAGGATGTCGATGGGATCCTGCTTGTCGAGCTTGTACTTGTTGACGCCGACGATGATGTCCTTGCCGGAGTCGATGCGGGCCTGCTTCTCGGCGGCGCATTCCTCGACCTTCATCTTGGCCCAACCGGATTCGACAGCCTTGGTCATGCCGCCCATGGCCTCGATCTCTTCGATCAGGGCCCAGGCCGTGTCGGCCATGTCCTGGGTGAGCTTTTCCATCATGTAGGAACCGGCCCACGGATCCACCACGTTGGTGATGTGGGTTTCTTCCTGGATGATGATCTGGGTGTTGCGGGCGATACGGGCCGAGAACTCGGTGGGCAGCGCAATGGCTTCGTCGAGGGCGTTGGTGTGCAGCGACTGGGTGCCGCCGAACACGGCCGCCATCGCTTCGATGGTGGTGCGCACGACATTGTTGTACGGGTCCTGCTCGGTGAGCGACCAGCCGGAGGTCTGGCTGTGGGTGCGCAGCATCATCGACTTCTGGCTCTTCGGCTCGAACTGCTTCATGAGACGCCACCACAGCATGCGCGCGGCGCGCATCTTGGCGATCTCGAGGTAGAAGTTCATGCCCACGGCCCAGAAGAAGGACAGGCGGCCGGCAAAGGTATCGACGTCCATGCCCGACTTGATGCCGGTGCGCACGTATTCAACGCCGTCAGCCAGCGTGAAGGCCAGCTCGATGGCCTGGTTCGCGCCCGCTTCCTGGATGTGATAACCCGAAATCGAGATCGAGTTGAACTTCGGCATGTGCGACGACGTGTAGTTGAAGATGTCGGCGATGATCTTCATCGACGGCGTCGGCGGGTAGATGTAGGTGTTGCGGACCATGAACTCCTTGAGGATGTCGTTCTGGATGGTCCCGGACAGCTTGTCCTGGCTGACGCCCTGCTCTTCGGCAGCGACGATGTAGCCGGCGAGGATGGGCAGCACGGCGCCGTTCATCGTCATCGACACGGAAATCTTGTCGAGGGGAATCTGGTTGAAGAGGATCTTCATGTCCTCGACGGAATCGATGGCCACGCCGGCCTTGCCGACGTCACCGACCACGCGGGGATTGTCGGAATCGTAGCCGCGGTGGGTTGCCAGATCGAAGGCCACCGACACGCCCTGGCCGCCGGCGGCCAGCGCCTTGCGGTAGAAGGCGTTGGATGCTTCAGCGGTGGAGAAGCCGGCGTACTGACGGATCGTCCAGGGGCGCGCCGCGTACATTGTGGCCTGCGGACCGCGCAGGAAGGGCTCGAAGCCGGGCAGGGTGTTGGTGTACTTGAGACCGTCGAGGTCGGCCGCGGTATAGAGCGGCTTGACGGTGATGCCTTCAGGCGTCACCCAGTTGAGCTTGGCGACATCGCCTTCGGGGGCCGACTTGGCGGCAGCCTTGTTCCAGACGCCCAAATCGGGTTGGGGGAAGGTCGGTTCGTTCTTGTTCGCCATGTTTCTACCCTCGGTAACCGGCCGTTATGCGGCCTTTGGTAATAAGTGACGCCAGTACCGGTCGTGACCCCTGGTCACGACCGGCTGCCGTGCCCTGCGCAGGGCAGTTTTCTCCCTCCCTCTGTTTTTTTTGGGCATGAGTGACAAAAGCCCTCATACCCCAACAAGGTTTACTTCCTGCGCAGGAACTTGACTTGCCATCCGCGGGATAATACTTTATCCATAATTATGGATGCAATAGCCAAATCAACCTTGTCCACTTTCCTTTCAGATCCGCCCATGACCGTCGGCCGCATCGCCCCTGTCGCCCTTTACCAGGAAGTCGCGGAACGCCTGCGTCAGCGCATCTTTTCCCATGAACTGCAGCCCGGAACCTGGGTTGACGAGCAGGCCTTGGCGGCTGACTACGGCATCTCCCGCACCCCCCTGCGGGAGGCGCTCAAGGTGCTCGCCTCGGAAGGTCTGGTCACCCTAAAGCCGCGGCGCGGCTGCTACGTAACGGAGATTTCCGAGCGCGACCTGGACGAAATTTTCACCGTCATGGCCCTGCTCGAAGGCCAGTGCGCCGCCGACACGGCCCGCAAGGCCACCGATGGCGACCTGGCCCGCCTGACTTTCATCCACAACGAGCTCGAACGGGCGGCTTCCGCCAACGACATCAACGGCTATTTCGAGGCCAACCAGGCCTTCCACCAGGAAATGCAGCTGATCGTCGACAACCGCTGGCTGAGCCAGGCGATCACCGATCTGCGCAAGGTCATCAAGCTGTCGCGCCACCACTCGCTGTTCAGTGACGGACGACTGAAACAATCCCTCGCCGAGCACCGTGAAATCCTCGAAGCCCTCGGCCGCCGCGACGCTGCCGGTACCGAGCAGGCCATGCGCGAACACATCTCCAGCGGCCGCCGGGCACTGGCCAAGATCGCGGCCCGGAAAGAAAGCGCGGCCTGACCGGAACAGCGCCGCCATCGGCCTTCCGCCGGGATGCCGCAAGGGTTTTCCCTAGTCGGCCAGAGTGCTCCGACTTGAGCTTGCTCAAACCCCGGGCACCTGGCGTGGCATAAGCTTTGGCTTGCTTGAGCAAGGAGTGCAACGTCGCTCCAATAACCCCAACCATGCCAAGGAGAACCCCATGAGCTCAATCGACGACAACATCGAAACCAATCCCATCGAAAGTTTTTCGGAATGCCACTCCGGCATCGTTTCCCACCTGAAGGAACTCGACACCCTGCCCGCCCTGCTCGCACCGGCGATGCAGGCCCGCAGGATCGCGGCCGAGGCCGTGCGTTTCTTTAGAAGCGCGGTTTTCGAGCACCACAACGAGGAAGAGCGCGAACTGTTCCCCGTCGTGTTGAAAAACGCCACCGAAGGCGAGGAACGCAACAAGGTGCAAACCATCGTCGACCGGCTCGTACGCGAGCACCGGCACCTCGAGGCCCTGTGGCTCAAGCTCGAGCCCGAACTCAGCGCAGTCGCCACCGGCGGCCATGCGGAGGTGGACGTTGCGGCACTGGAGCAACTGGTCGCCAACTACCAGGCCCATGCAAAGTACGAGGAAGACAGCTTCCTGCCCATGTCCAAGACGATCCTGGGCCGCGAAAGCGCCCACATGGCCAGCCTCGGCCAGCGCCTTCACATGCGCCACACCCCGCTGACGCTAATGCCGTTCTGACACCGCGGCCCGCCCCGCCGGCACCGGGGGCGAGCCGATGCTCGCGGGGCAAGACCTCGCAGCCAACAAAAACCCCCGACCGGGCCAGCCCGTCGGGGGTTTTTCATTCAGCCCTGCGCGCCCTTGCGGGCGCGTGGGGATTAGTGCGAGCTGGCTTCGGAAGCGCCGAAACCGGTTTGCGCACGCACGTACTGATCGTCGAACATGGCGCGTTCGGCGTTCCCCTCGGCGCTGTTGTCCAGCGTCGAGAAGATGTAGGTCAGCAGGAAGGCCAGCGGCATGGAGAACAGGGCCGGCTGGTCGTACGGGAAGATCGCCTTGGCGTTGCCCAGCACCGTCACCCACACCGACTTGGAGAGCACCACCAGCAGCACTGCCGCAACCAGGCCCGCGTAGCCGCCGATAATGGCGCCGCGGGTGGTCAGGCCCTTCCAGTACATGGAGAGGATCAGCACCGGGAAGTTGGCCGAAGCCGCGATACCGAAGGCCAGCGCAACCATGAAGGCCACGTTCATCTTCTCGAAGGCGATGCCCAGCACGATCGCCACGAGGCCGAGGCCCACGGAGGCGAAACGGGATACGCGCAGCTCTTCGGTCTCGGTGGACTTGCCCTTGCGGATCACGCGGGCATAGATGTCGTGGGAGATGGCAGCCGCACCGGCCAGCGCCAGACCGGACACCACCGCCAGGATGGTTGCAAACGCCACCGCCGACAGGAAGCCCAGCAGCAGGTTGCCGCCCACGGCCTTGGCCAGGTGCATGGCGATCATGTTGCCGCCGCCGATGATCTTGCCGCCGATCTGGCCGCCTTCGAAGAACTCGGGGTTCTGGCCGACGATGATGATCGCCGAGAAGCCCAGCAGCAGGATCACGTTGAAGAAGTAGGCCACGAAACCGGATGCGTAGAGCACCGACTTGCGGGCTTCCTTGGCGTTGGTCACCGTGAAGAAGCGCATCAGGATGTGCGGCAGACCGGCCGTACCGAACATCAGGCCAAGGCCCAGCGACAGCGCCGTGATCGGATCCGGCAGCAGGGTGCCCGGGAACAGCAGCTTGTCACCCAGCGTGTGCAGCGAAATGGCCTGCCCCATCATCTTGTCGAAGCTGAAGTTGAACTGGGACATGGCCAGGATCGCCACCAGCGTGCCGCCGGCCAGCAGCATGCAGGCCTTGATGATCTGCACCCAGGTGGTGGCAACCATGCCGCCAAAGGTGACGTAGACCATCATCAGCGCGCCAACCACGAACAGGGCGATGTTGTAGTCGAGACCGAACAGCAGCTTGATCAGCTGACCGGCACCGACCATCTGGGCCACCAGGTAGAAACACACCACGGTGAGCGACGACACTGCCGCCATGGTGCGCACCCGGTTCTGGTTGAGCCGGTAGGAGGTGATGTCGGCGAAGGTGAACTTGCCCAGGTTGCGCAGGCGTTCGGCCATCAGGAACAGGATGATGGGCCAGCCCGCGAAGAAGGCGATCATGTAGATGTAGCCATCGACGCCCTTGGTGTAGACCAGCGCGGTCAGACCCAGCAGCGTGGCGGCCGACATGTAGTCACCGGCAATCGCCAGGCCGTTCTGGAAGCCGGTGATGCCGCCGCCGGCGGTGTAGAAGTCGGCGGTGGATTTGGTGCGGCCGGCCGCCCAGTAGGTGATGCCGAGCGTCATCGAGACGAACAGCACGAACATGCCGATGGCGTGGAGATTGAGCGGCTGCTTTTCGGTGGCGGAGATTGCATCACCGGCAACAGCGAGAGCCGGGGCAAGGAGCGCCAGCAGCGCAAGATTCAGACGGGCCAGCATTATTTCACCTCCTTGGATGCGTCACGGATGATCTCCGTGGTGATGGCATCGAACTCGCCGTTGGCGCGCTTCACGTAGTAAGCGGTCAGCAGCCAGAAGAAAATGAACATGAACAACTCGGCGGCGATCCCCACGGTGAGGTAGGAGCCTTCGGAGAGACGCTTACCTATCACGCCGGGGTTGAAGGCCACCACCATGAAGAAGCCATAGAAGATCACCAGGACAATTACTGACAACAGGGTTGCAAAGCCCTGTCGCTTGGCGACCAGTTCGGTGAAACGGGGATTGCGCCTGATGCGTGCGTAAACCGCAATCTGAGACGACGAGCTCGACATGATTTCCCTCCCATGAGAAAGCCAGTGGATGCGGCGCGATCTGCCTGTTGGTATTTTTTACAACGACCCGGCCGGTCGTCTTTATAGGTAAAACGCAGGGCGAAGCCGCGCCAGTACAACGCCCAGTCGGATGATATAACATATATAAGACTCCATACCAACCAGTATGGACTTTTTTTGCAGCGCAGCAATCCACTTCAGTCCCCCGCCTCTCAACGGAAGCCCTCTCGAAAATGCCCGGTGAAATCCTCTTCAGCCAGGACGCAGGCGTCGCCACCCTGACGCTATCCAACCCCGCCAAGCTCAACGCCGTGGACGCCGACATGTGGCGCGCCCTCGAGCAGCACATGCGCACCCTCAACGCCAACCCCGAGCTGCGCTGCGTGCTGTTGCGCGGCGCAGGCGACAAGGCCTTCGCGGCCGGTGGCGACATCGAGGAATTCATCACCGTGCGCGCCACTGTCGACGACGCCCTGCACTATCACGAAGGCCTGGTCGCCGCCGCCCTCGACGCGGTGCGCGCCTGCCCGGTGCCCACCATCGCGATGATCCAGGGCGCCTGCATCGGCGGCGGGCTGGAGATTGCCGGCTGCTGCGACATCCGCATCGCGGGCGAATCGAGCCGCTTCGGCGCGCCGATCAACAAGCTGGGATTTTCGATGTATCCGGGCGAAATGGCCGGCCTGCTCGAACTGGTAGGCCCGGCGGTGCTGCTGGAAATATTGCTCGAAGGACGCATCCTCGTCGCCCGCGAAGCCCTCGCCAAGGGGCTTCTCACCCGCGTGGTCGACGACGAGGAGGTCGAGCACGAAGCCCTCGCCACCGCCGCCCGCATCCTCAAGGGCGCCCCGCTGGTGGCCCGCTGGCACAAGCAGTGGGTGCATCGGCTCACCCGCGGCACGCCGCTTTCTCAGGAAGAAAAGCGCGCCGCCTTCGATTTTCTGGCCACCGACGATTACAAGGAAGGTCTCGATGCCTTCCTGGCCAAGCGAACCCCGGTGTTCAAGGGGCGGTAAACGCACAAGGCCCCGGAACTCCCGGGGCCTTGTGCCATCCGGCGGCCGGTTTTACCCCGCCATCAGCGTGTGCAGCATCTTGGCCGACAGCACGATCAGCACGCCGGCGAACACCTTTTTCAGCACGGCCACCGGCAGCCGGTGGGCGAGCCTGGCGCCGATCGG
>Ga0209480_10000517_pt1 | contig 31897 bp, 26 predicted proteins | sample JI61114C2DNA_FD_187501 | JGI IMG/M metagenome (GOLD analysis project Ga0209480, IMG submission 187501) | Wastewater effluent complex algal communities from Wisconsin, to seasonally profile nutrient transformation and Carbon sequestration -... | ecosystem: Engineered > WWTP > Effluent > Algae... | reverse complement strand
CCAGGGGAGCGTCTCCAAGATCAACACGAACACGATGGTCGAGGTGGCCCGATATTATACGGACCCGGTGCAGAGCGGGGCGGCGTCGCCCTCGCGGACCAGCGTGAGCCTGGACGGGCGCTTCGTCGTGGTCTCCAACCGGGACACGGGGAGCATCACGAAGATCGCGGCCAACGAGCTCGATTGCGTCGACAAGAACAACGACGGCGTGATCCAGACCTCGAAGGACAAGGGGCAGCTGCTCCCCTACGCGCAGGAGGAGTGCATCCTGTGGACGACGAAGCTGACGATGAATAACCACCAGTGGGGGCCGCGAGCGACGACCTTCGGGCTCCCGGAGTGGAACGTCGACAAGTGCGCCTACGAGAACGAGAAGGTGTGGGTCGGCTATATGGTCGGGCCGGCGCAGGCGCAGATGGCCCGGCTCAACAGCTACACCGGCGAGGTCGAGGTGAAGGTCGACATCCCGAATTTCCCGCTCTACGGGAGCTACTCGCCCTACGGCGCGGCGGTGGACCCGGACGGGAACATCTGGACGAGCGCGGTGACCCACAGGGCAGCGATCAGGATCGACGTGAAGACGCTCGAGGTGAAGCGCTGGGACTCGCCCGACGCGGACGCGCACTATGGGATCACCATCGACGCGAGCGGGCGGGTGTGGTTCGCCAACTACGGCGGGCACGGCGGGCACGGCGGGGTGTCGTTCTTCGACCCGAAGACCGAGCAATGGAAGGTGATCCCCGGCACCACGGGGAACCTGTGGCGCAGCGTCGCCGTCGACGACAAGGGCCGGGTGTGGGTGTCGAACAACGGTGGGCCCTTCGGCTGCGGGCTGCTGGAGATCGACGGCGATAACGAGACGATCACGAACTTCCACACCTTCGCGCAGTGCGGCACGCCGGTCGGGGTGGGGCTCGACGGCAAGGGCAAGGTCTGGATGATTGACTACAACGGCTGGACCTGGCAGATGGACCCGATGACCTTCGAGAAGAAGCAGCTGCCGGTGGCGAACGTACACTATACATACTCGGACTTCACCGGCAGCGGCCTCTCGGGGATCGTCCCGCAATGAGCGCCGAGGTGGCCGCGGCGGCCCATTCGCCGCGGTTCGGGCCGGGATGAACGCGCGCGTGTTGAACTGGAGGTTCGAATGACGTTGGACCGAAGATACAATTTTGTCTGTTCGTGGGCGGCGCTGATGATCGCGGGGTGCGGCGGCGGCGGCGGCGGCGACAGCGGCGGCACGATGTCGGCGACGACGGCGCTCACGAGCTCGACCGCCGACGCGAGCACCTCGAGCGGCGGAGCGACGAGCGCGGACGCGTCGACGAGCACGGGCGCGCCGACGAGCACGGGCGCGTCGAGCGACCCGACGAGCACGACGACCGGCGACAGCGCGACGGCGGCGAGCGAGTCCGAGACCGCCATGCCGCCGAGCTGCGGCGACGGGGCGGTCGACGCGGGCGAGGAGTGCGACGCGGGGCCCGCGAACAGCGACGGCGGCGCGTGCACGCTCGGCTGTAAGAACGCGTTCTGCGGCGACGGCCTGCTCGGGCCCGGTGAGGGCTGCGACGACGGCAACGACGATAACGGCGACGCCTGCTCGAACGAGTGCGGGCTGGCGAGCTGCGGCGACGCGGTCGTGCAGGAGGGCGAGCTCTGCGACGACGGCAATGTCGTGTACATGGTACGAATTGGCCCCTGCTGCTCGAATTCGATATTTTATGTCTCTTAGGACAGGCCATTTTAAGGCCTTGCGGTGGTTCGGTTTTGGATCGATTTGGTTGGGGGTCTGGAGGTTGCCATGCTCACGAACACGCAAGCCCGCGAGGCCAAGCCCCGCTCCACCCGCTACGAGATCACCTGCGACTCACTCCCCGGTTTCATCCTGAGAGTGCTCCCAACGGGCAAGAGAGTCTTTTTTGCCAGGTACCGCGACGCGGCCGGCAAGGACCATCGGCACCGCCTCGGGCTCATGGGCCCGGACTTCGGCGCCGACGAAGCGCGCAGGGAGGCCATGGCCATCCTCGCCCACCGCGACGCCGACGCGAGCGCCAGCGAGCCGGTGCCGGCCGCGAAGACGGCCGCGACCGCGCCGACGATCGGGCCGAAGTCGCCCAAGATCCGCGAGTTCGCCTGTCGCTTTGAACAGGAACATATCGACATGTACTTAAAGCCACGTACCGCGCAGAAGTACCGCAGCACGCTGCGACTCTACATCCTCCCCGCACTCGGCGATCGGCGACTCGATGAGGTCAGCACGGCCGACGTGCAGCGGCTCCACAACAGCCTCAAGACGATGCCGTGCGCGGCGAACTACGTGCGCTGCGTGCTCAGCGTGATGTACTCGAAGGCCGCGCACTGGGAGCTCACAACGTGCCGCAACCCGGTGACGGTGGTGAAGCGGTTCAAGGAGCGGGCCGTCGAGCGCTTCCTGAACCCCGACGAGCGCCAGGCGCTCGAGCGCGTGCTCGCCGACGCCGAGCACATCCCCTCTGGCCAGACCGGGCACATCGGCCGCGAGGCCATCTGGGCCGTGCGCCTGCTGATCCTCACCGGCATGCGGCGCGACGAGGTCCGGGATCTGCGCTGGGAGATGGTCGACTGGCGGCAGGGCACGCTGCGCCTGCCGGAGTCGAAGACCGGCAAGCGGGACATCGTGGTCTCGGACGAGGTCATGGAGCTGCTCGGCAAGATCGCCGCGGCGAAGGGCCAGCCCAAGCGCGGCCTCGTCGTCTGCTCCAAGCAGGGCAAGCGGCTGTGGAGCCTGTGCCGGAGCTGGAAGCACGCCCGCAGGCTGGCCGGGCTCCCGGACGTGCGGCTCCACGATCTGCGGCACTCCGTCGCCAGCGACGCGATCATGGACGGCGTCCCGCTCGAGGTCGTCGGCAAGATGCTCGGCCACAAGAACTACCGCACGACCCAGCGCTACGCGCACATCGCCGACTACGCGCTGCGCGACGCGGTCAATCGGACAAGCAAGACGATCATGCAGGCCGGCCGCAGCGGCAGCAAGAGGACCTCACGGGCCCGCTCAAGCAGGCCGAGGTAAGCAGTGGCGAGCCTGACGCACATGTCTCCCGGTCGCCCGTGAGGTGGCCGGGCGCGGGCCGACCTTGACCTGGCTGGCACCGTGCCGGAGACTTCCGGCCAGGACGATGAGCTTAGGCCTGATATATTTGGACATGAACGTATACGCCGATGTCGAGCAGGCGGCAAGCGAGGCGCAGCTGCGCAATGCGCTCGAGTCGCGTCGACTCAGGGCGGTCTGCTCAGTCGAGCTGGTGCAAGAAGCGGCGGTCATCAGCGACGTGGGGCGGCGTACCCGGCGCATGCGCACGATCCGGCGGGTCTCCAGTGTCGACCTCGATCCATGCCTATCTTCGGAGACCAGGGAATTGGTCGACGAGCTCGAGCGCACGTCCCGGGCTGGATCCGCCACGTGCCCGCCAGGGCCAGGAGCATGCAACTGGTCCGTCGGTGGCGGCAATGGTTGAAGGGCCCGTTCGACCCAGTACACCTCGACGCGCTTGCGACCCTCCGCCGCGACGAGATCGCTAAGAATGAGGATCCGCACAGGGCCCTGCGAAGGTGCTTCAGCATCCGGGGCGCAAACATGGCGCCGGAGATCCAGTGCAACGACGCGGAGCTGCGCCAGGCTGTCCTTGCCGCGCTGCCAGGACAGGCCACTGAGACTGACCTCCGCCACGATCCGGGGGTCTACCGCGAGTGGACGGAGTATTTCGCACGCACGATGCTCTTCGACGATTACCGGGTGGCTATGATTGACCACGAGCCGTACATGCGCGACGTGGTCGATTACATCGAGCCGTACCTAACTGGCGCGGCCTTCGCAGGGATGCACCGCTGGGCCCGGTTCTGTTACCTCGAAGCGAGGCTGGAACGCCTGCCGCGTCGGCTCGCGCTCGCGGGGGTGCGACTCGGCCAGTATCTGCGACGCCACGAAACGGGCAACTTAGGGGATCTTGGACATTGCTCATACTTGCGCGACGTCGCTGTATTCGTCACGTCCGATCGAGCGCTGGCGGCGAGCATTGCCCGCGTCCCCGTCGAGATACGCCATGCCCGGATCTGTCTGGTGAGGTCCGATCACACCGACTTGGAGGCCGGGCTCGATGCGGCCCTGCAAGCGCACGATTCTCAGATGTAGTCGGCGCAAAAAGCGCGGGCAGGTCCCCTATCTTGGCGCGGAAGCGTGCTACCCGCCGACCACGGGGTGACGCCTGGGGCGGCCGCTAGCCTGAGTAGTGACCGCCTCAAGCCTGCCTCCCGAGTTGCTCGTTGTCGGCCTCGTCGGCCTCGTCGGCCTCGCCCTCCTCGCCACAGGGGCATGGAAGCCCCCAGGCCGGCAGATGGCTTGGCATGGTACACTGCACGGGCTCATGGACGTGCGGAGTCCCGAACCTGGCGCCCGCGGGGCGATGTGCGAGCTGCTCCTCGTCTGCTTCACCGCAGAGGAGTTTCGTCGCTTCGTTGCCGATTTGGAGCCGGCCCTCACCCACGACTTACTCGGAGAGGCATGCTCGGACGTCACGGTGATCACCCACGGAGTGGATCTTCTTCTGCGACATGGCCGTGTCGACCTGCACCTCTTCGACAGATGGGCCAAGCTCCGACCTAGGCGTCGATCGCAGATCTTCTTGATCGCGGGGGAGATGGGTTGCCTGTCTTCGCAGACTGCGGTGGCCGGAGCTGCCGCGCTTCCAGCCGCCGCCGCATCACCACTCACGATTCCAGCCCCGCCAGTTGGCCAAGACTTCAACTTCTGGCTCGCCTTGGCGTTCGTCCTGTTCATCGTCGGCCTTGTGCTCCTGTTCCTTGCGCTCCGCGACTCGCCCTTCCAAGTCGAGTACACCGTTGCTGCCTTCTTGATCGGGGCCTTCGTCTTTCTCGTGCTTTTGCGGCACGACATCGCCGCCGTGGTCGCCCTGTTCGCCGGACTATTCGTCCTGGTCTGGACCGGAATGAGGGCCGACCGGCGGGCGGCGCTCGCACGGGGGTAGCCTCCGCGCGCCGCCTCATGGTCGCAAGGGACGTCGCGCTCGCCCTCAATGGCACCCCTGCGAGCCTGCAAGGTGGCACCGGGCGTAGACAAACGACCCTTGGAGTCGGCTCAGAGTGAGCCCGAAGTAGGTGTCGGGGCCAGTGGGTGCCCTCGCGCCAACGGCGTGTCTGCCGTCGGCGTCTCGCCGCGGGCCGCGCAGGCCGCTCGCCACGTCGGGCCGAGGGTCGCGCGAGTTGGGCCTCCGCATCCACGGCTACCATGAGCTTCACCGCACAGGGCTCTGCAGAACGAGCGCGGGCGCATCCGACGGTCGTCCTTGACGCGAAGCAAGTATTCACTTACATACCCAGGAGCAGCCCGGACGACCCATGCTCCCACGCCTCCGCCGGTTTTTCCCCTATGCCCTCGCCGTGGTCGGTCTGATCGCGGTGGTCACGACCGCGCGCGCCTGGCCCGTGGAGGCGCAGGGGCACCGCGTCGAGCAGGGCGTCATCGTCGACGAGGTGCTCGGCGTCGGCGTGCTGGAGAGCGCGCGCGAGGTCCGGGTCGCGTTCGAGGCGTCCGGGCGGGTGACCGCGCTGGCGGTCGACGAGGGGGCCATCGTGGCGCTGGGAGACGTGCTGGGGACGCTCGACGCCTCGGACGCGTCGCGGGACCTCGCCGTCGCGGAGGCTGTCGCGGGGGCGGCCGGTGCGGCCATCGGCCGCGCACGCGCGGAGCTGGAGCGCGCACGCGCGGGGGCCAGCCGCGCGGCGACGGAGCGGGCGCGCGCGGACAAGCTATTGGCGGCGGGCGCCATCCACATGTCGGATCACGAGGCCGCGATCGAGCGCGACGCGAGCGCGCAGGCCGAGGTCAGGGCGATGAAGTCGGCGCTCCGGCAGGCGGAGTCGAACCGAACGGTCGCGGCCCGCACGAGCGGGATCCGTGCCGCCCAGGTGGCCGACGGCCGGCTCACGAGCCCGCTCGCGGGGCTGGTCGTGGCCCGCGACGTGGAGGCGGGGCAGCTGGTGACGCCGGGCACCCCGGCCTTCACCATCGTCGCCACGGACGCGATGCGCGTGCGCGCGTGGGTGGATGAGACGGCGCTCGGACGTCTCGCGGTCGGGCAGCCCGTCCGGCTCGTCTTCCGATCCGAGGGTGACCGCAGCTTCGCGGGCGTGGTGGAGCGCATCGGTCGCGAAGTGGACCGCCAGACGCACGAGCTGCTCGTCGATGTCACGGTCCACGATCTCCCGACCAACTTCGCCGTCGGTCAGCGCGCGGACGCGTGGATCGAGGTCGGCCGTCGCGCCGCCGACGTGAGCGTGCCGCGCGGCTGGTGCGAGACCGAATGTGCCGTCGTCGACGGCGGTCGCGTGGCATCCCGCCCGGTCACGCTCGGCCTGGCCGGACGGGAGTCGGTCGAGGTCCTGCGCGGGCTGGCCCCGGGCGAGGTCGTCCTGGCCCCGGGCACGCCCGTCGGCACGCGCGTGCGCGTCGTGGAGGCGCCATGAATCTCGCGTGGAAGGATATCCGGCGCCAGAAGCTGCGCTTCGTCTTCACCGGGCTCGGGCTCGGGCTGCTGTTCTCCATCGTGCTTGCGATGGGCGGGATCTATCGGGGGATGGTCGCGGACGCGACGATGCTCATCGACGCGGTCGGCGCTGATCTGTGGGTGGTCCAGCGGGACACGCGTGGCCCGTTCGCCGAGCGCTCCACGGTCCCCCGGGTGCTGGAGGATCGCCTGCGGGTGGTCGATGGCGTGGCATCGGCCGAGAACTTCACCTACGCGACGATCCAGCGCGGTGACGTCGCGCATCCCGTGCGCATCGGCGTGGTCGGGCTGTCCTGGCCGAACAATCGCGGCGACGACCTCCCGCTCATCTCCGGTCGCGCGCTCGGCGGAGCGCACCGCGAGATGATCGTGGATCGGACCCTCGGGCTCGAGCTCGGCGCACGCGTGCCGCTCGGCGACGACGTGTACGAGGTCGTGGGGATCACGAAGGGTTTTGTGTCCTCGGGCGGCGATGCGCTGGCCTTCGTCACCGAGCGCGACGCCGACGCGATCCTGGGCTGGATGGCGCCCGAGTCCCGGCGGCTCGCGGGCGGTCAGCGCCCCGCTGTGCTCCCGAGCGCGGTCGTGGTGAAGCTCCTGCCCGGCGTGCGGGCGGAGGACGTTCAGGCCCGGCTCGCCGAATGGCCGGACGTGACGGTGTGGACCGCGGGTGAGCAGCGCGATCTGTTGCTCCGCGGCGTGATCGACAAGGCGCGGCAGCAGATCGGACTGTTTCGCACGCTCCTCTCGATCGTCTCGGCGATCATCGTGGCGCTCATTCTCTACAACATGACCGTCGCCAAGAGCTATGAGATCGCGCTGCTGAAGCTCATGGGCGCCCGCACCCGCGTCGTCGTGGGGATGATCCTCCAGCAGTCGCTGCTGCTCGGCGCGATCGGCTACGGCATGGCGGTCGCCATCGGTAGCGTCGCCTTCGAGCAGTTCCCTCGCCGCGTCGTCGTCGGGCCGGTCGAGCTCGGCGGCCTCGCCGTGCTGGTGGCCGTGATCTGTGTTCTCGCCAGCGTCGCGGGCATCGTCCGCGCGCTCCGCATTCCACCCACCCTCGTGCTGGCAGGTTGACCGTGAACCAGACCGTCATTCGCGCCGAGGCGCTGCGAAAGGTGTACGGGGAGGGGGACACCGAGCTGATCGCGCTGCGCGACGTGTCCATCGCCGTCGAGCGCGGCGAGGTCGCGGCCCTGCTCGGGCCCAGCGGCTCCGGCAAGTCCACGCTGTTGACGGCGCTGGGCTTCTTGAACCTGCCGGAGCGCGGCAAGATCTGGCTCGACGAACGGCTGGTGGTCGCGGACGGACGGGCGCTCGCCGACCTCGCGGCGGTGCGGCGCACCAGCGTCGGCTTCGTGTTCCAGAAGGCCAACCTGATCCCCTTCCTCACCGCGCGGGAGAATGTGCTTTTGGCGCTCCAGCTCAACGATCAGGTCGGGCGGGCGGCGGATGCACGCGCGCGCGAGCTGCTCGGCTATCTCGGCCTCGCGGACCGCGTGGACCACTACCCTGAGCAGCTCTCCGGCGGACAACAACAGCGCGTCGCCATCGCCCGGGCGCTGGCGAACCGACCGCCGCTCCTGCTCGCCGACGAGCCCACCGCGGCGCTCGACAGCCACCGCGGACGCGACGTGATGGAGCTGTTCCGGCGCATCGCCCACGAGCAGGGCTCGGCGGTCATCGTGGTGACGCACGACCACCGCACCCTCGACGTCTTCGACACGATCCACGAGATGGAGGACGGCGTGCTGACACGCCGCCCACCGATCGCTCAGTCGCAGCAGGAGGCCTCAGCATGACTGTTCGCCAGCCCACCGAGGAGCGCCGCCGGCAGATCGCCGACGCCGCGCTCAAGGTCATCGCCGAGCGGGGTCTCGGCCGCTTCACCACCCAGGCGATCGCGGCGGAGATCGGCGTCACCGACGCGACGCTCTTCCGGCACTTCGCCAGCAAGGAGGACATCGTGCTCGCGGCGCTCGATCGCGTGGAGGAGCGGCTCTTCGAGGGCTTCCCGCCCGAGGACCCGGATCCGCTGGTGCGGCTCGAGCGCTTCTTCCGGTTCCGTGCGTCGCTGGTGGGCGCCACGCCAATGATCGCGCGGCTCGCCTTCTCGGATGAACTCCCGCACGCTGCCGGCCCGCGCGGGACGCAGCAGGTGGAGAGCTGGAAGCAGCGGTCGCTCGACTTCATCGTGTCCTGTATGGACGAGGCGGCGGCGCAGGGGCGGATCCCCCGGGGTCTGCCGGTCCGCGAGGTCGGGGTGATGGTGCTGGGCACACTGATCGCGTTGGTGCGCTTCGGTGAGCTCGCCGCCGGGCCCGCCGCGGCCGATCGCGCGTGGTCCGTCATCGAGCGCATGATCGGGAGGAAGTGATGGAGATCGACGTGCTTATCATTGGTGCGGGGCCCACCGGGCTGGTCGCCGCCATCGATGCCGTGCGCCACGGCCTGTCGGTGCGGATCGTCGACCAGAACCCACAGCGCAGCCCGCACTCGAAGGCGCTCGTGCTGCACTCGCGGTCGCTGGAGGTCCTCGACGACCTCGGCTGCGTGGATTGCGTGCTGCGGGCCGGCCGAGAGTTTCGGGCGTTGAACATCCTCGCCGGGACCCGCCCGGTCGGCCGCATCGAGTTCCGTCGACTGGCCTGGAACGACGCGCCATACCCGATGTGGCTCACCATCCCCCAGAGCGAGACCGAGCGCTGCCTGGAGGAGCGTCTCAACGCGCTGGGTGTGACGGTCGAGCGCCAGACGGCCCTGCGCTCGCTCCACGAGCGGCAGGGCGGGGTCGATGCCGAGCTCGTGCGGGCCGACGGCGGCGCCGAGACCTGTCGCGCGGCCTGGCTCGTGGGCTGTGACGGCGCTCGCAGCGACGTGCGACGCGCGCTGGGCGTGGCGCTCGAGGGCGACACCAGCGGCGAGGTGTTCGTGCTCGCCGACGTCGCCATGGAGTCGCCGCTCGTCGACGGCGAGGGCTACAACGTGCTCGCGCGCGACGGCGTGCTGCTCATCGTCCCCATGCCGAAACCGGGGCTGGTGCGACTGATCGCGCATTTGCCGAAGGTCCGCCCCGACGATGCGCCCCCAGTCATCGACCTGCCGCTGCTCCAGCGGATCGTCGACACCCGGACGGGCCTGACGACGAGGCTGTCGGCGCTGGGGTGGACGTCGTCGTTCTCGCCCAAGCACTTCATCGCCGGGTCGATGCGCGTCGGGCGGGCCTTCCTGGCCGGCGACGCGGCGCACATCCACTCGCCCGTGGGCGGCCAGGGCCTGAACACCGGCATCCAGGACGCGTACAACCTGATGTGGAAGCTGGCCCTCGTGCATCGCGGGCTCGCCGCGTCGACGCTGCTCGACACCTATCATGACGAGCGCCACCCGGTCGGCGATCGAATGATCCGCGGGGTGCGGCGCGCGACCCGGGGCCTGACGCTGCGCGGGGGCCTGGCCCAGCGGCTGCGAAACCGACTCGCCGGGCTGCTGCTTCGCTTCGCGCGGGTGCGTGACCGCATGGGCGCCCAGCTCGGCATGCTCCTCCTGAGATATGGCCCGAGCCTCGCCATCGCGGGCGAACACGCATCGACCGGCTCGCCGCGGCCGGGCGAGCGCGCCGCGCAGCAGGCCTCGACGCCGGCCCTGACGCAGCGGCTTCGTGGCCCGCACCACACGCTCCTCCTGTTCGACGGCCTCGATTCGGCGCTCACGGACGGCGAGCACCAGGCTGCGGCCGCGCTGGCACGGACCCTCGCCGCCGACGCGGTCCGGGTGGTCCGGGTGCGCCGCGAGGCCGCGGCCGACGCGGACCTGGCGGACCCTCAAGGCGCCATACACCGCGCATTCGCGGCCCATCGACCGCTCGCGGTGTGGGTCCGCCCCGACAAATACGTCGGGTTCCGGGGCGACCCACGCTCGACCGCGGCGCTCCGCGCTTACCTCGAAGGCATGTTCGCGGGTCCGGCCCGCGGCAAGACTCCATGACCCACACACGGCTCGCAGTTCACAAAGAAGTCCGCATGAAACGCCCTCTATTGTTACCAATGTTCACATTCGCCGCCCTCGCCCTGGGAGCCTGCGCAGCGCAGCCGGCGACGGCTCCCCCCACGCCGCCCATCGGTGGTCCGGCCGCACGCGTCGTCGAGCTCCCGGCGACCGCCGGATCGGGCGACCCGCGCGAGGTTCGTGTGCTCGTCGATGAGCCCGCCCTCAAGCTCGTCACCATCATTCTCCGCCAGGGGACCACGCTGCCCGAGCACCACTCGCGGGTGCCGGTCGTCATCCAGGCGCTACAGGGCGCCGGCACCGTGACGGCGGGGACCGAGCAGCTCCGCGTCGACGCGGCGCACGCCGTGCTGCTCGCCCCGAACGTGCCCCACGCCGTGGCGCCCGACGACGGGACGGACCTCGTGCTGCTCGTGCAGCACCTCGGTCGCGGCGAGGAGGCTCAACCATGAAGACCGGACGCTACAATGTCGGCGTCGGCCTGCTCGTGATGGCGGGCTTCATGCTCTACGGCTTCCTGCTGATCTACCTCCGCGACTTCGCACCCGACAAGGACGCCTGGGTCGCCAGCTACTCCGTCGGCAAGCACTTCGAGTCTCGCCTTGCGCACGTCCACGGCGCGCTGTTCTCGCTCCTGAACCTCGCGCTCGGCTTCGTGCTCGCCAGGCTCGGGTCGGCCACCGACCGGGCCCGGCGCGTTGCGGCCGGGCTCGGGCTCGCTGGCCTGCTCATGCCCGTGGGCATCCTCGGCGAGGTCTATCTCGGACTCTCACCGATCTTCGTGCTGCTCGGCGCCATGTCGATGACCGCGGCGGTGACCTTGAGCGGCGTGCTGACGCTGCGCCACTGGTCGGATGGACGAGCGTCCGCCTGACAGTTCGACCCGGCGATGCCACGCCGACCCCATATGGGCTCGGCGCGGTGCGTTGTCGCGCGTGACGTTCGAATGTATGCTCGCGGTCCGGCGAACCACACTTCATGCCGGGCGACCGGACGTTCCAGTCGCCACCGACAAGCCTGAGCAGCCCGCATGAGCACCGATGCACCCATTTACCTCGATCACAACGCGACCACGCCGCTGCTGCCGGAGGTCGTCGATGCGATGCTGCCGTTTCTGCGGGTGCACTTCGGCAACCCCTCGAGCGGTCACGCATATGGGGCCCATGCGCGTGACGCCGTCGCTCACGCCCGGCGTCAGGTCGCCGCGCTGCTCGGCTGCGACGACGATGAGGTGCTGTTCACGTCCGGCGGCACCGAGGCGAACAACCTGGCCATTCGCGGGCTCGCAGAGACCCGCGAGGCCCCCGGCCACATCGTGACGACCGTCATCGAGCACCCCGCGACGGAGCAGCCCTGCGCGTGGCTCGAGCGTCGCGGCTGGCGGGTGACCCGCATCGGCGTCGATGCGAGCGGACGCGCCCACAGGGCCGAGGCGCAGGCGGCGCTCGGCCGCGACACCGTCCTCGTCACCGTGATGCACGCGAACAACGAGACCGGCGTGCTGCAGCCCGTCGCCGAGCTCGCGGCCCTGGCCCACGCGGCAGGCGCCCTGTTGCACACGGACGCGGCGCAGTCGGTCGGCAAGGTCGCCGTGCGCGTGCGGGAGCTCGGCGTCGATCTGCTGACGGTCGCCGGCCACAAGCTGTACGCACCCAAGGGCGTCGGGGCGCTCTACGTGAAGCGCGGCACGAAGCTCGCGCCGCTGCTGCTCGGCGCCGGTCATGAGCGCGGGCTGCGGCCCGGGACCGAGAACGTCGCCGCCATCGTGGGCCTCGGCGCGGCCTGTGAAGCCGTCGGACATGACCTCGAGACCGTTGCGGCGCGCATGTGCACGCTGCGGGACACCCTCTGGCAGCGACTCCTGGACGCCGTGCCAGGCATCGAGCGCAACGGCCATCCGACCTTGCGGCTACCGAACACGCTCAACGTGCGCTTCCCGGGGACCTCCGGGAACGACTTGCTCGCCGCGGCACCGGAGCTGGCGGCGTCGACCGGCTCGGCCTGTCACGAGGGACATGAGCGCGCATCAGGCGTCATCCTTGCGATGGGGATCCCGGCCGACGTGGCGCTCTGCTCGGTCCGCCTGTCCCTCGGCCGGAGCACGACGCAGGAGGAGGTCACGCGCGCGGCCGACCTGTTGGTCGCAAAGTGGCGCCGCACCTGCGTCGCAAGACCTGCACTTGCCTCGTCGGCGAGAACGCTGCCAGAGAGTGACACCTGATGGCCCGAACGCTCTTCATCCTCAACGATCAACCCTACGGCACTGAGCGCAGCTACAACGGGCTACGGCTCGCGGGTGCTCTCGCTCGACGAGCAGGCGAGGAGATCAAGATCTTCTTGATCGGCGACGCCGCGAGCTGCGCCAAGGCGAACCAGAAGGTCCCCCAAGGCTACTACAACCTCGAGGTCATGCTCCGGGGGGTGGCCAAACATGGCGCCGATGTCGGCGTGTGCGGCACCTGCATGGACGCCCGCGGCATCGCCGAGGCCGAACTCGCCGAGGGCGCTCACCGGGGAACGCTCGAGCAACTCGCCGACTGGAGCCTCTGGGCTGACAAGATCCTCGTGTTCTGACCGACTGGGCGTACGAGCGGCGCGAGACTGACCAGCCGGTGTGGAGGTCCGCCCGGGACGCGGGGTGAAGGGTTGTGTATTTCAGTATTCTCTGAAATACTGGACCAGCCATGGGCACCGCGCATCGCCGCCACAAGGACGCCGTCTACGAGCAGCTCGCGCGGGTCGGGAAGGCGCTCGCAAGCCCGAAGCGCCTCGACCTGCTCGACCTTCTGAGCCAGGCACCGCGCACGGTCGAGGACCTGGCCGACCTGGCCGGGCTCGGCGTCGGAAACACGTCGCAACACCTCAAGGTCCTGCGCGAGGCTGGGCTCGTCGAGTCGGAGAAACGCGGGCTGTACGTCACCTGCCACCTCGCGGGCGACGACGTGGCGCGCTTCCTCGTGGCGATGCGCAGGCTCGCCGAGGAGCACCTCGCCGAGCTCCCGATGGCGATGCGGCGCGTGCTCGGCGGCAAGCGCCCGGCCGAGGCTGTCGACGGCCCGGAGCTCGTGGCGCGCATGCGCCGGGGCGAGGTCGTCGTCCTCGACGTGCGGCCCCCCGAGGAATATCGCTCGGGACATGTCCCCGGGGCCAGGTCGATACCGCTGGCAGAGCTCGCCGCGCGCCTCGCCGAGCTGCCGACCGACGTACCGGTCGTCGCGTACTGCCGCGGCCCCTACTGCGTGTACGCGGCGGATGCCGTCGACCTGCTGAAACGACACGGATACGACGCGACGCGCATGGACCAGGGCGTCGCCGACTGGCGCAGCCACGGCTGGCCGATCGAGACCAACGAGGAGACCCACCCATGATCTTCAGGCCCTTCTATACCTTCGAGACCGGCTGCGCCGGCTACCTGCTCGGCTGCGGCGGACTCGGCAAGTGCGCCGTGGTCGACGCGCACGAGCGCGACATTGACGCCTACATCGCATTCGCGGCCGCCAAGGAGATGCAGATCACCCACGTGATCGACACTCACGTCCACGCCGATCATCGCTCGGGCGGTCCGGCGCTCGCCACCAGGGTCCGCGCAAAGTACTGCCTTCACGCGTCGGCCGAGGTCGACATGAACTTCGAGCCCCTGCACGATGGACAGGAGATCGAGCTCGGCAACACCCGTGTGCGGGTGCTGCACACGCCCGGGCACACGCCGGAGAGCGTGTGCCTCGTCGTCGCCGACCTGCGCCGCGGCCCCGACCCGTGGTTCGTGCTGACCGGCGACACGCTGTTCGTCGGCGCCGTCGGGCGGCCGGACCTGCCAGGCCGCGTGCAGGAGAGCGCCGGCGAGCTGTTCGACAGCATTCATCACAAGCTGCTGACGCTGCCAGGCGAGCTCGAGGTCTATCCGGCGCACTTCGGCGGCTCGGCCTGTGGTGCCGGGATCAGCGGCAAGCCCTCGACGACCCTCGCCTTCGAGCGCCGATACAACCCGCTGCTCGCCCTCGACCGCGACGCCTTCATCGCCGCGGTCGCCGAGGTGCCGCCGAAGCCGGCGGAGATGGATGCGATCATGCGATTCAATCGGGGCCGCGCGGGGCCGCAATGACGCAGCTGCGCCTCGGCCTGCGCGAGAACCTCGCGCAGTTCTCGCTGCTGGTCGTCGTCAACGCGTTCGTCGGCGCGATGATCGGCATGGAGCGCAGCATCTTGCCGGCGATCGCCGAGCAGGAGTTTCACCTCGCCGCGCGCTCGGCGGTGCTCAGCACGCCGTGCCCGCGGCGACGCTGAGCCCGCGCGAGGTCTTCTGGCGCACGACCTGGCGCGACCGCAACCTGGCGAGCGTCAGCCAGGCGGGCCTCGTCAACAACCTCAACGACGGCATGGCCTGGGGCCTGTTTCCGCTGTTCTTCGCCGCCGCACAGATGGGCCTCGAGCAGATCGCGGTGCTCGCGGCGATCTACCCGGCGACCTGGGGCATCGCGCAGATCTTCACCGGCGCGCTCTCGGATCGGCTCGGCCGCAAGTGGTTGATCGCCGGTGGCATGTGGGTGCAGGCGATCGGAATCGCCATCATCATCCTCGCGGGCGGCTTCGCCGGCTTCGCCCTCGGCGCCGCGCTGCTCGGCCTCGGCACGGCGATGGTCTACCCGACCCTGCTCGCGGCGATCGGCGACGTGGCGCATCCGACCTGGCGCGCCTCCGCGGTCGGCGTCTATCGACTGTGGCGTGACCTCGGATATGCCATCGGCGCGGTGCTCGCGGGGCTCACCGCCGACGCGCTCGGACTCGCGGCCGCGATGTGGCTGGTCGCCGGCTTGACCCTGCTCTCCGGCATTCAGGTCGCGCTTCGTCTGCAGGAGACCCACCGAACATGAGCCAGGTGCGCAGTATCCTCGACACCATCGGCCGCACGCCGCTCGTCGCATTGCGATGGCTCGGCGCGGGGCTGCCCGTCCCCGTGCTCGTCAAGTGCGAGCATTTGAATCCGGGCGGCAGTCTGAAGGACCGGATCGCCCGGGCGATCGTCGAGGACGCGGAGGCACGCGGCCTGCTGGCGCCTGGCGCGACGCTGATCGAGGCGACAGCCGGCAACACGGGGATCGGCCTCGCGCTGGTCGCCGCGGCCCGCGGCTACTCGCTGGTCTGCGTGATGCCGGAGAAGATGTCGGTGGATAAGCGCATCGCGCTGATGACCCTCGGCGCGCGGGTGATCGTCACGCCGAACGCGGCCCCGTCGCACCCGGACAATTTCCGCAACGTCGCGCGGCGGCTCGCGGAGACGAACGGGTGGTTCCTGACCGATCAATTCCGAAACCCGGCCAACGTGCGCGTGCATGCGGAGACGACCGCCGTCGAGATCCTCGAGCAGGCGGGTGGCCGCGTCGGCGCCTTCGTGGCCGGTGCCGGCACCGGCGGAACAATCAGTGGGGTGGGCCGCTACCTCAAAGCCCAGCTCCCCCGCGTACAGATCGTGCTCGCCGACCCGGTCGGCTCGGGCCTCGCCGACTGGATCGAGACCGGCAAGCTCGGGCCGGACGGGTCCTATGCCGTCGAGGGCATTGGCGGCAGCGAGGTCCCGGACAACCTGCACCGCGCCGTGATCGACCGCGCCGAGCGGGTGAGCGACGAGCAGAGCTTCGCCACGGCGCTGCGGCTGATCCGCGAGGAGGGCCTGCTCGTTGGCGGATCCGCCGGCACCAACGTCGCTGCCGCACTGCGGATCGCAGCACGCGGCGACGTCGACGGCCCTGTGGTCACGGTGTTGCCCGACGCATGGGATCGCTACCGGACGAAGCCGTGGATGCGAGCTTGAGGGCCGCGGATTCAAACCAGACCAGCGCCGAAGCGGCCGCACCCGCGCTCCGCGCCTGCCCCGACGCCCCCAACAACCTCACCGCACGGCTGCAAGTCCATCATCGGCGCGGAACCGTGCTCATGGTCGACGGCGAAACATTCGACGACGAGAACCCCTGGCACACCTGCGTGAGCCGGGAGCTGGGCCACCTTGAATTCACATCCACCCGCACGCCGGGCCGCTGGCGGGCGCGTCGGGCTTGTGTACCTGGCACCGCTGGAGGAGGGCACGCGCCGGCCTAATCGCGGTGGTCGTCACCACCCTCACCGCCCCCGCTTTGCGGCGACTCGGACGCGGCCAGCTCGGTGAACAGGCGCGCGCCGCCCTCGCTGTCGACCGCGTGATGGCTGCCGCGATGACGGAGCCCGAGCAGCGCGAGCCCGAGCAGCGGGACCACCCCGCCGAGGATGAAGAGCAGGTCGCCGGGCAGCCGCACGACCTCGATCCACCAATTGAGGTCCAAGGTGATGAACTCGAGCGCGCGGGCCGCGTGATAGCCGGCGCTGACCGAGTGGTAGAGCTGAAGGATGCCGAGCGGCAGCAGGGTGACGAAGGCCATCCACGCGAGCCCGAGGTTGAGCGACCAGAAGCTGATCTTCGCCATGCGGTCGGACCAGCGCGCCTCGGGCACCAGGTAGCGCAGGCAGAACAGCATGAAGCCGACCGCGAGCATGCCGTACACGCCCATCATCGCGGCGTGGGCGTGGTTGGCGGTCAGCGCGGTGCCGATCTCGTAGTAGGAGACGATCGGCAGGTTGACGAGGAAGCCGAAGATGCCGGCGCCGACGAAGTTCCAGAAGCCGACGGCGACCAGGAACATGACCGCCCACCGATGCGGGAAGGGGGTCGTCGAGCGGGCCTCCTGCTGGGCGCCGAGTTGCAAAAAGCTCCACGCCTCGGCGGTCAGCAGGGTCAGCGGGATGACCTCCAGGGCCGAGAAGAAGGCGCCGAGCGCGAGCACCTCGGCCGGCTCGCCGTTGAAGTACAGGTGGTGCGCGGTGCCGATCACGCCGCCGGCGCTGTACAGCACAATGTCGACGAAGATGACGGTCAGCGCGATGCGCTCGCGGACCACGCCGAGCAGGACGAACATGTAAGCGACCATCACCGTGGTGAACAGCTCGAGGAAGTCCTCGACCCACAGGTGCACGACGATGAAGCGCCAGAAGTCGGCGACGACGAAGCTGGCGCGCGGGTGAGCCAGCAGGCCGACGGCGTACCAGGCCGGCAAGGCCAGAGCGGCGAAGAAGAACAGCCACGGCATGTTGGCGTGGTGCTCGACGGCGAGCCGCTGACGCATGGTGCGCCACAGGATGGCGACCCAGAAGAACATCCCGCCGGTCAGCAGGACCTGCCAGAAGCGGCCGAGGTCGAGGTACTCGAAGCCTTGCATGCCGAACCACGGCCACAGGTCGCCGAACCACCCGTGGATCCCGGCCAGCTCGCCGAGCAGGCTGCCGCCGACGACCACCGCGAGGGCGCCGAGCAGCAGGTAGGTGAGCACGTGCTGGCCGCGCGGCTCGCGGCTGGCGGCGATCATCGGCGCCAGGAAGATGCCCGCGGCCAGGAACGAGGTCACGACCCAGAAGATCGAGAGCTGGACGTGCCAGGTGCGGGCGACATTGTAAGGCAGCAGATGATCGACGCGGATCCCGAACACCCCGCCGAGCTCGGTGCGGTAATGCTGGGTCAGGGTGCCGAGCACGGCCTGGAGCAGGAACATCGTTGCCATGACGAAGAAGAACCCGGCGGTGGCCTTCTGCGAGGGGGTCAGGGCGACGCTGTCAGGCGCCTGAAAGGACAGCTTGCAGCGCTCGCGGCCGTGCCAGCCGAGCCAGTCCCAGCGCCCAAACGCGGCCAGCACGGCGCCGATCCCGGCCAGCAGGGCGACCAGCGAGAGCACGCTCCAGACGATGATGTCGGCCGTCGGGCCGTTGTCGACCAGCGCCTCGGGCGGCCAATTGTTGGTGTACGAGTAGTCGTGACCGGGCCGGCGGGCGGTCGCCGTCCACGCGCTCCAGGCGAAGTACGCGGTCAGGCACCGGGTGTCCTCCGGGTCGGCGATCGCCGCCGGCCGCAGCCCGCTGCCGCCCGCGGGGTCGGCGAAGAATTGGTGATAGTGCCGCTCGAGCCGGCGATGGGCGGCGGTCCGCTCCGCCGAGTATTCGAGGGTGCCGGTGCTCGCATCGTAGCGATTGGTCTGAAAGTCGGCGACCGTGAGCCGGTGGGCGTCGCCGCTGGCGTGCTGCTGCTCGACGTCGAGGGCGCTGCGGTGGAGGTAATCGGCGGTGAAGTCGGGGCCGAGGTAGGCGCCGTGGCCGAAGATCGAGCCGTATTGCATGATGCCATTGCGCAGGAACACCTCCTGCCCGACCCGGACGTCCTCGCCGGTGAACACGAGCTCGCCGGTGGGCGAGGTCACGCGCTCGGGGATCGGCGGCTCAGCCTGGTAGGTGCGAGCGGCGATGAAACCGAGCACCGAGAAACCGAACAGGGCCACAAGCAGCACCGCCTGCACCCATCCGCGGGAGATCACCCGCGCTCGTCGTTGCGATTGCATGGGCGGACGCTATCACGATCGCGCAAAAAGGATGCGCGCGTCCGGGCGCTCAAGGCGCCGACGTGACCGAGGCCGGGCTCGCTGCCTGGGGGCAGGTCGGTGGGTCGCAGGTCGGCGCGGCCGGGCGTGGCTCCGGTCGTCGCCACAGCCAGACGCCGACCAGGCTCATCATCAGGGCGGCCGCCCCGTGGGCCCAGGGGCTGGCGGTGACGAGCAGCAGGATCACCAGGCACAGGGCCATGCTGATGGTCGCGGCCCACTTGGCCCGGCGGTTGACCGCGCCGTTGCTCTGCCAGTCGCGGATCATCGGCCCGAAGATGCGGTGGGCCAGCAACCATTGGTGCATGCGCCGCGAGCCGCGGGCCGCGGCCCAGGCGGCCACCAGGACGAAGGGCGTGGTGGGCAGCCCCGGGAGCACCACGCCCAGCATGGCGAGACCCAGCGCGGCCCAGGCGACGATCAGCCACAGCCAGCGCAGGCCCGTGGGGGCGGGGCTCGGGGCGGGATCGGTGGGGGCGTCGCGGCTCAGGGAGGCCATGGCCATCCTCGCCCACTACTTGCTTGCCGGCCAGCCCAGCGTCAGTAGAAAGACGCTGTCTACCTCTGCGTACACGTCATGTGAAAGTCCTGCACCGAGCACAAGGAGTTGGCCCTCTGGAACGTCTACGCCGCGGTCCGGTAGATGGACACGGATGTGGCCAGACAGGGTCTGCACCGATGCGGTTACGTTGGCGTGATGTTCGGAGATCGTCTTTCCGGCCTTGAGCGCGAGGAGGACGATGCGGAGGTCAGACGTTCGGGTGAGCGTCCGAGCCGTATGACCTTCGCTATGGTAGGATTCCTCGGCGCGTAGCTCGTGAGCGACGGTCTTGAGGTCGAAGGTCACGCCTTGGTCGGGTGGCGCAGGTGTGTTCATGATTGATTCTCCTCTGTAGCCGTCGACCGTGCCGCCGTATACGACCGGTCATGGCGGCGCCGCTGGTGCGGTTCCTCGATAGTGGACTCTTGGGTCTCAGGTGGCAAGGGGGCCGAGCGCAGGGGGCCGGTCGGCGGCGAGTGGGGTGTGGGTGGAGACCCGTGCCAGCGGCGCCGAGTGCCGACGTGAGCGGCGCCCGGAGGGCGCGACTGCACGACGAGGGCAGCTGCTGCCCACGACGATGATCAGGACTCCTCGGGGTCGTCGTCTTCGGCGCTGGTGCTGGCGGCGGGGATGGGGAGGTCGTGCTTCTTGCAGAGGTCGAGCTCGAGGGCGTGGCGCTCGTGGTTGAGAACTTGCAGGCGGGCGAGGATCTCGGCGCGGGCCTCCGCATTCGGGAAGAACCGGGTGGTGCCGTCGATCCAGGGGGTGCCGAACTCCCAGGTCGGTTTGAAGTCGGTCCAGCCGTAGGCGTCGAGCACCGCGCGGGTCAGCGCGATGTGCAGCTCCCGGAGCTGCTGGATCGCCGGGACGCTGCACTCCGGGTCGTCGTAGAAGTTGTAGAGCCTGGTCGGGCCGAAGCTGTCGCCCTTGCCGGCCTGGCCGAGCCCGTGCTTCGCCGGATCGTCGAGCACGGCCTGGCGATGATCGAGGAGCGCCCGCGCCACCTTGCCCAGCTTTGTTTCTGTGCTCTTCGGCGGCACCAGCGGATCGAGGCGTTGTCGGGCCTTGTCGACCGTGGGCTCCCAAGGGAATGGGAGGAAGGGGAAAACCTGAGACGGTGAAAAATTAAGATCGCTCTTCATCGTCGAGCAGACACGACGAACGAAGCACTCGAATGGAAGACTCGAGATGACGGCCAACAGAGCAAGGGACTCCGATGGAATGATGAATAGCTTATGGGTCGGGCGGATCTCAAGCCCAGTGCCGGCGTCACGCTTGGATAGTCGGAATGGAACAAGCGATTTCCCAACGGCGCCGATCGCCGCTACGGAATTGAGCTCCCCCCAGGCGCTGCGCAGCCCCGGTCGGACCTCCTCGAAGAGCCATTGAAACGAGCGAGCTTTGATGTTCCGGGCAGACGCTGGGAGTGTACGCCTTTCTGCCATCGCTGGCTCAAGCAGTGCCATAGCTTTCGAGAAGTGCTTGCGAAGCCAGACCTCTTGATCCTTGGCAGGATCATGATGCTTGCCTGCCTCGACGAGCGCGTCGTAGACATCGATGATCACTCGTTGAGCGTGAGGGCGTGGCTGGCTCTGAACGTCTCTGTTGTTCAAGTAGGCGAAGATAACGCGGCGCTCTCGCTCAGGGAGCTTGGCGATATCTGGATCGCCAACCTCGAAGTCGAACGGGCCTCTTGGCAACATCCCAGTGAATGCAACCGGCTCCGAGCCAGAAGGGAGCCGGAGTAGCGCGAGTTCGACGCCGCCGTCGAGGAAGCTGGACAGGGCGGTCACGGGGCGAAGGGCGCGGCGATCGGTGGACCGGGCCGGAAGCGTCGAGCCGACCTCGCGCACGGACACCGAGGCGCTCGCGTCCCGTCGCCCGGCGATCAAGGCGACGTGCACGGCGGCCTCGCCCGGCCAGGGCATCGTCTGCACGGCGCGGTAGAGCACGAACTTCGGCTCTTCGCCGGTGATGAGCGGGCGCAGACCGGCGGTGCGGTTGCGGCCCTGCCCGATCGAGTTGGGGGCGACGGTGCTGAACGACGCGCGTGTGCCGAGCAGTCGGTCGAACTGCTGAATGAAGAATCCGCAGAGGTCGAGGGTCGCGGCGCCATCGACGTAGCGACTGCGGAGAAACGACACCGCGGTCTCGCCGATGGCACCGCGCAGGTCGCGGTCGCCCTTGAATGGCGGGTTGGCGACGATGCCATCAAAGCCCTTGTTCTCACCATTAAAGACCTCGGGGAACATCAGGGGCCAGTGGAACACGCCGAGGCCGCGCGCGTGGCTCGTGATCTTGGTGATGACAGCGTCGTCCGCGCTGATCTTGGTCACCCCGAGCGTCTTCTCGAGCTGCCCCCTTTTAAAATAGTACCGGCGCAGGAGGGCGAGGTCCCACTTCCAAACCACTGTGTTGGCGAGCTCGCGCATCACCAGGAACCATTCGCCGCGCAGGGCGCTCAGGTCCGACGTGTCCGCCTCGGATGCCGCACGGAGCTTGCGCTTGGTGGCGGCGTCGAGGAGCGCGTCGGTCTCGCGCAGGAGCTCGGGCATGCGGGCGCGCAGCTCCGCGTCGGAGAGCCCGAGCGCGTCGCTGATATGCTCGTAGGCGCGGGCTGCGTTGGGCTGCTTGAAGCCGGCGTTGTCGAACAGGCCGCCCTGTCGGCGCTCGCCGAGGTCGATGTCGAGCGCTTGCAGGGTCTCGCGCGCTTCGGGCCAGGTGAGGCCGAGCAGGCTGTCGCCGCTGCGGAGGTTCTTGTCGAGGAAGGTCAGCGGCGGCGCCTCGGGCAGCTCGGCCTGGGCCGCGGTGTCGAGGCGGCGGCGGGCGACCATTGTCATCAACCACAGCGCGAGCTTGCCGAGCTCGACCGCGAGCGGCTTGCGGTCGACGCCATAGCAGCAGCGCTGGGCCAGGTCGTGCAAGCGCGCGGTGGCGACCGCGTCGAGCCTGTCCATCAGGTGCGGCTCCCCGCCGTGGGCCGGGTCTTCGAGCCGCGTCCACGGCTCGGGCACCTCGGCGACCTCGAAGTGTGACGCGGGCTGCGGCGCGCCGAAGTGGCGCATGTAGGCGAGCTCGCGCGCGAGCTCGAGGACCGTCACCGTCAGGAAGTGGCCGGATCCCATCGCCGGGTCGACGATGCGCAGGTCGAGCAGCGCGCGCTCGTAGGCGTCGAGGACCGCCGGGCTCGCCCGTGGGGGGCGCTGCGAGGGGTCGGCCGCCGGAGAGCCGCCTGCGGTGCGCCACGCGTCCCTCAGAAGCGGCTCCAGGCCCGCGCGCACGACCTCGTTGACGAGCAGTTCCGGCGTGTAGTGGGCACCCAGAGCGCTGCGCTCGTTCTTCGCCGGGTCGGCCTTTCCGGGCTTGCCGGCGGCCTCCTCTCCTTTGGCAGCCTTGCCGCCGGCGACGCGCAGCACGATACGACCAGTCTTGGCCTTGCCGGCCGTCTCGCGCACGGGCTGCATGGCGAGGATCTGCTCGTACACGTCGCCGAGGACGCGCTGCGCGTGGGCCGAGGCGCCGAGTCCCACGACCGCGTGGGCGCCCTCGCTGACCTCGCCGATCTGGCCCTGGGCGACGGCGACGGCCACCGCGAGCAGGGCCTCCCAGCGGGCCAGGAGCGGGCCAGGGAGCTTCGGTGCGGAGACGTCGAGGGCGTCCAGCGGGACGAGCCAGCGCTCGAGCTCCTCGTGAAAGTCGTCGGTCGGCCGCGAGCGGAAGATCGAGGCGCCGTGGATCGCCAGCGGGCTCTTCTGCGCGGTGCTCCGCACCTCGCGGCTGCGGTAGAGCAGGCACTGCAACAGGCCCGTCTCCTCTGGATCGGCGCTCCGGCGACGCACCGCGAGCTCCTCGAAGCTCGGCCACTTCAGACGGATCTTGGCCGCCGAGGGCTTCCACAGCAGGTTGCGGCTCTCGAGGGTGACGAGGAACATCAGCCGGAAGAACACCAGGCTCGCGGCCTCGCGCAGATGGCCGAGCGCGGCGTCGTCGGCGGCGAAGGCCTTCGGTCCAGCGGTCTCCTCGAGCAAGCCCATGAGGTCCTGGATGACCTGCTTGACGCGCTCGCGGAAGCGGTCGCGCACCGACAGCCCGGACGTGCCGAAGGTGGCGTGCCAGTCTCCATCGGGCCGGCCCGCGGCGCCACGACCGGACAGCGGCTCGAGCGCCTGGTGGAGCTGCGAGCGGATCGCCGCGGGGTTGGCGAGCCCCGAGTGCAGGTCCCGCAGGTTGACGGTCACGACGCCGACGGTGGGACCGCCGGCCTGATCGATCTGGGCGGCCCCGGCCGTGCGCACTTGCGGCGCGTCGAAGCCCTCGCCATCGATGGCGACGTAGAGCGTGAAATTTTGCTGGAGCTCGCGGAGCTGGTCGAGGTCACCGCCGGCCGTCGCGCGGACCCAGGCGGAGAACAGCTCACGCACCGCAGCCTCGGACAGCTGGGGGGCTGCGTCGTCGGCGTTGGCCCGGGCCGCCCGGGCGCGCTTGACCCGGATGGTCAGCAAGCCGAGGTCGTAATAGACCCCGAGGCGGTTCGCGCCGCCGTCGATGCGGGTGAGCTGGCCGGCGCAGACCTCGACGGTCTCGGCGTCGAACCAGGAGAAGCGCTCCAGGATGTCGCGCAGCCAGCTTGCATCGAGGATGACGCGCGAGTGCGGGCGCCACGAGGGAGGGCTGAAGAGCACGGCCTTGTCGCTGAAGGCCGTCGGGTCGCGCGCGAGGTCGCGAAACAGCGCCCGCGTGAACGCATCCACCGAGGGACCTCCGGCGACGGCAGGGCTGGTCTGCTGGAGGTACGCGAGGAGGTGCTGGAAAGTGTTCATGGGGTGATGACGAGGTTGAAGGACTCGAGCTTGTCAGCCGCGAAGGTCTCAGCCGTTGCGGCGGGTGTACCCTGGATAAGGTCGGCGTGGGGGCGACGCAGCGCCGCGCCGACATCCCCGGGCTCGATCTCCAGCATGGTCGGCGGCTGCCTGGCCAGCTCCTCGCCGAGCCAGGCCCAGGGTCGGTCCGAGGGCGGGTCGATGTGAATGCGATCGACGAAGACCTCACTGCGACCGAGGGCGAGCTCGGCCAGCCAGTCGAGGACTACATCAAAGAGCGCGGCAGGCGAGCTCATCGCTTCCGGGATGACGAGGTCCGTGGTGGGCGTGAGGTCTACAGGGCGGAGAAAGACGTAATCGGCCTTGTCCCACGAGACGGGCAGCAGCGTCTTCTTGTAGCTGCGTGCGTTGCCCGTATAGGTGTGCGGGATCCACGTGAGCGCGTTGTCTGCGAACAGCAAGATCGGCATCATGCCGCCGATATCGTGGCGGTTGCCGCTACGCCCGGTCTCCTGGGTCGCATACCACTCATGCGCCGAGCGCAGCGGGGTCGAACGTGGATATCGCGGCGACCACGTGGTCAGCACCAGCGCCCGAAGGCGCGACCAGTCCGCCGGCTCCCCGACGACGGTGCGAGCCAGATGTCCGAGGTCGTCCCGGGAGATCTTGAGCGTGATCGTGCCCGAGGTGGCGGTGACGCCGGCATCGCGGGCGGCGGCGGTTGAGGCTTCGAGCTGGCGTACGCGCTGGAGCAGCCGCTCACGGCGGACCAGGGAGGGGGTCTCGTATTCGAGCGAGCCGTCGAGCACGGCGGTCGCGGTCGCCTGGTCGAGCACCACCGGCCACGACGAGAGGCCGAGGATCCGACGGATGCTGTCGAGCTTGGCCGCCAGCACCGCACGCACTCGTTGGGCGCGCTCTTTTGCGACCTCGGCGTCGAGGGCGGTGGCCTCGATCGGCGGGACCGTGAAGTGAAAGACCTTGAGGGGGATGACATAGCTGGCCGCCGCGGCTTTGGGGTCGGCGAGGCCGAGTCCCTCGAGATATCGCTCGAGGCTCGTGGGGTTCTCCACGAGGGCGTTGATCCGGCGGTCGACGCGACCGTTGCGCTGGATCAGGCGGGTGGGGTTCCAGGGGAGATCGTAGTGGATCAAGATCCCCGATTGCTGGAGGTTGACGCCCTCGGCCAGCACCTCGGTCGCCAGGAGCACACGGACGGGCTGCTCCAGGGCCGCTGCGAGCCGCTTGCGCACGCTGTCCAGCTTGCCCGCGCCGTCGGTCAAGGGCGGCAGGTCGACCTGATAGAACGGCGAGAAGGCGTCCAGGATCGGCGCACCGCCGATCTTGCCCGCGCCTGTCTGGAGCGACTCGCTGTCCGCGACCTCGTCCTCGGCCTCCTCTGCGGCCGCTTCCTCGAGGTGGACGTCGCCGATCCTGCGCCCCCCCTCGTGCTTCGCCGAGATCACCGCGATATCGGTGCCGATCGAGGCGAGGAGCTGGTGGAGCCCAGGATCGCCCAATGACATGAACCCTGTCACGTCATCACGGCTGAACGGGGTCACGACGCCATCGGCGATGACTTCGCCGCGCTCGCCACTTTCGAGCGCGAGCGCCTGCACGGCCGAACGAAGCATGGGCAGAAACTGGCGGATGTCGCGATTCAGGGCGCGCTTCCCGAGCACGCTCAGGGCCGTGAGGATGGCACGGATATACTCGAGGGTGTCGCCGTACTCGGTGAAGATGAGCACGCGGTCACCCGCGACCTGGTCGTGGCGCTTGCCCGCCACGTGCAGGTGAAGGAGCATGAATGCGACCAGGCCGGTGAGTCGGGCGTCGTCCTTGAGGCGGTGCGCGACCCATTCCGTGATCTGGTCCGTACGATGTGAGGGCCGCGTGATCGCGCGGATGAGGCCGGCCATGTCGTGGCCCTGGTGGTCCTGGAGGCCCTTGTAGACGTTGACCGCGAGGCCCTTGCCGTCCGCATCCCCATACAGCAGCTGCAGCCCCTGGCACGCGTCATAGACGACCCCGGCCTGCGCGTTGGGGGTCTCGAACAGGTGCGAGACGTTGCGGATGAGCACGCTCAACCAGGAGCCGTCGCCCGCGCGAAAGCCGGACTCGAGGAGCGCCTCGCCGGCCTCGACCGCGCCGAGGAACGCTTCACGGCGGGTCTTCTGGGTCGCCAGCCGCGCGCCGTCGAGCGAGCAGAGGGTGCGAAAGAACGTGGGCGACGAGAGGCTGAGGTTCACCGCCGCTTTGCTGTGCTCGGCGCCCGTCTCGCCCCGCAGCAGATGCACGACCGCGCTCGCGTTTTGCTCGTCATCCGTGCCGAAGGTCGCCTCCATGACGCGCTTCTTTGCCAGGACCAGGCCGTCGGCGACCCTGTGAAAGAAGCCCTGCTGCTGGGCCTGGGAGGCCGCGGCCCTGGACTGCGCGCGCTTGACCTCGGCCACGCTGCGGCGGAGCAGCGACATGTAGTCCTCGCCGGTCACGCGGCCTTGCCGGTCCAACAGCTCCTCGATGATGGCGAGCTCGGTCAATGACGCGAGCACGAAGCCGCGGGCCAGGGTGCGCATGAACGCGTAGGGGCTGCTCTGCAGGCGCTTGATCAGCGTCATCGCCTGGAAACCGATGAAGTTCGTGACGCGGCCCGCGCTGCGCTGGTCGCCCGAGAACCCGCGCATGTAGCGGATACGGTATGCCTCGAGCGTGATCCGCGGGGTGTCCTCATCGACCTCGCTGGCGGGTCGAAACACCTGGTAGAGCGCGTCGAGGAACGCGCGATCGAGGCTGTTTTGCTCCGAGGCCGCATCCGGGTTCATCAGGCGGCGGGGACGGCGGGGCTCGCCCGGATCCCGGAACATCCGCTTCACCTCCACCCTTCCCGCCTCGCTGCGCGAAAGGTCGGCGATGATCTGATGACGCGAGCGCTGGACCACGAAGGCGGACAGGAAGTAGTCGATCTTCGATCGCGCGCTCGCCTCGATCTCGGCCGCCTCCGAGGTCGCGCTGTTCTCCTCCTCGAGGGCGTCGGCGACGACCCGGAAGAGGGTGTCGAGCTCGCTCGAGAAATCCGCGCCGCCCCACTGGTACACGGGCCCGGTGTCGGTCGTGGCGCGCGCGGTCGCGTCGATCCCCTTCTCGCCCTGCCTGGTGACGCTCTCCTCGTTCAGGTCCAGCGCGCGGCTGCTCTCGAAGTGAGCGCCCAGTTCGCTCGTGTCGCGGGAGCACAGTGCCAACAGCGCCTTGAGGTGGGCGCGCTGATCCGGGCTGCGCCAGTACGGGTCGCCGAGCCCGTGATCAAGCTCGACGCGGCCGATGATCGCCTGCGCGAGCGCGTCGTCCAGGCCCACCTGCGCGGCCGCGGCCTTGCTCCGCCCCTTGCGTCGGGTCGTCAGGGCCTTGCGCAGGCCCTCCCAGGTCTGCGCCTTGGCGAAGTGGCCCACTTGCGCGTGGATATCCCCGATATGGTTGTTGAACGGGGTCGCGGTCAGCAGGAGGATCTTGCGCCCGTCGCGGCTCGACCACGGTTGCGGCAGCTTCTCCTGGGCCGTGCCCGGCTTTGGACGCCAGCCGACCTCTCCGAAGGCCGGCAGCGACAGGCAGAACCTCAGGACCCGCGTCGCGCGCGAGGTCCCGTTGCGGAAGTTGTGGGCCTCGTCCAGCACGACGATCTCCGACGCCGCGACGTGCTCGAGATCGTCGAGAACCTCGTCGCGGAGGTCGGTGAGGCGGCGACCAAAGCTGGTGACCGAGAGCGGGAGGATGTTCAGGTAGGTGTCGGTCGTCCACTTCGCGGCGTGGGTCACGAAGTGCGGGTCGTCGGCCAGCAGGCGCTGAACCGCAGCCCGGATCTCCCTGGCGTACAGGAACCATTGGGTCGGTTCGCCGCGCTTCGTGGCCCCGAGCACGCGGGCCGGGGCGATGATGGTGACCCGGACGGGTAGATCGGTCGCAAGTTCGATACGTCGGGCAATGCGGTCCTTGATCAGGACCGCGACGGCGAGCTGGGCCGTCAAGGTCTTCCCGAGGCCGGGTTCATCCGTGAGCATGGCTCCGCGCGAGGTCTCGAGGATCTGAAGCAGCCGCACGGCACCGTCGATCTGGTAGCCAGACGGGCGCTTCGAGCCCCACATGTCGTTGGCCGCCTCGAGCATTGCGGCGACGGTCCTGGCCTTTGTAGGATCGAGCCGCAGGGACTGCTCGATCAACCGCTGGATCGCAAGCCGGAGCTGGAGCGTCGTCGCATCGAGGTCCACCGCGGCTTCGAGGACCTCGGGCGGGGTCTCCTCATCGAGCTTCCGCGTGATCGGGCGGTGCGGGATCTGCAGTTCGAGCGCGAGTTGAGCCTCGGCCAGGGTCGGGTGCGCCGGGTTTATCCAGCTTGCGAGGACCTGGGCGCGTGGATGATGGAACATCGCCACACCCGTGGCCGCCAGGTCATGCCCGGTGCTGCCCTGGCCTGGATTCGACCACGCATGCCCGGAGCTCCGAAAGACGACGCCCATCTCGACGTTGGCGCCATCTTTATTGGCGGCGGACAGCGCTGGCGCCGACCAGTTGCCCGAGCCGGCGACGACGATGGTATCGCGCTCTCGCTCGATGACGTAAAGCTTGGGATGAAAGACCCGCATCGGCGCGACATCGGCGCCGCGGGTCCGGCCGAACCGTACCTCGGCGCGGCGCTGCAGCAGGTAAACGAAGAGCACGGCGGCGATCGGATCGCCCATGCCGTGCGCCTGGGTCCGCCATTCGCGAAGATAGCCGCGGAGCTCGGGCGGAAGGACCTCCTCGGCCGCTTCGCTCAGCAGCGGGCAGCGGAGCGGCGAGGTCTCATCGACGAATAGCGAGGTGGCGAAGGCGCCGATGGTATCCGGGGTGCAGGCGCGGAGCCCCGCGAGCACCGCGCGCCGCCAGGCGACCGCGGCCTCCCCTCCAGGCCCGTGACGCCAGCGGCAGACGAGGTACCACGCCCGAAATGCGCGGTGCGAGTGGACCGTGACCAGGGCGCCGTAGAGCAGGCAAAAGCGAGCACGCTCCTCCGAATCGTCCACGTCCTGGTCCGCATGGTCGCCAAGCTCCCCGGCCACCAGCCCGGCCGGGTCCGAGAGCGACTCGGAGCCGGAACCGCCGTGGCCGAAGTAGCCGACGATGGCCGTGAAGGTGTGGGTCCGCTTCGCCAGGGCGCAGCGAAGCACCTGGCCGAGGTCCATGCCCTCCGGCTGGTCCGGGTCGGTCACAACCACCCGCCCGGCGCCGTCCTCGGGCAAGTCGAGCAGGTCGAGGGTCGTGAGCCACGGGCGCGACGGGGTGCTGCTGGATCCGCTCACACCCGCACGTTCACAGATGCGGACCACGCGGGCAAGAAGTTTCCGGCGCTGTAGGAGCACTTCCGAGTGCTGGCTGGCGCTCGAGGATGTGCTCGGCATCGTCCTCGATCATCTTGCCGTCATCCTCCGGGGCGCTCGTCGCTGGCTCGTGTGCGGATTTCCCGTCGGGCCAGATTCGCACACGCAGGGACGTCTCCTCCAGGTGGTGCAAGCGAACTTCGCTCCCATCGGGGAGCGGTCGGTGGCCTTCCGACGCCGCCCCAACCGCCCGGAGCGGCCAGGACGGGGGGCCCAGCGAGCCCCAGAAGGATTGTTGGCCATCTACGCCGACTCGTAGCGCCGCAGCTCCACCCGCAGCGGCGACTCGGCGTCGAGTAGATCGCCGAAGGCCAGGCACCACCTCCGGTAATGGATCCGACGTACCAGGGGCGTGTGGACCGCGAGGATCTTGAGGGCATCACGCCCGACTTGATCACTCGGCAGGGTCCGCAGGTGGCCTTGACGATTGAGGATGACCAGCAGCTCGCCGGGGGCCCCTGTCATGGTCGTCGCTCCCGCGATCGCAGCCCGGACGAGCACCCACACGAGTTCTCGGGCGAACTCGGCGCCGGTCTGCCGCGCCGGCAGCTCGCCCTCCACGACCGCGAAGTAGGCGGCGAGCGCGTTGTTCAGCGGTGCCGGCAGGGGGATGGCCTGAAGCGGCTCGACCCTCTCGGTCGCCGTGCGAGCCGCGGATGCAGGGACTCCGCCGCGGTGCGGGGTCGCGGATGACCGGCGGGGCGGAGCCGCCGGCAGCGGAGGTGGCGGGGGTGGTGCTGCCACCATGACGCGTGGCGAACCCGCGGCGGACGGCACCTCGCGGAGCTCTTCGCATGCCGTGCTCGGGCGCTGGGTTGTCGAGTCGAGCGGCGGGCCCTCGCGCCGCGGAGACGCGGCCGCTCGCACGAGGGGCTTGTCGGGGAGGCTCGACAGCCAGCGGTCGAGGTCGAGGTCGCGGACTGCGGGCCAGGTGCCGACGAGGAGTCCGTGCGGCTCGTCCTTCACCGCGATGATCGCGACCTCCTCGGGGCCCAACCAGCACAACAGCACATCGAACGCCGTCGCCCGGATCAGCCCGAGCAGCGGCCAGATCTCGGTGAAGGTCCAGGGCGCCCGCGCCTGCGCCTGTACCATCGACTCGACGGGTCCGAGCAAGTTTGCCAGCTTCACGGGCTCGCCGAGGTCGGCAGGGTCGAGCTGCCGCAGGGCGAAGGTCCCGTCCAGCCGGACATGGAGAAGTACGGAGAGGCCCGGCAAGAAGGTGCCGGTGCGCAGCTCGCCGTCCGGCGACGCATGCCGCAGCATGCCGCTCGCCGGGCTCCTGGTGGTGGGGCCCGCACCGCGGAAGATGTGCGCCGGCCCGCCGAAGGGGCCACCGTCTCGCATGAGCTGGAGCGCCCTCTCCTTGAGCCCGGGAACGGTTCCGGCGCCGAGTTCACGCCAGCCCCATCCGGGCCACTCGTGCTTCAGCACCCAGTCGTCGCCGTCGTTCGTGGCGTCGACGATGAAGATGCCGTGGTCGTGCGCGGCTTGATGTCGCGGAGGGAACAGCGGACCGTCCTGGTACTCCCAGATCAGCGACGCGGCGGCGAGCGCCCGTGTGTGCTGCCGCCAACGTGCGACGAGGGCGTGCAAGCCTCCAGTGAACCCCGTGGCTGCAAGCCTCGCTTCGATGTCCTTGACCCCGTCCTGCACAGTCACGACCAGCATCCACCGCCGCACGCGCGACGGGAAGCCCGCGCCGACGAGCGCAGCCGCGCGCTCCCCCGCTGATATGAGCGCAGCCGCGCCCAGTTCCAGGCGGACGTCGATCGCGCGTGGCAGTCTCGCTTGGCAGGCGGTGGATATGGTCGGAGAATCTGCGAGGGCACGAGGGCACCATGAAAACCGTAGCGATCGTCAACAATAAAGGTGGGGTCGGTCGCACGACCCTTGCCGTACACCTCGCGCTGCACGCATCGGCGCTGGGGATCAAGACCACCGCCGTCAGTCTGTGTCGCCAGGGCGACCTCTACGCCTGGCTGAGCGGCGGTCAAAGGGCCGCATCCCCTGGTGATGTGATGCAGATCAGCAGCTGCCTGGACGTCGTCTTCAGCCCGGACGAGATCCCCGAGCTCGGGGAGGCATCGCTCGTGGTCTACGACTG
>Ga0209480_10000516_pt1 | contig 31906 bp, 34 predicted proteins | sample JI61114C2DNA_FD_187501 | JGI IMG/M metagenome (GOLD analysis project Ga0209480, IMG submission 187501) | Wastewater effluent complex algal communities from Wisconsin, to seasonally profile nutrient transformation and Carbon sequestration -... | ecosystem: Engineered > WWTP > Effluent > Algae... | reverse complement strand
GTTCGTTGGAAACATTTATTTTTTTTCTTTCGGTTTTAAACCCAACATAGGAAGTAATAATTGTATAGGAACCGTTAGGAATATTTTCGAATTCATATAAACCATTTTCATTGGTTTCAACACCTTTGTTTAGTTCTTTTATATAAATATTGGCATAAGCTAAAATTTCATTATTAGCGGTCACTTTCCCTTTTATTGTGTTTTGTGAAAAAGTAAAAAGCGAAAAAAAAAGAGTGGTATAAATAAATATTTTAAACATTATAAAATTAAATTTAGACAAAACTAAAAATAAAACATTTACAAAACTAAAAAAACTTTATATATTTGTCAAAATGAATTGTTTATGACCATTTCTGAAGAAAATTATATTAAAGTTATTTATCATTTGTCGTTGGTTTCTCCAAAAGGCGTCAACACGAACGCTATTGCTGGAATGTTAGACACCAAAGCGTCATCTGTAACTGATATGATGAAGAAACTTTCGGATAAAGATTTGGTAAGTTACCAGAAATATCAAGGAGTTACCTTAACCGAAAAAGGCTTGCATTCAGCAAAAATGATAGTAAGGAAACACCGTTTGTGGGAAGTTTTTTTAGTAGATAAATTAGGTTTTTCTTGGGATGAAGTACACGAAATTGCGGAAGAATTAGAACACATCAAATCCGAACAATTGATTAATAAATTGGATGCTTTTTTAGGTTTTCCAGTTGCTGATCCACACGGAGATCCTATTCCAGATGCAAAAGGTGTGATTAAAAAAATTGAAAAACAATTGTTATCGGAAGTTGAAATTAATGCATCATTTCACTGTGTTGGCGTAAAAGATTCTTCTACCGATTTTTTAAAATATTTAGATAAACAAAAAATAGCTTTAGGTTCGGTTGTTAAAGTAATCGACAAAGAAGATTTTGATGATACGTTAACGGTTGAAATTGATGGAAAAAGATTAACGATTTCGAATAAAATTGCTAATAACTTATACGTACAATAATTATGTTTGATTCAATTATTCATTTTTTTGAAAGTATCGACCCGATTTTGGCTGCTTTTTTAGCGACCACATTTACTTGGGGATTAACAGCATTTGGTGCTTCGTTTGTGTTCTTTTTTAAGACTATGAATCGAGTAGTTTTAGATGGAATGCTTGGTTTTACAGGTGGTGTAATGGTTGCGGCAAGTTTTTGGAGTTTGTTAGCACCTGCTATCGAAATGAGTGAAGGAGATGGTTTTATAAAAGTAATTCCAGCCGCAGTTGGATTTTTATTAGGTGCTGTTTTTATTTTCGGATTGGATAAAGTGTTGCCACACATGCACATTAATTTCAAAGAAACCGAAGGCATAAAATCGCCATGGCAACGAACTACTTTGTTGGTTTTAGCGATAACCTTGCATAATATTCCTGAAGGTTTAGCAGTTGGTGTTTTATTTGGTGGAGTTGCAGCTGGAATTCCAGAAGCTTCGATTGCAGGTGCCGTTACTTTAGCTATTGGAATTGGAATTCAAAATTTTCCTGAAGGAATTGCGGTTTCCATGCCGTTACGAAGAATGGGAATGAGTAGAACAAAAAGTTTCATGTACGGACAATCGTCTGCCATTGTAGAACCTATTTTTGGAGTAATTGGAGCGGTTGCTGTTACTTTTTTCACTCCAATTTTACCCTATGCATTAGCTTTTGCAGCTGGAGCGATGATTTTTGTGGTAGTTGAAGAAGTAATTCCAGAAACCCAACAAGATAAAAATACCGATATTGCTACTTTAGGTTTTATCGGCGGATTTATTGTAATGATGATTTTAGACGTGGCTTTGGGTTAATGACAAGCACAATCGTCGCCACAAGGTTTTGATTTTTTTGGACGTTTTTTCCAAAAGAATTTCTTTACCAAAAAACCTACTGCTACTGCTAAAGATGCATAGACTAAAATTTGTTGAATATCCATATTTTAAAAATATATTCCAGTTCCTAAAGTTACAAAATTATAATTTGGTGAAGCAATTTTTAAATGCTCATATCCTAAAGAGAAAAAGTAATTCTTTTTATGATATTTTCCTCTGAGTTCAAATGAATTTACAGGCAAACCATTTATCTTACTCCACAGCATCGCACTGTTAAAGCTAATGTTTTTAATTGCAAAAACGTCAGTGTGTAAACCATACGAAAAGCCTACTTTTTGTACATCATTTCCAACGTAGGTGGCGCCAAGTGTCCAACCTAAATTGAATTTTTTAAATCGAATTCTATCATAAGCCACATTAAATTGAAATAGAGAAAGGTTTGAAAAACGATTGGTAAAAATATTTTTTTCTAACAATTCTCTATAATCGGCTTGTATGTAAAAATATTGAAAAGGTCTGAATTTTGCTTTCAAATGATTCCCAAATGAATTGTTGTCACTGTAAAGAAAATGATTTTCTAAATCGAAACGCATTGCATTACCATATTGAATACTATCATTGTCATTTCTAAAATTTCCCGACTCTCCATCGAAATAAGGGTACTTGGATAGCGAATTGTATAAATGATTTTCGTTTCTATAATCGCCAATAGTGGAATAAAAACTTACATATAAAAAACCTTCAACAAGTAATCCCGCTATACCAAAATCATTTGAAGAACTTCTCACAGAACTTGAACCAGATGAACTGCTACTTGAGTTAGAAGAACGAGAAGAATTTCCCGATTTTAATTCACTTTTCGATTTATCAATTTTCTGTGAAAAAGTACTATTTAAAGTTAAGGCTATAAACAGAGTAAGTAGTGTATTCTTCATCAATTTTGTTTTCTAAAAACAACCAAAAATTATGCATTTTTTATTTTAAAATTTGGTAGGCAATTAGCGCTGTTATGTATGCAAATCCACTCATAAAAACCAACTGAATTATAGGCCATTTCCAAGAATTGGTTTCTTTTTTTACAATTGCTAAAGTAGAAATACATTGCATCGCAAAAGCATAAAATAGCAATAATGAAATTCCGGTAGCAAAATTAAATATTTTATTTCCAGTTATCGGATGAACTTCGGCAGCCATTCGGTTTTTAATTGTAGTTTCTTCTTCGCTATGGCTTCCAACACTATAAATTGTGGCTAATGTTCCTACGAAAACTTCACGAGCAGCAAACGAACTTACTACGGCAATTCCAATTTTCCAATCATAACCTAACGGTCGAATAGCAGGTTCAATCGCTTTTCCCATGTAACCAATATAAGAATTTTCTAATTTGAATGAATTTACTTCATCTTCAAATGCTTCAGTAGTAATGTTTTTGTTTTTATTTTTTTCGGTAATAATTTTTTCAGCATTGTTGAAATCATCACTTAATCCGTGAGAGCCCAAATACCATAAGATAATGGATAGTGCTAAAATAATTTTTCCGGCACCGGTTACAAAAGCTTTGGTTTTTTCAAATACATTAATTCCAACATTTTTAACCATCGGAATTTTATAGCTCGGCATTTCTACTACGAAATACGATTTACAATTCAGTTTTAAATATTTATTCAATAAAAATGCTGAGAAAATTGCCATTCCAAATCCTAGTAAATACAACGCCATTAGGGTTAATCCTTGTAAACTTAAGAATCCTAAGACTCTTTTTTCGGGAATAATTAAGGAGATTAAAATGGCATAAACTGGTAATCTTGCAGAACAAGTGGTGAAAGGTGTTACCAAAATGGTAATTAAGCGTTCTTTCCAGTTTTCGATATTTCTTGCACTCATAATTGCTGGAATAGCACAAGCCGTTCCTGAAATTAATGGTACAATACTTTTTCCTGATAAGCCAAATTTTCGCATGATTTTATCCATCAAAAACACCACACGACTCATGTAGCCACTTTCTTCTAACACAGAAATAAAGAGGAATAAAAAGGCGATTTGTGGAATAAAAATCACAATACCACCAATGCCCGGAATAATTCCTTCGCTGATGAGGTTTGTAAATTCTCCAGCCGGAAGATGTTGTTTTGCAAGTGAACTAAAATAAGCAAATGATTCATCAATAAAATCCATTGGAATGCTACTCCAATCAAATAAAAACTGAAAAATTAGCATTAAAATTCCGAAGAAAATTACATAGCCAAAAATTTTATGCGTAAGAACACGGTCAATTTTTGTTCGAATATCTGAAGCTTTTGAAACATCTATTTTTTGACCAATTTTTAGCGTGTCATTAATAAATAGGTATCTTTTTATGGTTTCTTTTTGTTGTAAACGTTTTAAATCTGCGTGCGATTTTGTAAACGAACTTTTGATTTCGTTTCGTTCTAAATTTAAGAAATTGACATCTTGAGTGATAACTAACCAAAGTTTGTACAACAATTGATTTGGAAACGCTCGTCTTAAATTATTAAAATAGTCTGGATCAATCGAAGAAGCGTGCAAACAAGGTTCGGTTGATAAATTTTGATAGTTTTGAATCAATGATTTTAATTCAGCAATTCCTGTTTTTTTTCGAGAACTAATTAAAGCAATTTTAGTTTTAAGTTCTTTTTCTAAAAGCGGAATGTCTAATTCAATTCCTTTTAGTTGCATTCTATCAGCCATGTTGATGACTAAAATGGTCGGAATTTCTAAATCTTTAATTTGGGTAAAAAGGAGTAAATTTCGTTTCAAATTTTCAACTTCGGTAACTACAACAGCTACGTCAGGAAAATCTTCATCGTTTTTGTTTAAAAGCAATTCAATAACAACATTTTCGTCTATTGAACTTGCATTTAGACTATATGTTCCAGGTAAATCTATAATTTTTGCTTTAACCGATTCAGATAATTTGCAAACGCCTTGTTTTTTTTCAACCGTAATTCCAGGATAATTCCCTACTTGTTGATTTAAACCTGTAAGTTCATTAAAAACAGAAGTTTTACCCACATTTGGGTTTCCAATTAAAGCAACTTTTATAAGATTTGAACTCATTGTTAAAGGTCTTTTGTAATACTAATTTCGCGCGCAGTTTCAATACGAATTGCCACGTGAGAATCGTTTACATTAAAATATAATGGATCACCAAGCGGCGCTACCTGGAGCAATGTTATTTTATTGCCTGGCAAACAACCCATTTCTAATAACTTTAGCGGGATTTCATCTAGATTGACCGAAGTAATGGTAGCTACTTCACCAATTTTAAGTTCAGAAGAACAAATTTCCATTTCCTTATTTAGATTGAATTAAAATACAAAAGTAAAAATTATAATCGGACTACAACTGATAATTGTCAACTTTAGCAAAATATTTATAAAAATTAATTTATTGGTTTTCACAAAGCCACAAAATATCTTCTAAAAGTTGTTTCATGTTCTTTGTTTTTGGGTCATCTGAAGGTTTGTCAAGATTGGTACCGTCATAAAAACCTCTAATTCGTTTGTTTTTATCTACCAAAATGAAATTTTCGGTATGTACCATGTCATACATTTCTTCCGGTTTACCCGTTTTTACTGCCAAGTATGATTTTCTGGCTAAATAATAAATATCTTTTTTATCTCCTGTTACTAAATTCCAACGTGAGTCATCAACTCCTTTTTCAAGTGCATATTTCTTTAAAACTTCAGGTGTGTCAATATCAGGAGTAACAGAAAAAGACAACAGTTTTACTTTAGGATTGTTTTTCAATTGATTTTGCAACCAAACCATATTATCTGTCATTTTTGGACAAATAGTTGGACAAGTGGTAAAAAAGAAATCGGCTACATAAATAGTATTTTCATAGTCTTTTTGCGTGATTAATTTTCCGTTTTGATTGGTAAAAGAAAAATCGGCAATTTTATGATCATTACCAATATGTTGAACTGTAGAATCTACTAATTCAGGATTAATATCTCTTGGTGAATAAATAGGAAGTGATTTTTCGGGTGTTTGCAAAGTATAAATCCCAAAAAAAATCCCGACAGAAAGTATTAAGAAGACAATTATAAATGTTTTGTAGGGTTTAAGATGAGCAAGCATTTTTAAATTTTTTACAAAAATAGCATTTATTTCATTTTTTAGGATGATTATACAAGTGTTAAAATTGTAATTACTTGATAATCTTTATTATATTTGTGAAATTTTACCATAAAACTACTAATAAAATGATTAAAAATTACTTGATTATTAGCTTATTGTGTTCCTTTTTAGGATTTTCACAATTTAATCCATCTGCCCCATGGATGAAAAATGTTAATACAGCTAGAGCAGGTCAACCTACAATTGACGAGCAAGTTGATGCGTTCAATCAATACTGGTCAACCCGAGATAGAAATGTAAGAGGTTCTGGTTTTAAACCATTTATGCGTTGGGAATACCATTGGAGAAATTACACAAACGAGCAAGGTTATGTAATGTCTTCTGAAGAGTTTTGGAATGCTTGGCGACAAAAAAACCAATCAAAAACAAACCGAAGCGCTATCATGTCACTTCCAGCGAGTAATTGGCAACCTATCGGACCATTTACACACACAAATACAGGTTCTTGGTCTTCTGGTCAAGGAAGAGTAAATATTGTTCATGTAGACCCATCGAATCCAAACACTATTTATTTAGGAGCACCAGCAGGTGGAATTTGGAAGTCTATAGATAATGGAACTACATGGACTCCACTTACTGATGAATTACCTCAAATTGGTGTTTCAGGAATTGCAGTTGATTATTCCAATTCAAATGTAATTTACATTGCAACAGGAGATAAAGATGCTGGAGATTCATATTCTGTTGGAGTTTATAAATCTACAGATGGTGGTTTAACTTGGAATCCTACAGGAACAATGGGAGGTTCTAATCCATCTAGAGCTGGAGATATTGTAATTCACCCAACCAATAATCAAATTTTATGGTGTGCAACGAATAATGGAATTTTTAAATCTACAAACGCTGGTACATCATGGACAAATGTTAGAACTGGAGATTTTTCACAAGGAAATATTAGATTAAAACCAGGGACACCTTCTACAGTATATGCGGTTTCTAATAATACATTTTATCGTTCAACTAATGAAGGGACTAGTTTTATACAAATAAGCACTGGATTACCAGCAAATTCAGGAAGATTATTATTAGATGTAACTCCTGCAAATGCTGAATATGTTTACATTTTAAGCGCAACAACTGGTGGTGCTCTTCAAGGAATTTATCGTTCGGTAAACGGAGGTACAAACTGGACTGTAACTTCTGGCACAACTGATGTGTTTGAATCAAATCAATCTTGGTATGACTTAGCTTTGGCTGTTTCTCCAACAAATGCTGACGAAATTTATACAGGCTGTTTAAATGTATGGAAATCTACAAATGGAGGAAGCAGTGTTACTAAACTAAACAATTGGAGCTCTCCAACTGCGCCATCATATACCCATGCGGATATACACTATTTAGGGTTTCATGGTAATAGACTTTTTTGTGGTAGCGATGGAGGAATTTATGTTTCAGATAATGGAGGAACTAATTTTACCGATTTAACGGCGGGTGTTCAAATTAGTCAGTTTTATAAAATTGCTGTTTCAAAACAATCTGCAGCTAATATGGTTGGTGGATTGCAAGATAATGGTGGACACGCATACAGCGGAGGACAATGGAAAAATTATTATGGTGCTGATGGAATGGATACAGCTGTAGACCCTACGAATCCAAATTTATATTATGGATTTATCCAATTTGGAGGAGGTCTGTATGTTAGTAATTCTGCTGGTAATGGTATTAGTTCAACAGTTAATTCTCCAGGTGGTGTAGATGGTAACTGGGTAACTCCATTAGTTTCAAATTCTGCGGGTGTTATTTTTGCAGGTTTTGATGATTTATATAAATTAACTTCAGGAGCTTGGGTACAACAAAATATTATTTCAATTGGTTCAGGAAATCTAGAACTAATAAGTATTGATCCATCAAATGATAATATTATTTATGTTTCAAATGGTTCAACTTTATATAAGAGCACTAATGGCGGTGTAAATTTCACAAACATATATAATGCTACCGCAGAAATTACTTCTATAGAAGTACACTCTTCAGAAAGCAATATAGTTTATTTGACAACAGAAAGTATTTCAGGTGGGGTATTGAAGTCAATAAATGGAGGAGGATTTTTCTCTAACTTTTTTACAGGATTACCAAGTATAGGTAAAAATATAATAGTTCATCAAGGAAGAAATACCGACAACCCTTTGTATTTAGGCACCGCTTTAGGAGTTTTTTACAGAGATGATTCAATGACTTCTTGGCAAGCATTTGACACCAATTTACCAAATGTTTCTGTTACAGATTTAGAAGTAAATTTAGAAGATGCTAAATTGGTTGCTGCAACTTATGGAAGAGGAATTTGGCAAACAGATATTCCAATTCAAATTCCAGCAGATGATGTTAAATTTGTGAGTATTCAAAGTCCTGGTATTGACATCAATTGTGGAGCTACAATTAGTCCTCAAGTTGAAGTAAAAAACAGTGGATTAAACGTTATAAATTCGGTTGTTGTAGATTATACAATCGATGGAACACCATATAATTTTGTGTGGAGCGGATCAATTGCTCCTGACACAAATGCAACTATAAATTTACCATCGGCTTCTTTATCAAGAGGAGCACATACTTTAAATGTTACAACAACAACAACAAACGATACATATTCTGATAATAACTCTGGAAGCACACAGTTTTATGCTAACGATTCAGGGGTAGTTGGTGTAGTAAATCCTTTTACAACTCCAGCAAACGCTTTAATTTCATACAACGAAGGAGGCTCTGGTTCACAATGGCAAAGAGGCATAAGAGGTCCTGGAGCAATGACTTCTTCAGGAAATACTGTATATACAACTAATATTACCGGAAACTATCCAGATGTAACAAAATCATTTTTAGTTTCTCAATGCTATAATTTATCAAACGTTGTAAATCCTCAGATTAGTTTTGCAATGAAATATGATTTAGAGCAAAATTGGGATATAGTTTATGTAGAATATTCAACAGATTTTGGTGCAAATTGGAGTGTTTTAGGAACAATGGGATCAAATTGGTACAATAGCGATAGAACTGTTGTTACTGCTGGTAACGATTGTTACAATTGTCCGGGTGCTCAATGGACAGGAACAAATACTACTTTAACAACTTACTCATACCCATTAAATGCTTTAAATTCTGAAACAAATATTATATTTAGAATTGTATTTCATTCAGATGAAGCGGAAAATCAGTTAGGAGTAAATGTTGATGATTTTGTAATCAATGGTACACTTTCAAATCAAAATTTCGCATTGGATAATGTAGTGGTTTACCCAAATCCATCAAAAGGAATTTTCAATATTTCATTAGGAAATGTGCAACCAACAGCAATTGATGTTTACGACTTAACAGGTAAAATCATTCTATCGAAATCTGCATTTCAATCATCAAATATTGAAACTTCAATTGACTTGTCTAATGCAGCTACAGGAATTTATTTTGTAAAAATTTCAGCAGACAATCAATCAACAGTTAAAAGAATTATTAAAGAATAACTATGAATAAATTCATCTTAAAAGGAAGTTTCGGCTTCCTTTTTTTGTCAGTAGCATTATATTCTTGTAAATCATCACAAGAAGTAGCATCAAAAAAAGAAACATCAGGAATTAACGTAGGATACATGGATAAATCCGTAAATCCAGCTAATGATTTCAATCGTTATGTAAACGGAACTTGGCTAGATAAAACAGAAATCCCTGCCGATAGAACACGTTGGGGAAGTTTTGATGAACTTCGTAAAAACACCGATGACGATGTAATGGCAATTTTAAAAGATGCCATCAAAGACAAAACCATCGATCCAAATTCAGATCAAGCAAAAGCTATTAATTTATACAAAACTGTTTTAGATACTGTAAGCAGAAATAAAGCAGGAATTGATCCGTTAAAACCTTATTTAGCGAAAATTAATAGTGTTCAGAATGCAGATCAATTAGTTGCTTTATTAGCTGAAATGGAACCAGAAATGGGATTAGGTTTCTTCGGAAGCTACATTGGTGCCGATGCTAAAAACAGCAACAAAAACGTAATTTATGTAGGAACAGGAAGCCTTGGTTTACCAGATAGAGATTATTACGTTTCCGATGCGCCAGACAACAAAGAAAAGCGCGAAAAATACGTGGCTCACGTTACGAGAATGTTGCAATATTTAGGTGAATCTGAAGCTACAGCTAATGCGAACGCAAAGAAAATTTTAGCATTAGAAACTAAAATGTCAACTGCAACTTTAGATAGAGTTGAGCGTAGAGATAGAAGAAAAACTTACAATCCAATGAGTTTTGCAGATTTACAAAAATTAGTACCAACAGTAAAATGGGATACGTATTTCCAAAACGTTGGAATTGGTAAAGTAGATTCGTTAGTAGTTTCGCAACCAAAATATTTGCAAACAGTTGAAACTATCTTAAAAGACAACCAAGTTGAAGATTGGAAAGCGTATATGCGTTGGACAGCTTTAAGAGGTTCTTCAGGATTACTTTCAACTGAAATCGAAAATGCTAATTTTGATTTCTACGGAAAAACCTTAACTGGCGCTGTAAAACAACGTCCAGCTGAAGAAAGAGCTTTAGCAACAGTTAACGGAAGATTAGGTGAAGCATTAGGAAAATTATACGTAGCTAAAAAATTCCCACCAGAAGCAAAAGCAAAAGCACAAGCAATGATTGCAAATGTAATGTTGGCTTTTGATAACCGAATCAACAATTTGCCTTGGATGACAAAAGCTACTAAGGAAAATGCAAAAATCAAATTGAATAAATTTCGAGTGAAAATCGGATATCCTGATAAATGGAAAGATTACTCAGAATTACAAGTGAAATCTCCAGAACAAGGCGGAACGTATTTTGATAATTCAAGAATGTACGCAAAATGGAGCCATAAACAAAATATCGCTAAATTAGGAAAACCTGTTGATAAAGAAGAATGGGGAATGTCGCCTCAAACGGTAAATGCATATTTCAGTCCAACAAACAATGAAATTGTATTCCCAGCAGCGATTTTACAACCACCTTTCTACGATTACAAAGCAGACGAAGCCGTAAATTATGGTGGAATTGGGGCTGTAATTGGTCACGAAATTTCTCACGGATTTGATGATTCAGGTTCAAGATACAATGCAGATGGAAATTTAGTAAACTGGTGGAGTGATGAAGATTTGAAACAATTCACATCATTAGGAAGTGCTTTAGCTGATCAATATTCAGCTTTAGAACCATTACCAGGAATTTTTGTAGATGGAAAATTCACTTTAGGTGAAAACATCGGAGATTTAGGAGGAGTTAACGCAGCTTACGACGGGTTACAAATCTATTTGAAAGCAAACGGAAACCCAGGTTTAATCGACGGATTTACGCCAGAGCAACGTTTCTTCATTTCTTGGGCAACCATTTGGAGAAGTAAAATGCGTGACGAAGCGATTAAAAACCAAGTAAAAACGGATCCACATTCACCAGGAATGTATCGTGCTTATGTGCCTACAAAATGTGGAAGCGTTCTACAAAGCGTTCAATATTTTACCACACAACGGTATGTATTTACCTTTTGAGAAACGCGTGAAAATTTGGTAATCAAATTCAAAAAATAAAATCAAATCCCATCTTTTTAGGTGGGATTTTTTATTTCTTCTTAATTGCTCGATTCACTAAATAAAGTCCAATAATAGTTATTGTTCCACCAATGATAATTGCAGTAGTTAAAGGTTCATTAAACAACAAATAACCAAAAAATAAAGCCACCATCGGATTGATATACGCATACAAACTACTAATTTCTGTTGGTAGATTTTCCAATGCATAAATAAAAGCAATAAACGTTAACACCGAACCAAAAACGACCAAATACCCAATCGACCACCAAGAAATAGCTGGAATTTCAGTCAACGGAACCGAAGTCCCATTAAATCCAATCACGCTCGAAATCACAATACTCGAAATCAACATTTGCAAACCCAAACTAAAATACGGATTAAAATTCGTCTTATTTTCTTTGATATAAATCGAAGACAACGCCCAAGTAAACGTAGCAATTACCGAAAGTAAAATCCCAAATCGGAATTCAGGTTCTAAAAAATCGTTGAGGTAATCGTAGAAAATAACGCAAATACCGCCAAAAGCAACAATTAAACCAACAACCGCTTTCCAAGATGTCTTTTGTCCGCGAAACAAACTGATGATTACAATCCAAAGTGGAAAAATAGAACCAATAATCGCACCCAAACCACTCGAAATGTATTTCACGCCCCAAGTACTCAAACCGTTACTCAGCATGAAATTCAAGACACTCAGAACCAAAATAGTGCGCCATTGACGTTTATTTGGCCAAGGATGTTTTTTGATTAAGAAATAAAGCAAATACAACAATCCGCCAAAAAGTTGGCGCAGCGCAACCAATTGCATCGGAGGCATATGCTTGACACCTTCTTTGGAAGCAATCCAAGTGGTTCCCCAGAAAAAGCTAATCCAAATTAATGCTAAAATGGGCAAGCCAATCGCATTTTTCTTTTGCTTGATGTAATTGTGAAATACGCTAAAATACGCCATTACTAAATTTCTTTTTGGAACGAATAACCCAAAATGGTTTCCACTTTTTCACTGGAAATAATTTTACCTTTCGATTCCGAATCTTCCGCAAAGGTAGGCAATGGCAAATTGAATATTTCAGCTTTTTTGTGATAATATGCTTTGCGCGTGGGATGCTGAGGTGCGACAGCGTTAAAGGTTTGATTCCATTCCCAATTGTCATGCTGAACTTGTTTCAGTATCTCTTCAATAATTCCAATACAATCTTCTCTTTGAATCATATTTACAGGCGCATCTGGATTTTCAACATTCGTTCTTCCTGCCAAAAATTTCACCGGATGACGATCATCTCCCAGCAAACCACCAAAACGAATTACCGTAGTTTTAAAATGCGAATTCGATTGCAAAAGAGTTTCTGTAATTGCTAATTGTTTCCCGCTTTCGGTATCGGGATTTGGTTTTGTTTCTTCCGTAATTTCAACAATTGGAAAACCATCACCATAAACCGAAGTAGAACTCACAAAAATAACTTTCTGAATACCTGATTTTTCGATGAATGGAATCAATGTTTTTATTTTATTCACAAATGTCATTTCGTTAGAAGCCGATACTTCTTTTCTCAATCCAGGCGGAATATCAATCACTAAAACATCGGTTTCTTTCAGAAAATCTTCTATTTTTCCAATGATTTGATGTTCCTCCAATTGAATTTGGAAAGGCGAAATCCCAGCATTTTTCAATACCTCTAATTTACTTTCCGAAGTCGTTGACCCTTTTACTTCGTAACCTTTTGAAAGCAATGATTTGGCTAATGATAAACCAAGCCAACCACAGCCAAGTATGGAGATTTTATTCATTGTATTTTGTCATGCTGAACTTGTTTCAGCATCTAGTTTATGATTAAATTATGAAAATGAGATACTGAAACAAGTTCAGTATGACAAACGAGAGTTAACTATCTTTCTTCACCAACAGATAAAAATCATCTTCCAAAGCACGATAGCCTTGGTCGTACAAAAAGAAATAGGTGTTACCCGTTTTGGTTTGTAACATGCTTGTGAAAAACTCAAAATCGAAACCTTTGCTTAGTAATTTGGTTTTTGTAGTTTTTCCTTTGTCTTCTGGATTGAGTTCACATAAAATGCGGTAATTTTTACGCAATTTGTTGTTAATGTTGCGCATCAGATTGTTCTGATCTTTGTTCATTTTGTTGTTGTACGCATTGCGACAGCCATCCGAACAAAACTTTTTGTCTTCGCGACCGATAATTTTATCGCCACATTCTAAACAGGTTTTACTCATAACTTATTTTGTTTTCCTGCAAGGTCTTTTTGACCTTGTAGGTATTTATGTTAATTTAAACCTACAAGGTTTTGAAAACCTCGCAGGTTACTTCTTAAAATTAAACTTCATTTCTTTACCGCTATCTTCAAAAACCACGTAAAGATTAATCTCATTATCCGAAATTTTCTCAAACGTAAATTTATCGAAATACACATGCGTTGGCGTGACTTTTACCAATCTGAAATTCTCACTTACTTCTGCTTTTTCCCAGCCTTTCAATTCGCTATCAAAGTGTTTGAGTTGTAATAAAAGGGTTTTGTCTTTCTCAATAATGTGTCCCAATTCATAAAAAACAACTTTTCCGTCTACGACTAATTTAAAATTAAACATCATAGAATTTCCTATAGGTTCGCTCCAAGTTTCTTGACAAATGCCACCTAAAGCTTCGCCTGTCCAATTCCCGACAATCCATTTTACATCATGTAAAGTGGCTTTTGGCGAACCTTTTTCATCGTTATAATTCAGAGTGTTTTGTGCGTTACTAAAAGTGTTTCCTAAAACAAAAAGCAGTAAAAAAAGAAAGGTTTTCATCTATTTTATTTTTTTAAGTTGGTACAAATCATGTCTACGATCTTTCATGGTTCTAACGCTACCATGTTCGTGCAATTCTTTTAATAAATTAATGTCAACGTCTACAATTAGCGTCATTTCTGTGTTTGCTGTGGTTTCAGCTTTAATTCCGTTACTTGGAAATGCAAAATCAGATGGTGTAAAAACAGCCGATTGCGCATATTGAATGTCCATGTTGTTTACTTTTGGTAAATTACCAACACAACCAGCAATAGCAACATAACATTCGTTTTCAATAGCACGCGCTTGCGCACAATGTTTTACACGAGTATAGCCATTTTGCGTATCAGTTAAAAAGGGAACAAACAAAATATTCATGCCTTCGTCTGCCATTAAACGCGAAAGTTCTGGAAACTCTACATCGTAACAAATTACAATTCCAATTTTTCCACAATCGGTGTCAAAAGTCTGAATGGTATCGCCACCTGTAATTCCCCAATAGAAAATTTCATTTGGTGTGATATGAATTTTGCGATACATTTCTTGTGTTCCATCTCTTCGGCATAAAAAACCTACGTTATATACGTGTCCGTCCTCTAAATATGGCATACTTCCAGTAATGATATTGATGTTGTAAGAAATAGCAAATTCTTGCATTTTCTTTCTAATAGCATCGGTATATTTTGCCAATTCTTTGATGGCTTCTGCTTCCGAAAGGTGATTGTAATCGGCCATTAAAGGCGCAATGAATAGTTCTGGAAACAACGCAAAATCACTTCCGTAACCAGAAACGGTATCTACAAAAAACTCGGCTTGTTCAAAAAGGGCTTCTAAATTTCCTAAGGAACGCATTTGCCATTGAATTAATCCCAATCGAACAATACTTTTTTCAGTATTAATTAATCTTGGATTGTCTTCGTAATAAACGTTATTCCATTCTAATAAAACGGCGTATTCTTGTGATTCTACATCGCCTTCTAAGTAGTTTTTTAACACACGAACTTCGTGAAAATCATTACTCAACTGAAACGATAAAACAGGATCATAAATTTCTTTACGTTTTACTTTATGAATGTATTGTTTCGGATTAATTTCGGATGCATATTTTCCATAGTTCGGAATTCTTCCTGCAAAAATGATGGATTTTAAGTTCAATTGCTCGCATAATTCTTTTCGGGAATCGTATAATCTTCTTCCCAATCGTAGTCCTCTATATTTTGGATTGATAAAAACGTCAATTCCGTATAAAACTTCTCCTTTTGGATTGTGAGTTGAAAATGTATAATTTCCTGTAATGGTTTTGTAGTTTTTGGTTTTAAATGCAAAATCTTCGGTAACTAAAATGGATAATGCGGAACCAACCACAACTCCGTCAGCTACAATTACAAGTTGACCTTCGGGAAATAAAGCTAATAATTTTTCAATATGATCTTCTTTCCAATATGAATTTACCATTTCTGGATACGATTCAATCATGGATTTTTTTAATTCTTTGTAATCTTCGATTTGAAGGTTTCGTAATTCTACTTTGTTAATTAAATTTGGCATATAATATTGATTTTCAACAAATATAGCGAAAATAATTCCCATTTACAAACGCTTACAAATATTTACAACCGAAAGTAAATAGCTAAATACCGAATAACGTTTTTTTCTTACTACATCTTTGCACTGTCGAAATGAACGAATTATTAGTCACAGTTTTCAGTCACAGTTTTCAGAAAAATTAATAGAATGGATTTCAAAGAATTATTAGCCTATAAAAAAGCTTTTTCATTAGCTATGGAAATTAAAAAAGTATCAGACTCGTTTCCAAAAGATGAAAAATATGCACTAACGGATCAAATTAGAAGGTCATCAAGAAGTGTATGTGCCAATATCGCGGAAGCTTACAGAAAAAGAAGATATATAAATCATTTTATAAGTAAGCTTACTGATTCTGATGGTGAAAATTCTGAAACTTCCGTTTGGTTAGATTTTGCTTTAGAATGCAATTATTTATCAAAGACACAATATATTGATATGATAAATAAGTCGGAAGAAATTGGTAAAATAATTAATTATATGATTTTAAATCCAACAAGATTTGGTTGTAAATTATAAAATTAAACACCTGTGACTGAACACTGCGACTGCGACTAAAAAAGTAACATAATTATTAACATTAAATATTTAAACGCCATGAAAAACAGAGTACAATTAATCGGACATGTAGGTCAAGAACCAGAAATCAAAAACTTAGAATCTGGAAGAGTAGCAAACTTCACTATCGCTACGAATGAGAATTACACTAACGCCAAAGGTGAAAAAATTGAACAAACCGAATGGCATAGAGTTTCTGCTTGGGGAAAAACAGTAGATATTATTGAAAAATTATTAACTAAAGGAAGTCACGTTGCCATAGAAGGTAAACTAACCCACAGAAGCTACGACGATAAAGACGGAAACAAACGTTATATCTCGGAAGTGGTTGCCAATGAATTGGTTCTATTGAGCAAATAAGTCAAGAACAATTTCAAAATCAACATCACAATACTTTTATAAACACAAACATTAAATATTTATACGCCATGAAAAACTCAGTACAATTAATCGGACACGTTGGTCAAGAACCAGAAATCAAAAATCTTGAAGGAGGAAAAAAATTAGCAAACATCAGCATCGCTACAAACGAAGTGTATTACAAAGACAACGGTGACAAAGTAGAACAAACGCAATGGCACCGAGTTACCGCTTGGGGCAAAACAGCTGACATTATCGAACGATTTGTAACTAAAGGCAAAGAAATCGCCATTGAAGGCAAACTAACACACAGAAGTTACGACGACAAAGACGGAAACAAACGCTATGTCACTGAAGTAATTGCAAACGAGATTTTGTTAATCGGTAAATAAGTATGTTATGCAAGTTAAAGTATTTTCAATCCGATTGGATAAAGCATTTTTGGACTTCGACCAACAACAATTGAATGCTTTTTTGAATTCAGTTACGTTTAAAAAATCGAGTTCGCAATTTGTGGAAAGTGAAGAAGCACATTGGTCGGTAATTGTTCATTATGAATCAGAAGAACAAGAAAAATCAGAACGATTTGAACGAAAATCTTACGAAGATTTGAATCCGAAAGACAAGCAAGTTTACGGTTATTTGAATAAGTGGAGAAACGAAAAATCAGAAGCTTTGAAACTGAAAAAGTATATGATTTGTCACAATTCAGAATTAATCGATTTAGCGATGTATAAGCCAAGTAACTTAGATGAATTGCAACAAATTAAAGGTTTCGGAAAACAAAAGTCGGAACGATTTGGAGAAGATATTTTAGCAATTTTGAATGCTGTTTAATTGATAAACCATCGACTTTTGTCGGTGGTTTATTTATTTAATTCCGCTTGTAAAGCATCTACAAATAATCCCATGTGGTAACCATCAACCAAACCATGATGCGCTAAAACCGTCATAGACATGGTTTTTTTGTCGTTTTCAGTCATTAACTTTCCATACGAAACTTTTGGACAGCTATCTTTTAAAGTGTATTTTCTAGAATGTGTTAATCCTGTGAAATTAATCCAAGGAACGGCAGAAAAATGAATGATATTTTCAGGAAATTCTCTTGTAAATAGTCCTGGTGTTATTTGAATTCTTTCGATTTCAGTTTGAACGTTTTTAGCAAATTCGTGAATATCGGAATGAAATTTCATAAACGAAAATCCAAACGTTTTGTCTTCTCGCATGATTGTCGAAGAAGCGTCAATTTCGTCATAAAGTACTACTTCATTTCCTTCAATTCGATATCTGAAATTTTCAACTTGATTTACGGCAGCAATCGTTTTGTGTAAATAATAAACAAAAAACGGAATTTGCATGGCTTTCGCTTTTTCATAAGCAATAGCCATATCTATTGGTGTAGTAATCCCAAAAAATGGTTCTTCGAAAGTACAGAAAAATTCAAAGTGTTCTTTTCGGTTCCAAGTGGATATGTCTATTTTTTGCTTCATTTTAATAAAGGTAAAATCTCAGTAATATTGGTAAACGATTTGAAATTATCGTGTTCAATTTCAAAATCAATTTTTTCGTATTCCCAAGTCGTGTGATACGGAATGTGAATCGCGTGTCCGCCAATGTTTAAAACTGGTAAAACGTCTGATTTTAATGAATTTCCAATCATTAGAAAATCTTCGGCTTTACAATCTAAACGACCTAACATTTTTTCGTAATCTAATTCTGCTTTGTCGCTCATGACTTCAATATGATGAAAATAAGCACCAATTCCTGAATCGTGCAATTTGCGGTGTTGGTCTTTTAAATCGCCTTTTGTAGCTACAATTAATTTATGACTTCCTTTTAATTGTTCTAAAACTTCGGTAACATTGGGTAATAATTCTACTGGTTTTTGTAGTAAATCTTTTCCAATTTGAATCACTTTTTGAATATTTTGTCCCGAAATTTTATGATTGGTCAATTCCAAAGCCGATTCTATCATTGACAATGTAAATGCTTTGATTCCGAAACCATACAATGGTAAATTCTTAATTTGATGATTCAATATCAATCCCAAAATTTCCTGACTCGAAGCATAATCTTGAAACAACACACAAAAGCGTTCTTGCGCCTCATCGAAATAAGGTTCGTTGTGCCATAAAGTATCGTCGGCGTCGAAAGCTATTATTTTTGGGTTCATTAGTTTTTGAATTTAAAAAAGGAGTAGCTTTTATTTTTCGAATCGTAAGCACCAAAAAACAAATCAGATTTAAATTTAAAAACCGTTGGTTTTTCTAAATCCTTTTTTTCTTCTGCAAAAGCTCTTAGTTTATCAAATGGAAGTTTTTCAATTTCTCCTGGAATATGATTGAAGTTTTGATCAAAAACAGAGTTTATGTAAATTACTTTTCTTTTACTATAAGAATTCAAATTGTCATTAGAAAAGCTTGCGGCAATTACGCTTCCAATTATACTTCCAGTTGCGCCACCAATCATTCCTCCGTAGATTATGAATGAGTTGTTGTTGTCTTCCAGAGAAACGCCACCAATTGTAAAATATAATTTATTATTAGCAGAAAAACAGCTTAATGAAGGGTAAAAGCGATTGGTTTTTCTTAAAAGTTGATTTGTTGTTCCTAAAATTCTAGTACTTTTAACACTGCCGTTTTCTTGAATGATGTCAGAGTTTTTATATTCAAAATCTTTCTCATCATTAATTTCAAATTGCTTTAATAGCTTTCCTTCAAAGTTCTTAATCTCAACAATCATATGTTTGGAGTTCAACTTCATTTGTATTATTTGGTCATCAATAATGAAGGAGTTTGAATCTACAAAAACAAAATCATTTTGCCTAACATACGGCTGATTTAAAGAAAAAACAGAGGCTGTAAATTGTTTTAAGTTGATAGAAATTACTTGTGTAAAACTTTTATTGCTATCTAATGTAAAAACTATATTATTATTTTTTACATATGCTTTTCGTTTTTTCGAACTTATTACTAATGAAGGTGGAGTTTCATTTGAAATGTTTTGAAACGATAATTCCTTTTCAATAGCGTTATCTTCATGAAGAATTGCCCAAAGATTAGTAAATTTATTTTCTTTGTTTACAAATTTCTTATCAGTAAGATCAATAGTTTTTTTCTCTAAAGACTGATTTTTAATAGCATGAAAATTCAAAATACTACTATTTTTTTTTATAGTAATAATGTAAAACACATTGTCAATCACAATGTTTTTCATGATTGCTTCTTCTTCCATTTCTAATTTCAATATTTTACTTGAAACATTCTTTTTTTCATAATTAAAATACTGAACTAATACTTCATTATCTTTCGTGTTTAACCAATAAAGAACACCATTTCCATCTTCAAAACCATTTCCAATTATACTTTTATATTTTTTATCTGGTTTGGAGGTTTTTAATTTTTCTTTAAGGTCTATATTTTCATCAAAAAGTATTGATTCAATATCCGTTTTGTTTATTAAGAAAAATGATAATTGATTTTTTTGATCATCTATTGCATGAAAATAGTCGGTTTTGCTGTCAATTTCTAAATTAATGTTTTTAACTAGTTCTTGAGAATAAGAGATGGTATTTAAGAAGCTAAATAGAAAGATAATAATTTTTTTCATATAACAAGTTTTTTAACTAATCATCGCACCATTAATCACACCTTCCGCATCTGGATTTACGAAAACCAATTTACCTTCAGCGTTGTTGGTTAACAATAACATGCCCTCACTTTCTACACCACGTAAAGCTCTTGGTGCTAAGTTTACTAAAACAGTTACGCGTTTTCCAATAACTTCTTCAGGTGTAAAATGCTCAGCAATTCCAGAAACGATGGTTCTAACATCAATTCCAGTATCTACTCTTAAAACTAACAATTTGTTAGCTTTTGGCATTTTTTCTGCTTCAATAATCGTTCCAATTCGTAAATCTATTTTTGCAAAATCTTCAAATGAAGCTGTTTCTTTTTGCGGTTCAGCTTTTGCGTTTTCCACTTTATTGGCAGTTTTAGTTGCTTCTAATTTGTCTAATTGTTTTTGGATTTCGGCATCTTCAATTTGGGCAAATAAAATTTCGGCTTGACCAATTTGATGTCCTGCTGATAATAAATCAGTTTTAGTAGTCACATCGTTCCAACCTAGCGTATCGATTTTTAAAATATTCGATAATTTTTTAGCTGTAAACGGTAAAAATGGTTCCGATAAAACCGCTAAAGCAGAAGCAATTTGCAACGCCACATACATTTGCGTTTGTACTCTTGCCGGATTTTCTTTTACCATTTTCCATGGTTCTTCATCCGCTAAGTATTTATTTCCTAAACGAGCCACGTTCATCAATTCACCTAACGCTTCTCTAAATCTGTAACGCTCGATGGAACTTGAAATTACGGCTGGATACGCTTTTAATTCAGCTAAAGTTTGTTCATCAACTTCTGAGAATTCGTTTGGAGCTGGAACAATTCCGTTGTAATATTTATTGGTTAGCACCACAACACGATTGATGAAATTTCCAAAAATAGCCGCTAATTCATTATTATTTCTCGCTTGAAAATCTTTCCAAGTAAAGTCGTTGTCTTTTGTTTCTGGAGCATTTGCCGTTAACGCATAACGCAACGAATCTTGTTTTTCTGGGAAATCTTGTAAATATTCGTGTAACCAAACCGCCCAGTTTTTAGAAGTCGACAATTTGTTTCCTTCTAAATTTAAAAATTCATTTGCTGGAACATTATCTGGTAAAATATAACTTCCTTCAGCTTTTAACATCGCTGGGAAAATAATACAATGGAAAACGATATTATCTTTTCCAATGAAGTGAACCAATTTTGTATCGGCATCTTTCCAATATGGTTCCCAATCTTTTCCTTCGCGAGCTGCCCATTCTTTAGTAGATGAAATGTAGCCAATTGGCGCATCAAACCAAACATATAATTTTTTCCCTTCGGCACCTTCAACTGGAACATCAATTCCCCAATCTAAATCACGCGTTACGGCTCTTGGTTCTAAACCACCATCAACCCACGATTTTACTTGTCCGTACACATTTGGTTTCCAGTCGTTTTTATGACCTTCCAAAATCCATTCTCTTAAGAAAGATTCGTAACGGTTTAAAGGTAAAAACCAGTGCTTCGTTGATTTTAAAATCGGAGTTTCACCTGTAATAGTTGATTTCGGATTAATTAAATCGGTTGCATTTAAAGTCGAGCCACATTTTTCACATTGATCTCCATATGCTTCTGGATTGTCGCATTTTGGACAAGTTCCAGTTACGAAACGATCTGCTAAGAATTGGTCCGCTTTGGCATCGTATAATTGTTCGGTAGTTTCTTCTATGAAATCTCCGTTATCGTATAATTTTTTGAAAAATTCTGATGCGGTTTTATGATGAATCTCCGAAGAAGTTCTCGAATAATTATCAAAAGAAATGCCGAAATCTAAAAACGATTGACGAATAATTCCGTCATATTTATCAATTACTTGTTGAGGCGTAATGCCTTCTTTTTTCGCTTTCATTGAAATCGCCACACCGTGCTCGTCGCTTCCGCAAATGAAAGCTACATCTTTTCCTTGCAAACGCAAATATCTTGCATAAATATCAGAAGGAACATAAACACCTGCTAAATGCCCAATGTGAATAGGTCCATTTGTATAAGGTAAAGCCGCAGTAATCGTATATCTTTTCGGATTTTCTAACATAATTTTTTATTTTAACGCGAAGACGCTAAGTTTTTCGCAAAGAAATTTTAAGTTTTAAAAGTGCAAATGTCGTGAAAATTATAATTTATTCACAACTCGTCTGATACCTTCTTTTAAAAGGACTGAATTAAAGTTTAAAAGTAAGCCAAGTTTAAAGTTGCCAAGCCTTAAATAAGTTAAAGTTTGAGCAAAATGAAGTTCAGATAGTTCTTCAACGCTTTTTAATTCTAAAACCAGTTTATCTTCTACAAGTAAATCGATTCGATATCCGCAATCTAGTTTTACATCTTCAAAAATCAATGGAATTGATTTTTCTTTTTCAACTTTAAATCCTGCTTGAACAAGTTTGTAATAAAGACATTCTTTATAGGTGTTTTCAAGTAAGCCTGGACCTAATGCATTGTGAACTTCAATGGCAATTCCAATAACTTTATTTGAGATTTCATTTTCTGTCATTTTTCCTTTTTTAACTTTGCGAAAAACTTCTAAACTTTGCGTTAAATTTTGAACAAATGAAGTATTAATTTAAAAGCACAAAGATTATTTTATTAAAAACTGAAACAAAAATAATCGATTAGTGACGAAATCCCGAATTTTAATTGGATTTTGTTTACTTTTGAGTTAATAAAATCTGACTATGTATAGATTTATTTTAGTACTTATTTTAATTTCAAACTTTTCTCATTCGCAAAAGAAAATGAAAATACCACCTTATCTTAAAAAAGCCGACACAGTTGCTATTGTTTGTACGGCTCGTAAATTTTTTCCAGAAGATGCAAAACCTGCTATTGAATTATTAGAATCTTGGGGATTAAAAGCCAAATTAGGCAAAACCATAGGTTTAGATAGTTGCCAACTTGGCGGAACTGATGCCGAAAGAACAGCCGATTTTCAAGAAATGATGGACGACGACAACATAAAAGCAATTTGGTGCGCACGTGGTGGTTATGGAACCGTTCGAATTATCGATTCGTTAGATTTTACTAAATTCAAAAAACATCCGAAATGGATTATGGGATTTTCTGATGTTACCGTTTTACACAGTCAACTAAATGTAGAACGAGTTGCTACATTGCATTCGATTATGCCATTTACGGTTCCAAAAGCACCTGAAGAAGTGAAAGAAACCTTACGAAAAGCACTTTTTGGAGTAACTATTTCATATACTGTTCCATCAAAACCATACGATATAAAAGGAAAAGCTTCGGGTGAATTAGTAGGAGGAAATATATCGATTTTATATAGTTTATTGGGTTCAAAATCATCGATTGATACGAAAGGAAAAATTCTCTTTATTGAAGATTTGGACGAATACTTGTATCACATCGACAGAATGATGTACAACCTAAAACGCAATGGTTATTTCGAAAATGTAAAGGGAATTATTGTGGGAAGTATGGCCGATATGCACGATAACGAAATTCCGTTTGGACAAAATGAAGTGCAGATTATTACAGCAATCGCTAAAGAATATAACATTCCAATTGCTTTTGAATTTCCAGCGGGACATCAAAAAGACAACCGAACATTAATTCTAGGAAAACAAGTAGATTTTGAAGTAAATGATAAAGAAGTGATTTTGTCTTTCAAATAAATGATTGCTTTATAAACTCGCAATGACATGGCGGAACATAATGATTTAGGAAAATTTGGAGAAGAATTGGCAGTTGATTTCTTACAAAAAAACGGCTACGAAATCTTAGAAACCAATTGGATTTTTGACAAAGCCGAAATTGATATTATTGCTCAAAAAGAAAATATTTTGGCAGTTGTTGAAGTTAAAACGCGTTCGAGTTTAGATTTTGGTTTGCCACAAGAATTTGTAAAACCTAAAAAAATCCAATTATTGGTAAAAGCTATAAATGAATACGTTACCCAAAACGATTTAGATGTTGAAGTGCGTTTTGATATTGTTGCTATTCATAAAGAAAAATCTGAATTTGTTATAGAACACATCGAAGAAGCGTTTTATTATTTTTAATGTTAAATTTGTAACAAATTGTTTTTGGTTTGTATATTTGCACCAAACAACGACTAAACCAACAAATTAGAATGAAAACTATTTCATCAGTAGTAGAACAATACATTAAATCAAAACCATTTTTACTAAGTTCGCTTTCACAAGGAATCATCAATTTAACTTCTTTGGCAAGAATAATGATGCCAGAATTAGAAGCACATTTAGGAAAAGATGTTAAACAAGGCGCTGTTGTAATGTCCTTAAAAAGGCTTTCGGAGGAATTAGATTTTAAAATCAATTATAAAATTTCAAAAGTCTTAAAAAATATTGGCGAAATCACTGTTCGTTCTTCCCTCACAGATTATACCTTTGTAATCTCTAATACATTATTAGAAAATCAAGCAAAATTATTATCAGAAATAAACAAACTACAGGATATTTTTTACACATCGTCGCGTGGTGTAAACGAAACCAATATTGTTACCAGTGCTTCAGTTGGACCAATTATTGATGCACTATTCAAAGGCGAAAAATTAACACACAAGATTGAAAACTTATCATCAATTACAGTTAAGTTACCTCAAGAAAACATTTCTACACCTGGTGTTTATTACTATATTTTTCAGCGTTTGGCATGGGAAGGTGTAATTATTCATGAAGTAATTTCTACGACTAATGAGTTTACTGTTATTGTAAGTGATGAACAAATTGACATAGCTTTTAAGGTGATAAAAGACCTAAAAAATGTATTTGACTAACAAAAAATAGTTTATTTTTTTTCACATCAAAAAAAGAAACGTATTTTTACCATTCTATACATACTAAAAACAAGTTTTAGTAGTTTAAGAACAAAAACGTTTTACATTGAAAAGCAACTTAATAAAATACTCTCTATCGGTTGGATTACTTCTTTTTTTAATAGCTTGTTCTGTTAAAAAAGATAAGTTTATTAACCGAAACTTCCATGCCGTAACTACAGAATACAACGTATTATATAATGGAAATGTCGCTTTAGACAAAGGTTTGGCCGATTTAAAAACAACGTATCAAGATAATTTTTGGGAAATTCTACCTGTGGAACGAATGCCTAAGAATGAAGATGCATTGTTGCCAGGACAATCAAAAAATCCAAATTTTGAACGTGCTGAAGAAAAAGCAGTAAAAGCCATTCAAAAACATTCCATGAACATTGCTGGAACTGAAAAAAACCCGCAAATGGATGAAGCGTATTTATTATTGGCAAAAGCGCGTTATTATGACAATCGTTTTATACCATCTTTAGAAGCGTTAAATTATATTTTGTACAAATATCCACTAAGTGATCGAATTTATCATGCAAAAGTGTGGCGCGAAAAAGTAAATATTCGCTTAGATAATGACGAAGTTGCAATCAAAAATCTGAAAAAACTTTTGGAAGACAAAAAAATTTCCGGTCAAGATTTAGCCGATGCAAATGCAATGTTAACGCAGGCTTACATGAATATTCAGGCAAAAGATAGTGCTATCGCAACCATTAAAATCGCAAAGGAAACAACAGATAATAACGAAGAAAAAGCAAGATATTCTTTTATTTTAGGTCAATTGTATGAAAGCATGAATTATCAAGATAGTGCATTTGTAGCTTTTGACGATGTGATTCAAATGAACAGAAAATCACCACGCAGATATGTAATTCAGGCACATGCAAAACAAGCACAACAATTTGATTACAAAAAAGGCGATACTTTAGCTTTTGTAGAAAAATTTAATAAACTTTTAGAAGATAGAGAAAACCGACCTTATTTGGATGTTTTAAATCATCAAATGGGACTTTTTTATGATAAACAAGGGAAAAATAGAGTAGCCGAAAAATATTACAATAAGTCAATAAAATCTATTTCTCAAGACAATTATTTAATTTCTTCAAATTATAGAAATATTGGCGAAATTTACTTTCGTGAAGCAAAATACAAAACGGCTGGAAAATATTACGACAGTACATTAATTCGATTAGACGATCGAACAAGAGAATTTAGAAAAATCAAGAAAAAAAGAATTAATCTAGATGATGTAATTAAGTATGAATCCATCGCACAACAAAACGATAGTATTTTGTCAGTTGTGGCAATGAATGATTCTGATAGAAATCAATATTATGAAAAACATATTGCTAAACTAAAAATTGAAGACGAGAAAAAAGCAAAATTAGCAGCTGAAAAGGCTGAAAAAGAAGCCAATTTGCTTGCAAGTCAAAACGCATCTTCAAATTCTATGGCTATTGGGGGAAAAGACAATGCAACTGCTGTTAAAGCAAACACTGGTCCATCAAGTTTGCCTCCTGGAATGATGGGTAATTTAGACAATAATAGTTTCTATTTTTACAATCCAGTTACGGTTGAATATGGTAAAAAAGAATTCGCAACCAAATGGGGAAAACGCGAATTAAAAGACAATTGGAAATGGTCTAATTTAAAATCAAATAACTCAAATATCGATTCAAAAGACGATGAGAATATGGGCGAAGATGTTGTTGATGAGAAAAAAGACGAAGAAACTACAAACCCATTATACACAGTTGATTTTTATTTGAAACAAATTCCAACAGATGAAAAGCTATTAGACAGTTTAGCAAAAGACAGAAACTTTGCCTATTATCAATTAGGACTTATTTACAAAGAAAAATTCAGAGAAAACGAGTTGGCGGCTTCTCGCTTAGAACAATTATTAAAAAATAATCCTGAAGAACGTTTAATTCTTCCTGCAAAATATAATTTATACAAGATTTATCAAATCATTTCTCCGGCTAAAGCAGAATTGATTAAGCAACAAATTTTAGCAGAATACCCAACAAGTCGTTATGCCGAAATTGTTAAAAATCCAACTATTGAAATTGCCGATGAAACCAATCCAGAAGCAGTTTTTAAAACGATGTACAAAAAATTCGAAAACAATCAAATTAGAGAAGTTTCTGGCGAAATTGACGAAATAATTAATCGTTTTACTGGCGAAGAATCAGTTGCTAAATTTGAATTATTAAAAGCTAAAGTTATTGGAAGATTACAAGGGTTAGATGAATATAAAAAAGCATTAAACTTTGTAGCATTAACCTATCCAAATATAGAAGAAGGTAAACAAGCTGAAAGTTTGTTAAAAACGGATATTCCAAAATTAGAAGCATTAGATTTTAGTAAAAACGAACCAACCGAATGGAAATTAGTTTTCCCTAAGAAATTTCCGTATGATAAAGACGTTAAAAATCTAACCGACAAAATTGAAAAATACCTTAAAGATTCTAATGCAGTATTGTTAAAATCTTCAGATGATATTTATTCGGTTTCAGATAATTTTATTGTAATTCATGGATTTAGTTCAAAAGAATCGGCAAACTCAGTATTATCGGTTTTAAAAGAACACAAAAATTATAAAATTAAAGACCAAGCCTACATCATTTCAACCGAAGACTATAAAATTGTTCAAATGAAGAAAAAATTTGAAGAATGGCTTTTGTTGAATAAATAATAACCCCAAAACCTCATAAAATGTTTGATAAAGTTAAAAACCAAGATCATTTATTAGGAAAAACTAACAGAATTGTTGAAGGAACTACTATAAACGGTGATATTACAACCTTTGCCGATTTTAGATTAGACGGAAAACTCACAGGAAATTTCACTTCCGAAGGAAAAATAGTAATTGGTCCTACAGGAGAAGTCATAGGCGATATCATTTGTAAAAGCATCGATATCGAAGGTGTTTTTTCTGGTAAACTTCAAGCCGAAGGTATGCTAAATGTAAAATCAAAAGCACATATAACAGGCGAAGTAATCGTAGGTAAATTAGCAGTAGAACCTGGTGCCAGATTTGAAGCTAGTTGCGAAATGAGAACGCAAATCAAATAATGGATTCAAACAATAAAAAACAAGCTAATAAGTGGTTAGCACTAATTAATATCCCATTTCAAATGGGATTGATTATTTTTTTAGGAGTCATCTTTGGGCAATGGTTAGATGAAAAATTTAAAATTGAAGGTTCAATATTAACAATAGTATTTTCATTGTTAGCTGTTTTTATAGCGCTTTATAATGTAATTCGACAGGTTAATAAAATGAGTAATGATAAAAAAGAATGAGTAAGAAAATTGCGCGACTGTTTGTTTATTTAATTCCTATAACTGTACTTTTTTACTTTTGTCAGGAATTTATTTTGAGTTCTTATTTCAATCAAATCGAATTTAAATTATCGACTTTTTCGATTTATTTATTCCACTTATTAACGGTTGCAGTTTCGTACACTTTATTAGTGTTGGTAAATAAATATTTTTTTCAGCAAACTGGGTATGCTTTTTTAGCGTTTGGAATCATCAAAATGGGACTTTCGGTATTCTTTTTAATGCCAGTTATTGATTCTGACATTGCTAATAAAATTCCAGATGTGTTGTCTTTTTTTATACCGTTTTTCATTTTTCTATTGTTAGAAACAATTTTTTCGGTTAATTTACTGAATAGTTCCGATTTGAAAGAAAACTAGTAAAATGGTTTTTTAGCTTACTTTTTTTAAAAATTATAATAATAAGTTTTCATTTTTTAATTAATAATGTACCTTTGCACAAAATTTAGAGGAAATAAATTTTACTATTATTAGTATAAGTATATGAGAATAGCAAATCGCACAATTCAATTTTTGTTTTCATTATCATTTTTGATTTTACCATTAATGGCTTCTGCAAGCGGAGGACATTCAGAATCAGCTGATAAAGAGTTTAGCGCTACAGAACTTATTAATTCACACATTGGAGATTCTCACGAGTTTCACATAGCTGATTGGAATGGTCATGCAATTTCGTTGCCATTACCTATTATTTTATGGACAGATAATGGATTAGAGATTTTTTCTGCTTCAGAATTTCATCATGATAATACAGGTCATCATGTAGCGAAAGAAAAATTTGTAAGATATAATGAAGTAATTTTTTATGCTGACAAATTTGAAACATTAAAAGAAGAAGACAAAAGTGCTTTTAATTTTGCTGCTCGTCCTTTAGACTTTTCAATAACAAAGAACGTTTTCTCAATGTTAATGTCTGTTATTATTCTTTTGGTATTATTCATAACAGTTGCGCGTTCTTACAAAAAGAACAGCATGGCTCCAAAAGGCTTAGCTGGTTTCTTAGAACCATTAGTAATTTTTGTTAGAGATGACATTGCAATTCCAAATATCGGAGAAAAGAAATATGGAAAATACATGCCATATTTATTAACTATCTTTTTCTTCATCTGGATCAACAACTTAATTGGTTTAATTCCTTTCTTCCCATTTAGTTCTAACTTAACTGGAAATATTTACTTTACTTTTGTAATGGCATTTATTACATTTTTGATTACAACTTTAAGTGCAAACAAAGCATATTGGGGACACATTTTTGCACCACCAGTGCCAAAAGCGTTATACCCAATTATGTGGCCAGTTGAAATTATTGGAATGTTTACAAAACCATTCGCATTAATGATTCGTTTATTCGCTAACATTACTGCAGGTCATATTATTATTTTGAGTTTAATTTCATTGATATATATATTCAAAACAGTTGCAATTGCTCCAGTTTCAGGTGCTTTCGTATTGTTCATGAGTGTTTTAGAAATGTTGGTTGCTGCTTTACAAGCGTATGTATTTACGTTGTTATCAGCATTATTTATTGGTCAAGCTGTTGAAGAGCACGACCATCACTAGGATTGAGTTTTATTAATTATTAACTATATAAATATTTTATTATGGTATTAGCTGGAATCGGTGCTGGATTAGCTGTTATTGGAGCTGGAATCGGTATTGGAAAAATTGGTGGATCTGCTATGGACGCTATGGCAAGACAACCAGAAGTTGCTGGTAAAATTCAAACTGCAATGATTATTGCTGCTGCTCTTATCGAGGGTGTTGCTTTATTCGCTGTAGTAGTTGCATTAATTGCAAAGTAATTAAAGATAAACTTCTTACAGCGGTTGGCTGTAAGAAGTTTTTATTACAAAACTAAATTAACAATATAGATATATGAACTTTACTTCACCAGAAAGCTTAGTATTTTGGACAACCTTAATTTTCGTTGTATTTTTTCTATTAATGAGAAAATTTGCATGGAAACCTATTTTAGGAGCAGTTAAAGGAAGAGAAGACTCTATTAATAACGCTTTATTAGCGGCTGAAAACGCTAAAAAAGATATGTTAAACTTGAAGTCTGATAATGAAAAATTATTAGCTGAAGCAAGAGCTGAAAGAGACTTGATGATTAAAGAAGCAAGAGAAATCAAAGAAAAAATGATTGCTGATGCTAAATCTGAAGCACAAGTTCAAGGAGCAGCAATGATTGAATCTGCGAAAGCAACAATCGAAAGTGAGAAAAATGCAGCGATGGCAGAATTGAAAAATCAAGTTTCTTCTTTGTCATTAGAAATTGCTGAGACATTATTAAAAGGAGAATTATCTAACAAAGAAGCTCAAACTAAATTGGTTGAGAAAATGTTAGGTGACGCTAAATTAAACTAATATCATGGCAGGAACTAGAGCAGCAATTCGATACGCTAAAGCCATTTTGGACATTGCCCAAGTGAATAACAGCACACAAGCTGTAAATTCAGACATGACTTCAATTGTTAACGCAATTAAAGACAGCTCTGAGTTAAAAGACTTTTTGCAAAGTCCAGTTGTTAAAGGTGAAATTAAGTTTTCTTCTTTAAACGAAATTTTTGCTTCTGCTCAAAAAGAGACAAAAGGATTATTTCAATTGCTTTTAGCTAACAAAAGATTTGAATTATTAAATGATGTTGCTTCACAGTTCAATGCTTTATACGATGAACTTAACGGAATTGAGATTGCTAAGGTAACTACCGCTTTCCCAATTACGCCTGAGTTAGAAGCTAAAGTGTTGGCAAAAATTGCATCGTTTTCGAATAAAAATATTACCATTCAAAATATTGTAGATCCTGCTATTATTGGTGGATTTATTTTAAGAATGGGTGACAAACAATACAATGCATCTGTTGCAAGCAGACTGCAAAATTTAAAAAGAGAGTTTAGTAATTAATATACCATTAAAGATATATCAAAATGGCGGAAATTAAACCTGCTGAAATTTCAGCAATATTAAAACAACAATTATCAGGTTTTGAATCTGGTGCATCGTTAGAAGAAGTTGGAACAGTACTTCAAGTTGGAGACGGTATCGCTCGTGTTTACGGATTATCAAACGCTCAATACGGAGAGTTAGTACAATTCGAAAACGGATTAGAAGCTATCGTATTGAACTTAGAAGAAGACAATGTTGGGGTGGTACTTTTAGGGCCATCTACAGGAATCAAAGAAGGTTCTACAGTAAAAAGAACACAACGTATTGCTTCTCTTAAAGTAGGAGAACAAATGGTAGGTCGTGTTGTGGATACTTTAGGTAACCCAATTGATGGTAAAGGTCCAATCG
>Ga0209480_10000514_pt1 | contig 32002 bp, 28 predicted proteins | sample JI61114C2DNA_FD_187501 | JGI IMG/M metagenome (GOLD analysis project Ga0209480, IMG submission 187501) | Wastewater effluent complex algal communities from Wisconsin, to seasonally profile nutrient transformation and Carbon sequestration -... | ecosystem: Engineered > WWTP > Effluent > Algae... | reverse complement strand
GATGGTCTGCTCGATGGGGTCCACCATCGCAGTCGTGGGCACCTTCACCGGGTTCACCTGCACGATCAGCCAGGAGAGGAGGAATGCGCCGAGCACGATGCCGACGGAGAGCTTCTTCAGCACATCACGACGCCGTGACCAGTAATGCAGCCGCGCGCGCCATCCGGTCATCATGAGGTCAGGTCAAAGAAGAGAAGTTATTTCTGCCACCAGTCTGCTTCGCGCTCCCACGGTGCGCGATCAGGCTCGCCTGTGGCTGCGGTTTCGGTGGCTGCTTTCTGCTCCTTCTCAGCCTCTTCCTCCATCTCCATGATGAGCTGAATGTGAGGGGCGGGCTTCGTCGTGCGCCGCCAGATCAGCCAGGACCAGCAGGCGAAGAAGCCGAGCATGAAGAAGAGGAAGGCGAGATTGACGATCACAAACCAGTCCATGGCTTCCGTGCTCCCACCGACGATGCCGGAGTCTGATCTCTGGAGGAAAACCGGGAGAACGAGGAGGCTGGCCATGACAGGACAGGACAGGTTACGCTTTGCCCGAGAAGACAAGCCGCATCGGAATCATGCTGGAGAAGCCGAAGCCGTGGCTGGCAAAGAAGGTCTGCGACTCCGCGCTGATGCGGTCGGTGAGCAGAGTGATGCGTTTGAAGCTCTTTTGCTGGGCGAACTTCACCGCGTATTCCAGCAACCGCCCGCCATAGCCCTGACGGCGATGTTGCGGATGCACGATCACGTCCTCCATGAGCACCACAGGGCCGCCTTCCGCCGTGCTGATGGTGAAGAGCAGATTCACCATGCCGATGACCTGATGATCCGTGCGCAGGACAAAGATGCGCCCCAGCTTCGGCTGCTCCAGGATCATCCGCAGACCCTGTTCCTGCTTCGCCTTGTCAGGATTGAAGTCCGCCTCTTCACTGAACAGGGCCACCAGCAGTTCCACGAGCTGCGGCAAATCTTCGATGGTGGCCGGTTCGATGCGCGGCTCAGTGACAGTGGACGACATGACCGTGAGTATGGAGGCGCACCCCAGGAAAGGCAATGGGCTTCCTGCTGACCGGTTTTTCTCATTTCGTTTTTTTGGGTGGCCGGATGGCGCTTTGTCTAAAACAATGGCCCATCTAAATAGACAATAGTGGCTAAATCCTGTCCAAGTCGAAGATTTGCAGACATAAACTTTGACACATTTGCCAGATCAGGCTTTTCTGTCTCAGTTAAGCGGAACTTTTGTCTAATAATCAAACTCACCACCACCATGATCGAAACAGACGCCCTCGCCGAAGCCCGCGTTCAGGAAGATATGGAGCTCATCAAGCGGATCTCGGAACGCGATTCCAGTGCTTATCAGACCTTCTACCAGAAGTATTCCGGGCTGATTTTTGCCTCCATTTCCAATGTGCTCAATGATCACCACGACACGGAAGACGTAATGCAGGAGGTGCTGGTCCAGCTCTGGAACAAAGCCCACCTCTACGAACCGCGTAAAGGCAAGCCGCTCACCTGGCTGACCACCATGGCGCGCAACCGTGCCATCGACCGCATCCGCTCGAAGCAGCGCCGTTCCCGTCTCAATGGCGACTTTGAAGAGGAAAGCAAAGGCGTGCAGCCCGAGTTCGACGACTCCGGCCACGAACTCCTCGAAACCAAGGAGCGCGACACCATCCTCATGCGGGCCGTGTCAAAGCTGAATCCAGATCAACGTGAGGCCATCGAACTGGCCTACTTCAGCGGGCTGACCCAGGCGGAGGTGGCGGAGCGGCTGCATGAACCACTCGGCACCGTGAAGGCGCGCATCCGTCGTGGGGTGAATCGACTTGAAACGCTCGTCAAAATGAAGCTGGCCTGAGCCTGATCAAACCTGCACCAAGCCGCGCCGGATCGCCTCCGCCGTGGCTTGCGCGCGGTCATTAACCTTCAGCTTCATCAAAATGCGGCTGACGTGCTGCTTCACAGTATCTTCACCAATGCCGAGGGTGGCGGCGATTTCTTTGTTGGCATTGCCACGGGTGACGAGGGTGAGGATTTCGCGTTCGCGGGGGGTGATCTCCGGCTCGGAGAGGCGGTCCTGGAGGCGCTTTTCGAGGTCGGCGGGCAAAGTGCGCTCGCCACGGGCGACGCTGCGGATGGCGGCGAGCAGGGCGTCGCGGGAGGAGGATTTTTGCAGGTAGCCGAGGGCACCGGCTTTCAGCGCGGTGTGGATTTCGTCATCGCGGGCGAAGGTGGAGAAAATGAGCACGCGGGCGGCGGGATGCTCGCGCAGCAGCGCGGCGGTGGCGTCGATGCCGCTGAGACCGGGCAGTTGGATGTCCATGAGCACGACATCGGGCTTTGTTTCGGCAAAGAGCCTCGAAGCGTCCTCGCCCCGATCCGCCTCGCCGACGACTTTCAGGTCGTCCTCCAGCTCCAGCGAGGCCACGAGGCCGCTGCGGACGACAAAGTGATCGTCGATGAGGAGGAGGGAGATCATGAGGGAATGTCGAATGAGTAAAACCGAATGACGAGCCGAGCAACGCGAGACAGACAGCCAAAGGCAGGCCCGTAGGGCTGAGCGAGGCGAATCAACGAATGTCGAAGCTCGAATGACGAAAGTTCGCGAAGAACGGCCGCCCTCGTGGATCTCGACAACCCTCGCGCACCACCCTCTGAGCCTTGCGCGCAAGGCAAAACCGCCCTCCGAGCCTTGTGTGCAAGGCAAAAACCCTCGCGCACCGCCCTCCGAGCCTTGTGTGCAAGGCAAAAACCCTCGCGCACCACCCTCCGAGCCTTGCGCGCAAGGCAAAAACCCTCGCACGCCGCCTTCTGAGCCTTGTGCGCAAGGCGAAAACCCTTGCGAACCGCCCTCCGAGCCTCGCGGCCAAGCCCCGGACGGTTGCCCGCCAAGCCTGAACTGCCGCGCGCAGGCCACCGACCCACCTACCAAAGAGCCGCAATGAAGGAGACCGAAAGGCGAAAGCGCAGCGCGTCAGCAATTGTGGCGAAACCAACGAGAAAATCACCGCACGTCATGACGCGTAGCCAAACGCCCGCAGCCTCGACGACCCGCCGCAGCCAAGGCTTGACCTCTCGCGGCTTGATCGCTTCCATTGGCGCATGGATTCAAAAGCCATTCCAACGTGGTATTTCTTCCAACTCTCCCATCTCAAACCCGTTAGCTCACAGTTTTAAGGTGACTAACGTTTGCCCAAAGAATCGTGCCCACCTCACTGACCTCAATTCGACGCAAAGCGGCTGACCAATCCTTGGAAGTGGAACACATTCTCGAGGCTGCGGCACAGCGGCTCGAAGGACTTCCCAGTTTGCTCGCTGAACTCAGCGATGCTGAAGGATGGAGCGACACCGGTCATCTTCCCGACGGAACGCATGTTATCCCGTTCGCACGGTGGGTGCAGGTCGCAACAGCCTACTGCCGCGATGGATTCCCCGGTCTGAAACGAATTCTGGAGGAGCCAGGGCAAGAGTCATTCGTCCTTGCTCTACTCGAAGAGCTTCATTCGACCGAAGCGGTTGATGCTCTCGTGGACTTTTTCTCAGAGCAGATCGCGGCACCCGAGAGTTATCCAGCACTTGCGCGTCAAATCGTCAGCAGCCTGAATCTGATCCTTTGTTTCAAGCCTGAGGTGGAGATCGCCCCTGCTAAGCGACACCAGATTCGTGCCTTTACGACTGCATTGATCGAGTTGGGATATGATCAGGTTGAAAGAGCAGTTCCAGTTTTACTTTTGCGTGCAGTCGGTGACGAGAGTTCGATTCGTCTTCTGGACAACCTTCCACCATTCACTGCCCATTGGGCAGCAACGATTCCCGCAACCCGGAGGGCGATTCGAAAGCGCCTCAAAACAAATAAGGGATAACTTGAAAGCAGGCATTCGGCCTTCTTTCGTCATTCGGATTTACTCATTCGTCATTTCCCCAGCGGCAGCTCGACACACACCGTCGTCCCCTTTCCCGCCTCGCTTTCCCATTTCACCTCGGCGCCTACTTTCCTTGCTCGTTCGCGGATGCCGATGCAGCCGAAGTGGCCGGGTTGGCCGTGGGTTTGGGCGGTGGGGTCGAAGCCGTGGCCGTTGTCCGTGATGCGGAGGGTGAGGACGGCGGCGGAGGGGGGGAGTGATGGAGTATTGGAGTGATGGAGTGGTGCAGAGGCGGGCGTGGCGGAGAGGTGGAGGGTGATGTGGGTGGGGTGGGCGTGTTTGAGGGCGTTGGTGATGGCTTCCTGGGCGATCATGCGGAGGTGATGCGTGACGGGCGGCGGGATGGCGGGGATGGGACTGAGGTCGAGGGTGATGGCGATGCCTTCGGGGACGCGGGTGGCGAGGAGTTGCAAGGCCTCGGGCAAGGTGGTGGCGTGGGCGGTGTCGTCGCGGAGGTCGGAGACGAGGTTGCGGGCTTCGCTCTGGATGCGGGAGACGAGGCTGCGGCTGGTTTCGAGCAGGGTGCGGGCTTTTTCCTCGAGCGGTCGGGTGCTGGCGGCATCGAGCCGGAGGGAAAGGCCGGTGAGCTCCTGCTCCAAGGTGTCGTGGAACTCGCGGGCGATGCGCTGGCGCTCGTCGAGCGCGGCCTGGTGGGTGATTTTACTCTCCAGGCGGGTGATCTGGCGTCGCTGGAGGGTGATCCAGACGAGGGTGAGGAGGATGAGCCCCGCGAGGATGGCGATGGCTATGACGAGGCGTTTGGCGGTCCAAAACGGCGCGGTGTTGAGCACCTGGATATCTTCCATGGTGCGCAGCAGCAGCGATGCGCGGTCGGGACTGGAGCGGAAACCTCGGTCCGTGGATGATTCGACGAGGCAGATGCCGGTGAGTCGGCAGGCCGAGCCGATGGCGAGCTGCGGAGCGGTGGATTGCAGCAGGAAGGCACGGATGGGGGCGCTGCCTGAGGTGAGGCGCAGCTCGTAGCCGTCGTTAGTGCGGAAGAAGTCGTTCAGGATGGCCGGTTCGGTGAGCTGGACGAGGTCGGCGTCATGAGAGCCGTTTTGGAACTCACGGAGTGAAACTGCGGCGGCAACTGGCGGCTTGGCAGGTTCGGAGGAAAGCACCTGCGCATCCGCCAGCGAGGCGCTGAAGCCGGCCATGATGGGAAAGCCGGTGATCTCGGCGAGATGGCCGGGGGTGAGAGGCACCGGCGTGGTGAGACGAATCGCGATGGAGGGCGACTGCGGCGGCTTAGGTGGCTCATCCTTCGGTGATTCGCGTGGCGGAGGTGGCGGAGTCGAATCGCGCAGGAAAACGCGACCGTCCGCGAATGCGACGAGCACGGTGCCGCGAATGCGGGCGCGGTGATGGGGCTCGTCGGCGGCACCGAAACGAAGCAGCGCGGCGACGGAGGTGACCGGCAGTGTTTCAGGAGGCTGCGCTGCCTGGGAGACCGTCACATCATGCCAATCCATGACGCGGAGGTAGGGAAAGACGAGCTGGCGGCGGTCATTGATGCCGCCTGCGGCGAGGGCGGTAATGCGGAGGCGTGCGTCGATGACGTCAGGGGCGGATTCAGGCGGTGTATCCACACGCACCTCGATCACGCGGCTGCCCATGGCCAGGCGCAGCAGGGAGCGATTTTCATCCAGCGGCGTCAGTGTGCGGCCCAGACCTTCGACCAGGACTCTTTGGTAGTGAAAACGACCGGTGGCGAGGTCGTCATAGGTCGCCGGAATTGCTGCAGGCGGCGCTTCGTGGCCGAGGATTTGCAGTTCGGTGACATCGACGCCGGGAAAGTAGAGCCCAGCGAGCGTGGTGCCCTTCACCCGCACGCGGTCGCCGACACGGAGGTCGTTGCGGTTGGGTTTGAAGTGCAGGTGGGTGCCGGCGGTGTCGTCCTGCACCAAAACGGTGCTGCCGCTCTCCACGAAGCCGATGACGGCGGTCAGCTCGACGGGCAGCTTTTCCAAACTGCGCTCATAGGGCAGCGTGCGGATGTCGAGGGCGCGGGTGAGCGCCGTCTGTGCATCGGCAACGCCGAACCAACAAAGCAGCAGAAGGATGAGCGGACGATGGATCACGGTTTAAAAGCTGTCCGGCAGTCTGCCCCAGTCGGCGGAGTCTTCTCCAGCCGCCTCTGGCAGCGTCGCGGCGACATCTCCATCGGGATCATTGACGATGATGATGCCACCCTTCGGAGATGCCACGGCCTGCACGCCGATGCTGCCGGTGTTGTTCAAGTGCAGGCCGCCCGCTTCTTGATACACGCCGAGAGCCACGCGCTGGAAGCCGAGGTCGTTATTGATGAGCAGGCGCCCGCCATGATCGGTGGAGTCGAGCGTGATCTGCGGGGTACCATCGGCGGTGGAAAGCAGGAGCGAGCCCGCCACGGGGCCGCCGGAAAGTGTGGCGATGCCCGCCTGTCCTGAGGCATTGCCATAAGCAGAGATGACACCGCCCTGATCTCCTTCGCCGAACATGAGCATGGGCCGCTTGTCTTTTTGCAGAATGACGACAGGCTTATCGGCAGTGACGGCATGCAGAATCTTCGTCTCTGGATCGCTCGGAGACATCAGCTCAATAGAGGAGACCTCACCACTGGCGATGGCGCGGAAGCCGTCTTCATCACCTGTGGATTGCAGCGTGAGGGCGGAGTGACTGTCATGATGATGGGCCAGCATGACGCGTGGGTCGCCATCGCGGTCATGCAGGGTGAGACTGCTGGCCACATTGAGCGCGGAGATGTCCACGGCCTTTTCGGAGGTCTCGCCGCGCAGCGCCAGACTGCTGCCGGACTCACCGGCGGCCATGTGAGCCTCGTAGCCACTGCCGGGGACTTTTCCCTCATGCACGCAGATCTGCGCAGAGCCATCCAGCGCCATCATGGAGATGCTATGCAGCTCGGCAGGGCTGTGTAGCATGAGTGCGGGGCCGTCTTCACGCGCGACGAGGGCGATGGCATCCGCCTGCCCCGGCGGGCCGAGGCTGAGCAGGCCACCCTCGCCATCGGAGTGGAGTTTCACCATCGTGTGCAGATCGCCATTGGCGAAGAGGAGATCGGTGGCAGGCGGTTTCACAGTGCCGTCTTCGGTGATCTCGCCATCGTCGTGGACGAGCACGCCGCGTGTGCTGCCATCCTTTTGCAAAACAGCCACGGAACCGCCGCGCGGCTGAGCACGCATCAGAGCACCGGGTCGTCCCGCATCGGCATGGACGGCCATGAGGCCGCAGTCGTCTTGCGTGAAAATGCTGACACGCGGCTGGTAGTCTTTTCCACGCAGTGCCAGTTGCGGTGAGCCTGCACCATCCAGGGAGAGCTCAGCAGCGATGATGGCCGCATCTTTGTAATAAAGATTTACATAGCCGCCCTCCTCACCGGCACCGAGGTTCAGACTGATCCAGCGAGGATCATGGGCAGGTCGGACGACGAGGTCATGGCACTCGATATAAACGCGGCGGATACCATCGTCATCGGTGTCGATAGAGACCACTCTTTCCAGCTCATCAAGCCGCTGGCGGACGCGCTTCAATTCTTCCTGCACGGACGAAAGGGTGGACTGGAGTTCTTCGAGTGGGATGCTCATGGAGTGGATGGGATTGCGTAAAAGATACGCTGGGGAGCGGCGTGACAGCAATCTACAGTTTGCAGTTGAGCCATGCTGCCGCTCTCTTCCGTATGCGATTGCCGATGAAACTCTCTTTCCCCATGCTCTGCCCACCGACTCGTCTCGTCGCTGTCTCATTTGGCCTTCTTTTAGTCGGCTGCACGGTCGGTCCTGACTTCAAGCTGCCTGAGGTGAATCTCGGCACGCGCTGGAAGAACAAGGCGGACATCAGTGACCTGGCGCTGCCGGATGCGTGGTGGACGCTGTATCGCAGCCAGACACTGAACCGGATGGTGGAGCAGGCACTGGCGAACAATCAGGATCTCGCGGGTGCTCTGGCACGCGTGGAGACGGCGCGGGCGATGACGGGTGTGCAGAAAGCGGACTGGCTGCCGCAGTTTGGCATGCAGAACGCGGTGACGCTGGAGCGTGTCTCTGGCAGCAGCTTCGGGGCGAATCTGCCGCCGGGGATTCCACTGCCTAATTTAGAGCGTGACCGGCATCAGGGCTTCCTCACTTTGAACTACGAACTCGATCTCTGGGGCAGGGTGCGGCGTGGTGTGGAGGCAGCAAAGGCACGCGAAGGTGCGGCCATCGAGCAGGTGGCGACGCAGAGGCTCGTCATCGCGGCGGAGGTGGCGCGGAACTACTTCCTCGCGGCTTCGCTGGATGCCCAGCGGCGGATTTTGCAGGAAACCATCGACCTCCGTGGCGAGGCACTGAAGCTGCAGCAAAGCCGCTTCCAGGGTGGTTTGGCAAATGAGATGGATGTGGCCCGTGCGCGCACGGAGCACGAACTCGCCCGTCACGATCTTTTCGGCGTAGAGCGTCAGCGTGGCAATGCGGCGAATGCTCTCGCCCTGCTCTGCGGCTCGGCTCCGGCAGACTTCAAGCTGCCCTCAAGCCTGACTTTGCCCGCTGCTCCACGAATCAGCGGTGGCCTGCCGAGTGCGCTGCTGCAACGTCGGCCTGATCTCCGCGCTGCGGAGCAGACGATGCGGGAGGCGAACGCGAATGTCGGTGTGGCGACGGCGAATTTTTACCCGAGCTTCAAGCTCATCGGCAGCGGCGGCATCGAAAGCATCGGCGCGGAGGACTTTCTCGACTGGAAGAACAAGGCGGGAAGCATCGGGCCGCAGCTCACGGTGCCGCTTTTTCAAGGAGGCCGTCTGCGCGGGAATCTGCGCGCCTCGCAGTCGCGCTACAATGAAAGTGTCGCGGCCTACAGGCAGGCCATCCTCACCGCCTTCCAAGAAGTGGAGAATGCGGCTGTGGATGTGAATGGCTACGCCCGCCAGCGTGCCGCTGTGAGTGCTGCTCTGGCTGCGGCACAGGAGACGAGCAAACTGGCGCGCATCCGCTACGAGAAGGGGCTGGCGAGCTACTTCGAAGTCGTGGATGCCGACCGCACCGTACTCACCACACGCCTGCTCCAGGCACAGCTCGATGGGCAGAGGCTGACGGCCAGTGTGCAACTCATCCGCGCGCTGGGCGGAGGATGGAGTGGCTCAAAGTAGTAACTTATGGTCGAGCGTAAGGGCAACATCGGAACCTTGTTCACCCATGAGACCCATCCACGACGGAACGCTGTCTGAAGAAGTCGTTTACCGCCAGACAACCTTCGTTTCCACTGGCTTGCGCGCGCTTCGCGGCCAGGAGAAGCCTGACTTCGGCCAGCCAAGATAAATGAGCCCCATGCAGCGATCTGCCAATCGGAGACCAAGCCAGTCGCGGAAGCTTGCCGCATCCACAACGGGCGGAGATGACCAGTAGCCACCAAGCCCTGCTGCGGTGGCGCTAAGCTGGAGGTTCTGCAGCGCGCAAGCCAAGGCTTCGATCTCCTCAATCTCGGGTATCTTCGCCCCCCCGTTCCGCTCCATGACACAGGCGATGACGACTGGTGCGAGCAGAGGATTCTCTCCCATCTTTTTCAACTTATCATCGCGAAACTCCGCAGGCGGCGTGATCTCGCGATAAGCCTGCTGCAGCTGGGTGGCGAGCTGATGCCGCGAGGCTCCCGTGCAGACATGAAACTTCCACGGCTCCGTCACGCCATGGGTTGGAGCCCATGTGGCGTCTTCCAGAATCTGCATCAGGAGATCACGCTGCACCTCCCGAGCTGGATCGAGATCCGCCGGTTTAATGGAACGGCGATGGCGGATGAGTGCGGATGTCTGAGCGTAGGTGGGCAGCATGGCTTTGGATGGGTGAAGCGATCAAAGCCGGACTTTGAATTCGTCATTCTCCGTGACACTTTCGGCAAAGGCGACGAGGAGTTGGATGACTTGTTCGACATCACGCAGGTCCGTCATTTCCACCACGCTGTGCATGTAGCGCAGCGGCAGGGAGACGAGAGCACTGGGGATGCCGTGCTGTTGTGTGAAGATGACATCGGTGTCTGTGCCGGTATAGCGTGATGAGGCTTTGTGCTGGAGTGGTATCTTCTTTTTCTTCGCCACTTCGATCAGACGTTGTACGACTTCAGGATGGTTCGCGGTGCCATGAGTGAGACTGGGGCCACCGCCAAGTTTTACGTCTCCATGCTTTTTCAGATCGACACTCGGGGTGTCCGTGGCATGCGTGACATCGAGCACGATAGCCACGTCGGGCATGAGCCGATGTGCGGCCATCTTGGCACCATTGCCGCCGATTTCCTCCTGCACGGCATTCACGGCGATGATGGTCGATAGTGTGCGTTTCTTGGCCCTGCCCAAACGGGCGATGACTTCGGCAATGATGTAACCGCCGATGCGATTGTCGATGGCTCGGCCAAAAAGGCGATGCTCTCCGAGCTCTTCGACGGTGTCAGAGTAAACCACGGGATGACCTGGGCGGATTCCTGCCCGGGCGACTTCCTCCGCGCTCGCCGCGCCGATGTCGATCCAGAGTTCATGCACCTTGGGAGCTTTTTCATCATCTCGGTTTTCACGGATGTGGATGGCGATGTTGCCAATGAGACCGCGCACGTGGCCTTTGTCCCCCAGGATGTCCACGCGGCGACCGCGAGCGGTGGCCACATCACTGCCGCCGACGCGATCCACACTGATAAACCCTTCCTTGGAAATGTAAGTCACCATGTAACCGATCTCATCGGCATGGGCCTCAAACATGATGCGTTTTGGCTGCTTCGCCGCCCCGTCGAGAGTCGCCCAGGCCGTGCCGTAAGCATCACTTTCCACACGATCGGCGAACTGCCGTGCATAGGCCGCCCATTTCCGCTGCCCGCGCACTTCAAAGCCGGTGGGGCTGGGAGTGGAGAGAAGATCGAGAAGGAAGTGTTTGGAGGCGGGGGACATGATGACGGAGTCAAGAAGAGGTCCGCTCACTGGTCAAGAATTGCCTCCGCTGGCAATGACAGACTTCCTATCACCGTGCGCTGAGCACTTCCACGGCCGCCATGCTGGCTGCATTGCGGCTTTCGACACCCATCTTTTGAAAGCAGGTGCCGAGGTGCTGTTTCGCTGTTTTTTCACTCATGCCCAGGATGGCGGCCACATCGGAGTTGCTCTTGCCCTGGGCGACCCAGAGCAGCACCTCCGCCTCACGCGCGGTGAGGCTGAAGGCGCGCTGAAGTGGCTCACCGTTGCTGAAGTCAGGGTTGAACCCCGCATTGTCGGAAATGCGTTGCTGGAGTGCCTGGGCACGTTCGAGGCGTGTCAGCACGGCCGAAAGAAGGTCATCACGCACCACCGGTTTGGTGAGATAGTCGTCCGCGCCAAAATTCATGCCCACGCGCACATCGGTCCGGTCACTTTTGGCGGTGAGGAAGATGAAGGGCGTATTGGCGAATGCGTCGTCTTCACGCAGGGCCTGCACGACGCCATAGCCGTCGAGTTCCGGCATCATGACATCGCACAAGATGAGGTCAGGCCGCTCCTTGCGAGCTGTTTCGACGCCAAGTCGGCCATTCTCTGCGGTGCAGGTTTTGTAGCCTTCCATTTCCAGCATGAGGGCCACGTTTCGACGCATGGGGGCCTGGTCTTCGATGATAAGGATTTTTTTAGCCATGCCTGATGATGGCTAATTCTTGACGGAATGCCATCCGACTAAAGTCGGATGCCGGGCCGGGCCGGAATATGGCATAAGTGGCGTTATGTCACCCCAGCAAGTCTATCTCATCCGCAAATCCTTCGCCGAACTGGCGCGCCATGATCACGTGGCTGCGCTGGTTTTTTACCGGAGGTTGTTTGAGATTGATCCTGGCCTGAGGCCGCTCTTCACAGGCGGCATCGAGGAGCAGGCTAGCAAACTCATGGACATGTTGGGCGTGCTCATCGCCATGCTGGAGCGGCCTCTGGGGCTGGATATGGAACTGCGTGCCATGGGCGCACGCCACGCCGGATACGGCGTGAAGGACGAGCACTATGCCACGGTCGGACGTGCGCTGCTGGACATGCTGGCAGAGACGCTGGGCAAAAACTTCACGCCCGAGGTGCGGGCCGCATGGACAGCGCTCTATGGCGCGGTGGAGGGAACGATGAAAATCGGGGCGAAGGAGAGCGAGGCGACTCTCGCGACTACCAAGTAAGTGGTCGCTGATCGTGGGAGTGCTTTGATGACATTGCCGACCATCTCCTGGGCTGATTTTCGGAAAGGGTCAGGGAACTACGCCGTGGTTCTGCAGACGAAATAATTAGGAGGCGTGATGCGCTATTGAAGATGCAACATCGGGCTCGTTGTGTTCAGTTCGTCCTTCGTTCTGAAGACTGATTGGATGGTTTTCATCCAGTTTAACTACCTCCGCCTCCAACCGCTCCTGATAACGGGTCCAGGCTTGCAGGCAACGCTGGCGGAAGTCGGCGGGCTTCACACCGAGGGCACGGAGAGTGTGGCGATGATCCCAGGCGACGACCGTGGCGGTGATGGCGTGGATGGCCTGAAACTGCGCACGCCAGAGTCGGCGACCGAACTCGTTGAAGGTGGCGATGCGCTCGCTGAGGAAATCACGCTGGAAGGCGAGATGCTTCATCTCGTCGCGGAGGAGTTTGTGGGAGACTTTGTTCACGACTGGGTCGGAGCAGCGGAGGTAAAGCGTGCCGAAATAGACCTCGGCGATCAGCTCCGCCGTGAGCAGCACCTGGATGGCGAATTCGAGATTCACGAGGAAGCGCAGGCGACGGAAGACGGAGTTCGTCCACTGCTTCGTGAGCAGTTTGCCGCCGAGGTGCTCCACGGTTCGCGCGAGCAGTCGCGAGTGGCTTTGCTCCTCGGCCACGAAGAGGTCGATGGCACGCTGATAGCCGCGGAAGTTCTCCAGCGGGGCGACCTCACGGGCATAGCGTCGGAGGCGTGAGCCAGTGCCGGATTCGCCGAGCTGGAAGGTGGCGATGGAGGCGGCCAAAGGTCGGCGCACATCCTCGGGCAGTGTGCAGGCTTCGGTGGGGAGTTCGAGGGTGTCGTTGAGGCGCGTGTTGCGCTCGAAGTGGGTGATCCAGGCTTGGGTGTTCATGGGTTCTTGGTTCGTTGTTCTTGGTTCTTAGTTGGGAGTCATTTGGCGGAGGCGGTTCATCACGGCCGTGACGGTTTCATCGAGCGTGGAGGTGCCGGCGGTGATGCCGACTTCGGTGATGCCGGTGAACCACTCTTCGCGGAGGTCGTCGGGCGTTTCGATCTGGTGCGCGCGGGCTCCGAGTCGGGTGGCTTTTTCGGTGAGCTGGCGGGTGTTGTTGCTGTTGCGCCCGCCGATGACGATCACGACTGGGCATCGCTGGCAAAGCTCCTCCAGCGCGGTTTGGCGCTGCTTTGTGGGATGGCAGACGGTATCGACAAAGCGCACTTCGGCGCGTGGATGCTGGCGCTTGATGGCGGCGACGAGTTCCAGCACGCGATCCAGCGGCTGCGTGGTCTGGGAGATCACGCCGAGCCGTGTGGAGGCTGGAATTTGGAGCACATCGACCTCATCGAGCACGACACTCGCTTCCGAGAAATCGCCGATCAAACCGCGCACCTCGACATGCTGCCTCTGGCCGATGACGATAGGGTGGTAACCCTCCTGCACGAGGATGGCGAGCGCCTGGTGCGCCTTCCGCACAAGTGGGCAGGTCGTGTCAGTGACTGTGTGGCCCGCGCTTTGCCAAGCCTGCCACTGAGCATCCGCCGCGCCATGAGCCGTGATGACAACGCGCTGCGTGGTGGCGGAGTCCTGCGCTTCGAGTTGTCCTGCGCGGACGCCGAGCGTCTTCAAATGCGCCTCGACGACGGGGTTGTGGACGAGCTGTCCGAGGATGGTGACGGGTTCGCGCATGGCGGCGTCATGCGTGGCGCGGAGGGCATCGCGCACGCCGAAGCACATGCCGTGGTGTTGGGCTAGGTGGAGGTTCATGGATTTATTCAGGGTTCTTGGTTCGCTGTTCTTGGTTGGATTAGCTTTGCGATACAAAGTTTGAGGGCAAAAAGGGGGGGTCAGGATTCGGGTTTCAGGGTCTTCACGATGGATTCGAGGAGGTCGATGTAGCTCTTGAAGGCTTTGCTGCCGGCGGTGGTGAGCTTGTAAGTGGTGCGGGGGCGTGTGCCGGAGTCGTCGCGCTCTTCTTTGACAAACTCAGCCGCCGTGAGGATGCGGAGATGGGTGATGAGGTTGCCATCGCTCATGCCCAGCTCAGCCTTCAGATCCTGAAACGACCACTCCCCGCGTGAAGCCAGCAGCGTCATGATGGACAGCCGCGCCTTCTCGTGGATCGTCTTGTCGATCTGGTCGAAGTCGATCATTCCGCAGGCAGGGGCTCAGGTTTCTTGCTGAAGAGCACGGCGATGCCGTAGCCGATGTGAAAGATGCCGAAGGTCAGGCCCATGGCGAAAGAGGCCGGACCTTCGTCACTCGGCAGTAAGCGGATGTCACCATTCGAAGCCCAGATCCAGAATAAGACCAATCCTGTGATGATGAACAGCCAACCAAGTCTAGTAAGTGATCTTGGTGAAAAACTGGCTGTGGAAAGAAGGGCAAGTCCGTAGCAAACGATCCAGATCAGCGTAGCTAGGGTGAAGTTCTCTAAATATATCACAAGGCCAATGCCAAGCACTCCGCCAACGACCATGGCAGGAGCGATGGAGCGGACTGCCATTTTCATGCCTTCTGAAACAAATGACTGGCCACGTCTGCGGGCATCTTGGGAAAGAAGTAGCACGTTCAGAATGGTCGTCACAGCCAGCACCCCTAGCCAAGCTATCAGAAATGATGATGCCGAGATGGTTGGAGACCACTTAAGAAAAGACCGCCAGAGGAAAACGCTAGAGACAACGGTTGTGAGCACACCACCCACCAAAGCCGCTGGAGCCGAGATCGCCCGATAGATGTGGGCTTTCTCCATCAGGGAACGGATCACGCGGAGGTTTTCCAGGGCGGCTTGCTGGGTGCTCATGGCGATCACTTTGTAATATAAAGTGAATGGCGCAAGGGGAAACTTTGTGATTCAAAGTTTCCTCTAGTTCAATCTCATTTTCGCTCCTCAATATCTGCCACTTGAAGATTTTCTTCAAAGCCTGGTGAGCGCAGAACGAGGTTTTCGGGCAGAACCAAATACGGACCTTCTCTCTTCAGTTTGATGAATCTAACTGACATGTCGTTAAAGCCAAACACGACCATACCTCTAAAGAGAGTCCTCCCCCTAACAGGTTGCCCGTCAGCATCTGCTTTCCAGCGTGGCGGCCACTGCGCTTCGAGGGCGTTGTCGAAGACGAGAGGATCAGAACCATTGTTTGATGTGGTGCTGTCTTTTGTCACCATCCAATGGCATTCATTAGCCAAGCAGGCTTCTGTGAAGTCGGGCGGCTCTCCGATTCTTCCATCGGGTTTGTATGGGCTTGAAACTGCACCAAGGAGGCGCTCGTCCTCCAAGTAACCTTCTCGAATCAGCTCACGGAAGCCTGAATTCGCTGTCGGCCATTGATCATCCTTAAAAGGATAGTAGCCGCCGACATTTTGAGCCCAAACCTTCATCGACATCATTATGTGCCTTACTTGGGCGGCAATGGCGGCTTTCTGCTGCAGCTCTTTGAAGTAGGCCATGCCCGCCACAGCGAGAAGGACCAAAACGATGCCAACAAGCACGAGGGTGATCTTTGACGGCCAGTTCAGAGGTCGTTGAGGCGTTGCTGGTGGCTGTTCCATGCAGGTATTGAACTGGGTGGGCACCCGTCAGACAAGCCTGCTTTTACGCAAGTTGACACCGCCCCGCATCTCTCAACCATGCGCGCCCCATGCGTCTCCGTTCTTTCCAAGGTCTCGTTCCCGCTCCCCAGCACGCCGCCGATGTCGCCGCTGTGCCTTATGATGTCGTCAACCGCGAGGAATCCTACGCGCTCGCCCACGACAAGCCTTTGAACCTCCTGCATGTGGACCGTGCGGAGATCGATCTGCCGCTCTCAGTCGATCCTTATTCGGCGGAAGTGTATGCCAAGGCTCGCGAGAACTTCCTCAAGCTCCAGGCAGATGGTGTGCTCGTGCGTGAGTCGGCTCCGGCGCTGTATTTGTATCGCCAGACCATCGGCAGCCACAGCCAGACGGGTCTCGTCGGCGTCTGCCACACGGAAGATTACGAGAAGGACGCCATTAAAAAGCACGAGAAGACTCGTCAGGACAAAGAAGACGACCGCACGCGCCTCGTGGACTCGCTGAGCGCGAACACGGGCCCGATCTTCCTGACCTATCGCGGCACGGCGAGCATCGACGCGATCATCCAGGGCCACATGGCGGCGAACGCTCCGCAGCACGATTTCGTGGCGGCGGATGGCGTGCGGCATCAGGTCTGGAAACTGCCTGCCGATGCCTGTGCGCAGTTGGAGAGCCTTTTCGGCAGCGAGGTTCCGGCCTCCTACATCGCGGATGGACATCATCGTGCAGCCAGCGCTTTCCGCGTGAGCAAACTGCGTCGCGAGCGCAATCCCGGCCACACGGGCGGCGAGGACTACAATTGGTTCCTCTGCGTGCTCTTCCCCGGCAATGAGCTGAAAATCCTGCCCTACAATCGTGCGGTGAAGGATCTGAATGGTCGCACGCCGGAGGCTTTCTTGGCCGAAGTGAGCAGCATCTTCGCCGTCACGCCGACAGAAGTAAAATCCCCGACGCTGCCCGGACATGCGAGCATGTATCTCGGCGGCAAATGGTATGACCTCGCTTGGAAAGCGGCACCCAATGCGAGCCCTATCGACCTCCTGGATGTCAGCATCCTCCAGAATCGTCTTTTGAAGCCTGTGCTGGGTATCGACGATCCCCGCACGAGCAAGCGCATCGACTTCATCGGCGGCATCCGCGGCACGGCGGAGCTGGAAAAGCTGGTGGACGCAGGCGACCACGCCGTGGCTTTCTCCATGCATCCCGTGACGGTGGATCAGCTCATGGCCATCTCGGATGCTGAGCAGATCATGCCGCCGAAGAGCACCTGGTTTGAGCCGAAGCTGCGCTCCGGGCTTTTCATCCACTCGTTCTGACGGAGTGCGGGCTTTCCAGCCCGCAGCAGCTCGCGTCAGAAAACATCCACGCATCAATGTCCAGTCTCCTGGTCAACAAGGTGCTGTGATTGCAACGTCCCCACCTTTTTCAACGTATCGCTTTCCATGAAACACCTCCCCCGCCGCCAATTCCTCCGTGATCTCGGCATCTCTGCCAGCGCACTGCCGTTCCTGTCCGGTCTGCCGAGCATCATGGGTGCGCCTGCACCGCAGAAGCGGCAGCGGCTGATCATCATGTTCTCGCCAAACGGGACACTGCCGAATGAGTTCTGGCCGGATCAGGAAGGGGCAGATTTCAGCTTCAAGACGATCTTGAAGCCGCTGGAGGCTTTCAAAGAACGCATGCTCATCCTGCATGGCATCGCCAACAAAGTGCGTGGTGATGGCGACAGTCACATGCGCGGCATGAGCTGTCTTTTGACCGGCGATGAGCTGCTCAAAGGCAACATCATGGGCGGCGGCGGCAATCCAGCGGGCTGGGCAAGCAACATCTCCATCGACCAGGAGATCAAGAATTTCCTCCAAAGCCAGGCGGCGACGAAGACGCGCTTTGGCTCGCTGGAATATGGCGTGGCAGTGCCGGATCGTGCCGACCCGTGGACGCGGATGAGCTATGCAGGCGGGAATCAACCCATCGCGCCGCTGGATGATCCACATCAGGTTTTAAAGAAGCTCTACGGTCAGATGAAGGACAAGGAGAGCCTCGTGAGCATCCTGGATGATGTGCGCGCCGACTTGAAGCGGGTGTCATCGAAACTGAGTGCGCGCGACAAAGCGCTGCTGGATCAGCACATGACGCTCGTGCGCGGACTGGAGCAGGATCTGGCGGATGCCGACAAGCAGGGCAAGCTGGCACACCCGGTGCCGAAAGTGGACCCGAGCATCGAACTGGTGAATGACAACACACCGCAGATCAGCCGCATCCAGATCGACCTGCTGGTGAACTCACTGGCAAACGACATGGCCCGCGTGGCGACGCTGCAATACATGCGCAGCGTGGGCATGGCACAGATGCGCTGGCTGGGCATCGAAGAGGGGCACCACTCACTCTCCCATGATCCTGACGACAAAAAGGAGAGCTACGAAAAGCTGATGAAGATCAACACCTGGTTCGCCGGTGAGTTCGCCTACATGGCGAAGCGCCTGAGTGAAACACCTGAACCTGCGGGTGAAGGCAGCATGCTGGATAACACGATGCTGGTGTGGACGAATGAACTCGGCAAGGGCAACAGCCACACTCTGGACAACATCCCCTACGTCATGCTCGGCGGCGGCTTCGGCTTCAAAATGGGCCGCTCATTGAAGTTCGACAAAGTGGCTCACAACCGCCTCTGGATGAGCGTCGCCCACGCAATGGGGCACAATGGCTTGAAGACCTTTGGCAAAGCCGAATTGTGTGAAGGCGGTGCCCTGAAGCTCGGGTAAATCTGGCTACTTGGTCCTCAGCATCACGGTCGGCTCCGTCCATTTCCAAAACTTCGGCGCGAGGAGCTGCGGGTAGTTTTTGGCATCGGCGGCGAGTTTGTTGTGCGGGCCATCTTTGTCAGGAATGACGACACCCTGGAGTTCGCCGGATTTGAGCGCGGCGGTCACGATATCGCTGTTGATGGCCCAGAGGATGAAGACATTACCCTTTGCCGACCGAACTAGATGCAGAGTTCCATCGTCGGTTTTGGCGGTGTCCTTGAGGATGGCGAAATAAAGTTTCTCCTCTGACTTTGTGCCGGTCTCGCGAAGAGTGAGCGTGAAAAGTTCCGGCTTCTTTTTCGGATCTTTCGATGTCGCTTCTTGAAGTTCGAGAATGCCCTGAGCGGCATCGCGGACACGGAAGGTGAAGACCTCCTTCGGCTCATCGGCAGGATGCCACTGGCCATCCCAGTCAGTGCTCTTGAGGCTCGCTGCCGAGGTGCCGAAGTTATCCGGTACGTAAGTTTCCGGGCAGGCAGTGAGCAGGGTGACGAGCAAGATGCTGCCGACGAAGCGAAGGAGATGAGTATTCATGTCAGGTTACCAGCAATATGGATTGTAGCCCCAGCCGCTGCCATAACCAAAAGCTGGCCTGCCAAAACTGGCAACACTCAGCCCGGAGCGATAGGGGGCACCCCAGCCACCATAGCCATAGGGCGAATACACATTTCGGTAGGGCGAGTAGCCGTAGCCGCCGTAACGATAGGGGGTGACAGTGCGGTGGACGTAAACGGGGCGGCTGCGCACGCCGTAGTAGCGGTTGCCGTAATAGCGATTGTATCCGCTGTTGTAGTAGCGCTGATCCCTGCTGGCTCCGATCTGCGATCCGGCAAAGGAACCGAGCAGGCCGCCGATGGCCGCGCCTTCCAGAGGCCGGCCGCTTTGGTTGCCGATCATGGCACCGAGCAATCCGCCGCCGACGGCACCAATCACGGCACCGTTTTGTTGGTTCGGTCCTGCGTAAGGATTGACGCAGGATGTGAGTGTGACTGCGAGCCCGAGGGCTGCGACTGTGACCATGCGATGAAGTTTCGTTTTCATATCGTGGAGTAGGTTTCGCTCATGAAGAATTACATGAGCGTCGTTTTTCGACTCCATGACACGAGCTTCATTCATCCAGGACAAGACAAATTCCCGGCTTCATTTTCACTCAGGCGAAAAGACTCTGGAGATTCTAAATCTTCAGCTCGAAACTTGGTATCCCTAGCCGCTTCGCCACGCGCAGAGGTCGGCGCATGGCCTCCTCCATGCGCAGGGATTCATCGTCTCCACGCACGTCTTTGCAGTCGGGGTGGGGCTCGGGCGCGTCGATCAAACCGAGGTGATGCAGCACATGCGCGGTGCTGTGCTTGTAGGGCGCGGCGCTCATCTTTTCGTTCAGGCGGAAGACGAGATCCTCGAAGGACTGGAAGGCTTCAAAGAGCTTGTACACGCGCGTGTCGAAGATGCCGGTGCCAGTCTTGAATTTCTTATCCGCCACACTGTCGAGCAGCCACATGTCACGCGCTGCGGCGATGAGCGGGCAGGCGCTGACTCCGGCACCGATGAGCAGTGGCAGGCCGAGCCGGATGGCGGTGGCGATGCCGTAATCATCTCCGCTGTGCGGCGCGAAGGGGAGGTTCAGCCCTTTGCACATCGCGGACCAGTAGAGGAAGTGCGGCTCGTCCAGCGTGCTGACTTTGCCGCCGACATACTTCGGATGATTGGCGATCTCATGCAGCAGCCAAGGCTCATACGGCGTGGCCCATGGCACAAAGGAAGGCTCCAGCGCGTGGGCGATGGCCGGATGCGTGATGTGCTCGGCGATCTCGAAGTAGGCATCGCGACGCGCCTCGGGTTCCAGGATGTTCAGCAGGCGTGAGGTCATGATCATCACCTCGCCGTTGTCGTGACTCTGGGCGATGTCCAGCAGCGGCCAATAGCGCTCCGCTTTGAAAACTTCATCCTTCTCCGCTCCGCGTGCGGTGACGCCAGCGATGAACTTCGTGGTCGGAAACTCGGCGCGAAAGCTTTTCAGCACCTCGGCATACATCTCGTTGCTGAGATCGAAGATGTAACCCGTGTCCGCATTCAGCACGAAGACCATCTCCACGCCATAATAGTCGCCGCACTGCTGCATCCAGCGCACGCTTTTGGTGAAGCCTTCCCAGTCCGGCTGCTTGTTTTTAAAGGGCAGCAACGTCGCGACACAAAGGCGGGCCTTCGTCGTGTGATCGACCAAATCCTCCTCAGCCGTGTAGGCCCAGATGGTTTCCTGCCAAGTCGTGGAAGGCTTCAGATCCGCAGGGTTGGAGATGAGGTTGATCATATATGATCGGATTAGTTCAGTTTAAAGGGGGTGGCAAGCTCTCTGAGTTCGAGTTTTGCCGCAAAACGCTCAGGATTTGCGGCGGTTTACTCCACCTTCATCACCCCGTTCATGACCATCCAATGACCGGGGAAGGTGCAGAGATACGGGTAGTCGCCTTTTTCCTTCGGCGCGGTGAGGTGGATGGTAAACTCGCCCTTCGGATTCGTCATGTCGGTGTAGGCGATCACGTCATCGCTATCGGGGACGTAGTGCTTGGCGAGGCCTTGCGGGTCGGTGATCATGAGATTGCACTTCTCGCCGAGCTTTTGCAGTGAACCGGGCTTCGCGAGCAACCAGTTGTGCGGCACGACGTCGGGGTTCTTGAAGACAATGCTGAGCTTTTCACCGGCTTTGGCGGTGAGCTGTTTTTGGACAAATTGGAGGCCCAAAGCGGCTTCGATGACGAGTTCGCGTCCGCCTTCGCCTTTGGCCCACGGGTTCGGTTTGCTCGGAGTCGGCGCGGTGAGGCCGATTTGGGCAGCATGGTTCGTTTTCGCGATCTTCGCGTAGCCGGGGAAGTTGGTAAAGGGTTCGGCCAGGGCATGCGCGGTGAGGAAGATATCATGGCCAGTGCTGACGCGGAGATGGATCTGGCTCGCGGTGACGATCTGCGGAATTTCGAGGAAGAGCGTCTTGCCACCGTCGAGCTTCTGCACGCTGCGGACTTCGAGCGGATCATGGCCGGGCGTGTCGGCATACTTCACGGAATACTCCGGCGAACCATACGCGGCGCTGTAGCGATAGTTCCAGCATTGGGCGAAGCAGGTGGCGGCATCGGCGTCCTTCACGGGTTGGTTGAAGCGGATGATGACGCCGTTGTCGCGTGCCTCAAAGCCGACGGGCACTGGTTTGTCACCACCGGTGAAGCGCACGCGTTGGAAGCAGCCGTCCTTCGGCGTGTAGCTTCCCCAGCCTTGCATGCCGTTCACGTAGAGATGGCCGTCGTTGGGATTGAAGCGCGCGGCTTGCGGGCCGGAATCGAAGTTGCCGCTGATGCGTGTCGCCGCAGCCTGCCAGCGGCCTTTCACGTTTTGCCTCATGACCAGCCACGCGCTGCCGCCACCGGAGGAAAGATGGATCAAATTGCCATCGCCTTTGAGCGAGGCCCACTTCTCGCCGGAGATGAATGCCTGGCTGCTGGCGCTGTTGTCCTCGCCACGCGGCAGGTACATGAGCACAGGTTCGGGCGGCTGGTTGTTCTTCGGACCGCCTGCGCCGAAGTGAGCGCCCTCGTTTTTGCCGAGTTCGATCTGGCAGAGGCTCGTCGCGGGAGTCCAATCGCCTTCTTGGACGCTGGTGGTGATGAATCGGCCATCGGGCGAGATGCCGAGACCGTTTGGATTGCGGAAGCCGGTGGCGAGCACATCGAGTTGATCGCGTCCGGTGATTAGACACACGCCTTGATTCCCAGAGGCGAAATACCAACGGCCTTGCGCATCGGTTTCGAGGCCCACGATGAAATCATGCCCGCCGGGAGAGGTCTGCATCGCGTTCGTGACGCATTCGTAGAAGTCGGCTTCGTCATCGCCATTGAGATCGTGCAGGCAGGTGATTTGATCGCGACCGAGGACGTAGAGCTTGTCCTTCACGATCTTCATGCCCAGCGGCTGATGCAGGCCGGTGGCGAAGCGTTTCCAACGCAGCTTCTCCAGCTTCTCGTCGATGCCCTTCACAAGCCAGACCTCGCCCGTCATCGTGGCAATGGCGGCGGTGCCATCGCTGAAGAAATCATGCGCGGTAATGAAGAACAGCGTGCCATACGGATTCTCGAACGGGATCGTGATGCGATCCGTGGCGAAGGGCGTCTGCGTGCCGAGTTCGCCCTTGGTTTCGATCCATTGAGGCCATTGGGCGGGGCCGCCTTCAAGATAAGCATCATCAGGTTTGGTGCTTGATCCAACCAGCGTGTGGTATCGAGTCTTCACTCCATCAGCGGTGACGATAATCACCTCTTTTCCATATCGATAGAATCCGACATACTGTTTCCCTGAAACCGGGGGGATCTTTGCAAACTCTTGTTTGTCGATAGGCTTGCCATCCATGGCGCCACCACCCATGAAACCATGGCGATTGTCGTTGAGCTTCACGAAGCCACCAGACCACACAACCGGGAAGGAGAGAGTCTCGGGATCAAAGACAGCAGCTTTGTCTTCGAAATGAACACACACACCTTTCGGCACGGTGACGCCCGCTCCTTTGAAAACCGTGCTGAAAACACTGCCGAGATCGCTTGCGGCGAAGCGGCCGTCTTTCCACGTCACCTGATCGTTTTGATTGCCCCAGTGGCCTTGCTGGCCGCCGTCCATGCCGGGGAAGGCGGGGATGAGTTCGGGCAGCGTTTGATTCATGAACTGCAATGCCTGCTTGCCATAATAGTCAAAGACGCGCTCGCGATTGACGAACTCCTGCCAGTGCTGGTTGTCGTCTTTGTTCAGCGGCGGGAGGTCGGGCTTGAAGGGCGCGGGGTCGGGCGCTTTGACGACGGGCGCGGCAGTGCCAAGATCGTCGAAGCTCCAAAGGGCGAGCGTGTTGTCCATGCGCAGGCGGGGCGAGTCGCCTTTGCGTGGCTTCATGACGCCGCGTGAGAGGCGGGCGTCGTCGATGAGGCCATCACAACCGATGCTGCCCTCGACGAGGCGGCCGAAGGCGATGGACTCGACATTAGCGTGACGCAGCTCGCCTGCGGCACCGGTGGGGTTCTCGAAGACATTTTTCCCGTCGATCCAAAGCGTGACGAGCTTGTCATCGACGCTGGCGACGAGGTTGTGCCACTTGCCATCGCAGATGTTCACCTTTGAACCGTAGTCGCCGCCGCGTCCAGGCATGTAGAGCGCGAGCGATCCGCGTCCGGCGTGGGTGTAGAGTTCCCAATGCGTGCTGGCGGACTTGGGATTGCAGGCGACGAGGATGTTGAAGCGGTCCTTGCTGTCGAGTTTCGCGCGGCATTCGATGGTGAAGGGCAGCGTGTGGTATTCGCCTTTGCCATCGACCAAGAGGCCGCCGGAGAGGGCTTTGCCGAATTCTTCGTTCAAAGACGGGACGCCGGAGGCATTTATGATTCTTGATTTATGATTGATGATTTGGACTGACTTGGGCTTCGCCTCGCTCCAGGTGCGATACTTCGGCTTCGCGGCGGGTGGCGCGTCATCGAGCTGAGGGATCAGCCACTTCAAGCCGTCGAGGTTGTCGAGCAGTCGGCCTTCGGCGTCTTCGTCAGTGTGATTGAGGATGCCGATGGGGCCGCTGTAGCCACTGGCGCGGATGATGCGCAGCACTTTCAAGTCCTCGGTGCCGATGCCGAGCGGGAGAATTTTGCGACCCTTGGTATCGCCGGCGATGTCCATGCCGTTGAGGTTGAGACAAAGCAGGTGCGGCTTCATCGCTTCGATGGCTTTTGGCAGACGGTCGAGGTGGCTGTGGCCGTGATGCAGGTTGTAAACGATGCCGATGTTATCGGCGGCGTGGTTCTTTTTGAGGTATTCACACACGGCGATCATGTTCTCCGGCTCGCCGCCCCAGCCGCCGTGATTGTAAATGCCGACCTGACTGCCGATGGCTTTGGCTTTGGCTAAAATGGGCAGCAGACCTTCCGCAGCGGATTTGACCTGGGCTTCCTGAGTATCACCGGTGTCCTTCATCATGATCCAGAGCTGCGGATGGAGCTTGTACTTCTCAAAGAGCCGGAACGCCTCCTCATGCGATCCCCAAAAGGCGAACATCTCGATGCCGTGCTTTTGGTAGGCGAGGATCTCGCGCTCGAACTCCGCGACATGCTCCTGCCGCCAGTCGTAGGCGATTTTTTTGAGCCCCATCTTCGCCACCATCTCCGCACGGGCTTCCGGGGAGCGCTTCGCCGCATCGAAAGGCACGATGCACCACGCGGCGAGGTTGGGTTTGTCGAAGAGATCTGCTGCGAAGACGGAGGAGAAGCATACGACGGCCAGCACGATGAGGCTGCGCAGGGGCGACGAGGGATTGAAGGGCATGGTGGGAGTGTTCATCATGAAACGGTGGAGCTTCCATTCATTCTTGCTGGGTAAGGCGGAATGTGGAGAGCCTGCCGGGCATCTGACCAAAGTCGAACAAGCGGACCCAAATGAAACTCACCTCCCGCCCGGCCGCCAATCTGACGGAGTCGGCTCGCGCACATCCACGGCGGCGATGCCGGGGCGTGTGAAGCGGATCTTTCGCTGACGGAACAAGGCTCCGAGCGCCTGCTTGAAGGCGGCTTTGCTCGCTTCAAAAGTCTCGCGGATGCGCTCGGGCGGGCTGTCGTCATCGAAGTCGAGCTTCCCTCCATTTGCGGCGAGCACTTCTAAAATGCGATCCGTGAGCGAGGCCACGCGTTGATAGCCGGAGGCATCGAGACTGAGGTCGATCTTCCCGCCAGGATGGACATCGCCGATGTAGCCTTTGATCTCCTGTCCAGACCTCAGCGACGTGGTGACCCGGCTTTCATGCAGCAGGCCCATGTGCGTGCCATTGACGAGTGCGTTGTAGCCCATCGGCGTGCGATTGGCGATGATCAGGCTCACCTCCTGCCCCTTTTTGTAGGGCACGGGCTGGCGACTCAAATGTTTGTTCAGCTTCGTCGTGGCGACGATGCGATCCGAGCGTTCGTCGAGCTTCACGAAGACGAGAACCTTTTGCCCCACCTCCACGGGATCGAGCTGCTCACGATAGGGCAGCAGCAGATCCTTTGGCAGGCCCCAGTTTAAAAACACGCCCATCTGCCGATGCACCCCCACGACCTCCAGCGAGGCGAACTCACCCGCCACCACCAGCGGCTCCTCCGTGGTGGCAATGACACGATCCTCGGAGTCGCGATACACAAACACCGGGATGAGATCATCCAGCGCCGTGCCCCGTGGGATGTAGCGCGTGGGCAGCAGGATCTCCCCGTGGTTGCCGCCATCGAGGTAAATGCCGTGCGGGGTGCTGTAGAGCACCTTGAGTCGATTGTATCTGCCGAGATCTGCCATGTGGCGGCATCGTAGCCGCCAAGTCAGCTCAGTGCGACATGAGAATGACGAAGCTCGAATGACGAATGACGAAATAAACCCGAATGCCCAATGACGAGTCCCCGGGCCGCGTAGCGGCATCCCAAGAATAGCCGTGGTCGAGCGTAGCGAGGCCACGGACAACCCACGAGCCCATCGCATCATCAGCGTAGCCGCGTGAGCGGCGGCACCAGAGCGTAACCACATCACCCCCGGGTGTCGCCGCTGACGCGGCTGCGATAGACGTGGGAATATCGACATCATCCGTGGCCTCGCTATCGCTCGACCACGGCTATCCACGGGTCACCGCTACGCGGCTGGAAACGCCTGCCATCAGGTTTCGATTCGTTATTTCCCCACCGCACCATCCATCGTCACGACGAGCGCGATCTCACCGATCAGCTTCTGAATGTTACAGTTATTGGCGGAGAAGCTGCGTTGGAGATCATCGAGCGCCTTGGATCCATACGCGGCGGGCTGCTGCTTCACGAGATGGTGGAAAAGATGGCGGATGAAGGCGCGGTGACCGCTGGGATTCGCGGCGACGTAGTTCACGATGTCACGCGGACCGGTGAGGCGGACGAGCTTGCCTTCATGCGTGGTGAATTCGCTCACTGGATTGACGGGCTTGTTGTTGTCCTTCGTGCGCCAGCGGCCGACGGCGTCGAAGTTCTCCAGGCTGAAGCCGAGCGGGTTGATCATGCTGTGGCAGCTCATGCAGGCACCGCTGCGGGTGAGCTCGCTGATCTTCTCGCGCATCGTCAACTTGGGGTTGAAATGGCTGTCCTCGAAGACCACGGCCTTCATTGGCGGCTTCAGCGACATGCCGACGATGTTGCGCGTGAGAAACACGCCGCGATGAATCGGCGACGACTGCTTCGTGTAGGCGAGCGAGGCGAGCAGATACGGATGCGTGATGACACCCGCGCGCTGCTTCGGGTCAAAGCCCACGCGCTGAAACTCATCGCCCGTCACGGGATGTCCGTAGTATTTGCCGAGACGTTCATTCATCAGCAGGTAGTCCGCCTGGAGCAGCTCGCGGTAGTCGGACTTCTCACTCCACACGACTTCATCGATGAATTGCAGCAGCGACTCACGCAGATCAGCCAGCATCTCGGGCGTGAAGTCCGGGAAGACCTTCGGATCTTTGGAGGCACCTTCAGCGCGTTCGAGTTCCAGCCAGTGATGGAAGAAGCCATGCAGTTTCGCCTTCGTGCGCGCATCAGCGATCATGCGCTGCGCCTCGGCGCGGACTTGGTCCGCTGTCTTCAGCTTCCCCGCCGCTGCGATCTGGGTGAGCTTCTTGTCAGGAATGGAATCCCACAGGGACAATGCGAGCCGTGAGGCGATCTCGAAGTCATCCGGCTTTTCGTCATCGCGCAAATTGGGATACAGGAATTCCGGCGACTTCAGCGTGAAGAGCACCACGCGCTTCACGGCTGTCTCGGGGGACTTGGCTGCTTTCATTTGCGCCTCAATGTACAGGTTCTTCTGCTCATCGCTCAAAGGCCTGCGGAAGGCGGACTCGACGAAAGTGAGCGCAAACTTCCGCAGCTTCTCACCGCGATCAGTCGCTCCCGCCTTTGTTTGCGCGAGCTCATCCAGATTCTCGATCACATGCTCGGCGGTGGAGATGGCGGCATCTGTCACGGCCTGATCCCAGGCTTTGGAAATGGTCGTGCCGCGTGCGTAACCACCACTGCTGTCATCGGCCGGGAACTCGGTGTTCACGATCATCAGCTCGCGTGGGCGATCCGTGCGCAACGCATGAGCGGGGATGAGTTCCCTCACGCCATGGGGCGACTTCCACCACAGCTCGATGGAGGCGGACTTCTCTTTAAATTTGAAGTGCTCCAGCCGCAGCATGTAAGCACGTCCGCCGATGAGGAAGATGGACTTTTTCTCCTCACGCACCTGCGGCCCGGCGCTCACCCAGCCATCGATCAGTGGGTCGGATTCATTGCTGTCGTTGATCCACAGGCGGAAGCCATTCTCCGACTTCACGGCAAACTCATACACACCTGTCTCCTGCGCGACCACGCTGCCCTCGAAGCGATTTTGAAACTGCTCAGCCTCCAGCACCTCCTTCACAGGGCTGTCAGCACCCCAGTGAAAGGAGACCCCAGGCTCCACCTTCTCGATGGTCTTGTTCGGGCGCTTCGCCTTGATACCCTGCTTCGGCGTCGTATCCACGGCCTTCTCACCCGGCTTCGGCAGCTCCACCCCGCGATACACCGCCTTCAGGCCATGCTCGTTATTGATCGGCCGGTCAAAGCCGGGCCCCATGCGGAAGCGCCCGATCAGGTCCATCACCGAGGTGCGGAACTGCTCAATCGTGAGCCGGCTCAGTTCCTTCTGCGGCGGGTTCAGCCGCGCCTGCGCCTCAGGCGAATAAAACGCCCCGTGGATGTATTCCGCGATCAGTTTGGACTCCTCCGCCGTGCAGAGATCAGGATCATCCTCCGGCATCGTGCGGTCGATGTATTTCCCCAGCGCCTCCACGGCCTTCTCGCCTGTCAGCGGCTCGTCGTATTCGTCCTCCACACCCTGGCCGCGATCCCCATGACACTCGGCGCAGTGTTTTTTATAGAGAGCCGCACCCGGATGAGGTTCGGGAGCAGCAGCGTGGCAGATGGCAGGCAAAAGCAAAACCAGCCACGCGAAACGGAAATGGGGGGGATTCTCGATCATGTGGACAAAGCTATAACCTTTACGTCCCGCCACTCTTTCATGGCGCGGGCAATGGTGACCAGGTTCTGGATTCGCGGTGGCATCACTTTCCCGCTTACGATCTCCGCCCCCCCTTCCATCCCCGGGGGGCTTGAATTTTTCACACGCCGCATCAGGATGACCCCCATGAAGACCATGACCTGCTTTTTGCTGAAGTCCCTGCTGGCCCTGCTGTCTTGGGTGAGTGTTTCACTGCCAGCCTGGGCGGCTGATGATGAAAAGGATTTCAAGTCCTTGTTCACCGGCAAGGACCTCTCGGGTTGGCGGATCATGGGTGGCGGGCAGAGCGGGTGGAAGGTAACCCCGGACAAGCTCGTGGTGAACTCATGGACCAAGGGCAAGCCCGGCTCAGATCTCGTCAGCGAGAAGACTTTCAGGAACTTCACCCTCCGCTTTGACTACCTCATCCGTCAGGGCGGGAACTCCGGGGTCTATCTGCGCGGCCGGCATGAGATACAGCTCATTGACGATGATGACTCACGCCAGCTCAGCGCCGTCTCCAATGGAGCGATCTACAATCAGGTCTCCCCCGCCGTCTTCGCCTCCAAGCCCGGTGGCGCGTGGCAGACCATGGAGATCACCATCCTCGGCAACGCCATCACCGTGATCCTCAACGGCAAGCTGATTCACGACCGCGTCCCCTGCCCACGGCCCACGGCCAAGCCGCTGAATGCCAACATGAACACCCCCGGCCCGCTCCTGCTCCAGGGCCGCCTCGGCGATGTGAAGTTCCGCGACATGCGCCTCAAGGAGCTGCCCAACTGATCGCTCCGGACGAGAGCCGGATCTCAGGCGTGCGTTCAAAGCATCCTTTCACCCTTTGATGCCTGGCGTCTTTTTTCGTCCATTTTGTCGGCAAGTAGTTCACATTCTACCGGCTACCCAAAACGAAAGCCCTCAGGGTTCCTCTGCATATCAGCCGCCGCCTCGACCACTTCTGGATTCTGAGAGCCAAGACCGAATGCTATTAACCGTCGCAACGCTTCGTCTTGATAGTTGGAAGCGAACAGCTCCCCCAGCCTGCGATATTCCCAATCATCGTCGAGCGGCAAATTTGCGTAGGCGAGTCTTTCGATAAGATTGATCCCACCTTTTTCTATCAAGAGACCCACGACACGACGACCGCGGATAATCCTAGCTGCACCCTGCGACTGACATGCAGACTGAAGTTCGGTGATTATTTCGGAGTGTGAGGGCCTCATTGTCACGCCAAAAACATTACACTATGCCGCCCCCGTGCATAAGGATTGATTTCTATGCCACGGGAATGGAGGTTTTGGAAAAAGGCGGCAAATGGAGACAAGCTGTTATACTGCCATCACTCCAACAAAGCATTCAAACCGCGCGTCATTCTTATTGACGCGTTATTTCCAATGACGCATTCTTTCCGGCATGACGCTGGACGATATTTCTCCTGATAAGTTGGCGATTCTGGAAGCGAAGCTCCGGGCGGACTTGGAGACGGTGCAGAAGATGCGAGCTCTGATGCTGGAGCATGCGGGGAAGTTGAATCCAACCTCTGCGGCTGATCCGACGCCTGTGGCGGCTCCGGCACCCGTGGAGCCACCACCCGTCAAAAATCTTGAGCCTCGAAGCGACTATCCTCCAGGCTGGATGCCCTATTATGTGCCGCCCCCGACCGTAAAGACGGAAGTGCGGTCCGTGGTGGCTGAGCTCAAGGGGCCTTTCAAGTTTGGGGTCGTCAAAACCAAAGTCCTGGCAAAAAACTCGACCTACGGGGACACGTCCATCCGCTCCGTGCTGATGCGGATGGTCCATGCGGGGGAGCTTAAAATCGTCCAGCAAGGTTATGGCCGTGGCGGCAGCACCTTTCAAAAGAGCGAGGAGCTGGTGGAGGTGATCTCCCCTGCCCCGGCGAGTCCGGTGGTGCCGGACAATGGTTAGCCTGCATTTCTCACAGAGCATGGGCGCGCAGAGTATTTCCGGGCTTCAGCCCGTCACCACGTTGTTGCGGGCTAAAGCCCGGGATTACCCTTCGTGCCGTCGGCCGGTGTGGTTTCATACGGCATGATTAGCACGGTGCGCATCAAGGTATCGACAATGGTCCTGCTGCAGATCTCCCAATCATTGCTTCAGCACCTTGAGCGAAGGCGCTGCATGACAGGGCCATTCTGGCAGGCGGCGGGAGCATTCCATCATCTGACGCCTTCATTCCGCAGGATGGTGCAGGCATTCCGTCAGGTGCCGGGGTGATTCAGGGGGATGGCTGGCTCATTTCGAGACATGATCGAATGAAAGCGTGAGGTGCTGGAGCCATTCCACCAGATCACTGCGGCATTCCGAGAGATGCCTGATTGATTCGAGCAGATGACGCGTCCTTTCCGTGAAGTGCTGGCATCATTCCGGAAGGCGCTCGGCTCATTCAAGGAAGTGGTTTGGTCATTCCAGCAGCTGCTCGCGTCAATCCACCTGATGCTTGCGTCGTTCAATGTGCTGCTGGAATCATTCGAGCAGGCGCTTGCGTCGTTCGTGCTGTTGCCGGAATCATTCAAGCTGATGCTGGAATCAATCGAGGAGATGCTGGAATGACTCAGGGAGAGCACTCACGGGCCTGATGAAGACCTCGGCTCTGCCAGGCACTTCCTTTTATCGCGGGCCGAAGTCTTCGAGATACTGGCTCACGATCTCCTCCAGCGCCGGGGGCTGCGGGAGGCCGATGGCCACGGCGCGGCTGCCGTCCACCTGCTGCGGCCAGTTGTCCACGATGCCCTGGATGCGGGCATCAAAGGCATCGACGATGGGGCCGAGGGTGAGGCCGCGTTTTGCCGCCACCTCGGTGATGACTTTCTCCGCGATCTGTGGCGTGACGCGATGCGCGGGCAGCACATAGGCGCGGTCTTTGCCGAGCAGCTCCTCGGAAACCTCGGCGAGGGCGATGAAGCTCTCGATGACGGTGCGGTAACCGGTCATGGGGTGCGGCTGATCCCGGCGGATGGGGAGCTGGCAGGGCACGCCACTCAGCGGCTCGCGGAACATGCCGCTGGCCCAACTGGAAGCGGCGGCGTTTGGCTTGCCGGGGCGGATGATGACGGTGGGCAGGCGCACGCTGCGGCCGTCGAAGTGGCCTTTGCGCGTGTGATCATTCACCATCATCTCGCAAATGGCTTTGGTCATGCCGTAAGTGGTCTGCGGGAGCTGCTTCGTGAGGTCGGACATCAGGCCGGACATGTCCAGCCCGCCGTAGCAGGCCACGCTGCTGGCGAAGACGACACGCGGCCTGCCCGCCGCTGCACGCGCGGCCTCGAAGACATTCCTGCCGCCGTCGAGATTCACACGCAGGGCGTCGTCAAAGCGCTCCTCGCACTCGCCACTGACCATGGAGGCGAGGTGGAAGATGACATCCACCTGACTGCCGACCGCGCTGAAAACGGTGGCGCGATCTCCGATGTCTCCCTGCACCTGCCGCACGCGGGAGTCGGCGACGGGTTTGTGGAAAAAGGCATCGAGCAGGACGATCTCGCTGACGCTCTGGCCG
>Ga0209480_10000513_pt1 | contig 32006 bp, 24 predicted proteins | sample JI61114C2DNA_FD_187501 | JGI IMG/M metagenome (GOLD analysis project Ga0209480, IMG submission 187501) | Wastewater effluent complex algal communities from Wisconsin, to seasonally profile nutrient transformation and Carbon sequestration -... | ecosystem: Engineered > WWTP > Effluent > Algae... | reverse complement strand
CGTGCGCACAAGCAAGGCTACCGCGCGCTCGCGCTCACCGACGAGTGCTCGGTCGCCGGCGTGGTGCGCGCCCACGTGGCGGCCAAGAAGATCGGCCTCAAGCTGCTCATCGGCAGCCAGTTCAGCGTGGCCGTGCCGGAGCCGTCCGGCAGTGACGCGCCGGGGCCCTTCAGCCTGGGCGTGCTTACCTGCAACCTGAACGGCTACGGCAACCTCTGCGAGTTCATCACCAAGCTCCGACGCGCCTCGGAGAAGGGCACGTACCACCTGAACCTGGGCGACATCGCCTCGGACGAACTGGCCGACTGCGTCGTCGTGGCCTCGCCGGTGCGCGGATCGACCGACGCGCAGCTGGTGGGCCTCGCCCGCTGGTTGCTCACCCACTTCACCGGTCGCTGCTGGCTGGGCGTGGAACTGTTGCGGCAGCTCGACGACGAGATGTGGCTGCACAAGCTGCGTGAGGCGAGTGACCTGTCGGCGATCCCGCTGGTGGCCGTCGGCGACGTCTACATGCACGTGCGATCGCGCAAGGCACTGCACGACGTGATGACCGCGATCCGCACCGGCCGGCCGCTGACCGAGTGCGGCCGCGAGCTGCAGGTCAACGCCGAGCGGCACCTGCGCACCCGGCTTCGCCTGGCGCAGACCTTCCCCGCAGACCTGCTGGCCGAGACGATCCAGGTGGCCGAGCGCTGCAGCTTCTCGCTCGACGAGCTGAAGTACCAGTACCCCGATGAAGTCGTGCCGGCGGGCGAGACGCCTTCGAGCTACCTGCGCCGCATCACCTACGAAGGGGCAGGGCGGCGCTGGCCCGAAGGTGTCCCCGCAAAGGTCGAGGCGCAGATCGAGCACGAGCTGCAGCTGATCGGCGACCTGCACTACGAGCACTACTTCCTGACCGTCTACGACATCGTCGCCTTTGCGCGCTCGAGGCAGATACTCTGCCAGGGGCGCGGCTCGGCGGCCAACTCGGTGGTCTGCTACTGCCTGAGTGTCACCGAGGTGGATCCAGCACGCATGTCGGTGCTCTTCGAGCGCTTCATTTCCAAGGAGCGCAACGAGCCGCCGGACATCGACGTCGACTTCGAGCACGAGCGGCGCGAGGAGGTCATCCAGTACCTCTACGGCAAGTACGGCCGCGCCCGCGCGGCGCTCACCGCCGTAGCCATCACCTACCGGCCGAAGTCGGCGATCCGCGACGTGGGCAAGGCCCTGGGCCTGCCCGAGGAGACCATCGAGGCACTGGCCAAGAACCATACCTGGTGGGACGGCGCCGGCATCAAGACCGAGCGGATCGAGGAACTCGGCCTCTCGCTCGACGACCTGGCCATCCGGCAGCTTGTGGACTTGACCGGCCAGATCATGGGCCTGCCGCGGCACCTGTCGCAGCACCCGGGCGGCTTCGTGCTGACCAAGGGGCCGTTGTCGCGCCTGGTGCCGATCGAGAACGCGTCGATGCCCGACCGCACCGTGATCCAGTGGGACAAGGACGACATCGACGCGCTGGGCCTGCTCAAGGTCGACGTGCTGGCCCTGGGGATGCTCACCGCGATCCGCAAGAGCCTGGCCTTCATCGGCATGCGCAAGGGCTACGCCTTCGCGATGCAGGACATCCCGGCCGAGGACCAGACCACCTACGACATGATCTGCCAGGCCGACACGGTGGGCGTGTTCCAGATCGAAAGCCGCGCCCAGATGAGCATGTTGCCGCGGCTGCGGCCGCGCTGCTTCTACGACCTGGTGATCGAGGTTGCGATCGTGCGGCCCGGGCCGATCCAGGGAGGCATGGTCCACCCGTACCTGAACCGCCGGCAGGGCAAGGAGCCGGTGACCTTCCCGAGCAAGGCGCTCGAGGAGGCGCTTGGTCGCACCTTGGGCGTGCCGGTGTTCCAGGAGCAGGTGATGCAGATCTCGATGCTGGCCGCGGGCTTCACGCCGGGCGAGGCGGATCAGCTGCGCCGCGCGATGGCCGCGTGGAAGCGCAAAGGCGGCCTCGCGCAGTACTACGACAAGATCGTCAACGGCATGACCTCTCGCGGCTATCAGCGCGAGTTCGCCGAGGCGATCTTCGAGCAGATCAAGGGCTTCTCGGAGTACGGCTTCCCGGAAAGCCACGCGGCCAGCTTCGCGCTGCTGGTCTACGCGAGCTGCTGGATCAAGTGCCACCATCCGGCCGAGTTCCTGGCCGCGATGCTCAACAGCCAGCCCTTGGGCTTCTACTCGGCGAGCCAGCTGGTGCAGGACGCCAAACGCCACGGTGTCGAGGTTCGGCGTGTGGACGTGATGAGCAGCGAGTGGGACTGCACGCTGGAAGGCCTGCCGCACCCGCCGGCGGTGCGGCTTGGACTGCGCCTGGTGGCGGGACTGAAGGCCGAGTCGGCGCTGCGCATTCTCAAGGCCAGACGCGAGCGGCCGTTCGACGGCGCCGAGGACTTGGCCAGGCGGGCCGAGATCGAGCAGCACGAGATGACGCTATTGGCCGCTGCCGATGCGCTGATGAGCCTGGCTGGCCATCGACGACAGCAGGTCTGGGAGGCCGCGGGGCAGCGCTTTGCACCGCAGCTGCTGAAGCGTAAGCGTGGCCTCAAGGCCCCATTGCCCCGCTGCCTGAGCTCCAGCACGATGCAGTGATCGGTGCCCCGCATGTAGGTGTGCACTTAACTCATTGATGCACACCATGGACGGCAAGCGAGTTACCAAGACCGAGAGGAGCAGGCGCCGGCATTCCGACGAGTTGAAGCAGACGCTGGTCAACCGCAGTCTTGTACCTGGCGCCTCGGTGGCTGCCATCGCACAGGAGGCCGGGATCAACGCCAACCTGCTGTTCAACTGGCGCCGACTGCACCTGCAAGGCGTGGCCCTTGGCGCGGCCGACTCGCGTACTCCGGTGCTGCTGCCGGTGACGGTTGTCGAGCCGGCACCGATCAAGGTGCTGCCACCGCCGCCGTCGAGCGCGCGCACCTCTCCGGCCGGCACCATCGAGATGGACATCAACGGCGTGCGTATCCGCCTGCGTGGGGCAGTCGATGAGGCCAGTCTGCGCATGGTTCTGCGCGCGCTGGCCGCCATCGCATGATCGGCTTGCCGTGATTGGTCTTCCATCGGGCACGCGCGTGTGGATCGTCGCCGGCCACACCGACATGAGGAAGGGCTTCGATGGCCTGGCAGCGCTGGTGCAGACGGCGCTGGCGGAGAACCCGTTCAAGGGCCATGTCTTCGTCTTCCGTGGCCGGCGCGGCGACATCATCAAGGTGCTGTGGTTCGACGGCCAAGGCCTGATGCTGCTGGCCAAGCGCCTGGAGCGCGGGCGCTTCGTCTGGCCGCAGGCGACTTCGGGCAGCGTGTCGTTGACGGCGGCGCAGCTGTCGATGCTGCTGGAGGGCATCGACTGGCGCATGCCGGTGCGAACGCACCACCCGGAACTGGCCGTCTGAGGTCTGGGGATGCCTGGATCGGTGCCAGCACTGATGGTGATACGGACGCTCATCCTGCACAGTAGCAACTGTGCCGACACCGACCGCCCAACCCCATACCGTCGAGGGCCTGCTGCGTGTGATCGAGGCACGCGACAGCGAGGTGGTGCTGCTCAAGCTGATGGTCGACAAGCTCAAGCTGCAACTGCTGCGCCGCGTGCGCGCCGAGTTCGGGACCTCCAGCGAGCAACTGGCCGCCCAGAGCACCTTCATCGAAGGCGCTGTGATGCCCAAGCGCAAGCCGGTGCCGGCCAATGCGCCTGCTGGTACTGCAGCGAACTCCGCGTCCATCGACCGCAGCCTGCCGGCCCACCTGCCGCGCGAATCGCAGGTGCACCGGCCCGCTGCCACCGACGACCACCAAGACACGGCCGGCCAAGCCTGCGGCTGCAGTGCCTGCGGTGGCCGCCTGCGCCAGATCGGCCAGGACGTGTCCGAGCAACTGGAGTACGTGCCGGCGCACTTCAAGGTCATCCGCCATGTGCGGCCCAAGCTGGCCTGCGTGCGTTGCCAGTCGATCTTCCAGGCCGCCGCTCCAAGTCGGCCGATCGCGCGCGGCCTGGCCGGCCCGGCCTTGCTGGCGCATGTGATGGTCTCGAAGTATTGCGACCACATCCCGCTGTACCGGCTGAGCGGCATCTGCGCGCGCAGCGGCGTGGTGATCGACCGCTCGACCATGGCCGGCTGGGTGGACCAGGGCGATGCGCTGCTGGATCCGCTGGTGGCCGCGCTCGGTCGCTACACGCTGGCCGCAGCCAAGGTGCATGCCGACGACACGCCGGTGCCGGTGCTCGCACCCGGCCTGGGCAAGACCAAGACCGGGCGGCTGTGGGTCTACGTGCGCGACGACCGGCCCGCCGGCTCCACCGAACCGCCGGCCGCCTGGTACCAGTACAGCCCCGACCGCAAGGGTGAGCACCCACAGGCCCATCTGCACAGCTATCGCGGCGTCCTGCAGGCCGACGCCTATGGCGGCTGGGGCAAGCTGTACGCCTCAGGCCAGGTTGTCGAGGCGGCGTGCTGGGCCCATGCCCGCCGGCCGTGGTGGGACCTGTACCTGAGCACCGGCAAGGCCGAGGACTCGATCGCAGCCCAGGCGCTGCGGCGCATCGCCGCGCTGTATGCGGTGGAGGCCGACATCCGTGGCCAGCCGCCCGACATCCGGCGCAGCCAGCGCCAGGCGCGGGCCGGGCCGCTGCTCGACGAGCTGCACGCCTGGCTGACCAGCCTGGTCGGGCGCGTGTCGGCCAAGTCAGACCTGGCGCGCGCCATCGGCTACAGCCTGACCCGCTGGCAAGCGCTGACGCGCTACCGCGACGACGGACGCATCGAGATCGACAACAACGCGGCCGAACGCGCGCTGCGTGGTGTGGCCCTGGGCAGGGGCAACTACCTGTTCATGGGCTCGGACGCCGGCGGGCAGCGCGCGGCGGCGATCTACAGTCTGGTGGAGACGGCCAAGCTCAATGGGCTGGACCCTGAGGGGTACCTGCGCGAGGTGCTGGGCCGCATCGCAAACCATCCCATCAACCGCATCGACGAACTGCTGCCGTGGAACATCGGACGGCGCGACGGCGAGCAACAACCCACTGCCCGCGCGCTGGCTGCCTGAGGACGGCAGCTGCCCTGGCAGCAGAAGGGCCAGGGACGTGAACCACGGCATCGACCCGCGAATGATCGAGGCGCTGGAGGGCGCCAGCAGCCTGCAGCTCTACCAGCTCAAGGCCATCATCACCGCCATGCTCGGCGACCCGCGCCGCGCCCTGGCGGCGCGCACTAGCCTGCACCTGGGGCAGTCCGTGCGCTTCGCCGACTTCCGCGACGGGCAGATGCGCAGCGGCAAGATCATCGCCTTCAAGGACACTCAGGCCACGGTGCTCGAGCAAGGCACCAAACGGCCCTGGAAGATCCCGTGCGTGGCGATGCAGGGCTACACCGACGCCGAGCGACACGACGAGCAGGCGAACTACGTGCCGCCGCCCGAGCCGGTCAGCGCAGCCACCCAAGCACGGGCCTTCCAGCAGGGCGACTCAGTCACCTTCGAAGACCGCGACGGTCGCGTCATCACCGGCGTGGTGGTGCGCGTCAACCAGCGCACCGCCACCATCGGGACAGGCGACGGCGGGACGTGGCGGGTGCCGTTCGGCATGCTGCGCCACGTCCTGGAGATCTGACCCGGGGCGACCTCAGGCACTCGCCGGAGTCAATGGGGCCTTGGGGCCACGCTTACGCTGAAGCAGGCGCCGGTCAACGAGAAAGAGCTCGAACTGCCGGCGGCGCCGGAGGGACAAGAGGTCGTCTGGGACTACGCAGCGACAGGCCTCACGCTGCGCCGGCATCCGCTGGCCATCCTGCGACCGGTGCTGGCGAAGCAGGGGTGGTGCACGGCGGCCGAGCTGCACGACCTGCCCGACGGTCGGCTGGCGCGGGCCTGCGGCATCGTGACGGTGCGGCAGCAGCCTGAGACCGCCAAGGGCGTGATGTTCGTGTCGCTGGAGGACGAGACCGGCAGCGTGCAGGTGATCGTGTGGCCCAAGCTCAAGGCGCAGCTGCGCGGGCCGCTGCTGCGTTCAAAGCTGATGGCGGTGAAGGGCACCTGGCAGCGCGATGGCGATGTGCGCAACCTGATTGCCGGGCATGTCGAGGATCTGACGGCCTTGCTGGGTGGGCTGGCGACGAGTAGTAGAGATTTTCATTGACAGCGATCTGGTACTGACACTGAAAGCACGAAAGCGGGAGATAGAGATAGCCGAAGTTCGAAAACTGGGCCTCAGTCGAATGAGAGCTAGTCACTCTGCTCCGTGCCCATCCCGCTCAGGCTCAATAACTGGCACGCAAGGCGCTCAACGACCGACGCTCAGGAGTCCGCGCTCGCCAAGTCCGGTTTGTGACCGAGCCGCCCTCCGATGCTCCCACCGTCCAGTCGCCCGGCAGCGGCGGCTGGTGCGCGCAATGATGCCGATCCGCGTGTCAGTCCGGCGCGGGTGCAGTGGTCGAGGATCGTCCTGCTTGGCGGTGTCGTAACACGCGGTCTACTTGCCGCATCGTTCGCCTCAACTGCGCCCGGATCTGCCGTCCGGCACGCCGGCGGCATGCGCCTGCTGATCCGCGTGGTAACTTGACCGCACCAGCGCACCAACGGCGGCATGGCTGAAACCGATCGCCGTTGCCTCGCGCTCGAACATGCGGAAGGTGTCCGGGTGCACGTAGCGCCGCACCGGCAGGTGGTGACCGCTCGGCGCAAGGTACTGGCCGATCGTCAGCATGTCGATGTCGTGCGCGCGCATGTCGCGCATCACGGCCAGGATCTCTTCGTCGGTTTCGCCGAGGCCGACCATCAGCCCGCTTTTCGTCGGTACGCCGGGGTGCAGGGCCTTGAACTTCTTCAGCAGGTTTAGGCTGAACGCGTAGTCGCTGCCGGGCCTCGCTTCCTTGTACAGGCGCGGCACGGTTTCGAGGTTGTGGTTCATCACGTCCGGCGGCGCAGCCTTCAGGATCTCCAGCGCGCGGTCGTCGCGGCCACGGAAGTCGGGCACCAGCACCTCGATGGTCGTCGCCGGCGAGCGCTCGCGCGTCTGGTGAATGCACTCGACGAAGTGCGCAGCGCCGCCGTCGCGCAGGTCGTCGCGATCGACGCTCGTGATCACCACGTATTTGAGTTTGAGCGCCGCGATCGTCCTGGCCAGGTTCTCCGGCTCGCTGGCATCCAGCGGGTCGGGCCTGCCATGGCCGACATCGCAGAACGGGCAGCGCCGCGTGCACTTGTCGCCCATGATCATGAACGTGGCCGTGCCCTTGCCGAAGCACTCGCCGATGTTCGGGCACGAGGCTTCTTCGCACACCGAGTGCAGCTTGTGCTCGCGCAGGATCTGCTTGATCTCGTAGAAGCGCGAGTTCGGTGTCGCCGCTTTGACGCGGATCCAGTCGGGCTTCTTCAGCACCTCGGCGGGCACCACCTTGATCGGGATGCGCGAGGTCTTGGCCTGCGCCTTCTGCTTCGCGCTCGGGTCGTAGCTGACCGACGAGTCCATGGCAGCGCCCGACGCCGAACCGCCGACCGGCTCAGGCACCGGCGTCACCGTCGCTGCGCTTGCGGGCGCGGGCCGGATTCGGGGCTGGTGCGGCGGCGCCGTTGCCAGCCTTTCGGCCCCCCTTGCTGGCGGCTTCGCGCAGGCTCGCCTGCACGAAGCTCAAGTGGATGTTCGCCGCCGCGCGCGCCGCCGCGGGATCGCGCGCGGTGATCGCCTTGGCAATCTGGGCATGCTGTTCGTCGAGCAGTGTGACGTTCTCGGCCTGGTGGCACAGCGCCTCGCGGGAGCGCAGCATGTTGATGCGCATGAGGTTGAAGATGCCCCGCATCACGTGCACCAGGGCGACGTTGTGCGAGGCTTCGGCGACCGCCATGTGGAAATCGACATCGCGATCGGTGTCTTCGAGCGGGTCGACCGGTCCGCGCCGGCGCTTCATGCCGCCGACGATCTCGCGCAGCCGCTTGTCGTCGGCCTCGGTGGCGCGCAAGGCGGCGAACTCGGCCGCCACGCACTCCAGCCCGTGGCGCAGTTCGAGGATGTCGTCAACGGTCTCGGGGTGACGCTGCAGCAGGTGCACCAACGGATCGGTGATCGTCGGCGCGGTCACGTCGGTGACGCTGAAGCCACCGCCCCGTCGGGCCTGCAGCAGGCCGCGGCTCTCGAGGATCAGCAGCGCCTCGCGCAGCGATGGGCGCGACACGTCGAGCTGCTGCGCAAGGTCGCGTTCGGCGGGCATCCTGTCGCCAGGCTTGAGCTTGCCGGTGGCGATGAGGTCCTCGATCTGGTCGGTGATCGTGTCCGAAAGGCGCGGGCGCCGTACATGCGCGACGGCGCGGAAAGACGGCTGGCTTGCCACGGTGAGGCTCCTGCGTGAACTGCGCCTGCCATGCGGGGGAACCCGCATGGAACTGCTGGCGAGGTCTCGATATTATCCGGTCCGTTTGGTAAGACCAAATAGACCAGATTGCCAGTCAGGCCGGACTGATCACCGCCTAAGGTGCCACAGCCGATCTGCCCGTTTTCGATGAAACCAAAAACCGCGGCAGTTGATCCGCACGCCTCGCAGTGACCTGCCGAGAGCGTTCAGACCGAACGGCGCCGGCGCCAGGAGACTCCATGAACATGAACGACGATGCCGATCCCGCGGAGACCGGCGAATGGCTCGACGCACTCAAGGCAGTGGAACTGCACCGAGGGCAGGAGCGCGCGAACTTGCTGGTCAATCGCCTGGTCGATCAGGCGCGTCGGGACGGCCTGTATATCCCGCGGTCGCTGACCACGGCGTACAAGAACACGATTCCTCCGGAGCAGGAAGCCAGGTCGCCCGGTGACCGCGCCATCGAGCACCGTTTGCGCTCGATCATTCGCTGGAACGCGCTCGCGATCATCCTGCGTGCGAACAAGGAAAGCTCGGAGCTCGGCGGCCACATTGCGAGCTTCCAGTCGGCCGCCACGCTGTACGACATCGGCTTCGGCCACTTCTGGCACGCGCCGACCGACACGCATGGCGGCGACCTGCTCTTCATCCAGGGTCACAGCTCACCGGGTATCTACGCCCGCGCCTTCCTCGAAGGACGGCTGACCGAAGACCAGTTGCTCAGCTACCGGCAGGAGACCGCCGGCAAGGGCCTCTCGAGCTATCCGCACCCGTGGCTGATGCCCGACTTTTGGCAGTTCCCCACCGTCTCGATGGGCCTGGGTCCTTTGATGGCGATCTACCAGGCGCGCTTCCTGAAGTACCTGCAGGGCCGCGGCCTGGCCGAGACCACGCAGCGCAAGGTCTGGGCCTTCATGGGCGACGGCGAAATGGACGAGCCCGAGTCGCTGGGTGCGATCTCGCTGGCCGGCCGCGAGCACCTGGACAACCTGGTCTTTGTCATCAACTGCAACCTGCAGCGCCTGGATGGTCCGGTGCGCGGCAACGGCAAGATCGTTCAGGAACTCGAAAGCGTGTTCCGCGGCGCCGGCTGGAACGTCATCAAGGTGCTCTGGGGCGGTGGCTGGGATGCCCTCTTCGCAAAGGACAAGAGCGGCAAGCTGCTGCAGCTGATGGAGGAATGCGTCGACGGCGAGTACCAGGACTTCAAGAGCAAGAGCGGCGCTTACGTGCGCGAGCACTTCTTCGGCCGCTACGAGGAAACCAAGGCACTCGTCGCCGACCTGAGCGACGACGACATCTGGAAGCTCACCCGCGGCGGCCACGACCCGCAGAAGGTTTTTGCCGCCTACACCGCGGCAGTGAAGCACACCGGTCAGCCGACGCTGATCCTGCCCAAGACAGTGAAGGGCTACGGCATGGGCGAATCGGGCGAAGGCCAGATGATCTCGCACCAGGCCAAGAAGATGACGGCCGACGCGCTGCGCGGCTTCCGCGACCGATTCCAGATCCCGGTGTCGGACGATGACCTGGCGAAGGTGCCCTTCATCAAGTTGCCCGAGGACGGCCCGGAGATGAAGTACCTGCGCGAGCGGCGCGCCGCGCTAGGTGGCTACCTGCCGCAGCGGCGCCGCACCTCGGCGTCGCTCGCGATCCCGCCGCTGTCGAGCTTCCAGCGCCTGCTCGACAACTCCGGCGAGCGCGAGATCAGCACCACGATGGCCTTCGTGCAGATGCTGGGCACGCTGGTGCGCGACAAGAACATCGGCAAGCACGTCGTGCCGATCGTGCCGGACGAGTCGCGCACCTTCGGCATGGAAGGCATGTTCCGCCAGCTCGGCATCTACTCGTCGGTCGGCCAGCTCTACAAGCCCCAGGACGCCGACCAGCTGATGTACTACCGCGAGTCCAAGGACGGGCAGGTGCTGCAGGAGGGCATCAACGAGGGCGGCGCGATGTCGAGCTGGATCGTCGCCGCCACCTCGTACAGCACGAACAACGTGCCGATGATCCCGTTCTACATCTACTACTCGATGTTCGGCCTGCAGCGCGTCGGCGACCTGGCCTGGCTGGCCGGTGACATGCGCGCGCGCGGCTTCCTGCTCGGCGGGACCGCCGGGCGCACCACGCTCAACGGCGAGGGCCTGCAGCACGAGGACGGCCACAGCCACATCCTCGCCGGCACCATCCCAAACTGCGTCAGCTACGACCCGACCTTCGCCTACGAGGTCGTCACCATCATCCGCGACGGCATGCGCCGCATGTACGAGCAGCAGGAGGACGTGTACTACTACGTCACCCTGATGAACGAGAACTACCCGCATCCCGGTCTGGCCGATGCCGGCGAAGGCGCCGAGCAGGGCATCCTGAAGGGCCTGTACAAACTCAAGGCCGGCGGCAAGGCGAAGAAGGGCCTGCGGGTCCAGCTGATGGGCAGCGGCACGATCCTGCGCGAAGTGATTGCGGCGGCCGAGCTGCTGAAGGACGACTGGGGCGTCAGCGCCGACCTCTGGAGCGCCACCAGCTACAACGAGCTGCGCCGTGACGGCATGGCCGCTGAACGCTGGAACCTGCTGCATCCCACCGAGCCGCGGCGCAAGAGCTGGGTCGAGACCTGCCTGGAAGGCAACGAAGGGCCGGTCATCGCGTCGACCGACTACATGCGCAACTACGCCGACCAGGTGCGCGAATACGTGCAGGCCGCCGGCCGCCGCTACGTGGTGCTGGGCACCGACGGCTTCGGCCGCAGCGACTACCGCGTCAAGCTGCGCCGCTTCTTCGAGGTCGACCGCTTCTACGTGACCGTCGCCGCGCTCAAGGCGCTGGCCGATGAAGGCACGTTGAAGCCCGCGGTGGTGGCCGAAGCCATCGCCAAGTACGGCCTGGACACCGAGCGCGCCGCGCCGTGGACCGTCTGAAAAGGGGCGCAGCAACATGAGCATCGACATTCGTGTACCCGACATCGGCGACTTCAAGGACGTGCCGGTGATCGAGGTCTTCGTCAAGGTAGGCGACACGGTCAAGGCCGAGGATCCGCTGATCTCGCTCGAGTCCGACAAGGCGACGATGGACGTGCCGGCGCCGCAGGGCGGCGTCGTCAAGGCCATCTCGGTCAAGGTCGGCGACAAGGTCAGCGAAGGCAGCGTGATCATGCAGTTCGACGCCGCCGGCGCGGCGCCGGCCGAGGCCGCCAAGCCCAGCATCAGTGCGCCGCCTTCGCCCGTCAACGCACCGGCCGGCAAGGCCGAAGTGCGCGTGCCCGACATCGGCGACTTCAAGGACGTGCCGGTCATCGAGATCTACGTCAAGGTCGGCGACACGGTGAAGGCCGAAGATCCGCTGGTCTCGCTCGAGTCCGACAAGGCGACGATGGACGTTCCCGCCCCGCTCGGCGGCGTGGTGCAGGAGATCCGCGTCAAGATTGGCGACAAGGTCAGCGAAGGCAGTGTCATCCTGGCGCTATCCACCGGCAGCGCGCCAGCCTCGGCGCCGGCGGCTGCTGCGCCCTCAGTCGCGGCAACCGCACCGGCCGCCGCGGCCACTGCGGCATCCCCGGGCGGCGGCATCGACGAAGCCGCCTTCGCGCTCGCCTACGCCGGCCCGGCAGTGCGCAAGCTGGCGCGCGAGATGGGCGTCGACCTCGGCCGCGTCAAGGGCAGTGGCAACCACGGCCGCATCCTGCGCGAGGACGTGCAGGCCTTCGCCCAGAGCGGTGGCGCGGCGGCGGCGCCTGCCCCCAAGGCCGCGTCAGCGCCCGCGGGCGGTGGCGTGGGCGGCATCGACCTGCTGCCCTGGCCGAAGGTCGACTTCGCGAAGTTCGGCCCCATCGAGCGCAAGGAGCAGTCGCGCATCAAGAAGATCTCGGCGGCAAACCTGCACCGCAACTGGGTCGTCATCCCGCATGTGACGACGCACGACGAGGCCGACATCACCGAGCTCGAGCAGTTCCGCGTGCAGATGAACAAGGAGCTCGAGAAGTCGGGCGTCAAGGTCAGCATGCTGCCCTTCATGATGAAGGCGGCGGTCGCGACGCTGAAGAAGTTTCCCGAGTTCAACGCCTCGCTGGACGGCGACGCGCTGGTGCTGAAGAACTACTGGCACATCGGTTTTGCCGCCGACACACCGAACGGCCTGATGGTGCCGGTGATCCGCGACGTGGACAAGAAGACGATCCCAGAGATCACCAAGGAGATGGGTGAGCTCGCCAAGCTGGCACGCGACGGCAAGTTGAAACCCGACCAGATGTCGGGCGGCACCTTCACGATCAGCTCGCTCGGCGGCATCGGCGGCATCTACTTCACGCCGATCATCAACGCGCCCGAGGTCGCGATCATGGGCGTGTGCAAGAGCTACTGGAAGCAGCATTCGAGCGACGGAAAGACCTCGGCCTGGCGGCTGACGCTGCCGCTGTCGCTGTCCTGGGACCACCGGGTCATCGATGGTGCCGCCGCCGCGCGCTTCAACGTGCACTTCGCCAACCTGCTCGCCGACATGCGGCGCATCATGTTCTGAAAGGCCGGCAGTCATGGCACAAGTAGAAGTCAAAGTCCCCGACATCGGCGACTTCAAGGATGTCGCGGTCATCGAGGTGATGGTCAAGGTCGGCGAGACGATCGCCGTCGACACCGGTCTGGTGATGGTCGAGTCGGACAAGGCGTCGATGGAGATCCCGTCCACGCATGCCGGCGTGGTCAAGGACATCTTGGTCAAGGTCAACGACAAGGTCAGCGAAGGCTCGGTGATCCTGCTGGTCGAGGCGGCGGCGGGAGCGGCGGCTGTCGCACCGGCCGCCGCGCCGGCTGCGCCCGCCAAGGCCGCGGCCCCCGCCGCGCCGGCGGCCGTGCCGATCCCCGGCGCCGCCACCTACGGCGGCAAGGCGGATGTCGAGTGCGAAGTGTTGGTTCTCGGTGCCGGCCCCGGTGGCTACTCCGCGGCCTTCCGCAGCGCCGACCTCGGCATGAAGACCGTGCTCGTCGAACGCTATGCGACCCTCGGCGGCGTGTGCCTGAACGTGGGCTGCATTCCGAGCAAGGCCCTGCTGCACACGGCCAGCGTGATGGACGAAGTCAAGCACCTGCCGGACCACGGCATCAAGTACGGCGCACCCGAGATCGACCTCGACAAGCTGCGCGGCTTCAAGGACGGCGTCATCAAGAAGCTTACCGGCGGGCTGGCGGGCATGGCCAAGGCGCGCAAGGTCGAGGTGCTCACGGGCGTTGGCAGCTTCCTAGATCCGCACCACCTCGAAGTGGTCGCTGCCGACGGCAGCAAGAAGGTGGTCAAGTTCGCCAAGGCGATCATCGCCGCCGGCAGCCAGGCGGTGAAGCTGCCCTTCATGCCCGAGGACGAGCGCGTCGTCGACTCCACGGGCGCGCTGCTGCTCAAGAGCATCCCCAAGCGCATGCTGGTCGTCGGCGGCGGAATCATCGGGTTGGAGATGGCCACCGTCTACTCGACCCTGGGCACGCGCATCGACGTGGTCGAGATGCTCGACGGACTGATGCAGGGCGCCGACCGCGATCTCGTCAAGGTCTGGGACAAGATGAACGCGCCGCGCTTCGACAACGTGATGCTCAAGACCAGGACGGTGGGCGCCACGGCCACGCCGGCCGGCATCGAGGTGACCTTCGAAGGCGAGAAGGCACCGAAGGGTCCGCAGGTCTATGACCTCGTGCTCGTTGCGGTCGGCCGCAGCCCGAACGGCAAGAAGATCGGCGCCGACAAGGCCGGCGTGGCCGTCACCGACCGCGGCTTCATCAACGTCGACAAGCAGATGCGCACCAACGTGCCGCACATCTTCGCCATCGGCGACATCGTCGGCCAGCCGATGCTGGCGCACAAGGCGGTGCACGAGGCCCATGTCGCGGCCGAGGTCGCGCAGGGCCAGGCGAGCTTCTTCGACGCACGCCAGATTCCGAGCGTCGCCTACACCGACCCCGAGGTCGCGTGGGCCGGCAAGACCGAGGAGCAATGCAAGGCCGAAGGCATCAAGTACGGCAAGGCGGTGTTCCCCTGGGCCGCGTCGGGCCGCGCCATCGCCAACGGCCGCGACGAGGGCTTCACCAAGCTGATCTTCGACGAGGCCACGCACCGCGTCATCGGCGGCGGCATCGTCGGCACCCATGCCGGCGACCTGATCAGCGAGGTGTGTCTCGCCGTGGAGATGGGCTGCGAGCCCACCGACATCGGCAAGACGATCCACCCGCACCCGACGCTGGGTGAATCGATCGGCATGACCGCCGAGGTCTTCGAGGGGCATTGCACCGATTTGCCGCCGCAGAAGAAGAAGTGAACACCATCACCCACGCGGCCCCGACCCTTGGCACTGCAATTGGCGTTCGAGGACACCGGCACCGGACCCCCGGTGGTGGTGCTGCACGGGCTGTTCGGCTCGGGCGCCAACTGGCGCTCGGTGGCGCGGGCCCTGGCACCGCATCACCGCGTGCTGTGCGTCGATCTGCGCAACCATGGCCACTCGCCGTGGACCGACTCGATGGACTACCTCGAGATGGCGGACGACGTGCGGGCGCTGATCGCTCGTCAGGGCCTGTCGCGGCCGACCGTCGTGGGTCACAGCATGGGCGGCAAGACCGCGATGGCGCTGGCGCTGACGAGCCCGGCCTCGGTCGGCAACCTGGTGGTGGTCGACATCGCGCCGGTGGCCTACGCCGACCGCTTCACGCCCTACGTGGAAGCGATGCGCAGCATCGATGCGGCGGCGACGGCGAGCCGCACCGAGGCGCAGCGGCGCCTGGCCGAACGGCTGCCCGACCCGGCGACCGCACCCTTCCTGCTGCAGAACCTGGTCAGCCGCAACGACCACTTCGACTGGCGGCTGAACCTCGCGGCGATCGGCATGTCGGTGCCGGTGCTGAGTGGGTTTCCGACCACGCTGCTCGGTCGCCGCTTCACCGGCCCGACTTCGCTGATCCACGGCGGTGCCTCCGACTATGTGGCCGCGGTGGACCTCGCGTCCTTCAAGGACCTGTTCCCGGAGTTCGAGACGCACACGATCGAGGACGCGGGGCACTGGGTGCACGCCGAGAAGCCCGAGACGTTCCTGATCGCTCTGCGTCAGGCCCTGGATCGAGCCACGCCATGAGCGGCACCCGCAACAACCCCGCGGGCCGCCACCGCGTCGTCATCGTCGGCGGCGGCGCAGGCGGGCTCGAACTGGCCACGCGGCTGGGCGACACCCTCGGCAAGCGCGGGCGGGCTGAGATCACGCTGATCGACCGCAACCGGACGCATGTCTGGAAGCCCAAGCTGCACGAGATCGCCGCCGGCAGCATGGACATGAGCGCGCATGAGGTCGGCTACCTGGCGCAGGCGCATTGGCACCACTTCCGCTGGCGCGTCGGCGCGATGGTCGGTCTCGACCGCGCGCGGCGCGAGGTGCTGGTGGCCCCCTACGTCGACGACGAGGGTCAGCAGGTGACCGCTCAGCGGGTGTTCGGCTACGACACGCTGGTGGTGTCGATTGGCAGCCTCAGCAACGACTTCGGAACGCCGGGCGTGGCCGAGCACGCGATGAAGCTCGAGACCGCTGCCGACGCGCAGCGCTTCCGCACCCGGGTCATCAATGCCTGCATCCGCGCCCATGCGCAGGCAACGCCGCTGCGCCCTGAGCAATTGAAGGTGGCGATCATCGGCGCGGGTGCCACCGGTGTCGAGTTGGCGGCCGAGCTGCACCGCACGACGCGCGAGATGGTCGCCTTCGGGCTGGACCGTGTCGATGCCGACAAGGACATCCGCGTCAGCGTGATCGAAGCGGCGCCGCGCGTGCTGCCGGCGCTGCCGGAGAGGCTGTCGCAGGCCACCGAATCGCTGCTGACCAAGCTGGGGGTCGAGGTGCACACCCACGCCAAAGTGGCCGAGGTGCTGCCCGGCGGGGTGAGACTCGCCGACGGCCGGCTGCTGCCGGCGGAACTGGTGGTGTGGGCGGCGGGCGTCAAGGCGCCGGACTTTCTGAAGAACATCGCCGGGCTCGAGACCAACCGCACCAACCAGCTGGTGGTGAAGCCGACGCTGCAGACCAGCCGGGACGACGATGTGTTCGCCATCGGCGACTGCGCGGCCTGCGCGTGGCCGCAGGCCGACCACGGCAAGGGCGGCATGGTGCCGCCGCGTGCCCAGGCGGCGCACCAGCAGGCGTCGCACATGGTCAAGCAGATCGGTCTGCGCCTGGCCGGCAAGCCGCTGCGGCCCTACCGCTACCGCGACTTCGGCTCGCTGGTCTCGCTGGGCGAGTTCAGCACGGTGGGCAACATGATGGGCGGGCTCATCGGCGGCAGCCTGATGGTCGAGGGCCTGTTCGCGCGCACGATGTACCTGTCGCTCTACAAGATGCACGAGTTGGCGCTGCATGGCTTCGCCAAGGTCGCCCTCGACACACTGGCGCGCCTGATCGTTCGGCGCACCGAACCGCATGTGAAGCTGCACTGAGGAGGGACCATGACTGCTCCCACCCCCGACCCTTCGAAGTGGCTGACCGACCTGCTGGCAGGCCAGCAGGAGTTGTTTCGCATTCTCGGCGGCGGCACCGACCCGGCAGGTTCCGGCGAGGCTGCGCCCCCGCTGGCCCTGCCATTCATGTCGCCCTGGATGGAAGGCACCAAGGCGCTGCTGGCCTGGCAGCAGCAGGCGAGCAACTGGTGGACCGGCGCGCTGGCCGGATCGGGGGCGGGCGCGCAAGTGCCGGTAGCCGACCGTCGCTTCGCAGGCGAGGCCTGGCGCAACGATCCGCGCTTCGACGGGCTGACGCAAACCTACCTCGGCCTGTCGGACATGGTGCGAAAGAACCTGGACGCCGCGCCGCTGGAAGGACGCAGCAAGGCGCAGTGGGGTTTCGTGCTGCGTCAGGTCGTCGATGCGCTGAGCCCGGCCAACTGCCTGGCCACCAACCCCGAGGCGCTGCAGACCGCGCTGGACAGCGGCGGCGCGAGCCTGGTCGAAGGCATGCGCCTGTTCGTGCAGGACTTCGCCCGCGGCCGCGTGTCGATGACCGACGACACTGCGTTCGAGGTCGGGCGCAACGTCGCGACCACGCCGGGCAGCGTGGTGTTCGAGAACGACCTGATCCAGCTGATCCAGTACGCGCCGACGACCGCCAAGGTGCACGAGCGGCCGCTGCTGATCGTGCCGCCCTGCATCAACAAGTACTACATCCTCGACCTGCAGCCCGACAACTCGCTGGTCGCCCACGCGGTGGCGCAGGGCCACGCGGTGTTCCTGGTCTCGTGGCGCAACGCCGGGCCGGAGCAAGGGAATCTGGGTTGGGACGACTACCTCGAGCAGGGCGTCATGCAGGCCATCGACGTTGCGCTGGCGATCAGCGGTGCCGACCGCGCCAACACGCTGGGCTTCTGCATCGGCGGCACGCTGCTGGCCAGTGCGCTGGCGGTGCTCGCGGCGCGCGGCGAGGACAAGGCCGCCAGCCTGACCTTGCTGACGACGATGCTCGACTTCAGCAACACCGGCGAGCTCGGCCTGATGGTCAGTGAGCAGGCGGTGGCCGCCCGTGAGGCCAGCATCGGCCGCGACGGCCTGCTCAAGGGCAGCGAACTGGCCCAGGTCTTCGCCGCGCTGCGCGCCAACGACCTGATCTGGCCCTATGTCGTCAACGGCTACCTGAAGGGCAAGGCTCCGCCGGCTTTCGACCTGCTGTTCTGGAACGGCGACGACACCAACCTGCCGGGACCGATGTACTGCTGGTACCTGCGCAACACCTATCTCGAGAACAAGCTGCGTGAGCCCGGTGGCACGGTGCAGTGCGGCGTGCCGGTGGATCTGGGGCAGATCACGGTGCCGGCCTTCGTCTACGCCTCGCGCGAAGACCACATCGTGCCCTGGCAGACCGCCTACGCCAGCACCCAGCTGCTCGGCGGTGACGTGCGCTTCGTGCTCGGTGCCAGCGGCCACATCGCCGGGGTCATCAACCCGCCGGCCAAGGGCAAGCGCAACTATTGGGTCGGCAAGCTGGCCGCCGACGCCGATCGCTGGCTCGAACGCGCCGAGGACGTGCCGGGCAGTTGGTGGCCCGCCTGGATGGACTGGCTGGGCGAACACGCCGGCCGCCTGGTCGCCGCACCCAAGTCCGCGGGTTCCCGCCAGCACAAGCCGATCGAATCAGCGCCCGGCCGCTACGTCAAGGCCAAGGCGCCCTGACCGACGGCGCCCCGTCCTCGCCCCACCCCAGCCCTGAAGGAGAAACCTCCCATGCAAGACATCGTCATCGTCTCGGCCGCGCGCACCGCGGTCGGCAAGTTCGGCGGCTCGATCGCCAACATCCCGGCCACTGAACTCGGCGCGATCGTCATCCGAGAGGCCATCGCGCGCGCCAGGCTCGATCCGGCGCAGGTCGGCGAGGTCATCATGGGCCAGGTGCTGGCCGCGGGCGCCGGTCAGAACCCGGCCCGCCAGTCGCTGATGAAGGCCGGCGTGCCGAAGGAGACGCCGGGGCTGACGATCAACGCGGTCTGCGGCTCGGGTCTGAAGGCCGTGATGCTGGCGGCGCAGGCGGTGGCCTGGGGCGACAGCGAGATCGTCGTCGCCGGTGGCCAGGAAAGCATGAGCCTGTCGCCGCATGTGCTGTTCGGTTCGCGGCAGGGCCAGCGCATGGGCGACTGGAAGATGATCGACAGCATGATCGTCGACGGCCTGTGGGACGTCTACAACCAGTACCACATGGGCACCACGGCCGAGAACGTGGCCAAGGCGCACGGCATCACGCGCGAGATGCAGGACGCGCTGGCGCTGGCCAGCCAGCAGAAGGCGAGCGCGGCGCAGGACGCCGGCAAGTTCAAGGACGAGATCGTCGGCGTGACGATCCCGCAGAAGAAGGGCGATCCGCTGGTCTTTGCGGCCGACGAGTTCATCAACAAGAAGACCAATGCCGAAGCACTGGCCGGGCTGCGGCCGGCGTTCGACAAGGCCGGCAGCGTCACCGCCGGCAATGCCTCGGGGCTGAACGACGGCGCGGCCGCGGTGGTCGTGATGAGCGCGAAGAAGGCCGCCGCACTGGGCCTGACGCCGCTGGCGCGCATCGCCGCATTCGGCACCAGCGGGCTCGATCCGGCAACGATGGGCATGGGCCCGGTGCCGGCCAGCCGCAAGGCGCTGGAACGCGCCGGCTGGAAGGTCGGCGACGTTGACCTGTTCGAGCTGAACGAGGCCTTTGCCGCGCAGGCCTGCGCGGTCAACAAGGTGCTCGAAGCCGACCCTGCGAAGGTCAACGTCAACGGCGGCGCCATCGCCATCGGCCACCCGATTGGCGCCAGCGGCTGCCGCATCCTGGTCACGCTGCTGCACGAGATGCAGCGCCGCGACGCCAAGCGCGGCCTGGCCGCGCTGTGCATCGGCGGCGGCATGGGCGTGTCGCTCGCCATCGAACGGTGATGTCGAGCGCTGAGATCCGAATTTCATCGAACCCCACAGGAGACATTCCAATGAGCAACACACGCGTGGTCCTGGTCACCGGCGGCATGGGCGGCCTGGGCGAGACGATCTCCACCAAGATGGCCGATGCCGGCTACAAGGTCGCAGTCACTTACTCGCCGGGCAACACCAAGCATGCCGAGTGGGTGGCCGGCATGAAGGGCCGCGGCTACGACATCGCCGCGGTGCCCTGCGACGTGGCCGACCTCGACTCCTGTGCGAAGGCCGTGGCCGAAGTCACGGCCAAGGTGGGCCCGGTCGACGTGTTGGTCAACAACGCCGGCATCACGCGCGACATGACCTTCAAGAAGATGGACAAGGTCAACTGGGACGCCGTGATGCGCACCAACCTCGACAGCCTGTTCAACATGAGCAAGCAGGTCGTCGACGCGATGAGCGATCGGGGCTGGGGCCGGGTGATCAACGTCTCGTCGGTGAACGGCAGCAAGGGCGCGTTCGGCCAGACCAACTACTCGGCGGCCAAGGCCGGCGTGCACGGCTTCACCAAGGCGCTGGCGCTCGAAGTGGCGAAGAAGGGCGTGACCGTCAACACCATCTCGCCCGGCTACATCGGCACCAAGATGGTCACGGCCATTCCGAAGGAAGTGCTGGACTCGAAGATCCTGCCGCACATCCCGGTGGGCCGTCTCGGCAAGCCCGAGGAAGTGGCCGGTCTGATCATCTACCTGGCCTCCGATGAAGCGGCGTTCGTGACCGGCGCCAACATTGCGATCAACGGCGGCCAGCACATGCAGTGATGCGCTTGCGACCGACAAAAACACCTCAGGAGACAAACCGATGAGCAAGACCGGATTCGACCATGACGCCTTGGTGGAGCAGTTCGCGCAGGCCTCGGCCAAACAGGGCGAGGCGCTGCGCCAGGCCGTGCAGCAGGCCACGTTGAAGGCCCTGCAGGGCCGCGAGCTGACGCTGAAAAGCGTGCGCGACGCGGTGAAGGCGACGACGAAGGCGGCTTCGGCGGGCGCCGCGAAGAGCGGCTTGCCGACGACCGATGTCGAGGCGCTGCTGATGAAGGCCGTCGAGGGCATGGACGCCGCGCTGGTCAAGGCGGTTGAAGCCAATCGCCGTGCGCTCGAGCAGTTTGTCGACCAAGGCGCGCAGTTGCAAGAGACCCAGATGAAGAAGGCACTCGCCGACATCGAGAAGATGGAGGACACGCTGTACGGCAGCGTCGACAAGGCGGTGGCCGACGCCGCGAAGAACCTGCAGGGGCCCTGGGCCATGGTGCTCGAAGGGATGAAGGCCAAGGGCAGCGCGACCGGCTCCAGCGCCACCGCTGCACTGGAGCAGCTGACGGAGCGGTCGCGGGAGGCGGCACGCCAGGGCCGTGCCCAGGCGCAGCGCACCGTCGAGGCCTGGATGGACCACTACACGGCGCTGGCGCGCGGCGTGCTGATCGGCCTGTCCGAGGGCCTGGGCGAGCCGGCGCCGGCCAGCGCCGCCGCGGCGAAGAAGACCGCCTCCCGGGCGCGCAAGAGCTGAACCGCCCGACCGGTGCGCCGCCGATCCACGAAAGGCCGGAACCATGGATGCCCTGATCCTGGCGCGCATGCAGTTCGCCGCCATCATCACGTTCCACATTCTGTTTCCAGTCATCAGCATCGCGTTGGCATGGGTGCTGATGTTCTTCCGCTGGCGTTACCTGCGCGCCGTGCAGCCGGTGGAACGGCAGGCCTGGCTGGGTGCGTACCGCTTCTGGACCAAGGTCTTCGCACTGACCTTCGCGCTCGGCGTGGTCAGTGGCATCCCAATGAGCTTCCAGTTCGGCACCAACTGGCCAGGTTTCATGGAACGGGTCGGCAACGTGGCCGGGCCGCTGCTGGGCTACGAGGTGCTGACGGCGTTCTTCCTCGAGGCCGGCTTCCTGGGCATCATGTTGTTCGGTCATGGCCGAGTCAGCGAACGTGTGCACATGATGGCCACCTTCTTCGTCGCCATCGGCACCTCGCTCAGCGCGTTCTGGATCCTGGCGCTGAACTCATGGATGCAGACCCCGACAGGCCACGAGATCGTCAACGGCGAGTTCCACGTCAGGAACTGGCTCGACATCATCTTCAGCCCTTCGTTCCCCTACCGCCTGGCGCACAAGCTGCTCGCCTCGGCGCTGACCGTCGGTTTCCTGCTCGCCGGGCTCTCGGCCTGGCAGATCCTCAAGGGCGCGGCGCCGCGTTCGGCGCCGAAGGTGCTGCGCGTCGGGTTGACGCTGGCGGCGCTGCTGATACCGGTGCAGGTTTTCGTCGGCGATCTGCACGGCCTCAATACGCTGCAGCACCAGCCGCAGAAGGTCGCTGCGATGGAGGGCGTGTGGGAAACCCAGCGCGGCGCACCACTGCTGCTGTTTGCGATTCCCGATGAGCAGGCGCGCACGAACCGGGCGGCCATCGGCATCCCCAAACTCGCCAGCTTCATCCTCAGGCACGATGTCGACGGCGAGATCAAGGGCCTGAACGAATTTGCCGGCGCCCATCCGCCGGTGGCCATGGTGTTCTGGTCGTTCCGCGTCATGGTCGGCGTGGGCATGCTGATGCTGGCCGTCAGCTGGGCCGGCTGGTGGTGGTGCCGGCGTTGCGGCTGGCAGCCCGAACGCCTGCCCCGGCAGCTGCTGTGGGTGCTGGCCGGGATGACGTTCTCTGGCTGGGTCGCCACCGTCGCCGGCTGGTACGTCACCGAGATCGGCCGCCAGCCGTATGTCGTCTTCGGCCTGCTGCGCACCGCCGACGTCGCGTCGACCGTTGCCGCGCCGATGATCGCGCTGACCTTGGCGCTGTACGTCACCGTCTACCTCGCGCTGCTCGTCGCCTACGTGGCAGTGTTGAAGTACATGGCCGAGAAGCCGGAGGACGTGACCCAGACCGACGCGCTGGAGCGCGCCCAGGGCCGGGCGGCCGAAGCGCTGATCGAAGGAGGTCGTTCATGACCTTCGACGAGGCGCTGCCAGTCATCTTCATGGTGCTGATGGGCATCTCGATGCTTGTCTACGTGATCAGCGACGGTTATGACCTGGGCGTGGGCATGCTGATGCACCGGGCCACGCCCGCCGAGAAGGACGTGATGATCGCGTCGATCGGCCCCTTCTGGGATGCCAACGAGACCTGGCTGGTGCTCGGCGTCGGCATCCTGCTGGTGGCTTTCCCGAAGGCCCACGGCCTGGTGCTGACCGAGCTGTACCTGCCGGTCATGCTGATGCTGATCGGGCTGATCCTGCGTGGCGTGGCATTCGACTTCCGCGTCAAGGCCAAGGCCGCGCGCAAGCCGATGTGGGACCGGTTGTTCTTTGCCGGATCGACGCTCGCCTCGGCGACGCAGGGCTGGATGCTCGGGCGCTACATCAGCGGCTTCGGCGAAGGCTGGAACTACCCACTGTTCGCAGCGGCCATCGCCGTGGCGCTGCCGATGGCCTACGTGCTGCTCGGTGCCAGCTGGCTCATCATGAAGACGGACGGTGAGCTGCAGGAGCGCGCCGTGCGTTGGGCGCGAATCGCCTGGGCACCGATGTGTGGCGGGCTGGCGCTGATCTCGATGGCCACACCTTGGATCAGCGAGACGGTGCGCATGCGGTGGTTCGAACTGCCCTCGATCATCGCGCTGTCTGCGATTCCACTGATGACGGTCATCCTACTCGTGGCGGTGCGTGCGCTGCTGGGCACGCCCATCGTGCGTGGGCCCTTTGCCTGGCTGCCGTTCACGCTGCTGATCGTGGTGTTCGTCCTCGGCTTCCTGGGCCTTGCCTACAGCCTCTACCCCTACGTCGTGATCGACCGGCTGACCATCTGGCAGGCCGCGAGCAGTCCCGCGGCGCTCAAGGTGATCCTGGTCGGCGTGTGTATCTCGCTGCCGGCGATCGCGATCTACACCGCGTTCTCGTACCGGGTTTTCCGCGGCAAGGCGACGGATCTGCGCTACGCCTGAGCGGCAGCCCACAGAAAGCCCCGATTGACAAGCAAATGTTCATTGGAGAGACTTTGCCAGGCTGGTCAGACCAAACTGGCCGGTCATGAGCGGCTGACCGCTGACCGTGGCTGACACCCGGCAAGGCCACTCGAGCAATCGACGTTCGATCGACGACAAAACCCAGAGGAGACCGCCATGGTCTGGCAGCAGAACTACGACCCCTTCAACAACATCATCCTGTCGTGCCTGGTCGCGTCCATCCCGATCATCATCATGATGGTCCTGCTGGGCTTCTGGCACATGAGGGCGCACTACGCGGCAGGCATCGGGCTGATAGCAGCGCTGCTGATCTCGATCTTCGTGTTCGGCATGCCGGCGAAGGTCGCCGGGCTGGCAGCAGGCTACGGGGCGGCATTCGGCCTGCTGCCGATCGGCTGGATCGTGCTCAACATCATCTTCCTGCACCAGCTGACGGAAGAGGACGGTTCGTTCAAGGTGCTGCAAAACAGCCTGTCCAACATCACCGACGACCGACGATTGCAACTGCTGCTGATCGCCTTCGCGTTCGGTGCCTTCTTCGAAGGCGCGGCAGGCTTCGGCACGCCGGTGGCCGTGACCGCCGCGCTGCTCATCGGCCTGGGCTTCAGGCCCCTCGCGGCGTCGGGCCTGTCGCTGATCGCGAACACCGCGCCGGTGGCCTACGGTGCGCTGGGCACGCCAGTGATCGCGCTGGCCGCCGTCACGGACCTGGACCTGCTGCAACTGTCGGGGATGATCGGCCGCCAATTGCCGTTCTTCTCGTTCCTGGTGCCGTTCTGGCTGATCTGGGCCTTCGCCGGCTTCAAGGCCATGTGGGAGATCTGGCCCGCCATCTTCGTGACCGGCTTGTCCTTTGCCGTCACCCAGTTCCTGGTCTCCAACTACCACGGCCCCTGGCTCGTCGACGTCATCGCCGCCATCGTGTCGATGGGCTCGCTGGTGCTGTTCCTGAAGGTCTGGAAGCCGAAGAAGGTGTGGACCTCGACGAGCCTCAAGGGCCATGAGAACGACACCTCCGAAGTGTCGGATCTGGCGAGTGAGAAGCCAGTGGGCCACGAAGCCGACGCCGGCGCCGCGATCTTCGCCAAGAACGACCGGCGCGCCGTGATGCTGGCGTGGGCGCCGTGGGCGATCCTGTCGGTGTTCGTCTTCGTCTGGGGCATCCCTGCCTTCAAGAAGGCGATGGACGGTATATCGGTGGTCAAGATTCCGTTCGACGGCCTGCACAACATGATCGAGAAGGTGCCGCCGGTCGTCGCCGTGGTGCACAAGGAAGCGGCGATCTTCAACTTCAACTACCTGTCGGCCACCGGCACCGGGATCCTGCTGGCTGCCATCATCGCCGGCCTGTTCATGCGCTATTCGCTGCTCGATCTGGCGCGGATCTACATGCGCACGATCTACCGCGTGCGCTTCTCGCTGCTGACCATCATGGTGATGCTGGCGCTGGGCTACCTGACCCGCTACTCGGGGCTCGACGCGACACTGGGCCTGGCCTTCGCGCTGACCGGGCCGATGTATCCGATGTTCGGCACGCTGCTCGGCTGGCTGGGTGTGGCGATCACCGGTTCGGACACTGCGTCGAACGTGCTCTTCGGCGGTCTGCAGAAGGTGACCGCGCAGCAGCTCGGGCTGGACCCGGTGCTGATGGCTGCCGCCAACAGCTCCGGCGGCGTGATGGGCAAGATGATCGATGCGCAGTCGATCGTCGTGGCGGCTACCGCCACGCGCTGGTTCAACCACGAGGGCGACATCCTGCGCTACGTCTTCTTCCACTCGGTGGCATTGGCGGTGCTCGTCGGTGGCTTGGTGACGCTGATGGCTTACGTCTACCCGTTCACCAAGCTGGTGTATTAGCCGGGTGCCCGCCACGTGCGACGCCGCACGAGGCACCGCGGAGTCTGGAAAGGAACTAGGAGCACCCATGCAGATCGGCATACCGAAGGAAACGGCGGCGGGCGAGAAGCGCGTCGCCACCGTGCCCGACGTGGTGGAAAAGCTCGTCAAGCTGGGCTTTCAGGTGGCGGTACAAAGCGGTGCGGGGGATGCCGCGAACTTCGCCGACGACATCTACCGCGCTGCCGGTGCCCAGGTGCTGCCCAGCGCCGCCGAGGTCTGGGCCCGATCCGACATCGTCTTCAAGGTGCGTGCGCCCAGCCCCGACGAAGTGGCCCAGTTGCGCGAAGGTGCCACGCTGATCGGCTTCATCTGGCCGGCGCAGAACCCCGAGCTGATGCAGCAGCTGGCGGCGCGCAAGGTCACCGTGCTGGCCATCGACGCGCTGCCGCGCCAGCTGTCACGCGCGCAGAAGATGGACGCGCTGACCTCGATGGCGGGTGTCAGCGGCTACCGCGCGGTGGTCGAGGCGGCCAACGCCTTCGGCCGCTTCTTCAACGGCCAGATCACGGCCGCGGGCAAGATCCCGCCGGCCAAGGTGTTCATCGCCGGGGCTGGCGTGGCGGGCCTGGCGGCCATCGGCACGGCGGCCAACTTGGGCGCCATCGTGCGCGCCAACGACACCCGCGCCGAGGTGGCTGACCAGGTGGTCTCGCTGGGCGGCGAGTTCGTCAAGGTCGACTACGAGGAGGAAGGCTCGGGCGGCGGCGGCTACGCCAAGGTGATGAGCGAGGGCTTCCTGGCCGCCCAGCGCGCGATGTACGCCCAACAGGCCAAGGACGCGGACATCATCATCACCACCGCGCTGATCCCGGGCAAGCCCGCGCCCAAGCTGATCACCGCCGAGATGGTGATGAGCATGAAGCCCGGTAGCGTGATCGTCGACATGGCCGCCGAGCAGGGCGGCAACTGCGAGCTCACCGTGCCCGGCGAGGCGGTGGTGCGGCATGGTGTGACCATCGTCGGCTACACCGATCTGGTCAGCCGCCTGGCCAAGCAGTCGTCGACGCTGTACTCGAACAACCTGCTGCGCCTGACCGAGGAGCTGTGCAAAAACTCGGAAGGACGCAAGGATGGCCTGATCAACGTCAACATGGACGACGACGCCCTGCGCGGCCTCACCGTGATCAAGGACGGCACGATCACCTGGCCCGCGCCGCCGATCAAGCAGGCCGCGGCCCCCAAACCCAAGGCCGCGATGCCGGCCGCCGCCCCCAAGGGCCACGGCCACGGTGCCGGCGCGCCGATGTCGGTGCAATCGCTGGTCACGGTGTTCGGTGTCGGCGCGCTGCTGTTCGGGCTGGTGGGGCTGTACGCGCCGGCCAGCTTCCTGTCGCACTTCACCGTGTTCGTGCTGGCCTGCTTCATCGGCTACATGGTGGTGTGGAACGTCACGCCGTCGCTGCACACGCCGCTGATGAGCGTGACCAATGCCATCTCCTCGATCATCGCCATCGGCGCGCTGGTGCAGGTGGCGCCGCCGCTCACGTCCACGGTCGGCGGCGGTGGGATCGACCGGCCCAACGCGCTGATCCTCGGCCTGGCCGTGTTCGCGCTGGCGCTCACGGCCGTCAACATGTTCGGCGGCTTCGCGGTCACGCGGCGCATGCTGGCGATGTTCCGCAAGTGATCGGAAGACGACCATGACCGCGAGCCTGGCCACCGTCTCCTACATCGGCGCCACCATCCTGTTCATCCTCAGCCTGGGCGGGCTCGCCAACCCCGAGACCGCTCGCCGCGGCAACCTGTTCGGCATGATCGGCATGGCGCTGGCTGTGCTGGCCACCGTGCTGGGCCCACGCGTCACGCCGGCCGGCATCCCGTGGATCGTCGGGGCGCTGGCCGTCGGCGGGGCCATCGGCCTGTTCGCGGCGAAGAAGGTGCAGATGACGCAGATGCCCGAGCTCGTCGCGCTGATGCACAGCCTGGTGGGCCTGGCCGCCTGCCTGGTGGGATTTGCCAGCTACGTCGACACCTCCACCGTGTTCCCGACCGAAGCCGAGAAGGCCATCCACGAGGTGGAGATCTACATCGGCATCCTCATCGGCGCCGTCACCTTCTCGGGCTCGCTGATCGCCTTCGGCAAGCTGTCGGGCAAGATCGGCGGCAAGCCACTGCTGCTGCCGGGGCGGCATTTGCTCAACCTGGCGGGCCTGCTGGTGGTGATCTGGTTCGGCCGTGTGTTCCTGAATTCGCACGATATCCAGTCCGGCATGCTGCCGCTGCTGGTGATGACGGTGATCGCGCTGCTGTTCGGCGTGCACATGGTGATGGCCATCGGCGGCGCCGACATGCCGGTGGTCGTCTCCATGCTCAACAGCTACTCGGGCTGGGCCGCAGCGGCCACAGGCTTCATGCTCAGCAACGACCTGCTGATCGTGGTGGGCGCGCTGGTCGGCTCGTCGGGCGCGATCCTCAGCTACATCATGTGCCGGGCGATGAACCGCAACTTCATCAGCGTGATCGCCGGTGGCTTCGGCGGCGGCGCGCCGGTGGCCAAGGGCGACGGTGCCGCGGCCGAGCCGCAGGGCGAGGTGTCGCCGATCCTGGCCGCGGAGACGGCCGAGCTGCTGCGCGAATCCAAGAACGTGGTCATCGTGCCCGGCTACGGCATGGCGGTGGCGCAGGCCCAGCACACGGTCTACGAAATCACCAAGCTGTTGCGCGAGAAGGGCATCAACGTGCGCTTCGGCATCCACCCGGTGGCCGGGCGCATGCCGGGCCACATGAACGTGCTGCTGGCCGAGGCCAAGGTGCCCTACGACATCGTGCTGGAGATGGACGAAATCAACGACGACTTCCCCAACACCGACGTGACGATGGTCATCGGCGCCAACGACATCGTCAACCCGGCCGCGCAGGACGACCCCACCAGCCCCATCGCCGGCATGCCGGTGCTGGAAGTGTGGAAAGCAAAAACGTCCATCGTCATGAAGCGCAGCATGGCCAGTGGTTATGCCGGCGTGGACAACCCGCTGTTCTACAAAGAGAACAACCGCATGCTGTTTGGCGACGCGAAGAAGATGCTCGAAGAAGTGCTTGCAGCGCTGAGGAGTTGAGCGCTTGAGTACATTGGAGCGACAGGGCCGACACCGGTCTTGCGGAAGGCGACCCAGATCGCGTCAAAGATGATCGAGGCGGTGGTCCATCACCGCCACCTCCCGAACGAAAGTGCGCATGAGCAATACCCTGGTTTCATCGCCGCCGGCATCACCCCGAGTGGCGCTGTTCGTCACCTGCCTGGTCGACGCGATGCGCCCGAGCGTGGGCTTCGCGGCGCTCAAGCTGCTGCAGGACGCGGGCTGCAGGGTCGAGGTTCCGATGCAGCAAACCTGCTGCGGGCAGCCTGCGTTCAACAGCGGGGACACGAAGGACACCGCCGTCCTTGCCCGGCGCTTCATCGAACAGTTCGAGCCCTATGACTACGTGGTCGCTCCGTCGGGCTCGTGCGCAGGCATGACGCGTGCCCACTACCCCGAGGCGCTTGCCGACGATCCGCGCTGGGCCGAGCGCGCGCGCAAGCTCGGCGCGCGCACCTTCGAGTTGATGAGCTTTCTCGTCGACGTGATGCACTACAAACCTGCCGGCGTGAAGTTTCCGGCCACGGCGACCTATCACGACAGCTGCTCCGGGCTGCGTGAGCTGGGTGTCTTCGACCAGCCGCGTGCGCTGCTCGGCCAAGTGGGTGGCCTCACGATGAAGCCGCTGGAGGGCAATGATGTCTGCTGCGGATTTGGCGGCACGTTCTGCGTCAAGTACCCGGCGATCTCGAACGCCGTGGTGTCGGAGAAGGCTGCCGCGATCGAGCGCACCGGTGCCCAGGTCCTTCTGGGTGGAGACATGGGCTGCCTGATGAACATGGCCGGCAAGCTGCATCGCAATGGTTCTCCGGTGCTGGTCTACCATGCTGCCGAGGTGCTGGCGGGCATGGCCGATGCGCCTTCCATATCGGCAAGAAGCAGCGACAAAGGATGAGCGCCGCCATGCAGACCTCCGTCATCTCGTTCAAGGCGCGCGCGGACGCGGCGCTCGCTGATCCCACGCTGAAGCTGGCGATCGACCGCACGACCGGCACGGCGGAGCGCAAGCGTGCCGCCGCGTTGGTGGATTTTCCGCAGTTCGAGGCCGCCCGCGAACGGGGCAAGCGGATCAAGGACCACGTCATCGAGCACCTCGATCACTACCTGCTCGAGTTCGAACGCAACGCCATCGCTTCCGGTGCGAAGGTGCACTGGGCGACGTCGGCCGACGAGGCCTCGCGCATCGTCGTCGACCTGTGCCGCCAGGCGAAGGCGAAGCGGGTCACGCGCGTGAAGTCGATGCTTGGCGAGGAGATCGGTCTGCCGCACGCGCTGGACGCCGCCGGCTTCGAGCGCTTCGAGACCGATCTGGCCGAGCACATCGTGCAACTCGCGGGCGACCGACCGTCGCACATCGTCTGGCCGTCGATGCATCGCACGCGCGAGCAGGTGTCGGTGATGTTCAAGAAAGCGCACCGTGTTCCGCACAAGGACGAGACCATCGAGGCGATGGTCGACAGCGCCCGGCGCGAGTTGCGCGACAAGTTCCTCAGCGCCGACGTGTCGATCTCCGGCGCCAACTTCCTGATTGCCGACACCGGCGCGACCTGCACCGTGACCAACGAGGGCAATGCCGAGCTGACGACATCGCCACCGCGCATGCACATCGTCACCGCCGGCATCGAGAAGCTCGTGCCGAGCCTGCCGCACGCGTTTGCACTGCTGCGCTTGCTGGTGCGTTCGGCCACCGGTGCCGATGTGACGCAGTACACCACCTTCCATTGCGGACCCAAGAAGCCCGTCGACCTGGACGGCCCGGAAGAATTCCACATCGTGCTGGTCGACAACGGCCGCACGAAGATGCTCGCCGACGCTGGCTTGCGCGACATGCTGCGCTGCCTGCGGTGCGGCGCCTGCATGAACCACTGCGTGGTCTTCAAGCAGTTGGGCGGCCATGCCTACGGCGGCGTCTACCCCGGGCCGATGGGAGCCGTGCTCACGCCGGTGTTCGACGGCCTGAAAGAGTCCCGTGAACTCTCGCATGCCTGCACGCTCAACGGCAAATGCCAGGAAGTCTGCCCGGTGGACATCCCGCTGCCGACCTTGATGCGTGGCTGGCGCGACCGCTCGTGGCGCGAAGGCTTGGAGCCGTCGTCGATGCGGTTCGGGATGGGGATCTTCACGTTTGTCGCCTCGCGACCTTGGATCTACCGGCTGGGCGCGACGGTAGCGGTCCGCATGATGCGCTTGTTCGGCCGCGGCGGCTGGATCCGCGGCATGCCCGGACTCGGTCCATGGACCGCGCACCGGGACTTTCCGGTGCCTTCAGGCCGCACCTTCATGGCCCGCTACGCCAGCGGCGAGGGGAGGCAGAAGTGACGGCACGTGACGACATTCTGGGCCGCGTCCGCGCTGCGCTCGGTCGCCGAAGCATCGATCCGGCAAGCGTTGCCAGCGCTGCCGCGACGCTGCTGGCGGACCTGCCGTCAACGCGGCCCAGGCTCCTCGCAAGCTCGTTGGCGGAAGCCTTCATTGCGCGTGTCACCTCGCCCAAGGTGGCCGCGACGGCTGAGCGCATCGAATCGACAGCCGCACTGCCTGAGGCCGTGGCCAGGTACCTTCGCGCACGCGATCTGCCGAAGGCCATCGCTCTCCAGCCGCTTGCGCTGCTGCGTTCGCTCGACTGGTCGGGGTTCGCGGTGCGCGACCGCGTCGCCTCTGACGAAGTGGCCGCGATCGGCATGGCGCGGTGGGGTATTGCCGAGACCGGCTCGCTGGTCTTCCATTCCGGGGCCGACACGGCGGTGCTGGCGAATTTCCTTCCGCTGCATCACATCGTGCTGCTTCGCAAGGCCGATCTCCTGGCCTACCTTGAAGACTACGCGACGCTGGTTGCTGGCCAGCCGATGCCCCGCAACGTGAACCTCATCACGGGGGCCAGCGGCACGACCGACATCGAGGGAAGCCTGGTGCTGGGCGCCCATGGCCCGAGGTATATGCATGTCGTTCTCGTCGACGCCTAGCAGGGCGGTTGCAGTCGGCTGCGCGCTCGTTTCGCATTCGATGGACAAGCGCTCGAGGCGACCTGGCGTTGACTGCCGAGGCCCCGACCCGCATGTGGCCGGCCGGCGAAGCATCAGGGCATTCACCAGGCGGGCTCTCATGAACTCGGCGCCGCTCATGTTCGGCCGTGCGTGCTGGCTTAAATCTCTAAACCAATGTCACATCGCCCTGATTCCCGTTCCCCATCCACCCTGAGCGCCGACCGCAAGCTCGCTCTGTTCCAGGCGGTGTTCGACGAGATCCCGGACGTCGTGCTCCT